>Ga0207027_1036_pt1 | contig 20520 bp, 16 predicted proteins | sample Alteio_BWMinCont_43_FD_153280 | JGI IMG/M metagenome (GOLD analysis project Ga0207027, IMG submission 153280) | Enriched cells from forest soil in Barre Woods Harvard Forest LTER site, Petersham, Massachusetts, United States -... | ecosystem: Environmental > Terrestrial > Soil > Temperate forest >... | reverse complement strand
ACTACATTCTAAAATGATATGAACTACATTCTAAAATGATATGGACTACATTCTAAAATGATATGGACTACATTCTAAAATGATATGGACTACATTCTAAAATGATATGGACTACATTCTAAAATGATATGGACTACATTCTAAAATGATATGAACTACATTCTAAAATGATATGAACTACATTCTAAAATGATATGGACTACATTCTAAAATGATATGAACTACATTCTAAAATGATATGAACTACATTCTAAAATGACACGGACTACATTCTAAAATGATATGAACTACATTCTAAAATGATATGAACTACATTCTAAAATGATATGAACTACATTCTAAAAATCACATAAAATTGAAATTACTATACTATACATAATAACTATATAAAATGTCACACAGCTATATAACAAACACGAATGAGTTCGATCCGCATATAATAGATCATGATGCCATAGTAGACACTAAAACGTATTTTGGGATATACAACAATAGCATTGACGTACCATTTCACAAATTTTGGTTCCTAACTGACAGCGCTAAACTAACAAACACCTACAATGACAACACAGTCCTACGTTTCGCACTCAACAGCAAAAACCCAAAAACCAAGAAACTAATCGAATATCTCAAAAAATTATTCGAACATATAAAATCGCTACTCATTACGTTATACCCAGACATCAAAATAGAACTACCATGGAAAGAATATGAAAATTATCCATATTTTGTAAATCTATCAAGCAACATCAAAACAGTATATCAAAAATCAGACAAGACAGATCTGAACATTGATGATCTACAAAAAGAAAATTCATATTCAATAATATTCGAACTCACTTACGCACAACTAGTAAAAATTAACATCGATGACAAAATAACCCAAATGCTAAAATTCAAACTATCAGCCGTTCTTGTCCAAGAAAAAATATTCGATCTCAAGAACATAATCATGGAGAATCTCTATGAATACGCACCTAAACCAACAATAATAAACATGAATTCTAAAATGTCATCTAACTTACTATCTGAATTAAATAAATCTGTACGTCTAAAATCAAATGATACATCGCCGCCACCAACTAATACACCAAGATTCAGTCTAAATCCAATGGATCTCCTAAACAAAAAGAATGCCCTCAATAAAATATCTGTTTCAAAAAAAGAAGATCATACAACAAATAATCATGCATCTGATCAATATCTTGAACGCAAACATGGATTAAAACATATAGAAACTGACGAACGGTCCCTCCTGACATTCCTCAAAAGAGAACATGAACAATCACAATCACAATCACAATCACAATCACAATCCCATAAACTAACTGAAACACATGTTACAACTGACACCACCAAGCCCATCAAAAAAAAAAAGAAAAAAAAAACTATCATCAAAATCTCCAAACCAACAACACCCAAAACTGAGATTTTAAGCTTTGAAGATCTAGAAAAACAAGAATTAGATGAACTAGAGCGTCTAATGTCAGGATTGTAATAGTGAGATAAGTTAAAAAAATAATATATACGATTTATATATAATAAATAATAATGCAAACTCTACCAATAACATCATCTCAATATCAGCAACCAATGACATCATCATTTCAGACACCTCCATTACAATATATTCAACCGCCGCAAACCACAGAATTCGGTTACACAGAATCGTCAATGATGACGCCGCAACAACAATATCCATATAATCAATATAATTCTGGCATAACTCTAACAGGCTATATCATGATGTTTTTATGTATAATAAGTATAGTTTTATCGATATTCGGTGCAATGAATGGTCAAGGCGGTATTATAGGAATAGGCGTCGTAATCGGATTAATAGTTTTATGTTATTGGTATTATTTTACACATCCATCTTACGGAATGTATAATAACATGAACGGAATGATGAATCAAATGCCCGGGATGTCAGGTATGATGCCTAATATGATGTCTAACATGATGCCTAACATGATGCCTAGAATATTGTAAATTATATTTTAAATTATATTTTAAAGGCGTTGATCATCGATACGTGATATAATATTTTTAAGAGTTGTATATATTCATCGGCGCCGTCGTTAATATTTTTTTCTACAGATGACATTTCGAATAGTATTTCTGCTTTGGCGTTGTCGGGTATGTCTTCGGAATTGATGAGATAGTTCATAATTTTTATTATTACAGAATTAAATATGTAGCCGTTGTTGATTATGTCATGTGTGATTGTGATTATGTTGTCGATATTTCTGTTTAGTTTAATGAGAAGCATGTAGTGTTCTAGTTTTGAGTCTGAGATATATTTGCACATGTCATATATGTCTTCATTTTTGATTAGGGTGTCGGTTGAATTTATTTTGATGTATTTGATGTTTTGTAGGATTAGGATGCTTTTACGAAGATCACCGTTTGCTACCTCGGCTAAGGATGTGAGTCCGTGTCTGTCGATGTGAATTTTCTCATTTTTAGAGATGTATTCTAGTTTTGTTATGATGTTGTCGATGGTTATTGGTTTAAATCTTATTTTGACACATCTGGAATTTATTGGTTCGATTATTTGGTTTATGTAGTTGCATATGAAACAGAAGCGCGTGATGCTTGAGGTCTCTTCCATGACTTTACGAAGAGCGGCTTGGGCCTCCTTGGTCATTGCGTCGGCCTCATCGAGAATTATTATTTTGTAAGGAGGACATAGATAATCTTTGTCTGATGAACCAATTGCGATTTTTGCAAAGTTTATGATTTTATGGCGTACAACATTGATTCCGCGTTCGTCAGAGGCGTTTAATTCGATGACACGTTCGTTAACACGTTCAGGGCCATAAAGTTGGTTGCATAGCGCTAATATTGAACTTGTCTTTCCGGTACCAGGTCCTCCATAAAGTAGCAAATGAGGTAGTTCTCCCGTCATCAATGTATTCGTTAAAATGTTTATAGATTCTGACTGTGATATTATATCATCTAATTTTCGTGGTCTATATTTTTCAATCCATGGTATATCATTATTTTTCATGATGTTCTTTATATAGATATATTCTTATTTAGTTATACATATTCAATTTTTATTATATTTTTATTATATTTTGTGAGATGTATAGTACGTTTTTTTGAGTTTATAATTTCATTATAGTAGTTTATAATAATGCAAAATAATCCGGATGTTTCGAATATGGTTACGGGACTACAGCAAGATTGCGGTCCAATTGTGAATAAGACGTGTGGCAAGGTATCTGATTTTCTATATGGTGCTCATAACCTCAAAGGTGGTGCCATTGAACAAGAAGTAACATTTGAAGTAAAACCTACAAATATTATAATTGAATCAGGAGATGATGTCAAACTAGTATCAAAATATTATAATATATTCGGATATGAAATGTCTTTATGGACAATAATATTAGTATCCCTAGTATCGATCACCATAATGTATTTCATATATCGATGGTACTTTACATCAGGCTCAATTGTTAACATTAAAAAATCTAAAAAAAATATTAAACTGAAAGATATTCCTAATACAGAAACTACTAATACAACTACTAATACTAATCCTAATCTTAATGAATCGATAACGTCTAGCAGTGATAATTCGAGTTCTGAATCTAAGTAAATAAATAAATTATTCGGGGGCGTCACTTTCGGAATTACATCTATTTTTATATTTCGGTTTATAACCCGTAGCTGGTGAATCGTTATCAGACAAGGATTGTTTTCGTGCTAATGCTAGTGTATTTGATCCAAAATCGCGTGTTTCATATGGTGGCGTTCCCGGTTTAAGACATCTTCTTGGTGTTGACATTGATATTGGATCATAAAATTCGTCTGGTCTTGTAAATCTTTCATAATCAGGACAAGGACGAGGATATGGATACGGATATGGATAATGAAATGATTTTTGCATGACAGAACTGTCTATATTTCCATAACTGGCGAATCCGGGTGATGCGCGAATTTTCGATCTTCTATAATCTGGAATGTAATGTGGATTGGATCTAGGATAATCTGATCTCATAACGCCATGAGTAGTATAGTCGTAATCAAATATTTTTCCTGATTTTTGAGTAAGAGATCTACTGATGTTTCTTTTGAATTGTCTGGTGTAGTAGTGATCAAATATTTCATTATTTTTGTCGATGTAATCTTCGTCAACGAATAATTCTAGTAATCTTTTTTTAAGTTCCATTAGTTTAGGTTTTTTCCATTCAGGCTTTGCGTGGATGTTGAATTTTTGTTCAATGTCTTCTAGGATGAAGTTGGTGTAATAGTTTTTAATGGTCATATATTTTTCCATGTCATCTGGTGTTATTAATTTGCATATACCGTTTATCATATAGTATTTTAGGAGATCGTATGGATCAGCGAATGTGCGTTGTAAGTCAAAGATTGCATAGTCGGTTCCTAGTAGGATTGCAAAGTCGATGAGATTATCTTGAGTGAACAACGCTCCCGTGATATTTTCAATTACGTAATACATATCTGTTAGGAGGAGAGAATTTATTGAGTCGATGAGGTTGTCAAGTTCGATGATAGTGAATTGTTGATTTATTGATTTTCTCATTAGACGTGGTGCTCCAAAGATTAGCATATCGGAATCGTCTGAGATAACGCCGTAAACGTCAGGGTTGTATTTTAGAATGTGAGCGCATAGAGGATCGGCCTCGCCTTTGGCTTTAAGAACTGGTATTCCAAGGAATTCTAAGATTTCAATCCAGTCGGCTATGAAATAATCTTTGAGAACTATTGATTTCTTGTATATCTTTGCATATTCTTCTTGGATGTTATGCATTTTTTTAAGTTCTTCGTCGATTAGGAATAGTTCAGGTGGCGTACCTATGATTATTTCGTCAGGAGGGACATCGGATAGTAAGGACGATAAATCTTTTGTGCCGGCTAGAATGTCATGTTCTTGGATGCTTTTGATGGCATCTGTGATATCACTCTTGCTTAACTCTAGTTCTTTGAGTTTTTTGAGATTTTGTCGAAGAATTTGTCGTCGTTCTTCAATCTTCTTTTTTTTGATGTCAGGAGATTTACCGTCGAAGATGAATATCGGTGTTATTCCGTGTTTAAGATAGTAAGTTAGTGAATTGATGAGGCCGTGGATGTGACTGATGTTCTTGCCGTTGTGTGATATTACCTCCTTGTTTTTAGAGCGCATGTAGATCAATTGTGAAAATAATAGTTGTAATGAGTCGATAATACATGATTTGTTTTTGATGTCATGGATACTGACGTTTTGGTATACATGAGGACAATTCTTGTTTATGAATTTATATAATCCTTCAATTCCCATAAAATATATTATATGTGTTTATTATATTTATTAATATTGTTGATTTTCTAGATGGTTTTATATGAGGTTCGTATTCACATAAAGCGTTCGGGGTCTTGTTAGTTTATAGGTATCAGACTGTGTTATGAATCAATTTTTTGTTACTTGGAGGAGAGTATTTGTTGGCTATACGTAAGATGCCATGATAACATTACTAAGTCAATGTCAAGAGATTTCAAGGATAACATAATATTCCATATCTATAATCATGTAGTTCAAAATATAATTCATAGCAATAACAGTCATCATTATAGATATCCCAGTTGACGTAATCTCTAAACTCATAATTTCCAAATATTTTTTGAAGAAATAATTTTTTGTAATTAATTTTATTGTAGTGTTCATCGAATATGGTGTTCTGTTGTGTTTTAGTATCAACGTTATAGATATTTATATGTAACCCGGCTAATGATAGAGTCTCACTGAACGATTTTGGAATATATTTGAAATTTATGGTTTCATCATCAGATAAATTCGGTTGACTATAATATAGCATATGTCGCTTAGCACATAAATTATATCTTCGAAGACTATTATGTTGTCTCATTCGGTCTACTGTTTTTTCCCAGGTGCCGTTACGAATACAATTGATACCGCACTTAACGATATGTTTGAAAGAATCTTCATCAATGTAATCTTTACGAACTCTCATAATTTCTAAGGTTGACACGTATTCAAATTTAATTTCACAATTGAATTCATTGCCATATTCTGTAAATGCAGTTATGAACATAGAATTGTCAGATCTACTGAATTCATCAGATTTATAAATTAGTTCGATCTTATCGATGAGCATAAACATATATCACAAACATATTATAAAATTGAATTATAAACTTAGTAACATTTTATATAATCTTCCAAAAATTATATATTATAAAAAATATTTTATTGATATTGATTCAATATTGCTTTGTACGTGTGATCATTAAATGTAATTACTTGGTATTCTTTTGTAGTTCTTCTACTATGGTTTTGCATACAAGTCTAATACGTCGTGAGATACATCGCTTGTCTTCGTAGATCAACATTTGTTCGATTAGGAATTTGTCAAGATCTGAGTATATGTCGAATGTATTTTCGTTGATGATAATAGTCGATACTAGACATGACAGAAGATGGATGGATTTTTCTACGATTTCGTACGTTTCTTGAGTTCCTTCGGATTTGAAGATGATGTTGTTACGAAAATCTAGGATTACATTTGTCATAATTTTGTCGTCAATGATTTTGCTGTTGTATAGTGTTCCTATTAGAATCATAGATTTTTCGCCTTTGTCGCGGGTCCAAGTTTCGGATGTATAGTTGGTGCCTTCGATGTAATCTGATTTTACGGTCGTTAGAAGTAGTTTGCGGAAATATATTTTTTCGCCAGTCGTTGTTATGAAATGTGTTGCAAGGAGTTCATAGCATAGAGCCGCTACGAGGGCTTTGTTTTGGTCAGAGTCACGCTTAATTTTTTGGACACATTGGTTGACTAGTTCATTCAGTTCTTCTTGAGTTTGAAATACAATTTCGCGTATCATAGAAATTATTTTGTTTAGATTTTGCTGGTTCAATTTGTTCAGGGCTGTTATGATTTTGGATTTGGTGTTGTCGTCCTTGATTGCGTTTTTGAATACGTAGGCTGAGTTGCCCTTGTCGATGTTGTGATTGGTGATGCTGCTAAACGAGAACGTTGCAAAAAAATTATTGACGTCGTCACTTAGGTCAGTTATGTTATTTAGTTTTTCGGTCAAAAGTATTGAATCATATGTAGTGAATTCTGTAGGTTTCGAATCCATAGTATGATGATTTTTATGTATAGATGTCATTGGTATATAATAATATCTATGTTTTAAATAAGAATCAATTTTTTATGTATGTGTTATGTTTTTTTCTTGGATTTATTTGCGATTTTGCTAGGTAATGATTTCTTGTTTGTTGAGGTATAGTATTTGGTTTTGGTAGCTGCTAGGTCGGATTCGATTTTACGGAACACATAGAATCTGTTGAAGAATGAGTATTCATAGCATTTGATGTTGATGTCGTTAGGTTCATAGAATTTGTATATGTCTGAGAAGAATTTGATTGTTCGGATGTCTTCTTCTTCTTTGATGCCAAGTTCTAGGAAACTACGAAAATCATTGAATATATCTTCGAATAGGCCAGTCTCAACGAGTTCCATGTTGCAATTTTCTTTTAGGGACTTGATAATAAAATCTTGGAACACTAGATATTCGGTATTGTATACACCGTCCTCAGATACCCAAGTCATGTGTACATCTATAGGTAGTCCTACTTTTTCTTTGGATTTGTCATCATATTTTTTAACGATTTCGAATAATATTTTTTTTTCACCATTGTCGTCGTAGTATTGTGTGATCTTGTCTTTGCCGGTTAGGGCTTTGCGTATTAGATCTCCGTCAAAGGTTACGAACGTTAGATAGCCGCCATCTCTGAGATACATGTTTATATTTTTGCAAAAATTATCCCAAGAATTGATATCTGATAGGAGATAATGTATTGCGAAGGAGCAATTGAATCTGTCGAAGATTGTACGTTGGTCGTCATATGTGAAGAATCTTTCGAACAATTTTTTGTTATCTTGGTTCATTCTTCCAATAATTTTAAGTTGTTCGTCGTACTGGAGAAGGTTTGCTGGATTTGCATTTATGAAGAACATTGGTGGAAAGTTGTCATGAGTTTTCTTTTGATTTTGATATCGTGAGACTGCGCAATCTGTTCCGGAGATTAGGCCTTCGAGATCTGGATCGATGCCTACTAGCATTTCTACGAGAGTGTAATAGAATTTCATAATGTCTCCTCCGCGTCCGCATCCTATGTCGAGAACTTTGTATTGAATGTTGTCAGTGCCATATAATGGATTTATATATGTGTAGATTACATTGGACTTAACCCAATTATTGAACGAACCCATGTCTTTGACTAACCGTGTTTTCTTTTGGTAGTATATATTTTGTTGTTTGTCTACTTTTGCAAGTGAGAAATTGATACGATTTTTGAGTTCCTTGTAGTATTTATCGTAGAGGGAGTCGTTGGCTAATTCGGTAAAGTCTGACATGAGAACTGGATTCATGATGCTACGCCATACTTTCATTGCCGTGTCGTAGTAGTTGCCAAAGCGTTTACCATATTTTTGAACTGATTCAGTTTTATCAAATCGTGTCTTCATAGGTACCCATTTGTAAGGGTTGAGTGCGTCTATGGATGTATTGTAATAGAATTCTACAACAGTTTTATCGTTAATTTGTTTGCCGTCTGTCGTTCTTGGAATTCCGGTTGAGTCGAGATATATGTAACATTGGGAGACGTTTTCAGTTTTGTTGAAAAGAACTGGTTTTTCGATACCTTTGTTGACAAGTCCTACGTGAAGGTTGCAAATTTGATATGGTTTATTTTTTACAACATCAAGGACTGAGTTATCGTAGACGGTTATGATTTTGTTGGTTTTCTTATCTTTTTCGAATTCGATGTAAAAATCTATGGAATTGTGATGGGGCGGTTTCCATTTGAATTCGAAATATTTGGTTTTTTCGGCTTCTACGATGTAGCGTTGGTCGAGAGGTTGGAAGATTAGGCCGTCTAGAAGGTAGGGACATAGAATGTTTGTGTCAGTTGTGTATAGATTCCACATTAGGTTTGCGTATTTGAAAATTTCGTTATCTTTGATGCCATTGGCTTCGATGAAATATTTGCGTCGAAATATGATGCTGGATTTGTTGGAGGCTAGTTCAGTGTTGATATCTTTGTAGAATTCTGTTATGTTTTTGGTGTGATATTGGAGTATTTTGTCAGTGTCGTTAAAATCTATTTTTTCGTTGGACGCGTACTTGTGTTTGTAGTTGGTTTTATTTATTTCGTAGATTAGTTCATCGGCGCGTTGAATTCGTTTCATGAACATATTTTCGTCACGTATATTGGTTTCAGATAGAACTAGACAGTCGAAGGCCATGTAGAGATATTTGTTTAGTTTTGGTAGGAAGATGTATTCTCCGTCTAGGATGCTGTTGTTGTATTTTGGTGATACTTTGATGCCTGTATCTTTTACGATTAGGTTTGATGATATTAGATAGCAGTGAGAATCGTGAACTATCATGAAATATCTGTCTCCGTCGGCTTTATCAGTTACCGCATATCTGTTTGGGATATAGTCTACAACGAATTGTATTTCGAGAGATATTGGTTGGCGTCCGTATAAGTGAGTTCGCGAGCTGTCTGTTCCTAGAATTGCACGATATTTGGAGAGGACTTGGTTGCTTAGAGATTTGGTTATTATTGTGTTAGATTGTTGGATGACTTTTATTATGAATTCACCAATGTCAAATATTTGGTCGAAGACTTGTGACTTGGTTTTGATGTCACATTCTACTTCAATTTCATATTTGATTGGACTCTTGTCGATATTGTTTATTTGGGTTGAGGTTCGGACGTTGGTTAGATCGATTTTGTAGATATTCTTGTCTTTTTGGATGAAGAATGTTGTTCGTTCTTTGAATCTGTATATTATTTCGTAGTCGTTGAGTTCCCAATGTTTTTTGATGTTTTGTAGTTTATGGAGTTCGGGGAGTGTGACGTCTTCTTCCTTGTCCATTTTGACACGCATGTAGATATCTTCGAGTGTTATGTAGGAAGATATGTTTTTGGTTTTCTTTTGGATGGTGATTGCCGGATCCTTGTCTTCGTTGATGAAACTGGAGAGAACGCCATAGACTAGATGATTTTTACGTTTGTGATGAGGCTTGAGATATTCGTTGATTTTATCGATACCGTTTATTTGAATGCGGTAGTTTATGAGTTTGTTGTCGTCGGTTGTGTGATTTTTTATTCCAAAGATCATGTCGAGAGTATTGACGGTGATGTTTTTGGGTATGGATTTAGATTCGTTTTTTGAGGTGATAATGTGTAGGACGCTATTTAGGTGATTGAATCGTTCGAGCGTCAGAAGGTTGCTTGATGTTTCTTTGTTTGAGAAGAATGATATCTCAAATTCATTATTTTTGCCATAGTCGGTGATCATTTTTTTTATTTGTTCAGACTCATCCTTACTTATAAGATCCTTGATTTTCATGTGTTATATGCTATATATTAGTGTTATATTCTTATATTATTGAAATAAAAATCATCTTTTTGACGGTTATTTATGGTTGTTATGATTTTTATTTATGTATGTATGTTGGGATGATGACTTGCGCGTAATATGAAGAATTATGTTTTATTCGAAAGCCGTCGGCTTGTGATGTTTCACATCACGCAAACTTTGTTTGCCTCACGGTACGTGAGAAAGCTACGCTTTTCGACTACGCGCAAATTCAATGATAAAAATTGAAATTATTATGCAAGTTAGATAAAAACTAATTTATACTGATATATTATAATAATGACTAGTATTTTTGTGAATTATCATCCTATAGTATACAAGTTGGAAGAGAAGGCTACCAAAACCATTACTGATGCTACGTTCGATGTAGTGTTATCCAACAACATAGCATATCCAATGTTAACCATGGGATTCCAACATTATATCCATAAATCCAAAGATAAAATGGAGATCATCGAACAATTCAACAACAGAAAGAAAGTCTATCTAGTAACATCACTATTCGAGAAAGTTATCGATAAGAAAGATGAGACTGAATCCGGAATACCACATACATCCATAGATCATGGTTTAAAAGATTTTATCAAAGACATTAATCCAAAATTTCCAGAGATTCTATCCAGAGCATTCCTAAAATTATGGGAAATGATAGTATATTTCGATCTCATACCGGCAACAGAACATTTCGTGTCGGCGCATCTTGCTGAAGGTCCAGGATCATTCATTCAAGCAACGATACTTTATCGTGACGCCCAAGCAAAATCTAAAAAAATTAAGTCATCAAAAAATGATAAATTCTATGCAGTAACTCTTCATTCAGATAATGAACATCTCCTCATGGAAAAAGAATTTATAAACTACTATGCAAAAGAATCACCCAAGAGACTACATATTCTAAACACCGTAAACAAACGTGATATGATGATGCAAGGCGGCGGGTTCAACTTCAACAGTGAATCAACCAATGGAGATATCACTAAACTTAACACAATTAATATGTTCGGAGGAGCCAATGACAAGAACGGATTCTCACAACCGGCTGATCTCATAACCGCTGATGGGGGCTTTGATTGGAAGAAAGAAAATCTCCAAGAACAGGAGGCCTATCGTCTAATCTTCGGTCAAATAGTTACCGCCCTCAAAACTCAAAAAGCGTCCGGTAACTTTGTCATCAAAATATTTGAAACCTACACAACTAATACCATAAAACTAATCGAACTACTACGCACATTTTACGCCGACGTGTTCATATGTAAACCATTCACAAGCAGAATCTCTAACTCTGAAAAATATATCATATGCAAAGAATTTAACAAAAAATCATTCACACCACAAATAGCCAAAAAATTAGAAGACATGGTATCCGTGATGAACAAGAACGAACAATATAATATCATCAACCTATTCTCAGATTACAAATTCGACAAAAATATCCTTGATCTCTATAAAAATATCAACATCGAATTATCCCTAAAGCAATTCGTTGGTATCAACAACATAATCAAATTCATCAACTTAGATAACTACAACGGCATCGAATACAATGACTATCTTGACAAACAAATTATCGCATCTACCTTTTGGATTAACACATTCCTAGATCCCTCAAAATACAAAAGTATCCAACAATACATCAATCACTACAAACACAAATTCGATAAACCGCAACCTATGAGTCTTGCCATCAAGGAAGACAACGACAAAAAACAAATCGAAAAAGAATTTGCAACCAAGCAATCCAGAGTTACACGCGTTGTCAAGAAAGTTCCCAAGACAGTTTCTAAGACAGTTCCCAAGACAGTTTCTAAGACAGTTCCCAAGACAGATGCTAAGAAAACTAAGGTCTCAAAATCTAAATCTAAAAAGAAAGTTCAGACAGGCGGAGGTGATGGTGATGACATCGAAGAACCCAACCATGACATCATTGAACAAACTGAAGATTCAGACAATGACTCAGAAGATTCTAACAACGAATACATCACAAAATTAAATGAAGAATTACCTGAATCCAAAGATATTGATAATAACACTGAAAATAATCTAGCATCAGAACATGAATCTGAATACGAATTAGAATCTGAAGAACAATAATATATTTTTATAAACGCAAACATAATTTTAATAATTATTTTTCATGTGTCTCAGAAGAACTGAATTGAACTTAGCATCCATAATCATCTAGTCAACAACTTTAATTTTCTCATCACGCATTTTCTGTTCGCGTTCTGTTTTAAGTTTATCAGAGTTTAGGACATCATCAACGTAGCGGGAGTTCATGGCTTTGGAGAATGAATTGTTGGCAGTACTGAAACTAATTTCGCCGGCTTGAACACGTCCAAATAATTGAATCATGGCTAACAGCGGTGTAATATCTCCGGCTTCCCCGCCTTCGTTGTCATCATTCAAAATCAACGTTCTACAGACTCTAGGATAAGTTTCATAAAAATATGGACAAGCATCAGATAACAACTTCAACATTGCATACTTGTCAGTCTTCCAGGTTTCTTTATTCTGTAAACATACTTGCAAAGCGGTTATAATATGATCACACAACACTTCAACACTTTCTTTATTGAATTCGGACATAATATTATGCATATATAAAATATTTCTTATATGAACTCAATTCAATTCAATTCAATTTAGTTCCATGAGATAATCATTCTTGTATTTCGTGATTGTTTTGATTTTGTATTTGGATGATATTGATGGTGTTGATGAAATTATTAGTTTTAGGTTTTGGAAATATTGGATATTTTTTATGGGATTGTTTACGCAGTTTAGAATTGCTAGTTGGGGCAAGTTTTGGAGTTTGGTGATGCTATTATTTGCTATATATAGTTCTTGGAGTGAAGGCATGTTTGCTACGGTGGATATTTGATTGTTCATGCATTCGATAAATTCTAGATGTTGGTATTCTGATAATTCTAAGAGTTGGTTATCGTTGATTAGAAGAATTGTTAAGTTTGGGATGTCTATTGATTTGATGATGTTATTATTAGCGGATACTCTGGTGAGAGAACTTGAATTTATTGTTATAATTTTGTTATCGTTACATGATAATTCTTGTAGATTATGATTAAGTATATCTTCGTTGATTTCGTTGTGAGATACATCTAGATATTTAATATTGTTGTAGTTGGTAAGATCAGGCATTTTAGATATATGGTTGTGTGAAATGTCAAGAAATATTATTTTTTTGAGAATATAGATTATTTTTTCGAGAGACAGGAGCTGTTGTAGGAGCAGATCGTTGAGAGATAGTTTTGATAGATCTAAGTATTCATAGCTTTCCATTTTTGAGTTTTCAATACGTAATTCTATTTTTGGTTTCTTGTTGTATTCGTGATATAGTGATTCTACCATTTCGGAATCGAATTCGGATGTTTCTGGATTGAAATCGTTGATGTATTTGAGATCATTTTTATAGATACGTAGCTTATGTTTGTTTGTGTGAAAATTGTTATGATGAGTTGTGTTCATGATATAGATAAAATAGTTATATGTTTTTTATTTCGGCGATTAATTCGGATCTTGTTTTATTTTTAGGTTTTCCGGTTTTTGTGGAGCCGGCTACGATTGTTAGTTGTAGTTCTAGAGCGTATTGTTGGATTTGTTCTAATCTTGTTGTTGGTTTGATGCTGGAAATTATTTCGGTGATACGTTCTTTGGATATTATTTCTGTTTTTTTGAATACTGAATCTGATGCTAGGATTGGTTCTGGTTCTACTATTTCTGTTTCGATGTTATCAAATATGGTAGGTTTAATTTCTTTTGATACGAATATATCTTTGTTGTTTTTGGGTTTCTTTTTGGTGTCGGAGTTGTTGGTTTGTTGTTTGGTGGTTTCAGGTATTTCGGATAAGTATAAAGTATAGTCGTCGATGGTTAGTACTTCTTGATAGGTGTCGCATAATTCATCTGTTGGTGGTGCTGGTTCAAAGTGTACGATATGTTTCTGACTCTGACTCTGTTTGCTATCTGTGTTTTGTGATATGAGATATTTTATGAAATTTGAGTTGGTGTTGAAATGTCTGTTTTCGAAATGCCATATTGGAAAATAATTGTTTTTGTGTTTTACGATTGGAACCCATTTTTCGGTTGATGGTCGTTCGTATATTTTTATGGTGTTGTTGGAGATTATTATTAGATTGATGTTTGTTATTTCACAAATTTTGTTATAGATTTCGGATGATAGTTCTTCGGTGATGATTAGATGTTTTTTGTATATCTTGTCGGCGAGGGTGAGTATCTTTTTTTTGGTGTTATTAGATTCTTTGATGTAGTCGTCGTTTAGGACTAGGAGTAGTGAGTTTAGAAGATTGAACCATTCGATGTTTTCTTCTAGGTTGAAACATATTGGAAATAGTAATACTAGCTGGTTCGGACAGTCCGCCGTCAGAGAACATATGTTTTGTAAATCTGTGTAGTTATATTTGTTGAAGGTACCTTTCTCATTTAATGACATATTTTGTCTGAACAGTTCGATGTCAGAGTCTATGTTGGAAGATGATTTTGAAGGTTTATCATAGCAATTTTTGTAAGTCGCTGTGCTAAAGTCGAATAATTTATCAAGATATATACGATTCATTGTTATAATAACATTACTTACATTATTAGTTTATAAATCAATTTTTTGGAGGACTTGGTTTAGTTAGATGTGTAAATTTTCGATAATTATTTTGATGATATATTTATTATGGATAGCAAATCGAAATTAGAAATAATGACTACTGATGCGAATGCGAATGCGAATGTTGATGTGGTACCTGTTAAGAGTAGATATGATCAAAGCAAGAAACTAGATATGGTCAAGAAGATCAACAAAATTAAGAAAAAAGAATATCTATTGGACATATTTAAAATCATTGCCAAGGAAGAAGAATATAGCGAGAATAATAATGGTGTGTTCATGTTTTTTCATAAGTTATCTGATGAGCTATATGATAAGGTTGATGCATATGTTAACATGATTTATAAGACACACAAGATATCAAATGTTAATGCAATATTTAGTTCGGAGATCTCAGATACGTTCAATGATGCATCAGATAGCGTTATTGAGATCAGTATGGATAAAAACTTGTCAAACAAAGAGAAAACTATCCTACGTCGAAAAAAATATGAAGAATATCTCATTCACAATCAAAATCAAAACACATAATTATTTTCAGAATATATATTTCAGTATTATTTCAGAATATATATTTCAGTATTATTTCAGAATATATTTTCAGTATTATTTCAGAATATATTTTCAGTATTATTTCAGAATATATTTTCAGTATTATTTCAGAATATATTTTCAGTATTATTTTAGAAGATTGATAAAAAATTGAAAATATCAATATATTGACGTATTATATTATATTATAGATACAAGCAAACACATACAGTGATAATCGTAATGGTTCTTAACGTAATAGTAAATGTGAACATGGATAATACAACGCCGGAAAACGAACACATAGCTACATGTAAATGCTGCTGTTCATGTAACATCATTCAGTATTTATGCTATAAATGTAAAGCTGCTTTCTGTGATAATAATTATACACAAGACATCATTCGGAAAATATGTGTTACGATATTGATTGTTATTGCGTATAGTCTACCCGTGGCTCAAATTGTTATTGGAATTTTGGGCATATCAACAGTTATAAACTGTGATACAAATCTTATTCCAATTCAAACGTGGCTAATTATTGAAGGTTTTGCGATGATATTAATTATTACAGGAATTATAACATTGATTGTCGGAAAAACAAAAAATGATAATGCTATATTTCTTGTGAATAATTTTTACGTACCATTTGTGATGTGTTATTTTTTCAACTTAACTTGGTTGATAGTTGGTAGCGTTGTATTTAAAAATGATTGTATCCATGTTGGGCCAATGTATGTTAATATTATTATGTGGATTTCGTTGATAGCTGGTTATGTGACTGTTGTGATCGGTTATTATTCTTGTAAATTTTACATAAATAGAGATGGTGGTCACTGTTATTGTAACATTGATAGTACGGCGTTAGGAAACGTATACAGATCTACATGCAAAATTGTTCAGTATATATGCTGCTGCTGTCCATGTAAATTTGTTCAGTATATATGTAAAAACCGTGCATATGACGATCTCGCTATGGACACATTGTTCGTTATTGCGTATTGTTTACCTTTGGTTCAAATTGTTATTGGATTTTTGGGTATATCAACAGTTAATTGTGATACAAACATTATTCCAATTCAAACGTGGTTAATCATTGAAGGTTTTACGATGATAATAGTTATTACACACCTTGCAATTACATTAGCAGGATACGGGAATATAGTATATTTATTGTGTTATATTTTCAATTTCACTTGGTTAATTGTTGGTTGTGTCGTATTTAAAAACGATTGTATTCATGTTGGGCCAATATATGTTAATGCAATTATGTGGATTTCGTTGATAGCTGGTTACATAATTTCGTTGATAGCTAGTTACATGCAACTGTTCGATCACTGTAACAGGTAAGCTAAAAAAATAATGTACAACGTTTACATATAGTGATATTTCTTTATATCGTTTTGCATACAGGACGGGGATGGTGAATTATCAATCGTTTGCGGCATAAAATATTTTTATAGATTCAACATGAACATATCATTTTATAAATACTGTGATACCGTAAAGTATCTAATTTAGTTCCATGGTACTGAACATAAATCACGAATTCAAACTTGTAAGCTTAACTACTTTATTATTTGTCATTATTGTAAATCCCATGGAACTAAATTAGATACTTTACGGTATCATGTTACATAAAATCGTACATCATCTAAATATATTGACAATCTTTTATATCATTTTGCGCCTAGTTATCATGTTACATAAAATCGTACATCATCTAAATATATTGACAATCTTTTATATCATTTTGCGCCTAGTTATCATGTTACATAAAATCGTACATCATCTAAATATATTGACAATCTTTTATATCATTTTGCGCCTAGTTATCATGTTACATAAAATTGTGCATCATCTAAATATATTGATTATTCTTTATGTCAGTTATCATGTTACATAAAATCGTACATCATCTAAATATATTGATTATTCTTTATGTCAGTTATGATGTTACATAAAATTGTGCATCATCTAAATATATTGATTATTCTTTATGTCAGTTATTATGTTACATAAAATTGTACATCATCTAAACATATTGACAATCATTTTGCGCCTAGTTATCATGTTACATAAAATCGTGTATTATCAGATGTTATTTAATTTCAATATCGTTCATATCAACAATTTTACATCCATATGGAATTTTCTTCAATCTACTTAGTGACTTATCGATACAATAATTTGCGGAAATCTTAATTTTTTGAACAGAATTAGGTAAGTTAGTAACATTAGCGCGAATAACTTTGAACGTCAACTCTTCCATTGAATTAGGTAAGTTATCTAAACTATGCTCATAATAATATCCAAATGTCAATGCTTTCAAATTAGGCGGGAACTTAACTTTGCTTAATGACTGATTAAAATTACTCCCAAATTTAATTGACAACAGCGAATTAGGAAAGCGAACGTTATCAAGTAACTTATTGAAATCAATCCCAAACACAATACATTCTAACCTACCTGGCAGCCGCAATAAATCTATGGACTTATCAAACCTACTACCAAAACTAATAAATCTCAAATTATCCGGCAGTCTAACATTACTCACAATCTGATTAAAATTGACTCCAAAAATAATACGTTCTAACCCAACCGGAAAAATCACATTATCCAACGATTGATTGAAACTCCATCTAAATTCAATGCTCTTCAAACCAACTGGAAATCTAACATCATCAATCAGACAATTAAAATTATCTCCAAAAATCAATGTCTCAACTGAATCCGGAAACACAACATCATCTAACATCTTATCAAAATAATTTCCAAATTCAACGGTTTTAACCATATCCGGAAATATTATTTTCTTTGGAGACTTATTATTATATATTGTGAACATATATCTATCTACATATAGCTAACATAAAAAATTGATTCATATAAGAAATAAAGTATACAAGTAACATTATATAACATCATGCCGCATCTATTCAAAGAATTAATCCCAAAGATAGGTGATATAGTGTTCAGTCACATCACTGAAATTAATACTCTCAACGTCGTCGCCGATCTTCCTGACTACAACAATATGCTAGCATATATCTCCTATGCCGAACTATCAAAAAAAAAGAGATACAAACTAAATAAAATTGTGAACGTAAACTCAACAATCGTGACACAAGTAACCGCAATATCATCAGATCAATCATACGTTGAACTATCCATACGCGTTCTGGCAGGTGATGACATCGAAAAATTCACAAAATATCATAAAAAATATACAGCCCTATACAACTTATTCAGATTTATATTCATGAAACTAACGTATGACGAACTTGATTTATTGGCTATAGATAACAACGAACTATATTTATTCATGAATGGCACCTTATGGCTCATACTTGACTCTTACGAAGACACAGGCACTGAACTATTCGAAAAACTATACACAGATCTACTAAATCCATCATCATGTACTGAACTAATTAATACAATAACATCCTACGACAAAATAAGAATCACAAAAATTCTCAACGAATATTCAACAACAAAGTCATCAAATGATAAAACTATCATAAAATGTAATTTCCGTTTGACTAGCTACGAACCATACGGATGTCAGAATATCAAAGATGTCCTTAACCATAAAACATTTGGATTACAAGATTCATTCTATGATATATCTATTATGTACTTGACGAATGGCGAATATTCAACGTCAATAACTCAAAAAAATAAAGAACTTGGAGATATCAATATATTTTATGACGAATTTATTGAAGAGATTAAACAAAGATCATTGGCTAACAATATTAAATTTAAGATGGATTTGGAATAACTGATGTGATATTACCATATAATAGAATTTTGTTATTTTTTGTAATTACAACTTGATCACTATAGTCAGTTGCTAGATCAGCATTGGATTCGAATGTGATAGTTTTTGTTTTTGTATCAATTTCGATGATTTTGATATTTCGTTTGGTTGAGCCTAGGAGAAGAACTACTGAATCATTTCGTTTGAGTGTTATTTCTTCTGTGTCGTCGTTGTAGTTATTGTATGTCATGGTTGCTTGTTTGAATATGGTATATGACGTATCGTATTCGTTTATGATGTAGTTGCCTGACAGACGATCTTCTTTTGATAGGGTTGCGTCGAGGGTGAGTCCGATTCCGATGAGGCCTCCTGGATATGCGATTTGTAGAGGCGTGTTATCTGTTTTAAGAGATGTGACTTGTGCTATTAAGGGCTTGGCGATGTTATTTGATGAGATAATGCCGGGAATTATTTTGATGATGTCTCCGATTTTGATGAATCCTGATTTGATGGTTCCGCCTACGATTGCGCCTACGATTGAATCTATTGGTGTACCTACTTTATTTATATCAAAGCTACGTATGATGTTTGCTTTTAGAGGTTTATTGATTTTTGCGGTAAGTGTATCGTTGATTGGATATGGTATTTTTTCAATGAGAAATTGTATGAGATATGAGATACCAAAGCCGAATTGCGCGCATAGTGGAATGACGTATTTTATGTCATATGTTTGTTTGAGTTTGTCGTAGTGATCGTATGCTTGATCTTTGGTTACTAGATCTATTTTGTTATGGATTATGAATGTCTTGTCTGTGAGGTTTAGAATTTTGTTGGCTTTGTAGTGTTCATTTGTTTCTGGATCTTCTTGACAATTTGCAGCGGCTAGTAGAAGACTGAAATCAACTGTGGAAGCCCCTGAGAGCGCCGTTGCTTGTAAGTTACTATGGCCCGGTGAATCAATGAATGATACGAATAATTTTAATTCAGTTTGGCTATCACATTGGGCACATATTTCTTTGGTTTGATAGCAATTAGGGGCGGGACAGTTAGAACACTTATATAACTTACAGTTTGTATAACCTAATTTTATAGTCATGCTTTTCTCGGCCTCCTTTTTGAATTTCATTGGATTGATGCCTGTTAAAATCTTGATTAGA
>Ga0207027_1060_pt1 | contig 20554 bp, 18 predicted proteins | sample Alteio_BWMinCont_43_FD_153280 | JGI IMG/M metagenome (GOLD analysis project Ga0207027, IMG submission 153280) | Enriched cells from forest soil in Barre Woods Harvard Forest LTER site, Petersham, Massachusetts, United States -... | ecosystem: Environmental > Terrestrial > Soil > Temperate forest >... | reverse complement strand
TCGCACCGTGGTGATTACCACAGGCGTTGATTATCGTAAATTAGAGGTTAAAGGTATTGAAAACTTTACCGGCGCGGGCATTTATTACGGCGCCGCCATGACGGAGGCAGCAGCCTGCAAGGATAAAGATGTTTATATTATCGGCGGCGGAAATTCGGCTGGGCAGGGAGCCGTTTATCTTTCCAAATTTGCTAAAAATGTTTATATAATTATCCGGAAAGATAGTTTGAGCTATACCATGTCGGCATATTTGATACAACAGATCGATAATATTGCAAATATTCATGTGCTGGCTGATACAGAGATCAAGGAAGCATCCGGCAATAACTACCTCGAACATTTAACCCTTATCAATGTTAAAACAAAAGAAACTGTTACCAAAGAAGCTGCCGCGCTTTATGTTTTTATTGGCGCAAAGCCTTATACCGACTGGATAAAGCTGGATATTTTGCGCGACGAAAAAGGCTTTATTGAAACCGGCCGCGAGTTAAGAAGATATGACAACTTTGGCAAGATATGGAAAATGGAACGTGATCCGTTTTTACTGGAAACCAGTTGCAATGGTATTTTCGCCGCAGGCGATGTGCGTGCCGGCGCTATGAACAGGGTAGCATCTGCAGTTGGCGAAGGCTCAATGGCCATTAGCTTCGTGCATAAGTATTTGGCTGAGGTTTAAGCTTTTTGTTGGACCGTTGAAATGTTGGAATGTTGTAAAGTTGAATACTTAGACGCCATTTATAATAAGACAAGGAAATTTTTTAATTAAAATAATACTACTATGGAAGAAGATATCTGCAAACACCTCACCGCCATCAAAACCCTAAAGCATGCAAAAGATTATGTATGCGAGGAATGCATAAAAACACATGATAGCTGGGTACATCTGCGCACCTGCCAGGAATGTGGCGCAACTTTATGCTGTGATAGCTCACTAAATATGCACGCCAGCAAGCATGCGCACAAAACAGGTCACCCGGTAGTAATATCAGCCGAACCTGGCGAACGCTGGCTATGGTGCTATGTTGATGAAATTATGGTGGAGTATTAGCAGTTGGCAGTATGCGGTTTGCGGTTAACTGTTTCAAAGCTTTTCAACTGCAAACTGCCCACTCAAAACTGCAAACTTCCCCCTAAGCTTCCCACTTCTCCAGGTACCTGTCAAGTGATAGTGGCCCTGAGCCTATTATCATGAATAAAACAAGTAAGGCTAACGCTGTTAGAGAAGGCCACACCAATGAATTAATAGGCGACTGAAAAAAATCTGTTAAAAATATCGCCGCCACTAAAATTGGTATTTGTATAATACTGGCAAACCTCGTCAGTATCCCCATAGCGATCAACGCACCGCCGACAAGGTGGGCGAACGTGACATAGTAAACAAGCGTCATTAATAAGCCGGAAGAAATAGCTACAACATTCTGATTTTCGATCATATCTTTTAGAAAAGCTGAATTCTCCATAAACGCCAGGCCCTTCAATAATAAAAAAACACCTAACGCTATGCGGATAAGATCAAGTACCATGGGGTGATGGTTATCGCCCCACCTTTCAATTTTATGAACCATGTTCATGACGACCTCCTTTTTTTGAAAATATAACTGGTCAAACTACGAAACGGTTTTTGAGTTAAACCTGTTTTCGTATAACAACATAAAATTAAACATAAAGTTTAGGATTGTCAAGGAAGAATTAGTCCGGGAGTCAGAAAAGTCCGAAAGTCCGAAAGAAAAATTTGACAATAAAGTAAGAGTCGGCTGCTCATTGCCGAACTGTTTAAAGTGGCGTCACTACATCTTTCGGGCTTTCCGACTTCCCGACTTTAGGACTCCCCTCACAACTTATTCGCATTCAGCACGGGGTTTTGGCTGGCGTTAACCTGGTAGGTGTAGATGGAATTATCATCGCCAACTTCAACAATGCGGTAGCCTTTATAATCGGTGCCCCAACTCCCGCCTATATGCGAATCAAAAAAATGTGGCAGCCTGCCGGTATAGCGCACTCCGTCTAAATTATGGTCGTGGCCATGAAAAACGGCTTTCACGTTAGGGTAATCGTGCAGTAATGCAACGGTATCAGGGCAATCTAAAAATATGGTCGCCTCTGATTTCATCCATTGAACCGGGGCAATGTGCAATACCACAAAAACTATCTTTTTATCTTTAAAGCTTTCAAGTGAAGCTTTTATAAAGGTGTTATCAGGGCATACGTAGCCGCCTTTGGTATTGGCTGTGTTCGCAAATATAAAACCGATATCGCCATGCTCAACCGTAAATTTATCCTCATAGCCAAATACGCTTTTCCATATTGGGCCGTCCGCAAAATCATGATTGCCTGGTATGGTATAATAAGGCACGGGCAACTTGTCAAAATATTTTGTTTTCACTTCGGGGAGCAAGTCGGGGCGGTTATTAACCAGGTCGCCGTTGATAATTATTAGGTCAAGGTGGTTTTTGGTATGATCTTCGTTCAGCCACTTTACGATATTAGCAGCATTTAAAGCCGAGTCAGTCCCCTCCTGCCCATAGTGAAGGTCGGATGCTATGGCAAACCTTAATTTAAGCTTAGCGGCTGTTTGTCTTTTATAATTATTGCTATCATTTGCAAACGTATTAATTGCAGGCAACAAGCTTAAACCAGCAATCCCGGCCATGCTTGTTCCTAAAAATTTTCTGCGCGTACTCATTCGATTAATATTTTGAATAAAAATAAGGCATTTTCATGAAGTTTATGTGAACCGGGAGTTAATAGTTGCAGTAGCAGTTTGCAGTACGAATCCGAAATCAAAAATAAATCCGATCCCGATAGCTATCGGGACAAACATCCGAATTCCGAAATCAAACTGCTTCCAATATCCTCCTTAAATAATTTATCTGCCCTAAATGATAGGTAAAATGCCCTAAAAAATAGGTGAGGTAATATGAGGTACTATGCGGTCCAAACATATCCCGGGGGTAGGTTTCATCCAGTTTTGCCTGGGTTATTGTAGCTAAGCTTGCTTTAACAACTTCAATAGTACTTTCAATATCAGCCACCAGTTTTTCGCGTGGCACACCTGTTAAAGAAAACTCCTGCTCACGGTTGCGCACATAACCTGTTCCGCCTAATTCTGCGCCAACGGTAAAGTTAAGGTTCCCCAGCAGGTGCAAAACAAGCGTACCAGCGGTATTCGTTATTCCATCGGTGGCGCGCCAGATATCTTCTTCATTTTTGAATTTGTTTATTTCATCACGCAGTTTTAAAAGATGGTGCTCAAAAAGTTCAGCTAAGTGGTTTTCCATGGTTTGGTTCATAATTAATAAGCAGGCAAGTTAATAAGCGTTAAGTTAACTCTATGTAATTTTTTGTGCTGAGTTTGAGAACGTGCCAGATTTGCGAAGTTTTAAAAACTTCGCAAATCTATTCCATTGTTTATTTTATTAGCTAAGTTAAAAATTGTTAATGTTTTATTATTAACCTGTGTGTGCATATTTATTGAAACCGTAAAGCGGGAACGCAATGCACCTCAACAGGTATTTTTATTTGGGGGTAAAGATATTGGCTTTAATAAAGATTACGTTATTTATGCCCGAGTGCCGGGGATTGGTCACAAAAAATGGTGGTCAATAGGTACCTGCTGGCATCTATGCCTGAAGTGGGCAGCGCAGCGCTATCGTACAAAAAAAACAAACAATTAAGATAGCATCCTTTTATATTTTCTCTTTACTGTTGCCGATTTAGCAAAACAATCAATAACTGATTTCAATTCCAAATCTGTTAGTTCCCCAATAATTTTATAGTCAATTTCCTCAACTGGATATATGTCTTGGAGGAGCGATATACTAAAATCATCTATCCATTGACCATATAAAAACGTATCAAATTTAAAAGACCAATCGTTTTTTGTTATGGGTAAATTTGATTTAAAAACATAACAGTTTATATTGCCTTCAGGTATTTCAATGCAGCCGTGATTTATTTGTAAATTACGAGGTAAATGGTCTACACTGGATGGTAAACTGGCTAAAATAGCACTATCGCCTATTACTTTTAACACTAGAAAATACTTAGGTTTTGATTCAGACCCATCTTTAAAATAAAAGGGATCAAAATATATAAGATTTCCGGGGGTGTACATTTAAAACTTAAGCCTTTTTGAGTGTTCCAAAAATTCTTTATGCCCTTTAAACAACGAGAGTTTCTGGTCATCTTGCATTATAAGTGAAGATAAATCTATTTCAATATCAGATGTATTAGCTAGATCGTTTTCAAAATGCTCCAATAGGCCATTCTTTTGTGCTGTTGTGTACCAAGGTGAGTGTTTCCTGTGGGTAAGTTCAATTAGTTGGTCAGCTGTATATCTTTTATATACACGCACAATATCTCCTAATAAATCAAGCTCTAAGTCATTAAATTCATCATCGGAAAAACTCTTTTTAGGCCTTATAAAAACGCCACCATTCCTATGCTCTTTTATTATGTAGGGTTCCAACAAATCCGGTTCGGACGTTATTTCAACATACAAATCCCTGGAAACAGGCCCTAATTTCCATACATCAAAACGGATATTAAAAAAAGGAGACCCATATTTTTTTACAGAAAGCTCCTCAATTAAATATATTAACTTTAAAAGTTTCGTCTTCGACAATGGGGTTATTTTTTCAGCAAGAAATATAATCGCATTCCCGAGTTTTGCAAGTTGGTCTTTGGTATATATGCTACTGTTGTAGTAATACATAAATATTGAAGTCGTTTTTAATTGCTAAAAATATTGGCAATTTGCCGGGGCGCAAAGATAACATTATTCACAATATTAACAAATAGTTTTTAATAACCCAGCAATATAAAACTAATTTATTGTGAAATAAAATCATCCAATATAGTATTGCAATACTGATTAGATACTAACAAAGGTAGTAATTATGCAAATGCAGAGTGGTGACACTGTTTTGTCAATACTTTGTAAATACCCTTGTTCCAACTAATACGTAGTTACTTAAGTTAAAGTAAAAAAACTCAAACCTCCACCAACTCCATATCGGGTTTTGACACATCAGAAAGGGCAACTTTGCCGCGTTCTTTCCGCAATATCCGGTTAAAAAGAGATATCTCTTTTTCGAACAAAAACCTAAAAAATAGCTTTGTCCACGATGTATGGTACAAAAGGGTATCATAATATTCAGGCGCAGTTTTCTTTATTTTGGGAAGCCTGTTCCAGGGGATGGATGGAAAATCGTGGTGTTCGTTGTGAAAGCCAACATTAAATGCAGTAATGTTCAATAGGCCGTAGTAACTATAAGTTTCCTGCTGGCTGTCAAAGGTTAAGTAATGCTCCTGTATCCAGCGTGCTCCTACCGGATGCAAACCTATTGAGAACCAAAAACTTATAAATAAAAAGGCAATTGCGTGAAAACCGAAAAAATACCAGATGGCGGTTGTAAACACAACCTGGACGAAGATATTTGTCAGCATCCACCTGTCAAAAAAGTCGATCTCTTTCAATCTTGATACACGTGTACCCTGGAATATCGGGAAAAATAACAACCAAAGCGTTTTACCCAAAAAAGAGTTATTTATAAGTTTAGCTTCCCATTTGTTGGGCAAATCGGCATCAAGCTCATGAATACCCTGAAAAGAATGGTGTTTAAGGTGATATTTTTCGAATGATATAGCGCCCGGCATTAAATGGGGAAGATTAGCAAACATTGACGCAAAGCGATTGGCTGTATGGCTTTTGAACAGCAATTGGTGAGTACACTCATGTATCATCACAAATAGAGCATGGTTTGCAAAAGCGCCATACAAGTATGCTGCACCAAAAATTATCCACCATGATTGATCACGGACAAGCCATGAAATACCTATCATCGAACCCACCAGGCCTATAATGGCAAACATGGTCATTGGGTTTTTTCCAATGAGCAAACGTAAATGCGGAAACTGTTTTAAAATTTTTTTGGTCCTTGTACGATGAGGCTCAGACTCCTCAGAGTATACAAAATCGGTTCTTTTAATCATAGTTTATTTTCGGGGCACACGGGGCTAATATAATAATATCAATTTAAAATATAATTTTATTCTAAATTTTATTGAGTAAATATAGTTAAATTATTTAACCTACAGGTAAAGTTAGCTTAATTTTAAGCGTATTAAATTTTCAATAAAATTATTGTTGCTTATAAACCAGCACTTTAAATGTACCTGGCAATACTTTACGGGTACCTTGTTCAAATTCGGCAACGCTTAAATATATTTTATGGGTTTTAGTGTCAAGCGCCATTGTTTTTGCGCGTACGGGGGTTTTCAACGTTTGTATCACACTATATTGATCGGCAGATTGTTGTTTAATAATGGTTGTTGTACCATCGCCACATGAGCAAAATATCAGTTTTGTTTCCGGGTCGTAAGCTACCGCATCAACACCTGCGCCAATAGGTAAAGTGGTAATAACGTTACCTGTTTTGGCATCAACAACACTCATGCCTTTATTCTGACGGCAAACGCTGAAAATGCGGTGGTTTACACCATCTAAAGCAATACCTGTGGGGCCCCCGCATGGCGCCAAAGGATAGTTTGTAATTACCTTTAACGTTTTACTGTCAATCACATTCAGGCTGTTTTTGTCTTCAAGGTTGTTATATATTTTTCCTTTTCCATCTGCTACCGCAAATTCAGGTCCCCCGCCAAGATCAACGGTACCTACCTGTTTAAGTGTGTTAGGATCAATTACGGATGAATTATTACTCTCGCCGTTAAAACTGAAAACCCTGTCGCTATAAGGATCATATATTATTGCATCGGGGCCTTTGGCATCAACAGGTATAGTGGCAATGGTTTTAAGGGTAGTGAGATCAAAAGCTACTACTGCGTTTGCCCGTCCGTCACTGATAAAACCGCGGTTACTTTTATTGGCAATGGCAATACCATGTACGCCTTTCATATCGGCAATAACACCAACAGGCTGATCTGTTTCAAGGTCGATAACATTTACCGATGTACCATGCGAAACATATAAGCGGTGGTTCGCCTTATCAATTGAAAGGTAATCGTAACCTGCATCGCCTGGCAAAGCAATGGTTTTATCTAACACATAGGTTTGCGCATGTATCGACAGTGAAGCGAATACGCCGCATAGTGTCGCAAAAAAAATCTTTTTCATGTACTTATTTTGATTAGTTTATTTTATAAATGTCGCCTCTAAATCTGGAGAAAGTTTGGTTTATTCTATTTTACCGGTAACCGCGTTAGTGTTTTCGTGAAACTTGCCCGAACGGTAGAATATGCGCATTAAACTTGGCAACACTATCAAAAGTAAGGGTAAAGCAATCACAAAGCCGCCGATAACTGCAATGGCCAATGGCTGGTGCAGCTGTGCGCCGGCGCCAATACCCAGCGCCAATGGCATAAGGGCGATAATAGCGCCAAGGGCTGTCATTAATTTTGGCCTGAGTCGCGTGGAAATCGAATATACAATAGCCTCGTCTATACTGTGTTCCACCCCATTACTCACGTTTTCCAGCGCCCGCTGTTTAAATTGTAAAAACGTAAATATGGCATTTTCGCCAATTATGCCTACTATCATGATGAGCCCGGTATAGCTGCCAACGTTTAGTGGTGTTTTAGTGATAAACAAGGCCAGTAAGCTGCCCGATATGCCTAAAACTGCTACTATCAATATCAGGAACGCAATGCGGAATTGCCTGAACAAAAACAATATCACACAAAACACTAACAAACTTGACGTAATTAGTATGGTCAGCAATTCCTTAAACGATTGCTGCTGATCGGCATAAGCGCCGCCATATTCAATACTATATCCCTGTGGAAGGCTTACTTTTTGGGCGATATTTTTTTGAATGGCCGGCATTACGCTGCCGAGACCGGCACCCTCTAACCTTGCGCTTACCACGCCCATTGATTGCAGGTTTTCGCGATTAATTTCAGCTTCACCTGGCTTTAGGTCAACAGTAGCCAGTTCACTTATAGGTACAAGTTTACCGCTGGGCACAAATATGGTTTGGTTTTTAATTCCTGAAACGTTTAACCCGCGATTATCCGGGTAAACCATGCGTATAGGCGAAAGCTGCTCACGTTCAAGTATATTGCCTATTACGTTGCCTTCCAATGCCGTTTGCACCTGGAATTGCAGGCTGGCAGGGGTAATATTATATTGCGCAAGGCTACTATATTTCGGATCGATGCTAACAGATGGCCCTGCTATCACTATACCGTCAAAAACATCGGCTGTGCCTTTTACGTTATTAACTACCTCTGCAACCTGTTTCGAAAGGCTTTGCAGCTTTTCCTGGTTATCGCCAAATATTTTTATTTCGATAGGCTGTACCGAGGTCATCAGATCGCCAAGCATATCTGTTATTACCTGTCCAAAGTCTATACGTAATGCAGGTTGGTTAGCAGCAATTTTTTCACGCAGTTCGCTGATCACCTCTTCGGTTGTTTTTTTATGATCTTTTTTTAATTGTATCAGGTAATCACCCCGGTTGGGTTCAGTAATAAAAAAGCCCATTTCAGTACCTGTCCTGCGCGAATAGGCTTCTACTTCGGGCTGGGCAATAATAATTTTTTCTACTTGCCGCAGCATACGGTCCGTTTCGTCAAGCGAGGTTCCCGGTGGGGAGTTGTAATCAAGCACAATACTACCTTCATACATATCGGGCAAAAAGCCAGTTTCAAGCAGTGGCGGAACAATAATTATAGCGATTATGGCCCCGGCAACTATCAGCAAACTAACATACGGCCTTAAAATAAACCACCGCACCCATCTTTGCTTTTTTACGTGCTGTACATGCTCTTTTTGTTTTTGTTCCCTGGGTTTATGCCTGCTCAATAATATATAAACAACCGGCAGGCCTATCCATGTCACAAAAAACGAACATACAAGGGTGATGATCATGGTATTGGTAAGCACTTTAAAGTAAGCGCCCGCAACCCCGCTCATCAAAACAAAAGGTATAAATATAACAATTGTGCTTATCGAAGAGCCGATCATGGCCGGGAACAGGTAGTCGATAGCTGTTTTTATTAACTTAAGCGGATGCTCCCGCGGGTGTTCCTCGTGCGTACGGTGTATTTGTTCAACAACTACTATAGCATCATCAATAATTAAACCCAAAGCCGCTGCAATGGCACCAAGGGTCATTATATTAAATGTATAGCCAATACCGTACAATACTATCAGGCTGAGGCAAAGTGTTACCGGGATAGTAATAAGTATAGTAGCGCTGGCTTTTATTGAACGAAGGAAAATAATAGCCACAATAATTGCCAGTAGCAAGCCTATCCACAGGCAATCTGTTACACTATGAATTGCATCATTAACAAAGTCAGCCTGCACATAGTAGGGTTTAATGATTACATCTTTTGGCAGTATTTTTTGGAGGTCGGCAACCTTACTGTCCATATCTGCCGATAAGGATACAAGGTTGGCGGTAGGCTGTTTAATTACCGCTATCAAAACGCCATCGTGCCCATTGGCATTTATGCGGGTGTATTCTATACTGGGCTGTATCGCCACCTCGGCAAAATCCCTTAACCTTATTACCCTTTTGCGGTTATTGCTTATTACCAGGCTGTCCAGCTGGTCCATAGCATTTATGGTAGCATCAGTAACCGTTAGGTAAAGCATTTTATAATCCGACAGGTAGCCTTCCGATTTTACAAAATTGGTGGTGCTTAACGCTGTGCTGATGATATCCGGCGTTAAGCCAAGTGAGCTCATCTTTTGCTTGTTCAGCGTAAGCCAGTACTCCTTAGCTTTGCCGCCGATAACCCTGATCTCGGATACACCATCAACCTGCGATAAAAAAGGCTTTACGGTATAAGTTGCCAGTTGCCGCAGCTCAATAGGCGAACGGGAACTGCTTTCGAGCGTATAGCCGCTAACAGGCAATATCGAAGGGTTCATCTTTTCCGTCGTGATACTTACATCGGCAGGCAGGTCGTTTTTTATCTGGTCGATATTTGCCTGTACTTTTTGAAGACTAAGGTCAATATCTGCATCCCAATCCATAAACGCCGAAATTTCGCAACTTCCCCGGCTGGTGGTGCTGCGCACCATTTGCAGACCAGGCACCTGTTTTATAGCATTTTCCAGCGGCTTGGTAACTGTAACCATCATTTTATTTACCGGCTGCAGCCCTTCATCGGCTATAACTTTTATTTTGGGAAAAGTAATCTCAGGAAACAGCGATGTTTGCATTTTTGAGTACACAAACAAACCGCCCATAATTATTATGGCCAAAACCAGGCCGATAGGCTTTTTATGGGTGATAAAAATATCTTTCACAGGGATTTTTACAGGGCTCATTGCGCTACAATTTTAACTTTTGCTGTATCAGGCAAACCGTAATTGCCGCTTATCACTATTCTGTCCTTACCCGAAAATTTAGGGGATAAAATCTCGACGCGGTCGCCCGATTGGATACCCTCTTTCACAGGCACTTTTACCGCCGTGGTTTCGTTTATCAGTTTCATCACCCAAAATTCTGTTTGTGTTTCATTGGCGAGGATAGCCGACTTTGGCAGTGATTGCGTGTTATTTTTCGATGCTTTTAATATACGTGCTTTAGCCACCAGGTTTTCGGGAATTTGCTGGCCCGAATTAATTTTTAATACAACACCCTGGGTTTGAGCCACTGTATCAACCGATGGCATAAACGAACTAACTGTTCCGGCTATTTTTGTGCCGCCAGGTAAGGTTAGCCCAACATTTTGCCCGGCTTTTACATACTGCCTTAATTCATAAGGCAGCTGCATTAAAAACACAAAGCTCGACCTATCGCTGATAACGGCTAAGGCTTCCCCGTCCTGCACGTAATCACCCAACTGGTGGCTTAGTTGTGAAATGTAGCCGGGGGCCGAAGCCTTAATTTTATTTACCCCCGAAAATTTAAAGCTGGTGTCTAAAACATTAATGGTGTTGCCAATTGCCTGCGCTTCCTTTGTTTTTATAATAAAAAGTACCTGCCCTTTGCTCACATTATGCCCAAGCTGTGCATTGACCTGATGTATATAACCGTTGGCGTTTGATTTTACATAATTTTTCTGGAGCGTGGTCGAAGTGGCGTTCAGGTCAACATAATCTGCCAGGGCACTGCTGTCAACAGCTGTAACCGTAACCGGCGTTTCGGATGCTACTTTTTTATCATCATCATCCCCGCCTTTATCTTTGCTTTGGCACGAGAAAAGCAACAGGGCAATACCAGCAACAAAATGCAGTTGTATAATCCGTGAATATTGCGCGATCCATTTTTTCATATTATCTGTTCCAGTAATTTAACTGATTGATGAGCTGTAACCTATTAATGGTAGTGGTGGTCCGTAGATTTTTTATAGTAAGATAGTTATTAACGGCGAGTATAAAATCAGCTATACGCACATCGCCGGTTTGCAAAAGCTGGGTGTCAACTTTTATCAGGCTTTCGGTATACTTTATCTGTTCGTCAATTTGTATAAGCAAGTTTTCATTTTCGCTGATCTGCTGGTTAAGCTGTGCAATTTGCTGGCGGTATTGCACGTTAAAAAAAGCCTTGTAATTTTCGCGGGTTTCTTCCTGTAACGAAAGCTTGCGGTACAGCATTTTGCGCTGGCCGCCGTCGTATATCGGCATGGTAAACGTAAAACCGGCACTCACACCAAAGTTTTTATAGGCCTGCCCCATAAAGTCAGAATTGTAACCGCCATCGGCAGTAACATTTATTTTAGGTTTGTAGCTAAAATCAACCAGTTGACGGCCATTGATCAGCTTTAGGCTATCCAGTCCATACTGCCTGAAAAATATGCTGGTGGCAGGATCGGGCAGCACGGCTTTTTGTATAGCAGGCTCCTGCAACTCTATCATGCTGGTATCAGCTATTCCAGCCAGGTAGTTTAATGTCGTATAATCATTTTTATAAAGTAACCTTGCCTGTAAAAGCGTTAACTGCTGCTGTTTTAACGTCACCAAAAAAGTAAGGTAATCGCTTTGATGGTACACGTTTGCGCGGGTAAGTTTTTTTAGCAGTTCTTCTTCTTTAGTGAGCAGGTCAATAACTTCCTGGTTAAATTTAAATTGCTGCAAGTCGCCATAGGCGGTGATATATTGTGCCGTGATAGCTTTTTTTAGGTCCTGTTCAGATATTTTGGTTTGGTTACCGATGGATAACGATTGCAGTGTGATTGCCGCAATTTGGGCGTTGACATTTTTTTTGCTGATAATGGCCTGGTTAGCGCTCATCAACGCATTTAGCGTATGGTTATTAGTAATTGCCTCGGCATAACCGTAACCATCTATAATGGGTGCATACAAACCGCCGCTGTTGGCGTTAACTTGTGTTTTGTAACCGGCAAGCAAACGCAGGCTGTCAACCTGGTTCGAGGCTATTTGGTTATGAAAGTCTTTTAATAAAGGGCTATTATTTTTTGCGATATCAAGGTAATGATCAAGGGTATAAGTTTGTGCCAGTGAAACTGAACATGTGAATGCGCAAATAATGACGCCGAAAAAAAATTTCATCCAATGTATCAATGAGGGTATTTATTTAGCTAAACTAAAATTTAATTTTGGATTAATTTAGGATGGGGCAACATTTTTATAAGTGGTTTTTTGTCTACCTGCTTACAGGTTGAATAATAAGTATCCCATAAAACTAAAGTGGTTTTACACGTAATCAAACAACGCCATGAAGCCAAAATCCATGTGCAGCTGCATATGGCAGTGGAATAAGGTCAACCCCGGGTTATCAGCCACAAAGTCGACCTCCATTTCCTGGAAACCGCCGAGCATCGCTACATCCTTCATAATGCCTGAAGTATGCTTGCCACCAATTTTTGTAAGCTCAAAACTGTGCCTGTGCAGGTGCATTGGGTGGATATCGTCGGACGCATTGCGCATCTGTAAGCGGTAACGCTTACCTTTTTTTAAATGGAACATGGGTTTCATGTCTTTCATGTTAAATGCCACCCCATTAATTGTCCAGCGGTTAAACCCGTTATCGGCAGCGTTGTCCTTGGAAAAAATCATTTTTATGACCTCATCAGGTTCAGGAACATGGGCGTTTTTTTTACCGAATAACGTATAGTCCCAAAGAAACGGTTTGGGCGTTACCCATTGTGGCTTTCCTTTTTGGCCTGCATATTGAATGATTGTGCCCATGCCATGGCCGCGGTCATCATCCGCCAGGTCGCCCATTACCCAAACACCCGGATGTTTCATTTCTACTACGGCCGAAATGCGCTCAGCTGTTCCCAACCATAAAACCGGAACTTCCGCCGGGTTTGGAACTGTGAAACCGTCCATTGCGATAACTTTAAATGTATGGCCCGGCAAAGCAAGGCTGCGGATCTCGGAACCACTGCCGTTAACAACATGAAACAAAATACGCTCGCCATATTTAACCTCAATAGGCTTGCCATGGCCAAGCTGGCGGCCATTTATGGTGAATGTTTTATAACCTACCTCGTATCCTTTAGTTTTAATAGGCGAATCCTTTTCCCGTTTATCCTGCATGGCTTTTAGCTCGGGAATTACCGGTCCGCTTAAAAAATCGCTGGCCATATCGCCGCCCCGCATAAAATAAGGCTCAAACTCTTTTAGCATCAAAAATTCTTCCCTGTCATAGCCGTTAGGCTTCACTTTAGGCTCTATGTAAACCGGGCCAACCTGGCCCGAATATTGCCCGGCATTCAGATTCCCACCTGCAATAGTATGGGTATGATAAAAACGTAAGCCGGACGGCCCGGGGATAAAAATCTCCCTCCGCATACTGTGCGCCGGGATATATGGTGTTCCTTCTTCAGCAGAGCCGTCGACACTTACAGGCATAAACTGGCCGTGCCAGTGCAGTTGTTCAGGGCTGTCGGTATCATTATAAATGTCAACAATGGTGCGCTGCCCCTCTTTAAAACGTAAAAGTGGTCCCGGAAATTGGCCATTGTAAGTAGTGGTGGAAATAATATGCTGCGGCCCAACTTCAACTAACCCTGTGCCAATACGAATAGTGTAGTCGGCTTTTTGTTTTTGGTCGGCTACAACCGCGGGCTTTCTTTCAGTTTCTTTATGGCTCCCTTTAACAAGGGCCAATACGCTTGCCGGGATAACCCCTGCCGCAGGTAAAGCTAAACCTGCTGATAGAATAAATTTTCTCCGGTCCATCTTTTAAAATTTATTTTTTCCTAAATCCGACTTTTTCGTCCTTGTAAATTTACTGTCTATCGAATATTTCCCTGCGCCATAGATTAATAAAAAGATCAGCCCCATGAGCATACAAAAATCCGCGCGACCTTCATGCGCCGCAGCCCAGAAACCTTTTCCCATTAAAATAGGTGTTTTAGTAGTGTAAATAGCAACAAGTATAACCACCAATAAGGGAACAGCGGCTAAACGGGTATATAACCCAATAATTAATAAAATGCCGCAAACAATTTCTGTTGCACCGGTAAATGGCCCAAAAAACTGTGGATGCGGTATGCCGATTTTTGCAAACCGGCCCACCCCGTTAGCTTCAGGTGCAAGGAATTTTTGTATCCCTTCTGATAAAAACACTAAGCCTACCAGTAGCCTTATAAGGATGTTTCCAGGCTGGTTATAAAACGGTAAGTTTTTCATATTCAGCAGCATTTAAAGTTCTAAAGAAACTACCAATATATTCTTATCTAAAATCAATAGTGAATGTATGGAATGGGGATTGAAATTCATAATTAAGGGCAAATCCAAAATTCTCGCATATCTGGCGCGAAATTGTTAGCCCCAAACCACTGCCTTCGGAAGCAGATGATTTATGAAAACGGCTAAATATTTCAACCGGCAGTGGCATGTCCCCACCTGTATTTTGGATAACTAAATTTTTATCTGTTAGTTTAATATTGATGCTGCCACCATTATAATTATGCCTTATGGCGTTACTTATCAAATTGCTTACCAGTATTTCCGCAAGGTAACGGCTCGCGTAAATTTCTTTATCATCAAGCGTATAGGTGAGTTTTAAATCCTTATCCTGGAATATCTCCTCAAACTGAATTATCATTTCCTCAACTAACCCGCGTAAGTTTATTTGCTGTTGCTCATGCAATAACTTATTTTCAATTTTAACCAGCAATAACAACGATTGATTTAGCCTGTTCAACCTTGAAACTGCGCTATACAGGTCGTTCAGTAATTTACTTTGCCTGTCGCTAAAATTTTCAGTTTGTATAAGGGTATCCAGTTTTGAGTTGATAACAGCAATTGGGGTAAGTAACTCGTGCGATGCGTTTTCGGTAAAGGTTTTCAGGTCTTTGTAGTCATGTTTGGCTTTTGCGGCCATATCAACTACCGTAGCATTCAATTCTTTAAACTCATCGATATTGGTCTCAAGTTTTGGAATTTCTCTCACATCTGCAATTCTGAACAGCCTGATTTCCTTCATAATATTATAAAAAGGCTGCCATAACCGATTTAATATCAGACGGTTAATTATCAGCAAAATCAACAATAAAAATAAAATAACACCGACGGTTATGGTAAACATCAGCCTGATAAGATCTTCCGTTTCAACCTTCGATTCAACCACCAATATCCTGTAATATTTATCGCCAATAGTTACCGAAGATATTAATGCCCGGCCCGATTCGTACCAGCCGTTATGTTTGTGCTTGTGCCTTTTATGTGCATCGCCTTTGTCCCATTTTTTAAAGTAGGTAGTATCAATAAATTCGCGCTTAATTGATCCCGGGGCGACTTCCGCAAAGGTAATTTGCTGATCGTTTGACTCAAATGTTTGCGGCAAATGATGATTAAGTTTTACGTAATCAAAAACTTCCTCTTCTTCAACCACCAGGTCTTTGTCTTTCTGGTTAGTTAATATCAGGCTAAGGGCCTGGTAATAAATAAAACCGGTTATCAGCATTACAATTATGGTGGTGATGAGGTTAACGCGGTTGTATTTGGTTAAAAGCCTCATTGCTCCGTAAATTTATAACCCATTCCGTAGGCGGCCTGTATATAATCGTTACTGCCTGCCTCAACCAATTTTTTGCGGATATTTTTTATATGCGAATAGATAAAATCAAAATTGTTGGCCATATCTATGCCATCGCCCCATAGGTGTTCGGCAATCGCATTTTTTGACACTACTTTCCCTTTATTGGCGATAAAATATAAAAGCAACGCATATTCTTTCCGGGTAAGTTTAACAGGCACTTTTCCAACCTTAACTTCTTTTGCCAGCAGGTCGATATTTATCTCGTTAAAAACAAGCTGGTTATTGCCATTAAATGATTTACGGCGGATAATGGCCATTACCCGGGCTTTTAATTCGGATAAATGAAATGGCTTTACCAAATAGTCGTCTGCCCCAAGATTAAGTCCATCCAATCTGTCGTCCAGCGAGTTTTTTGCTGAAATAATAAGTATGCCATCAGGGTGGTTATTTTCTTTTAAGCTTTTCAGGATATCGATACCGTTACCGCCAGGCAGTGTAATATCAAGCAAAATACAATCGTAACGGTAAAGGCTTATCTTAACCATTGCATTTTGATAGCTGTTTGCTGTTTCGCATATATTGCCATCCACGGTAAAGTATTCTTCTATACTTTCCCGCAGCCCTTCTTCATCTTCAATGATTAGTACCTTCAAATTATTTTTTCGTTAAATGTAATAGTTGATTTTGGATGATTTTTGGATTTCGACCGCTGATTTTAATGATTTTTGGATTTCGTTGATTTTTGGGCTAATTTAAAACCTATTTTATCAACGTAATCTTTTAATCATTAAAACGGCGGAGCCTTCTTGAAGGCCGATTAAAAATAAATTAAAAACTGAAAAATCAACGGTCTTATTTTACCGACCTTTGATCAACGAAATCATTTAATCATTAAAATCAACGGTCTTATTTTACCTTTGAATCAACGAAATCAATTAATCATTAAAATCAACGGTGCTATGTGGTGGATTTACGCTTTACTTTCAGCTTTTTTTGCAGCCCTTACTGCTATTTTTGCAAAAGTTGGTATCAAAGGGGTTGATACCGACCTGGCAACAGCTATACGAACGGTAGTTATTTTACTTATTGCCTGGGCTATTGCGATATTCAGGGGCAGTACCGAATCTATTGGCGGGCTTACCAAAACCAATTGGATATTTCTTGGCCTTTCCGGATGTGCCACCGGTTTATCGTGGATATGCTACTTTAAAGCTTTGCAATTAGGCAAGGTTTCGCAGGTGGCGCCAATCGATAAGTTGAGCGTTGCGCTTGCCATAATTCTTGCGGTTTTATTTTTAAAAGAATCGCTCAATATTAAGCAGATCATCGGTGCGTTGATGATTATTGGCGGCAGCGTGGTGTTGATATTTGCCTGATTTTAGCGGTTAAGCTTTCTGGTTTTCAAGCCCATACAAAACCCACTAAATTTTGTTTTATTTTATCGATAAAAAATTCTTTCGGTAAAATAAATTTGATAGATTGCCCCTCATAAATGAGGAAACGTTTATCAACCCTGATTATCCTTTTTTGCATAGCCAACGTGTTGGTTAGCACCGCTTACGCGGGAAAAACTATCAGAGCCCATAAAGAAAAAACATCCCGGCCTGCTTTAAATACCGACAGCGTTTCAGCCGATAGCCTCCTCCAATTTGCACAATCTTTAATAGGCACACGTTATCGCCCAAAATCATCCGACCCTTCTACAGGTTTTGATTGTTCGGGGTTTGTGAGTTATGTTTTTAAGAACTTCAACTTTAACGTTCCGCGTTCTTCCTGTGAGTTTATCAGCGTTGGCGAAAAGATAAAATTGGAAGATGCTATGCCCGGCGATATCATATTATTTACGGGTACAAAAAAACATACACGCCGTATTGGCCATATTGGGATAGTAGTATGTAATGATGGCGGTGATTTTAAATTTATCCATTCAACATCAGGAAAAGAATATGGAGTTACCATAACTTCTATGGATAAGAATTACAAACGCCGTTATGTACAGATTATACGCCTGATAAAACTGAATGATGCACTCGTTTGTAATTCCACTGACCATTAAACGCTCACCGGGCCTGGCACAGAGTTGTAACCAAAAATTTACACAAACCATGCGTATATATCTAATACATAAGCCCTTACGCATCTTTTTTAGCCATCTTATTGTAACAATCACACCAATAAGGTAACAATTATAATACCCTGCGCCAAAATTCAGTTTTAATCCAAACTTACTTCACATTTTTGCACTTTGTTACAAAAGTGTATTACATGAAGAATATCATAATATTAATTTTACTAATTGGCATATCATTTAGTTTAAGTGCGCAGAATAATAGTGACCGGGGCAGTATTTCGGGTAGGGTGATTGATGCGGTTACCAAACAACCTGTAGATTATGCTACCATAAGTATTTTAAAACAGGGGGCTACATCCCCTTTTAACGGCGGGAGTGCCGACCCAAAAGGCAATTTCAAAATTGAAAATATACCCGCTGGCGATTACGTATTAACGGCCGATTTTTTAGGTTATAAGCAACAAAAAATAGCTCATGTTATAGTTAACAACATAACTAAAAATGTATCATTGGGCGACGTATTGCTGTCACCGGTTCAAAGCCAGCTTAAAGAGGTCACCATAACAGCGCATGCCCCAACGGTTGAAAATAAGATAGATAAACTGGTTTATAACCCTGCAAACGACCTTACCGCACAAGGCGGTGTTGCTTTGGATGTATTGCAAAAAGTGCCAATGGTATCGGTAGATATTAATGGCAATGTAGAATTAATGGGTAATACCAATATCCAGTTCCTGATAAACGGGAAACCCTCAACCATTTTCGGCTCAAGCATCACTGATGCCTTGCAGGCTATACCTGCCAGCCAGATAAAAAACATCGAAGTAATTACCAACCCCGGCGCAAAATATGATGCAGCGGGTACCGGCGGCATTATTAATATAGTTTTAAAAGACAGCAACGTGCAAGGGGTAAATGGCAGCGTCAACCTTAGCGCCGGCACCCGTTTAGAAAACGGATCGTTTAATATAAATGCCAAAAAAGGCAAAATTGGCGCAAGCGCTTTTTTCAGCGGCAATGAAAGTTTAACAAGCGCTACGCCCAGCTCAGGCCGCCGCACCAGCAGCGCGGGGGATACGGTTACTAATTTAAATCAAAATGGTGTAAGTAATTTTAAAAGAAGTGGTTACCGTTCAGGATTTAGCTTAAACTGGGACATTACCCCTAAAGACGCGTTAACTGCATCTATCAATTTTAACCACTTCGGAAATAACAGCAACGGTTATACCAATAATTACCAAACTACTTACTTAAATGGTTTGGCCGCGGATACTAATAGTATAAACCGTTCAACCAGCCGTTTTAGTGATAATTCGACAGACTGGAGCCTGTTTTATAAAAAGACCTTCAAAAATAAAGACCAGGAATTGGATGTGCTGTATAATCAAAGTGTTGGTAGCAATACCAATGATTATAGCCAGGAGCAGGATTATACAAATGTTACTTTTCCTGCATCCGGTTCAATCGGAAGCAACCCCGGTACCGATAAAGAAACAGATATATCCATTGATTATACTCAACCTGTTACCAAAAACTTCACTATTGAAACAGGCGCCAAAGCAACCATTGAAGACATAAGCAATACAGTGACTACGCAGACGCTGGACAATGGGATTTACGAGTATAATCCTAACCAATCATATAGCTTTGATTATAACCGTAAGATATTTGCTTATTACTTGTCAACAACATTTTCATTGTTCAATAATTTTTTAGACGGAAAGGCTGGTTTAAGGGATGAATACACAACTGCTACTTCCGCTACCTCCGCTGCTTCTGGTTTTGCCAATACTACTATACCATCATATAATATTTTAGCGCCGTCGTTTGTGCTATCGCATAAACTGGATAAAACACAGTCTATTAAATTCAGCTATTCATATAGGCTGCAACGCCCTGGTTATAACCAGCTTGATCCTTTTTATAACATCAGCGACCCACATAACATCAGCACCGGCGACCCCAACCTGAAACCGGAATACGGGCATAACTTTGAACTGGGTTACAATAAATCGTTCAGTAACGGCGCGAATATTTATGTAGCGGGTTTTTACAGGTATAATACTAATGACTTGCAGTCGTTTACCACCTTTTACCCGAGTTTAACGATACACGATACAACTTATAACAACGTGTCGCTTACCCAGCAGTACAATATTGGCCGTGAAGTGACTGAAGGCGTGAACTTGTTTGGTTCGCTGCCCGTTGGTAAGTTAACTTTCCGGTCGAATATGTTTTTTGCCGACAGAATAACCGATAACCCCGGTTCGCCACAGGTAAGTGGGTTTACCTACCGTATAAATTTAAATGCCAGCTATGAATTTGCGAAAGACCTCGCAGCTGAATTTTTTATAAACGACCGTGGATCGCAAAGAACAATACAAGGGACTAACCCTGGATTTATTTTTTACAACTTTGCCGTGCGCAAGCAAATAATGAATAAAAAGGCCAGTATAGGTTTAACAGCCGCCAACCCTTTCAATCAGTATGTAAATGTAAATTCAACCACTTACGGGCCTAATTTCAATCAAAACAGCCTGCGCGAAAT
>Ga0207027_1029_pt1 | contig 21165 bp, 20 predicted proteins | sample Alteio_BWMinCont_43_FD_153280 | JGI IMG/M metagenome (GOLD analysis project Ga0207027, IMG submission 153280) | Enriched cells from forest soil in Barre Woods Harvard Forest LTER site, Petersham, Massachusetts, United States -... | ecosystem: Environmental > Terrestrial > Soil > Temperate forest >... | reverse complement strand
TCTTAAAGCCCTGTAAACATTGAATTCATCGCCGGTAGGAATATATCTGCGGTTAAGAGATAGGTTCAGGGATACGATCTTATTGGAAAGTTCGGATTTTCATGCAGGAGAAAATAGTTACACTTTTATTGCTATCAATGCAATTGCAGGAATTGAGATTAGCAATACATCTGTAATGGAATTCAAATTGCCGAATGCTGCACCTGAAAAAGTGACAATTGCAGATCCTGCAGAAGTGCCGCAACAGCTTTGGAATTTTATGCAGCATTTCGATATTAAAAAAGCTGCAACCAAACCTGTAAACACTGCGCAAGGATTATTTGGTTATACAACGTATGATGCAGTGCAGTTTTTTGATACAATACATTTGAATAATCCGCAAGGAGTAGATCAGCAGTCACAAATTCCGTTGATGCGTTATAGGTTGTATCAATACGTTATTGCTATCAATCATTTTAAAGATGAATTGTATATCTGCGAAAATAAAATTGATGGAATTAAAAGTGAAGTAGATCTAGTTGAAGGTTTGATCAAGAGTAAAGATGTGCCGACGTATCCTTTTAAAACAAAAGGTGAAGAAACATCTAATCTTACCAACGAAGAATATCTCGACATTGTAAAAAAAGGAATTAGCAGTTGTCTTAGAGGAGATGTATTTCAAATCGTATTGAGCAGAAGGTTTCAGCAATCTTTTACCGGCGATGAATTCAATGTTTACAGGGCTTTAAGAAGTATCAATCCTAGTCCGTATTTATTTTATTTTGATTATGGCGATTATAAATTGTTAGGCTCTTCACCCGAAAGTCAGGTGATCATACAAAATGGGAAAGCCGTTGTTCATCCCATTGCAGGAACTTTTAAAAGAACAGGTGATGATGAATTGGATAAAGAACTGGCCGTGAAGTTGCAACAAGATCCGAAAGAGAATGCTGAGCATGTAATGTTGGTCGATCTTGCGAGAAATGATTTAAGTAGAATGTGTACCGAAGTGGAAGTTACGCAATACAAAAAGATCAATTACTATTCTCATGTAATTCACATGGTGAGTGAAGTAGTAGGTAAAGTGCCTGCAGCAACAAATCCATTTAAATTATTGGCAGTAAGTTTTCCTGCAGGCACATTAAGTGGCGCACCAAAATTTAAGGCAATGCAATTGATCGATAATTATGAACCGACTGCAAGGAGTTATTATGGCGGAGCAATTGGTTTTATTGGTTTTGACGGAAGTTGCAATCATGCCATTATGATCAGAACTTTTTTAAGTAAGGATAATACATTGACATCACAAGCAGGTGCAGGAATTACAGTTGCAAGTAAACCTGAGAGCGAATTACAGGAAGTAAACAATAAATTAAACGCATTGAAACAAGCTATTGAATTAGCGCAAAATATTTAGGATGAAAATTTTAGTATTCGATAACTACGATTCTTTTACATACAATTTGGTTCATTTGGTGGAGAAGATAATGCATCAAAAAGTAGATGTCTTTCGCAATGACCAAATTGCTTTGGAAGATGTAAAAAAATACGATAAAATAATTTTATCACCAGGGCCAGGTGTGCCGAGTGAAGCAGGTTTGTTATTGCCATTGATAAAAGAGTATGCGCCAACAAAATCTATATTGGGTGTGTGTTTGGGCCATCAGGCAATTGGCGAAGCTTTTGGTGGTAAGCTGACAAATTTAAAATCAGTATATCATGGCGTGGCAACACCAATAAAAATTATTAACCAACAATCACAGGTCTTGCATGGATTGGGTGATGAAGTTGAAGTCGGAAGATACCATAGCTGGATTATTGCTAACGAAGGATTCCCGGCTGAGTTAGAAATAACAGCTACAGATGAAAATGGTTATGTAATGGCATTGCAACATAAAAAGTATGATGTGCAGGGTGTGCAGTTTCATCCCGAAAGTGTGTTAACACCGAATGGTGAACAAATGTTAAGAAACTGGTTGGAATAGGAAACCCCCAACCCCCTGAAGGGGGCTTTGGAGCGTAATTATTGAAGTGCTATCAATTTGAAAATAAATTTATAACTATTAAACTACAAAAGCCCCTTTCAGGGGGTTGGGGGTTATGAAAAAAATATTAAACTATTTATTCGAGCATAAAAACCTTTCGAGAGAACAGGCTAAAGAAGTATTGTTGAATATTTCTAAAAGTATGTACAGCGAAAGTGAAATTGCTGCCTTTGTAACGGTATACCTTATGCGCAGTATAACCATTGAAGAACTACAGGGCTTCAGAGATGCATTGTTAGAATTGTGTGTGCCTGTAAATCTTCATGAGCATGATGTAATGGATATTGTTGGCACAGGTGGAGATGGGAAAGACACTTTCAATATTTCGACACTAAGTTGCTTTATTGTGGCGGGTACCGGAAATAAAGTTGCCAAGCATGGTAACTACGGAGCATCTTCTATCAGCGGCTCATCGAACGTGATGGAACAAATCGGGTACAAGTTCAAAAATGATGTTTCTGTCTTAAAAAAAGAAATTGAAACGGCGAATATTTGCTTCCTGCATGCACCTTTATTTCACCCTGCATTAAAAGTTGTTGGCCCGGTAAGAAAGAGTTTAGGGATCAGAACATTTTTTAACATGCTAGGTCCAATGGTTAATCCGGCTATGCCGAAATACCAACTAGTAGGAGTTTACAGTTTAGAGATGGCAAGAATATATAATTACTTGCTACAACAAAATGAAGGTGCATTCACTATTATCCATAGTCTGGATGGTTATGATGAAATATCTTTAACAGGTGATACAAAGATCATTACCAATACAGGTGAAAAAGTAATGACAGCTGAACAATTAGGTAAGAGAACTGTAAATGCAATAGATATAAAAGGCGGAGATACTGTAGAAGCAGCTGCAAAAATATTTCTGGATATTTTGCAAGGTAAAGGCACTGCATCTCAAAATGCGGTGGTATTAGCCAATTCAGCCATGGCATTACAATGTACAGGTAAGTATAAAGATTATGAAACGTCTTATCAGCTTGCTGCAGAGAGTTTAGAAAGTGGTAAAGCGTATGAGTGCTTAAAAAAATTAGTGAACTAATTGTATTTGTCATTCTGAGCGAAGCGAAGAATCTAATCTTTAAATTATTGTAAGTAATAAATATAAATGAGGAAATTAAAATAGGTTGAATAAGATGCTTCGTTCCTCAGCATGACAAAATTGTAGAACAGACATGAACATACTTGATAAAATAATCGAACAAAAGAAAATCGAAGTCGCTGAAAGAAAATTGACAGCTTCAATTGAACATTTGAAAGAAAGTGCTTTCTATACACGCACTGTTTTGTCATTGAAACAATTTTTATTGGATGAAACAAAAACCGGTATCATTGCTGAGTTTAAAAGAAAGTCACCATCGAAGGGGATTATTAATGATAAGGTTGATGTGGAAGATGTTACAAAAGCTTACACAAAATTTGGAGCCAGCTGTTTATCAGTATTAACGGATGAGCATTTCTTTGGCGGGTCAACCAAAGACCTGAAAAGAGCAAGAGTCAATCATATTCCGATTTTAAGAAAAGATTTTATTATTGATGAATACCAGATAGTGGAAGCAAGAGCAATGGGCGCAGATGTTATATTGTTAATAGCAGCTTGCTTAACACCAGTGCGCGTTAAAGAATTGGCAGTCTTTGCAAAAAGCTTGCAACTCGAAGTATTATTAGAAATTCACAACGAAGAAGAGTTGCAACATATTTGCGCTGAAACAGAAATAGTGGGAGTGAACAACAGAGATCTAAAAACATTTACAGTAGATATAAATCGTTCAATTGAATTGAGTAAAAAAATTCCGGCAGATAAAATTAAAATTGCCGAAAGCGGTATTCATGATGTTGAAACAATTTGTATCTTCAAGAAGGCTGGTTTTAAAGGATTCTTAATTGGAGAAAACTTTATGAAACAGCCGGATCCAACGATTGCTTTTGCTGATTTTGTCAACCAACTAAAATTAACAACGCAATGAGATTAAAAGTTTGTGGTATTACGCAGGAAGAACAAATGACACAATTAGTAAGTGTCGGAGCAACTTTTGGTGGGTTTATTTTTTATCCAAAATCTCCCCGTTACGCATTACGTACCATGACGACTAGTCTGATCAAGAAAGAAAATAATATTAATAAAGTAGGTGTGTTTGTAAATGCCGCAATTGATACAGTTTTGCAAATGGTAGATGAGTGCCGCTTGCACATGGTGCAATTACACGGCGATGAAACACCTAAATATTGCGAGAAGATCGCAGATTATATTTCTGTTGTAAAAGCTTTTAGAATAAGTGAAACCGATAACATTAGCTGGAGAATACAGGAATACATGAGTGTTTGCGACATGTTTATGTTTGATACGGAAGGAGCCGGATATGGCGGCACAGGTAAAAAGTTCAATTGGGATATGTTGAATGGTGTTGAAGTAGGCAAGCCCTATTTTTTAAGTGGAGGGATAGAACCTGCCGATGCAGAAAAGCTAAAATCATTTATAGTCAAGCCCGAAGCTAAAGCATTATTTGCAGTAGATATTAATAGTAAATTTGAAGTAACAACGGGGATAAAAGATATGGAACTAATTAAAAAATTTGCACAAGAAATAAAATAACAAATATGAATATCAAAGTATGTGGCATTACACAAATGAAACAATTGCAACAATTAGATGGATTGAACATTGATTTTGCAGGATTTATTTTTCATAAAGATTCTCCTCGTTATGTTGGTGATAAAATTTCAAAAGAAGAACTGCAGTCTGCTGATTTTGATGTGAAAAAAGTGGGGGTGTTTGTAAATGCAGGTTACGATGAAATAATGGACGCTGTTGAAGATTATGGGTTAGATATCGTTCAGTTACATGGCGATGAAACACCAGAATTGTGTGAACAATTAATGGAAGAAGTAGAAGTGATAAAAGTATTCAATATCGGTAGTGAAGATATTTCTATAGATGAGATGGTAGCAGATTATGATGAAGTATGCGACTATTATTTGTTTGATGCAAAAGTGGGAGATGCTATCGGTGGCACAGGTACAAAATTCGACTGGAAGAAAATTGCAAAAAGTAAAATAGAAAAACCATTCTTTTTGAGTGGAGGTATTAGTGTTGATGATGTTGCACAAATAAAAGCATTTAAGCATCCTGATTATTTTGGTATTGATGTGAACAGCAAATTTGAAAAAAGTCCGGGAGTTAAAGACATGGCGTTGCTGTTACAATTGAAGCAAGGATTGAAAGGTAAAAAGTAAAAGCTATGATTATCGTAAGAACAGCGACTGCGAATGATCTGCCTGCAATGTTGGTTATTTATAATGATATTATAATAAATACAACAGCTGTATATGATTACGAGCCTCATACAATTGAAATGCGCCGGCAATGGTTTACAACAAAACAAGAACAAGGGTTCCCAGTTTTTGTTGCAGAAGAAAATGGAGTGATAGTAGGTTTTAGTTCTTTCGGAACATTTAGAGCATGGACAGGATTTAACCATACAGTAGAAAATTCTATTTATGTTTCTGCTGAACATAGAGGCAAAGGAATTGGAAAATTATTATTACCTCCTTTGATCGATGCAGCTAAAGAATTAAAACTTCATGCGATCGTTGCGGCTATAGATGCAACGAATACGATTAGTATCAAGCTACATGAAAAATTCGGTTTTGTAGAAGTAGCACATTTTAAAGAAGTAGGGTACAAGTTTGATCAATGGCTGGATTTGGTGTTTATGGAATTGATCATTTCGTAATTTATAAATAAAATTGCTACATAAATGTTTGAGTTATTGAATATACCAGATCAAGCTATAGGGTCAGTTTATGCAGCATGGATTGTTGCAATAGCTTCATTTGTTACAGTTATTCTTACTTTTATTGTAAAAGATTATTGGATTCCAATATGGTTAGAAAAAAACAAAACAGCAAGAGATAATAAAAGATTCTTTTTAAAATACAAAACTCCTTTATTAGAAGCAACAGATGCATTGTCTTATCGACTTGGCGAAATATTTTCCAATAGAAGTTTTTTTCTTTTAAAAGATGCGCCTCAAACTGAGTTTTATAAATACAAATATATAAGTACTATTTATCGGTTATGTTCAGTTATCGGCTGGATTAGAGCTGTTAAACTTGAATCGATAAATATTGTAATGCCAACTATAGAATTAAACAGAACTCTTGAAGATTCAATTAACGAGTTTAATAAAAGTTTAGCCGATGGTCAACATATAGAATTAGCTGTAATCAAAAATGTATGCAATACATGGGATCTCGACATTAGTAAATTGTCAGAGAAGCAATTGAAAGATTTAGGGTGTGAATTGGATGATATAATGCAAGAATTTTTTTATAACTATAAAAAAGAATTAGCATCAGATTTAGAGATTGTAGTTCAACAAGAGTTAATGTTGAGAATACGTGGCAAAATATATCTAGCAATAGGTATGGACAAAAGTGATAGCAATTTGCCAAACTTGAGTTTAGTTATAAAAGAAGTTTCAATAAAGCAGGCACTAATATATAGAGATTGGCAACAAGCAATTGGGGATTTAATGATTAAGAAAAGTGAAGCAACATTACGAATGTATGATGTAATAGGCTTCAAAGAATTTGAAAATATTTATACAAATGGGAGTGAAGAACAAAAGTTATGGATAAAAAGAATTGAAAGATTATTTGCAGGTGTGGATATAAAAATTATAGAAGAAAAATTTGATTCACGAATTTCACAATTAAAAAATATTAATCTTTCTGCAATTAATTTAAAAAGAGCCTTAGCCAAGGTAGAGAATAATTAAAGCTAAATAAAGGTATACAGCTGAAGTGAGTGACACAACGATGTTTAATTAATAACAAAAAGATGACAACAAAAGAAAATATATTCTCAGTAGATGAACACGGTTATTACGGAGATTTTGGTGGTGCATTTATTCCTGAAATGTTATATCCGAATGTAAAGCAATTGCAGGATGAATATTTGAAGATAATGTATGATGATGCTTTTCAAAAAGAGTTTCAATATTTGTTGAGAGATTATGTAGGCCGCCCATCACCATTATTTTTAGCGGAGAGATTGAGCAAAAAATATGGCACATCCATTTATTTAAAACGCGAAGACCTTAATCATACAGGTGCGCACAAGATCAACAATACCATCGGACAAATTTTATTGGCACAACGTTTAGGCAAGACAAGAATTATTGCCGAGACAGGTGCTGGTCAACATGGTGTTGCAACAGCAACAGTTTGCGCGTTAAAAGGAATGGAATGTATTGTCTATATGGGTGAAAAAGATATTGAGCGCCAGGCACCGAATGTAGCAAGAATGAAAATGTTGGGTGCAAAAGTTATTCCTGCGAAAAGCGGCAGCAAAACATTAAAAGACGCAACGAACGAAGCGATAAGAGATTGGATAAATAATCCCATTGATACGCATTATATAATTGGTAGCGTCGTTGGTCCGCATCCTTATCCGGATATGGTGGCACGTTTTCAAAGTGTTATCAGCGAAGAAATCAGAAAACAATTATTAGAAAAAACAGGAAGCGAATTACCAACGCACGTGGTGGCTTGTGTTGGCGGCGGCAGTAATGCGGCAGGTTCTTTTTATCATTTCTTAGATGATCTTTCTGTAAAGCTTGTTGCTGTTGAAGCCGCGGGACATGGCGTAAACAGTGGCCTAAGTGCAGCAACAACACAATTAGGTACACCCGGCATTTTACATGGCAGTAAAAGTTATGTAATGCAAACTGCAGATGGCCAGGTAGTAGAACCACACAGTATTTCAGCAGGATTGGATTATCCGGGTATTGGTCCGTTACACGCACATTTATACAAAAGCGGACGAGGTATTTTTATGAGTGCCACTGATGAACAATCATTAGCGGCAGCCTTTGAATTAACAACTTTAGAAGGAATTATTCCGGCGTTAGAATCAGCACATGCACTACACGCATTGAATGATATCAAATTTGCAAAAACAGATGTAGTAGTAGTTTGTCTAAGTGGAAGAGGCGATAAGGATATGGCGACTTATATGACGGCAATGGAAGCAAGAAAGTAAAAAGGCAAAAGTGAAAACCAAAAAGTAAAAGCAAACTCTAATAATAATGAAAACTAAAAAGGTATTCACACTAAATTATAAAAGCATCAAAGCTCCCTTCAGGGGGTTGGGGGTTCTTCTTCTTGTATTATTTGCTTCCTGTAAAGGCGGCACATACATTAATCATTCTCTGAAAGCGGAAAGGATAGGAGATTGTTCTGCAACACTAACAGCGTGTACAATGACAGAAAATACTTTTGGTGAACATTATGAATTCAACCGTTGTCTTGTAGAAGGTTTCAATACAGATGATTATTTAATAGAAAGAAAAGGAGATACACTTGTACTAACTTTTCCTAAAGAGCAGGCAAATGAGCAAAAGGCATTGTATAAATTAAACCTTGATATACATGCCAGTCCGAAATATAATTTTATAAAATTAGGAAAAGAGGTCTTACAGATCACTCCGGTAAATTAATACAATGAGTAAAATACAAACGCTTTTCAAAAATAAAACCAGTAAAGTGCTGAATGTTTATTGCACTGCGGGCTATCCTGAATTAAATAGTACAGTTCCGGTGATGAAAGCATTACAACAAAACGGTGCGGATCTGATTGAAATAGGAATGCCGTACAGCGATCCTTTAGCAGATGGTGAAGTAATACAAGACAGCGGCAGCAAAGCTTTAGCAAATGGCATGACGATCGCTGTTTTATTTGAGCAACTTAAAAATTCATCAAAAGAGATTACAGTTCCTATTATTTTAATGGGTTATATGAATCCTGTAATGCAATACGGCTTCGAAAAATTTTGCGCTAAAGCAGCAGAGGTAGGCGTAAGCGGATTAATATTGCCGGACTTACCGATCTATGAATTTGAAACACAATACGGATCGATCATAAAAAAATACGGATTGGATTTTATCTTTTTAGTAACACCTGAAACAAGCGAAGAGAGAATAAGAAAAATAGATACGCTGACTACAGGATTTATTTACGCGGTATCATCCTCCTCAACAACGGGTAACAATAAAGCCATTGCAGATCAGGAACCATATTTCAAAAAACTGCAATCCATGAAATTGAACAACCCAATATTAGTTGGCTTTGGAATAAAAGATAAAGCCACTTTTGGCGCAGCTTGTCGCTATACAAACGGTGCTATTATAGGCAGCGCATATATAAAAGCTTTGGCTAATACGAAGGATATCAACACTACAACTAAAGAATTCTTAAATACTGTTTTAGGTTAGTACTTATCCGTAAAACCGTTTAAATTGCATGTTCAATCATTTTTGCTATGAAGCGGATCTTTCTTTTATTAATGTTACTACCTGTTGTAATATTTGCTCAGGTTAAATCAAAAAAAACTACTGAAACAAAACCTGCTGATGGATATACTATTAGTGGAACCGTAACCGGTTATGAAGATGGTGCAACAGTAGCTTTACTAAACGGACAAACCGGCGCACAATTAGATCAGACCACCATAACAAAAGGTAAATTTTCTTTTATTGGGAAAATGGATGAACCTGATTTCAGGATATTATTATTTAACGGACAACCACCTTTTATTACACTTTTTTTAGATAATAGTAACCTAAAAATTAAAGGTGATAAAGTAACATTGGATCATGCAGTGGTTACGGGTTCTGTAACTAATAAAATTTTTACTGAGTATAATAATGAAATAACACCTTACCAATATTTATTTAACGATGATGCCCCTTACGATTCAGTAGCAATAGAAAAAGCTGCTGCAATAAGTGAGAATTTTGCAAAAAAATATCCTAACTCGGATGTTGCGGCATTTGCAGTGATTCGTTTTAATCAGGTTACTGAAGATGAAAAAACAACGGAAGAATTATACAATAGCTTAACCGAATCCGTGAAAGGATCCGGCTTAGGAAAATATATTGCACAAGTGATCGCGGATGCACAAAGAACACCCATCGGTTCGAAGGTGCCTGATTTTACTCAAACAGATACAGCAGGTAATCCGGTAAGTCTTTCGTCTTTCCGTGGAAAATATGTGTTGGTTGATTTTTGGGCAAGCTGGTGCAGACCATGCAGAGCAGAAAATCCTAATGTGGTTGCTAATTACGATAAGTATAAAAATAAAAACTTCACTGTCTTAAGCGTATCCTTAGATCAGGCAAAACCGGCCTGGCTAGATGCTATAAAAATGGACGGGTTAGCCTGGACAAATGTCAGTGATCTGCGTGGCTGGAGTAATGCGGTTGCACAACAATTCGGTATAATAAATATCCCTCAAAATATTTTAGTAGCACCTGATGGAACATTAGCAGGTAAAAACTTACGCGGTCCTAAATTGAACAGAAGATTAAGCAGGTTGTTAAAATAATTTTAGTTAACGGCATTTGTATTTCAATTAAGCTTCAGTGGCAGGTTCTCCCGAAAGCCTTCGGGATCGCACATTTCAGCGGTATATCCTTATTTAGCTTTTATCGATGTGGGGGTTGTTGGTCAGACGAGGAAACTATATACCTGTTAGATCATGTTGATGAAAAAATATCCGAATACAGTATTAATTAATTCTGTATTGCAATACCCGTTGTAAACTATCCGGGAATTGCCTATCATACTTACTGAAATCTTCAGGCGTCATTAATAATTCACTATTACCTGTATTTGGTGAAAATATAGCAGGAAAATTTTGCCTATAAATATGTTAGAAGTTTGTAACCCTGTTGTATTATCATTTTTATATTCAATTCTTTTATAAAAAAATTTATATTGATATGATGGAGCTTTATTATAATTGTGAAGGATATCTACTATTGTAACATCTACAATAATTCCATTTGTCTTTAAATCATTTTCTCTTCTAAAATGATGAAAAACCGTCCAAATTATTATAAAAAAAAGTATAATAGAACCTATTATATTTCCTTGTCGATTAGTTATTTTAATCATTTAGTTATCATTTTTGGTAGTTCGTTTTTCAGCAACGTCTCCTGAAAGGGACGTTGCGTTGATTGCTATTTTGAATATCATTGCATTTTATAAAGTTCTATAATTTACGCAACGTCCCTTTCAGGAGACGTTGCTGGAAAGTAGGTAACAGACTTATTCGCACTCAGTGAAACTTAGTGACCTCAGTGTCTCAGTGGTTAAACCATAAGTTGTCTTTTATACAGCTGCACCGTATTCTCCAATCCCAAATAAAGTGCATCACAGATCAACGCATGTCCAATAGATACTTCCAACAGTCCTGGAATATTTTGAGCAAAATATTTTAAGTTCTGAAGGTCAAGATCATGGCCCGCATTAATTCCTAAGCCTAATTCGTTTGCTTTTTTTGCAGCAGCAATATATGGGTTAATGGCAGCTTCTTTGTTGGTAGCGTATTGTTTAGCATAACCTTCAGTGTACAATTCAATTCTATCAGTTCCTGTAGCAGCAGCACCTTCAACTATTTCAACAACAGGATCAACAAATATCGAAACGCGGATGTTTGCTTTTTTAAATACGGCAATCATCTCTTTTAAATAAGCAGCATGTTTAATAGTATCCCAACCATGGTTAGAAGTTATTTGTCCCAATGCATCCGGTACTAGTGTTACTTGTGCGGGTTTGTTGGCTAAAACTAAATCAACAAATTTTTGTTCGGTGCAATTACCTTCAATATTTAATTCAGTACTAATTACTTTCTTTAAATCAAAAACATCCGCATAACGAATATGCCTTTCATCCGGCCTGGGATGAACAGTAATTCCCTGCGATCCAAAACGTTCAATATCCAAAGCTGTTTTTACAAGATTAGGATTATTACCGCCTCTGCTATTACGCAGCGTAGCTATTTTATTTACGTTGACAGATAATTTGGTCATTGTCTATTGTATGAAATTTTATTAAAGGTAACACGTTCATTTTAGTATTTATTCTGCCCATAAAAATAAAACTGACTATGAGGATATAGGAAAGTACACAATGATATTTAACCGCAAAGAACACAAAGAAGCCGCAAAGGAACGCTAAGTCTTTCTTTGCGGCTTCTTTGCGATAACTCCGCGTACTTTGCGGTTTATAGAACTTGATACTCTTTGAGATAACTTTCCCATATCCTGATAGTCAATAAAATAAAAATGAACTACATTAGTATAAAGAAATAGTTATACCAAAACAACCCTTTATAATCATCTTGCGCGAAAGGCAGCTCTTATTGCGTGTATTAACGCTTTGGGTAGTGATTAATGATCATGATCTGTATGAATTAAAAGAACAAAGCCCCTTAATTATATCAGCAGATAAATTGCCCATAAAGATCGTTGTGAAAAACGGTTTTCATTTATCGAAACCATTTTATATTAATGAGCCATTGACGGAGAATTTTTATATAGATATTGGCTGCGAAGCTGATAACGAAAGACTTTGGGGAAGCATTTTAACCAGCACATTGCTTTTTATAGTATTTATTGTTACTCATTTACAGTTATTTTTAGTGATAGCAAATCTGCCTCTTTTTTATGTCTGCTATAAATTCTTCTTTAAACCTAAGGAGTTTATAACCGTTGAAAAATTGCATAGAAAAAAGAAGACAGATACAAATAAAAAAGGGAGCCGACGTTGATCAGTTCCCCTTTTTATTCAATTTAATTTTTTCTTATTTTGTTGCTGGTGCAGCTTTTTCACCTTTATGACAACAAGATTTATGGCAGCACTTTTTCTTATGGTGCATATTGCCTGCAAATGTTACACTTGTTGCTAATAATGCAACTGTAGCTAATAAAAATACTTTTTTCATGTTTATTTAATTTAGTTGTTATAATTATTCGATTGTAAAATTACCATACAAATTCAATAACGAAGTATTGATAACTGTTAAATTATCCGTAGGATTTTATAAAATGGATATTTCGCTTAATCCCCTTCCATTTGCTGCGTTTTAAAGGAGAAGATTTGAAGATATTTTTAAATGATTCCTCAGTAAGTTCTTCCCAGTCATTGGTAGAAAAATTAAGTATTTCTGGGATAGGTTTAAAATTGATCTCATTAGTAGGTTTAGCAAACCTGTTCCACGGACAAACATCCTGACAAACATCACAACCAAACATCCAGTCGTTAAATTTATTTTTCATCGCATCGGGTATCAACGCTTCTTTTAATTCAATTGTAAAGTAGGAGATACACTTGCTTCCATCGATAACTTTATCAGGCAAAATTGCATCAGTAGGACAAGCATCAATACATCTGGTACAAGAACCACAATAATCTTTAACATAGGGCTGATCATAATCCAGCTCCAGATCAACGATCAGCGTAGCAATAAAAAAGAAAGAACCTGCTTGTTTATGAATAAGGTTCCCATTCTTACCGATCCATCCTAAGCCACTTCTCTTGGCCCAGCTTCTTTCTAAAACAGGTGCACTATCTATAAAACCACGTCCTTCTATTTCACCAATATTTACTTTTATATGTTGCAATAACGATCGTAATTTTTCTCTTATTACTTCGTGATAATCATCGCCATAAGCATACTTGGCAATTTTAGGAATATCATTATGTTGTTGTTCCGCAGGAAAATAATTTAATAATAAAGTGATAACAGATCTTGCGCCGGGCACTAATTTAGTAGGGTCAATACGCATATCAAAATGATTCTCCATGTATTGCATAGTGCCGTGCATGCCCTTATTCAGCCAGCTTTCCAATCGCTTTGCATCTGCTTCTAACTGTACAGCTTTTGCAATGCCACAAAAATTAAAGCCCAGTGTCGCAGCATAATTTTTAATAATATTTGTCTGTTGATTTATGGTCATTCTGGTATTAAAATTACAATAATCTTATCTCCCTATTTAATTTCGAAAGAAAGTTCTTATTTTAGGTTTTTAATATCCTTAACCTCTAACTATGTTTATTAGATCTGTCCCGGTTTTTATTAGTTTATTACTATCTGTATTTGTAGCATCGGCGCAGGATAAATGTCCTGTAAGATTTGGTCATGTAGCACCAGAAGATTTTGATATATCAAAATTCAATATAGACACTTCAGCCAACGGCGTTATTATTGCCGACATGGGTAGTACAACTTTTGAAGCAAATAGTGATGGAGGACTTTCTATAGTATACAAACATCAGCGTCGCCTTAAAATTATTAATAAGAATGGTTTTGAATTGGCTGACGTAAAAATTCCTTTGTATGTAAAGGATGGTAAGGGAGAAGAATTGGAGGGACTGAAAGCAATTACTTACAATTTGGAAGATGGAAAAGTAGTAGAAACTAAGCTTAGCAATTCAGCAGTATTTGATGTGAAAGAAGATAAATACCATTTTTCAAAGAAATTTACTTTACCGGCAGTTAAGGAAGGATCAATTATCGAATATTCATACACAATAAGATCCTATTATGTGTTTTATTTGTATCCATGGGATTTCCAGGGGACATATCCAAGAGTGTGGAGTGAATATGAAGCAGATATTCCTGAGTACTATAAATATGTATTTCTTACCCAGGGATATGAACCATTTTATAAAAAAACAGATTTTCTTCACAGCGAATCATATACGCTGCATTCAGGAGGTAACATGAATGCTTTAAACGGTAATGCTACGGACTATAAATGGGTCATGCGAAATGTGCCTGCGTTGAAAGAAGAAAAATTCACTACATCGATCGGCAACCATATAGCAAAGATCGATTTTCAGTTAGCAAGTATACAATTTCCTACTTATGATCTTCATAATTATATGGGGTCATGGGAAGGCACGAGCGATGATTTATTAAAGTCTGATAATTTTGGTAATGCATTGGATAATGATAATAATTGGCTGAATGATGATATGAAATTGATCACAGCCGCAAGCTCATCAGATATCGAAAAAGCGAAAAGCATATATTATTATGTAAAAAATAATATTAAATGCACTGATCAGAATGGCATTTGGCTGACAAAACCTATCAAGCAAACTTTTAAAGATAAAAATGGTTCTGTCGCAGATATTAATTTATTATTAGTCGCTATGTTGCGTCATGAAAAATTGACTGCAGATCCTATTATTCTAAGTACTACCAGTAACGGGTACACGAACGCACTATATCCTCAGATATCCAAGTTTAATTATATTGTGTGTCAACTCCCGATAGGAAATACTACTTATTTTCTGGATGCAACCAAATCGTATTTAGGATTCGGGCATTTGCCGAAAAATTGTTACAATGGGCATGCACGCGTGATCAATAAAAGTGCAGATCCTGTTTATTTTAGAGCTGATACATTATCTGAAAGTTCTGTAACAACGGCAAACTTACATTATGAGGCAGGTAAGTGGGTTGGTACAATTAAATCTGATTGCGGCTATTATGGCTCCTGTACTATTCGGGAAACCATTCGTTCAAAAAATAAAGAAGCATACGAAGCTGCACTCAAATCGATTTATGCTGATGAAGGAACTGTTTCAAATATTAAATATAAAGATCTGGATAGTTGCGAAAAACCAATGGAAGTGGATTATAATATTGCTATTGATGCGGATACAGCAAATGTTATTTATTTTAACCCTATGCTCAAAGAAGGGCATCAGGAAAATTACTTTAAATCGGCAGAAAGAAAATATCCGGTAGAGATGCCTTATAAAACTGATGAAACCTACATATTAAATATTGATATTCCTAAAGGATATCAGGTAGATGATCTTCCCAAATCTGTAAGGGTAACATTGAAAGATGGAGAGGCTGGTTATTTTGAATATATCGTTTCACAAACAGAAACGGGTATTAGCCTACGTTCTCATTTAAAATTGGAACGGGCATTTTTCTCTCCGAAAGATTACCAAGTCTTACGCGATTTTTTTGATTACGTAGTAAAAGAACATAGTCAGCAGTTTGTATTTAAAAAGAAAACCAAATAATGAGAAAATATTTTTGCTTATTTATACTGCATTTTACTTTATTAACGGGCGCTTATGCCCAGGATGTTGATTATAACGTTAATCTAATATCTCCTGCATTACTTAAAAATGCCAATGCGGTAGCAAGGTTAGAAGAAACTAAATTGGTAATAAAAGATATTGGCAGCGCTACATTATACCATAAATATGCAATAACAATATTGAATGAAGCTGCAGCTAATTATGCCCGGTTTTATGAGTATTATGATAAGTTCAGAAAGATCGATTATGTGGATGGTAAATTGTTTGATTCAAGTGGAAAGAAGATAAAAACACTAAAAAAAAGTGAACTCAACGATATCGCGCTTACTGATGGGTTTTCTTTGATGGATGATTTTAGAGGAAAAGTATGTGATCTTGGAGTAAATACGTATCCTTATACAATTGAGTATACAAGCTCTATAGATCTAAACGGACTGATGTTTTTACCACTATGGAACCCTGTGCAAGGATATAATTTTTCTGTTGAAAATAGCAAGCTTACAGTTGAATGCCCTGCTAATTATAAACTGCGCTATAAAGTTTTTGATTACTATAAAGACCCTGTAATTTCTTCTGTAAATGATAACACATCGTATGAGTGGTCAATTGCAAATACTCCCGCAATTAAAGAAGAAAAATATTCGCCACAATTGCATGAGATAACACCCACTGTTCTTTTAGCACCTACAGATTTTAAATGGGGTGATTATACAGGTGATATGAATTCATGGAAAGACATGGGCAAATTTTTCTTTACACTTAATCAGGGAAGAGATGTATTGCCTGATAATATTAAAAAAATAGTACACCAGTTAACGGATAACGTACCCGATACGATCAATAAAATAAAACTACTGTATCAATACCTTCAAAAAAATACACGTTATGTAAGCGTACAATTAGGTATTGGCGGCTGGCAGACTTTTGATGCAGAGTATGTTGCCAGCAAAGATTATGGAGATTGTAAAGCTTTAAGTAATTACATGCATTCGATGCTAAAAGAGGCAGGTATCAAATCGAACTGCACATTAATTAATGCCGGTTATTATAATACTTATTTTGACAGTGATTTCCCTTCTGCACATTTTAATCATGTGATAGTTTGTGTGCCAATGGCAAAAGATACTATGTGGCTTGAATGCACCAGTCAGACATTACCTGCCGGTTATCTTGGCGGATTTACAGCAGATAGATACGCATTGTTAGTAGATGAAGATAATAGTAAGTTAATACATACGCCCACTTATAAAATGGCCGATAATTTTCAAAATAGGGATATAAAGGCGACTATTGACGAAGATGGTAATTTAACAGCAACAATAAATACTCAGGTTAAAGGAATGCAGGAAGATCATTTGCATTGGTTAATTAATGGCCTATCAAAGGATAAGATAAGTGAGTACCTTAAAAATAATATTGATCTTCCTTCTTACGATATTATAAAATTCAATTATCAGGAAGACTCATTATTAGTTCCTTCCGTTTATGAACACTTAGAACTTACTGCAAATAATTATGCGCAGGTTACAGGTAAACGATTGTTTATTGCACCTGATATATTGACAAAAAATAGTATAAAGCTAAATACTGGCGAAGATCATCAAACAACAATCGAATTGCCTTATGAACATGCAGAGATAGATACAGTTGATATTAAAATGCCTCCAGGGTATAGTCCTGAAAGTATTCCGGCTGATGTCACCATTAATAGTCAATTTGGTAATTATTTGATGTCAGTAAAGGTTGTGGGAAATGAAATATTTTATTATAGGAAATGTGAACAAGCAAGTGGGAAATTTCCTGCAGTCTATTATCCGGATCTGGCGAGTTATTACGATAAAGTATATAAGTCAGATCGTTCAAAAATAGTACTGGTAAAAACAAATGGGGGATAACCAATCCTTAATTCTTCATAATATCTCTGTAAGAATAGCAGAAATCGCTTAATTAGACTGCATTTGCGGCAGGCGGAGCCTCATTTAATAAGACATATCTTCTGAATTAATTTTTTGGAGTAGATTTTGTTACATAATTACTAAAATCAAGTAAAATACTTACGGTATGAATTTAAACAATTTCACCATAAAGGCACAGGAAGCAGTGGCTCATGCGCAGCAACTCGCTTTTAATAATCAAAACCCAATAATTGAAACAGAACATCTGTTAAAGTCATTGTTGAGCGAAGACGATTCTGCTATTGGATTCTTATTGAAAAAGAATAATGTGAACGTGAGTTTTGTAGAATCAAAACTGGACGAAAGCATAAAAAAGTTACCCAAAACACAAAGTGGTGAACCGGCTCAAAATGTGAGTCGTGATATGAATAGTGTTATTCTGAAATCAACCTCCAGTTTAAAATCTTCCGGTGATGAATTTGTAAGCGTTGAGAATTTATTGTTAGCCATATTGCAAGGAAATGACAACAGTGCTAAATTATTAAAAGATGCGGGCCTTACCGATAAAGGTTTGTTGACTGCTATAAAGGATCTGCGAAAAGGTTCAAAAGTTTCCTCTCAAACACAGGAAACACAATTTAATGCGCTAAATAAATATGCGAAAAATTTAAATGAAATGGCACGTGCAGGAAAATTAGATCCTGTTATTGGTCGTGATGAAGAGATCCGTAGAACCTTGCATATCTTATCAAGAAGAAGCAAAAATAATCCAATATTGGTTGGTGAACCGGGTGTTGGTAAAACAGCCATTGCTGAAGGTTTAGCCATGCGTATCGTTAACGGCGATGTGCCGGATAATTTAAAATCAAAAGTTATTTACGCTTTGGATATGGGCCAGCTAATTGCCGGCGCAAAATACAAAGGTGAGTTTGAAGAGAGATTAAAATCTGTTGTAAAAGAAGTTGCGGAAAGCGATGGCGATATCATTTTATTCATTGATGAGATACATACATTAGTTGGTGCTGGCGGCGGTGATGGCGCTATGGATGCGGCAAATATTTTGAAACCTGCATTGGCAAGAGGAGAATTGAGAGCCGTTGGTGCAACAACATTAAATGAGTATCAGAAATTCTTCGAAAAAGATAAAGCGCTTGAACGTCGTTTTCAAAAAGTAATGATCGATGAACCGAGCGTGGAAGATGCGGTTTCTATTTTACGTGGATTGAAAGATCGTTATGAAACATATCACCATGTACGTATCAAAGATGAAGCAATTATTGCTGCGGTAGAATTATCGCATAGATATATTACAGATCGTTTTTTACCCGACAAAGCAATTGATTTAATTGATGAAAGTGCTGCCAAGCTTCGCTTAGAAATGAATTCTATGCCTGAAGAATTGGATAAGCTTGAAAGACAAATCCGTCAGTTAGAAATTGGACGTGAAGCGATCAAAAGAGAAAATGATAAGGATAAATTAAAAGCATTGAATACTGAAATATCTAATCTTTCAGTAGATAGAGATACGTTCAGAGCAAAATGGCAACAAGAAAAAGAAATAGTAGAAAAGGTTCAGGTTGCCAAAGCGCAGGTTGAACAATTAAAATTAGAAGCTGATCAGGCAGAACGTAATGGCGATTATGGAAGAGTGGCTGAAATACGCTACGGTAAAGTGCAGGAACAGGAAAAGATCATCGATGAACAAATGCAACAGCTGGATGAAATAAGCGAAAAACGTTTATTGAAAGAAGAAGTTGATGCGGAAGATATTGCACAAAGTATTGCAAAAGCAACGGGTATTCCTGTATCAAGAATGTTACAAAGCGAAAGAGAGAAATTGTTGAATCTGGAAGATGAGCTACATAAAAAAGTGGTCGGACAAGAAGAAGCAATTGAAGCTGTGAGTGATGCAATACGTAGAAGCCGTGCGGGTTTACAAGATCCTAAAAAACCGATCGGTTCCTTCATCTTTTTAGGTACAACAGGGGTTGGTAAAACAGAATTAGCAAAAGCGTTAGCTCACTATTTGTTTGATGATGATAATATGATGACGAGAATTGACATGAGTGAGTACCAGGAAAAACATTCAGTAAGTCGTTTGGTTGGCGCCCCTCCGGGCTATGTTGGTTATGATGAAGGCGGACAACTAACGGAAGTGGTAAGACGTAAACCATACAGTGTTGTGTTATTGGATGAAATAGAAAAAGCACATCCCGATGTATTCAATATTTTATTGCAAGTATTGGATGATGGCCGATTAACGGATAACAAGGGCCGCGTGGTGAATTTTAAAAACACCATCATTATCATGACAAGCAATATGGGTAGCCAGATCATTCAGGATAATTTTGAAAGTGTAACTGAATCTAATAAAGACGAGGTAGTTGCATCAACAAAAGCAGAAGTAATGAGTTTGTTGAGACAAACCATTCGTCCGGAATTTTTGAATAGGATAGATGAAGTGATCATGTTCCAGCCGTTGATGAAGAAAGAAATAAAAGGTATTATCACTATTCAGTTAAATAGTTTGAAAGAATTGGTTGCGAATAATGGTATTCAATTAGAGTTTAGTGATTATGCTTTAGACTATTTAGCAGAGAACGGATATGATCCTCAATTTGGTGCAAGACCGTTAAAACGTCTTATCCAAAAAGAAATAGTAAATCAATTAAGTAAAAAGATATTAGCGGGAAATATAGATAAGAGCAAGCCGGTTTTAGTGGATGTTTTTGATGGAACAGTAGTTTTTAGAAACGATGTTCAAACACCAACGCTACAGGCCAAATCGTAAGTTATCCACATAAAGAGGTAAATGGTATTAAATATAAAGTGTTGATAATCAATGTAAAATGCGTTAATATTTTATAAAAATACCAACAGGTATGGTTAAACGTCTAAAAAATATTACCTTTAAAGCCCTTGCCTCTCGATTTAGATGACTTTCCTGTAACAAAAAAGAAATCATTTCACTTAAAATGATTATTAAACAGCCTGGCCATCAGACAAGTTAGGCATAATCTACACACAATAAAAAGGAGAACAATATTATGGCATTCAAAAAAGAGGTCGTTGAGATCATTGAACCGAAAGATGTTTTTGTTGGTAACAAAGATGCAGCAGTAACGCTGGAAGAATTTGGAGAATATGAAAGCGAAATTTGTGCTAAAGCAAATGAAGTAGTTAAACAATTATTGGAAGAATTTGACGGAAAGATACGTTTCAACTTTCGCCATTTCCCTATGACAAATATTCACCAACGCAGTTTAAAAGCAGGTGAAGCTGCGGTTGCAACTGCGCAAGACGGAAAGTTTTGGGAAATGCACAACAT
>Ga0207027_1058_pt1 | contig 21333 bp, 6 predicted proteins | sample Alteio_BWMinCont_43_FD_153280 | JGI IMG/M metagenome (GOLD analysis project Ga0207027, IMG submission 153280) | Enriched cells from forest soil in Barre Woods Harvard Forest LTER site, Petersham, Massachusetts, United States -... | ecosystem: Environmental > Terrestrial > Soil > Temperate forest >... | reverse complement strand
CAGCACGCCCGAACAGGAAAAGCTGGAAGAATTAATGTTTGATGAAGACCGCTTTTTTGAAGATTTTGATGATGATGAAGAAGGCGAAGGCGGCATTTGGCCGGAAGAGGAATAGGCCGCCAGGTATATGGTGGCAGTAACGGTTCAACAATTAAATAACAAACCAATAAATGATAAAAGCGACAGTAACGGTATTTTTAATAGCATTCTTTGGCGTTCAGCAGCAATACAATATTAAAAGGATATACTTGTTTTCTAAAACGCAATACTCGGGTAATGTACACCGGAATGCCGATGGTTCGACGGCAAAAGGATATAGTAAAACCCTGATGTGTTTTATCGAGGTTGATAAAGATAAATCATCGCCAGCCTGGCATACGGCTTGCTTCGAGGGTTATAAATACACAGTAAATGCCGTGCCCTTAAACCAGGATTCTGTTTTAGTTGGCAGCAAAATAAATACGCATAATACAATTGTTATTAAACCGGTAGTTGGTGGCCAATTGGTTCAATTGGAGCTGACCACCCCCGAAAAACTAAGCCACCCTGAAACCAAAGGCTTTTTGCTGGAAGGTTCCCTAAACAATGAAAAGGTTTATTACAGGACTGAAGAACCTGTAATAAACCTTGCCCCTGCTTTGATGCAGTAGGTAGTATCAACTATAGTTTTCCTATAAAGTTATTTTTTCCAATCCGGCTGCAGCCAGTTGGTCATTTAATGTTTTTAAATTATCAATGGCAACAGTATTATATTTTAAATAGAGTGCCGTGAAAGTCGTATTGGCTTCATCAAGTGCCTGGCTAACTTGTGTCGTAACCGGCATATCACTTTCCTGCATTAAATTCATAAGGCCCAATAGGCTGGCCCTTAAGCCTCTTAAACTCTCCGAGCGGTTTCCTCCGCCGCCATTTTCCAGTTTTGTGACATCAGCAATCGTGTTTTTTAATGCAACAGCTAAGTCGCCGCTTGCCTTGGGCAGTAATTTTTCTGCCTGTGTTTTTAAATTTTCGAGTTTCTCTGATTCAGCCATAGCTGTTTTTAATGCACTATAGCATTTATCCGAAAGGTCATATTGCTTTTGTAGCTCTTCAACCGGTGTTTTTACACGCGGATCCATTTTAACGGTTATTGTTTGCACAAAATTTCTTCCATCAACCGTAAGCTTTAACCGATAGGTGCCCGGCATTACCCAGGGAGACGTTGGATTAGGTGCGGTTTGTCCATAAATGGCAGCAATGGCATAGGCCGGCGGTACGTCCAGCGGTTGCTCGTGCATGTCCCAGATGAACCGGTGCGGGCCTTTAGCTGCCGATAGAAATTGCTGTGGGCGAATCCAGTATAACGGGATATTAACAGGGGGAATCGCATAAGGTTTATCATCACTGCGGTAACTGCGGATAAGTTTGCCAAGGGCGTCATGTATTTCAAGCGTGACAACCGAATGTGCATCATCTTTTAAATAATAGTCAATAATTGCGCCATCCGGCGGGTTTTGGCCGGCGGGTTCTTCCTGGGGTAACGGCGTATCGGTATTCATGTTCCAGCGTACACGGTAAGCACGCCCGGTTTCATATAAAACAGAGTTCCGGCTTTCTTTGAGCCTGGCCAAATGGCGCAGCGCGGCAATGTCATCAAGAATCCAGAAGGACCGCCCGTGAGTACCGACTACAAGGTCGTTATCTTTTATAACCAAATCGCGGATAGAGGTTGCAGGCATGTTTAATTTTAATGGCTGCCAAAATGCGCCATCATTAAAAGAAACATACACAGCAGTTTCAGTACCGGCAAATAAAAGGCCTTTACAAATGGGGTCTTCTCTTACCGCGTTAACCGGTTGGTAAGGCAATCCGTTCACTATTTTTTGCCAGGTTTTACCGCCATCGTGCGTTTTGTAAATATAAGGCGCCATGTCATCCAGCCTTATTTTATTAACAGCTGCATAGGCCGTTTGGTCATCAAAATGCCCCGCATCGATCAATGAAACCTTGTTCCACGATGTTATTTCTGCTGGTGTTATGTCCTTCCAGTTTTTGCCGCCATCGGTTGTAAGCTGAATAAGGCCATCGTCGGTGCCCACCCAAATAGTATTTATGTTTTTATTTGATGGGGCAATGGTGTAAATAACGCCGCGTTGAGGCATTTGCTTTAAATTATCAGTATTAAATATCCCAACGCTTTTCGGAATATCCCAGGTAGTCCTTGTCAGGTCAGGACTGATCACATCCCATGAATTACCGCCATTTGTTGTTTTAAACAATACGTTCCCGGCATAAAAAAGGCTTTTGTTATCAACGGTGGAAAATATAACCGGAGCAGTGCGCAAGAAACGGTATTTGCCGCCACGGCCAATTTGCGGCGATATATTTTGTACCTGCGCGGTGCGTTTATCAAATTTGCTGAGCTTGCCGCCATAAATAATATTGGGGTCAAGCGGGTCGGGCGCTACATAGCCGTATTCTTCGGCGCCTACCGGGTGCCACTCCCTAAAAGTGATCTGCCCATCGTTGCCACGGCTGGCAATACCTACAGAGCCGCTTTCCTGCTGGCCTCCATAAACATTATAGGGGAATGAGTTATCGGTATTTACATGATAAAATTGCGCAGTTGGCTGGTTATACCATGAGCTCCATGTTTGACCGCCGTTTACTGTGATCTCCGCGCCCTGGTCGCTCACCAATAAAATAATTTCGGGATGTTCAGGATTTATCCATAAACGGTGATAGTCGTCGCCGCCCGGTGCGCCGCGGATAGCTTTCCATGTTTTCCCGGCATCCGTTGATTTCCAGGTAACCACATTGGCAATATAAACTACATCAGGATCTTTCGGGTCCACTTTACATTCTGCAAAATCGCTTCCGCGCCCCCATAAACGCTCATCGGTACTTTGTGCCGTCCACGATTCCCCGCCATCGTCCGACCGGTATAAACCACCGCCCTTGGTTGCGTCTACGCAGGCGTATAATCTTTTCGAGTTACTTGCCGATACGCAAAAACCTATCCGACCCAAACCATCTGCAATAGTTGGAAGTCCCGTAGTTAATTTAACCCAGGTCGTTCCGCCATCACTTGATTTAAACAGGCCGCTTTCCGGCCCCTGCCAGGCGCCGTTTTCCCATGGCCCCTGCCGCCCGGCCCACATATCAGCATAAATAACATTTGAATTTGTGGGATCAATAGTTACCTGTATGGCCCCAGTGTTTTCATCTTTATACAATACTTTTTCCCATGTTTTGCCGCCATTGGTTGTCCGGTACACGCCCCGCTCTGCATTTGGGCCATAAGGATGGCCCAATGCCGCCACAAAAACCTTATTCTCATCATTTGGATCGATAGCCACCGCTCCAATTTGCTGTGCGTCTCTCAATCCTGTATTTATCCATGTTTTGCCGGCATCGGTTGATTTATAAATACCATCGCCAACGGAAAGATCCGGCCTTTGTATGCCCTCACCGCTGCCCGCATAAACAACATTTGGGTTTGAGGGTGCAACCGCAACATCACCGATGGAGCCGGTTGGCTGCTCGTCAAATGTGGGTTGCCACGTGCGGCCATAGTCGGTAGTTTTCCAAACACCGCCGTTATTTACGCCAATATAAAAAACGTTGGGTTGTTGCACCACGCCTGTTGCCCCTACTGTTCTGCCGCCACGGTGCGGCCCTATCATACGCCATTGGAGCATGCTGAAAGCATCGCCATTTATATTTTGTGCGCTGCAGGTTAACGAAAAAAAGACCATTAGTGTGGTTGCAATAGCGAAAAAGAAGCTTTTTCCTAGAGATATGAAGCCCATGTTCTTGATAATTAAGTAAGAAGGTCAGCGAGTTAAACTTTTGTTAAAAGTAGCCAAAACTTAATAAATATCAGGAACAAAAAAAGAAGTAGCTTAACCATCAAACCAAACACATTAGGTCAATTTGACAGCTAAGCTACTCAGAGGAGGCGTTAGATGAAACAATCCCTATTGTTCATCCTAACTTATCTCATTATTTATGATTTCGGCGTAAAATCAATCGGTATTATCAATTTGAAACTAACATTCCTGCCCATATAAATACCCCCCCTGCCGGTGGTATAATTTACCGCAACAGATAACCCCTATTTTTAATATTAAATATGATGTCAACGATGTAGAAGTTTATTAAAAGTAGCGAAAACTTAATAAACACTCACCGGAAGGGATAAAATCAGTTAACACCCGTGGTTTAAAACGTCCCGCCCTAACCTACTAAAAATATGACCTGGCAATTCGCAATTCGATAAGACAATATTATATTAAGGCTGTAAATATTTATTACTGAATACCGTTTATCCACTAGCCAATGTGGATTGTTAATGAATTAACAATCAAATACTTGGTTTAAATAAAAAAAAAATATACTTTTATAAAAAATATACCTTGTCGTTAAAACGCTCCTTATTTGACGCCTTCTCTCTTTTAACTAAAAAGAACCCATATTAATATATGTGACACAATAAATTATACAATTAATCACAAGTAAACATATTTAATACCACATGAAAACATTATACAAAAAAATGGTCGGTAACATTTTACTGAGCTTGCTTTTTGCCGCCTTTTTGCAAGAGGCAAAGGCTAATGATCATATAACTGCGATTAAAAAAACAGCATTTACCGGATATAACTTAAGTATAGCCGACACCACCAAACGTAATATAAAGAAAAAAGATATCGATATTGATAAGGACAGGATCGTAGATAGCGCTAAACCCCGTAGCAAAAACCAACCTGAAGATGGTGTAGATGACGATATCAGGGCAAGGGCAAAGCAGGAGTTTGACCTCACAAAGGACCCCGCTATAAACCGCGTGCCGGTTGAACGGCTCTTGCAGGCAAAAAAGATTAAAGACCAGATACTTATCAGGCAGGCAAGCAATATAAAAAAAGGCGGGGTTAGCCCCGGAAATACGATAAGTACAATTCAATGGCAGGAACGAGGGCCAAATAATGTTGGCGGCCGCACCCGGGCATTAATATTTGATATAGGCGATGCGGCCAATGGCTATAAAAGAGTTTTTGCCGGAGGGGTTGGCGGTGGCTTGTGGGTTACAAGCGATATTACCGCAACGACTGTACAATGGACTAAAATAAACGACTTTTTTGACAATATCGCCATCAGTTGTATTGCCCAAAACCCGGCTAACCCGAAAGAGATTTATGCAGGGACAGGGGAGGGTTTTTTAAATTCAGATGCCATACAGGGCCTGGGCGTTTGGAAATCAAGTGATGGCGGAGTAACCTGGGCGCAACTTCCCAGTACGGAAGGGTTTAAATATATTAATGCCATTTTGGTGGATAGAAACGGTAGTGTTTACATAGCCGGTAAGGGCGATTCATTAGAGGGGTTTGGGATTGATCAGTCCACCGATGGGGGCGGCAGCTGGACAAATGTTATCAATTCATCCGAAGCAGGTGCGGACCTGCAATTGGCGGCCAACGGCGATGTATATGCAAGTACCGGCATAATTTCTTTAACCGGGCATATCTATATTTCTGACTATATAGTTAATGGCGGTCATACTGGCAACTTTGGTACCTGGACTAATATTACACCCGAAACAAACGGGGTTATAACGCCGGCCACAACCAGCTGGAACCGGATAAAACTCGCAACGGCGCCAAGTGACCCCAATATTGTATACGCCTTTTTTGAACCAAAATATGTCGCCCCCAATTACAGTACCAATCTTTCTTCGGTTCAGCAATATAACAAATCTGCCAATACCTGGACGGTAGAAGCCGTTCCGAGTGAAGCATTTGCCAACGGGCAGTCGTGGTATTCCATAGCGGCGGCGGTCGATCCTAATGACCCCAATGTTTTATACGCCGGCAGCCTTGATGCAGAAAAATCAATCGATGGCGGTCAAACCTGGACGCAGTATACCCAATGGAATGCTAATCCCTCCGCTTCGAATTATGTACATGCCGACCACCACGCTTATGTTTATCCTCCGGGATCATCTACCCGGTTATTGATGGGTACAGACGGAGGCGTATTTTATACCGTTAACGCCAATGCTACGCCATCATTTGTAAATAAAAACAACGGGTATGACGTCACCCAATTTTATGCTGTCGCCTTACATCCTACAAATACCAATTATTTTCTGGCCGGGGCGCAGGACAACGGGACACAACAATATAAAGCAGCAGGGTTAAATGCAACGGCGACGGCAACCGGCGGTGACGGAGGGGATGCTTTTATAGATCAATTAAATGGCAATATCCAGATCACATCATATACTTATAATAATCATTGGATATCTGTTGATGGCGGGGTAACTTTTACTGAGGAGTTTTTTGGTAGCGTCGGTTCATTCATCAACCCCTCTGATTATGATTCAAATCAGAAAATTTTATATTCAGGTTCTTATGGAGGGGAATATTTCAGATGGAACAATGTTACTTCAACCGGCTTCCCGGCTACTTCCGGGGTTTCGGTATCCGGCTTTAACGGTGGTGGTGTTTCAACTGTAACTGTATCCCCGGTTACCAGCAACAGGGTATATTTTGGTTTGTATAACGGGCCAATTGTACGGGTAGATAATGCAAACACCGGAACAACTAATACCGGGGTTATTTTAACACCTAACCCATCGGTAACTGCTTCGGTTTCATGTATATCGGTTGACCCTAATTCTGAAGACCATTTATTAGTTTCCTATTTTAATTATGGCGTTGTGAGCATTTACGAAACAAAAAACGCCACGGCGGCAACACCCGTATGGACACCTGTAGAAGGCAACCTGCCGGATATGCCTGTTCGCTGGTGCATGTTTTACCCGGACGACCCCACCAGGGCCATAATAGCTACAGAATTGGGCGTGTGGACAACCGATGCCCTTAGCGGAACTTCGACAGTTTGGGCCCCCACAAATTCGGGGCTGGCAAACGTAAGGGTTGATATGCTAAAGTTCCGCGCATCCGACCGGACATTGGCCGCAGCTACACATGGCAGGGGGTTATTTACAACTATTTTACCGGCCGTCACGGCGCCGGTTATTAGTTATAGCAGCCCTCAAACTTATTTAACCGGTACTGCGATCGCAGCGTTGGGCCCAATAAGCAACTGGGTATCAATCCCCGGTTATAATGCCGGTACGGCCGCCATAGGGTCAGGGTTTAGCAACCCAAGCAGCGTAGCGGCGGATGCCGCCGGAAATGTTTACGTGGTCGATCGCGGCAACAACGCGATAAAGAAGATCCCGGTGGGCGGTGGCGCCCCGGTAAGCATAGGCTCAGGGTTTAATCAGCCATTTGGTGTAGCGTCAGATGCTGCGGGGAATGTATATGTGGCTGACTTTGACAATAATGCGGTGAAAAAGATTCCCGTTGGCGGCGGCGCTACCGTTAGCCTTGGCTCCGGCTTCAGTAACCCAACCGGTGTAGCTTTAGATGCTGCCGGGAATGTATATGTTGCTGACTATGGTAACAAGCTGATAAAGAAGATCCCGGTGGGCGGCGGTGCGCCGGTTATCATCGGTTCGGCTTTTAATCAGCCATCCGGCATAGCGGTAGACGCTGCCGGCAACGTATATGTGGCCGATTCCTCCAGCAGCACGATAATCGAGATACCTGCAGGCGGCGGCCCTGCTTTTGGCCTGGGTTCAGGCTTCGTTGCACCGATTGGTGTGGCAGTAGATGCTGTGGGTAACGTATATTGTGCCGATTTAACCCATACTTCGATAACGGAGATCCCTGCAGGCGGCGGCGCTGCTGTTACCTTAGGTTCCGGTTTTGGTAACCCATACGGGGTAGCGATTGATGGCGCGGGCAATGTGTATGTGGCTGATTATTCTAAAAATGCTGTCGACGAAATTAAACCGGCAGGCGGCTATTATATAGGCCCTTTCCTGCCTGCCGGTTTAAATTTTGATACCGCTACTGGTATTATCACCGGTACGCCAACAAAAAGCAGTCCGGCAACAAATTATACCATTACTGCTTATAATAATCTTGGCCACGGCAAGGCAACGGCGAATATTAAAATAACAGCTAATGCAAACCTTGCAAACCTGAAAATAAGTATTGGGGCCCTGTCGCCTGTGTTTTCCGCAGGTACAACAAGCTATACTGCAAGCATCGCCAATACAATTACATCAATAACCGTAACACCCGCCGTAAGCGATGCAGCAGCAACCATTAAAGTAAATGGCGCGGCGGTAACATCAGGTTCGGCATCAGCAAGTTTGCCATTAGCCATTGGCGCAAATACCATCACTACAATAGTAACAGCTTCAGACGGTACAACAACAAAAACCTACACAGTAACAGCAACCAGGGCACAGTCAACCGATGCGCTGTTAACCTCGGTGAAGCTAACCCCGGTGTCAACGCTTACCGTGGTACCCGGCCCGGGTTATGTGAATTACAAAACGACAGTTGCCAATACAACAAGCAGCCTTTCAGTTACAGCAGCAGAACAAGACCCTACAGCCACCATAAAGGTGAATGGGATAACTGTTGCATCGGGCGCAACATCGCCGCCGATTGCTTTAGTGACGGGCAGCAATGTTATCGATATCGTATCCACAGCCCAGGATGGCGTAACCACAAAAACCTATATCATAACAGCAACAAAAGCAACGTCGTCAAATGCAGGCCTTTCTGCTTTAAAAATAAGCAACGGTGTACTATCACCAGTATTTGCAACAGCAACAAGCAGCTATACGGCAAATGTAACCAATGCAATTGCGTCAATTACGGTAACACCAACCACCAGTGATGCAACAGGAACAGTAACAGTGAATGGCGCCGCAGTAACATCAGGCTCGGCATCGGCAAGCATCCCGTTAACCGTAGGCACGAATACAATAACAACAACAATAACAGCGCAGGATGGCACAACCACAAAAACATATACCATAACAGTAACCCGTGCAGGGTCAACCAATGCGTTGTTAACCTCTATAAAGTTAACCCCTGCTTCAACGCTGGCGGTAATAGCCGGGCCGGGCTATGTGAATTACACCACAACAGTGGCCGCTACAACCAGCAGCGTAACGGTTACAGCCACAGTGCAGGATGCTACAGCTACCATAAAAGTGAATGGCGTAACAACAGCGTCAGGCACGGCATCGGCCCCGATCACGTTAGTAACGGGCAGCAACGTGATCACAACCGTAGTAACAGCCCAGGATGGGGTAACTACAAAAACCTATACGATAACAGCAACAAAACCAATATCATCCAACGCAAACCTTTCCGCTTTAAAAATAAGCAGCGGCACCTTAACACCAACCTTTGCCACGGGCACCACCAGCTATACGACAAGTGTAACCAATGCAACGGCATCAATAACGGTAACACCAACCACCAGTGATGCAACAGCAATATTAACAGTAAATGGAAGCACTGTAACGTCCGGCTCGGCATCGGCAAGCATCCCGTTAACCATAGGCCCGAATACAATAACAACAACAATAACAGCGCAGGATGGCACAACCACAAAAACATATACCATAACAGTAACCCGTGCAGGGTCAAGCGATGCGCTGTTAACTTCCATAAAGTTAACCCCGGCTTCAACACTGACAGTAGTAACAGGGCCGGGTTATGTAAATTATACCACATCAACCCCCAATACAACCAGTAGCGTTACTGTAACAGCAACCAAACAGGATGCAACGGCTACAATAAAGGTGAACGGGATAACAACAGCATCGGGTACGGCATCAGCATCAATACCTTTGGCAGTAGGCAACAATACGATATCAACAACAGTAATAGCCCAGGACGGTATAACGACAAAAAATTATATTATAACAGCAACGAGGGCGGCAGCCGCAGGGGTCAGCAGCCTTAACGGGATATTGTCAGTTACAAACCCCGGAAATGATGTAGCTATCGAAAACGATGGCATAACCGTACACCAGGGCGTTTCACCAAATGGCGATGGGATCAATGACTATCTCAAGATAGATGGCATAGCAAACTATCCTGATAATAATTTAACGATAGTGGACAGGACCGGTTTGCTGGTTTATGAAGCAAAAGGCTACGGAGATAACTCGAAGCTGTTCGACGGGCATTCAAGTATAAGCGGCAAAATGCAGTTGCCCGGCACTTATTTTTATTCCTTAGATTATACCGTTAACGGCCAGAACAAACATCAAACAGGTTATATCATACTAAAATATTGATTTCGTTTCTTACCCACCCGCTTTCTATTACCAAAAAGGCCGTCTCATTACTAAAGATGAGGCGGCCTTTTATGAAAAAATAAATTTCACTTACATAACTCATACTAATATCTACGATTTCGGTGAAAAATCAATCGGTACTATCAATTTAAAACTAACATTCCTGCCCATATTAAATACGCCTACCCTGCCAGTTGTATAATTCACAGGATAATATTTAAACCGGCTCATATAATCTATATAAGCAGTATTGAACAGGTTGTTGCAAATGAGGTATACCTTGCAAACTGTTTTCCCTTTTGAAACAATATCACCACCTGCCCCTATATTAAATAAGGTATAGCCTTTGGTGGCAGCTTTGCTTGCTGCGTACTCATAAGGAGTTAATGCTGTATTCAGGCCGTTATAGATGGCGTATTGCTGGTAAATATTATTCTGCTGAAAAGCACTGAGCATCCCAGCTTTAAAGTATGCGTTTTTTATGTTGTTGCCCAGTTTGCTAATTGGGAACTTAAGATCGGCGGTAATTCTTGTTGGCGGTACAAAAGGCAAATATTTTGTCGAATCGGGAACATGTAGCAAGCCGCCGTTTACATAGCTTAATGAAGTGTAAAGTTGTACCCACTGAGCAGCAGATGGATGCACATTAAAAGCTATTTCGCCTCCATACAATTGGGCTGGTCCCTGTGTATATTTATAAACAGGCGCGGCCCCTAAACCGGCTGCGTTCAACGAGTTGTTAATAGAATCGGTGCCCATTGCGTTTTTTAACCCTTTGGCATAAATAAAATCATTAATGCTGTTGTTGAACAAATCCACTTCAAAATCCACTTCTTTTCCATTTACCCCAAAGGCTAAGTCTTCTTCAAGGCTGGTTTCCGGCTTAAGTGTCGGGTCGCCGATCTCGTACACCACTGTGCCATCGTGTACGCCGTTTGCCGCGGCCTCAGCCACGTTGGGCGCACGCCATCCCCTGGCAATATTGGCTTTAACAAATGTAGTTTTTGATAAATCGTAAGTGCCGCCAAAGCTAAACGACATACCACTGAAATGAGACGTAAACCCCGGGAACTCATGAAATCCATTCGGCGCATTCGGGGCCACCGGCGCCTGGGTGGTCGAATCAACCCAATGGTCAATGGCGTTAAATGTACGTTCATCATACCTGATGCCGCCACTTAAATTAAGTTTGCCTATTTTTTCGTTCGCTATGGCAAAACCACCGATCTCAAAGAAATTATAGTTCGGTATCAGCATTAAAGTGCCCAGGCTTTGCGACGATTGGTAAACCCCGTTTGTACCGCCCGAAAAGTTGAAGTTCCCTATTTGCGGTGAAACATACCTCATGTCATAAGTGAGCCCATTCGATGAGTAATAAATGTCGGGAGTGTTCGGAATAGTCGGGTCGTTAGTTTCCTGGCGTTGGTTTTTTTGGTACGAAAAGGTTGCTTTAATACGGCCATCGCCAACAGCCAGGCTATTATCCCATACAACTTTTGTATGTCGTATCCGCTGGTTTATTACAAATGGCGTGTACGATGTTTGCTCCTGGTGGGTAGGAATTTCATAAGTAGGCGCACCGCCATTAAGGTCGGGATAGGATACCTGCCGTTCCATAACGCCGGTTAGGGAATCCCGCGTCCCGTCAACAATACCGGTTGCCATATCAAAATAGCTTGCATGTATTTGCGTGTACCCCCATTTGCGGTGTAAACCTACTGTTGCATCAGCATTAAAATTGCTGAACTGAGAATTTAAAACGTAGCCGTCGTATGGGTCTTGATAGGCATGCGCTTTGGTATTATCAATCCTCGCGCTCCAGGCTACGCCGTCTTTTGTGCCCGCCAGGTGGAACATATTGTTTATTAATCCATTATTAGTTTGATAATTAAACAAAACATCGCCTTTTACCTGGCCTTCGGGCAGCGGCTGTTCGGGGATCAGGTTTATTACCCCTGCAATAGCATCAGAACCATAGGCTAAGGAAGCCGGGCCTTTTAATATTTCGTACCTGTTTACAGCGTCAGGGTCGGCCTCGATGCCAAATTCATCAAACCAGGTCTGGTCAACCTGCTCAACGCCGTCGTTTATCGTCAGTACCCGGTTATATCCCAAACCCCTTATTACCGGTTTAGAGATACTTTGCCCGTCGGTAATTGCCGACACCCCCGGCGCTTTGGCAATAGCATCGATCACGTTGGTTGATGAATTTTGCAGCAGGTCGTCATAATTCATCGTTGTTATGGAAACGGGAGTTTTTTGTTTTTCGGTGGCTGTGGCAACACCCGTAACAATAACTTCCTTCAACTGTGTTAATGAAGATTCAAGTTGAAAGTCTTTCTTAATATCCCCCTTTATAACAATCGACTCGATTTTGGTGGCGTATCCGGTACTGGTAACCTCCACTAAATAATACCCACCGGGAATGTTTTTTATATGATAGTTTCCGAGGGAATCGGAATTTGCTGACAGGTTGAGGTCGGCAATGTGAATTTTAGCGCCTGCAATGCCCGAATGCGTATTGCTATCCGTTATTTTCCCTGCGAGCGAAACCTGTGCATTGGCAAAAAAATGGATCATCAAAAACACGGCAATTAATAATATATATTTTGATAAAGTATGTAGTTGTTTCATTACATAAAGTTTGGTATGATGGTTTACTAACTAAATTAAATGCAGGTAAGCCCATTCAATAAATGAGCTATCCTGTTTAAATAATTAAACACTGGAATTTTAAAACGAATGGAAAACTCAGGAAAACAAACGGTTTGGCGGGGGCGAGAAAATGTCCCTAAAGAGTGATGGACAAATGAGATGACCGCCCATAATTCTTAAGGTAGGCGGAAGCAATAACCAAAAATCGATGGAATTAAAGTTGTTTTTAATATCGAAATATTTCAGATCGTAAAACTTAACAATTTCCGCAGGGAACGATTTTTCATCGGGGTTGTTTTTTTCAAGGTTTGTAAGGTTAAGGATAAAATCATCTTCATCAACATCGCTAACTGTATAATACAATACTATCCCGTTGTGCAGTTTTGATTTTACGATGTCGTACATTTTTCCATCGGCAAGTATTTCGTGTTTGTTAACCAGTTCAACACCTTTAGTGCCCGATGAAAATATGGTGAGTTTTTTGTCTTTGCCTAAGTCGTCATTATCGACATATTTCTCGGCTTTTATTTTACAAAGCTGTATTTCACCCCAATAGAAAAGCGATAACCCGAATGAACTTAGCCCGAGCAGCACAATTAAGTATATGGAGATTGTTTTTTTGATAAGATTTGAAATATTAGTACAAGTAAATATAACAGTATAATTGAAAGGAAAAACAACTCAGTTAAAAAAGGACAGTCCCCAAAATCAAGATATTAGCAAGGTTTTTCCGTTGACACACAAATTGAAATTAAATATTTGCTTTTGCTAAAATAATATATAATTTTATAAACATATTAACATTTTGCCTTATCAACTGAAAATATGACCTAAATACCCCTTGCTGAATTAATTCAGACGATCTTTTAAATTTTTGAGAAGCACAAACCATGTATAATTAACCATTAGTATACAAAACAAAATTATATGAAAACACATTACCTAAAAACTTTTGCCAACACTTTAATGATTTTGCTTTTTATCGCTTTTTTTCAAGGCGTTAAGGCAAATAATAATGCAACAGCAAAAAAAAGTGCGGAACTCACCAGGTTTAACTTTAGCACTGCCGACACTACCAGGCACAGTATAAAGAAAGCGAACAAGATTAAGGGCCTTGATGAAGAGGAGGAGAAAGAAAAGGGCAAAAAAGGTACGCCCGTAGATGGGGTTGATGACGATATCAAGGCGCGTAATAAGCAGGAGTTTGAAAAAACAAAGGACCCGGCATTAAACCGGGTGCCTGTTGAAAGGCTTTTACAGGCACGGAAGATTAAAGACCAGATGCTAACCAGGCCTGTTGGCAACATAAAGACCGGCACACCCACTGGCGCGTCACTTAGCACTATTCAATGGGCAGAGCGCGGACCAAACAACGTTGGTGGCCGTACCAGGGCTTTGATGTATGATATGAATGATGCGGCAAATGGCTATAAAAAAGTATTTGCCGGCGGCGTCGGCGGTGGCTTGTGGGTTACCAGTGATATTACTGCTACCACAATAACATGGACTAAAATTAATGATTTTTTTGAAAATATAGCCATCAGTTGTATTGCCCAGGACCCTACTAACCCGCAAAATATATATGTGGGTACAGGCGAGGGTTGGGATAACGGTGATGCTATCCAGGGATTGGGCGTATGGAAAAGTGCCGATGGCGGTGCGACCTGGACGCAACTTACCAGCACGACTTCGTTTTTGTACGTCAATAGTATCCTGGTTGATAAAAACAGCAATGTTTACGTAGCCGGTAATGGCTACGGGGTTGAAAAATCTTCGAATGGCGGCACATCATGGACACAGGTTATAGCCAATCCGGCCGATGGCGCCGACTTGCAATTGGCAGCCAATGGTGATATTTATGCAAGTACCGGCGTTTTTAGTACCGGTAATATATTTGTGTCCAGTTTTTCTGTTAATGGTGCAAATACCGGCAATGCAGGCACATGGACAAATATTACGCCCGAAACTACCGGTGTAATAACACCAACCACCCAGAGCTGGTGGCGCATTAAACTTGCCGTTGCCCCCAACAATGCCAACCTTGTTTATGCTTTAATGGAAGGGGTTAATAATAATAACCTTACATCGGTACAGCAATATAACAGGGCGACCAACACCTGGACGGTGAAAACCGTTCCGGCCGAGGCGTTTGGCAACGGGCAGGCGTGGTATTCCATAGCAGCAGCGGTCGATCCCAATAACTCCAATGTTTTGTATGCCGGCAGCCTCGATGCAGAAGAATCAGTTGATGGCGGCCAAACCTGGACTCAGTATACCTCTTGGGATGCCAATCCCTCTGCTTCGAATTATGTACACGCCGACCACCACGCTTATGTATATTCGCCCGGCTCATCGAGCAAGTTAGTAATGGGCACCGATGGGGGGGTGTTTTATACAGCAAATGCTAATGTTGTCCCCCCTGCATTTATTATACGGGACCATACTTACGATGTAACCCAGTTCTATGCTGTGGCCTTACATCCTACCAATAATAATTATTTCCTGGCAGGCGCACAGGACAACGGCTCACAACAATTCACGACCGGCGGCTTAGGCGCTACCACCGAGGTGACAGGCGGCGATGGAGCGGATGCATTTATAGACCCTAACAATGGAAATATACAGATCACCTCCTATGTTTATAATAACCATTGGATATCTGTTGACGGTGGAAATAATTTCACACAACTATTTTTTGGCAATACGGGGTCGTTTATAAATCCTTCTGATTATGACCCGGCTACCAAAAATTTATATTCCGGTTATGCCGGAGGCCAGTACTTTTTATGGAGTAATGTTGTCAATACAAGTTCCCCCGCTACTTCGGTAGTAACGGTGTCCGGATTTAATGGCCAAAATATTTCAGCCGTTACAGTTTCCCCGCTTACAGCAAATCGGGTATATTTCGGCCTCGGCAATGGGACGGTTGTAAGAGTGGATAATGCAAATACCGGGACATCTAACACCGGCGTGGTATTGTCCCCCGGTGTTAACGGCGGCTACGTTTCGTGTATCGCCATTGACCCTACGACAGAAGATCATCTTTTAGTTACGTATAGTAATTACGGCGTTACAACTGTTTGGGAAACAAAAAATGCTACGGCAGCATCGCCTGTATGGACAGCGGTGGTTGGCAACCTGCCTGATATGCCGGTACGTTCGGCCATATTTTTCCCCGGCGATGCCACCAAGGCTTTGATCGCTACCGAATTGGGCGTATGGACTACCGACCTGCTTAACGGCGCGTCAACCACCTGGAACCCTTCAAATTCAGGGTTGGCCAATGTTGAGGTTGATATGTTAAAATTCCGCGCTTCGGATCGCACGCTTGCAGCTGCCACCCATGGTCGCGGGTTGTTTACAACTACCTTGCCTGCGCCGGCGGCCGCAACCCTGCTTACCCACTTAACCATCAGCAGCGGTACACTAACACCAACTTTTGCTACTGCAACCACCAGTTATTCAGCTAATGTTACTAACGCAGTAGCATCAATAACGGTAACACCAACGGCCATTGCCGGCGCTACCATAACAGTAAACGGTACAGCCGTACCATCTGGTACAGCATCGGGCGCTATCGCTTTGTCGCTGGGGAGCAATAATATCGATATAGTAGCAAAATCGCAGGATGGTACAACTACCAATAGTTATACTATTGCTGTGACCAGGCTGCCGCTTGCGCCGGCTATAAGTTACAGTAGCCCTCAAAGCTACAATGCCGGCGTAGCCATTAGCCCCCTTGCACCAGGCAGTACAGGTGGCGTCGTGGCCGCACCAGGCTATAATAGCAGCAGTGCGACATTAGGGTCGGGTTTTACAACGCCGGCAAGTGTTGCCGTTGATGCAGCCGGAAATATTTATGTGGCAGATTTTGGCCATAACCTGGTAAAGAAAATGCCGGCAGGCGGCGGCACCCCGGTTGCTATAGGCTCGGGATTTAGCCAGCCAAGCGGTGTAGCCGTTGATGCGGCGGGTAACGTGTATGTTGCCGATTTTGGAAACAATGCAGTTAAAAAGATACCCGGCGGCACGGGCACACCAGTTGCTATCGGGTCGGGGTTTAGCGGCCCAAGTGGCGTAGCTGTTGATGCTGCTGGCAATGTGTACGTGGGCGATAAAAACAATAATGCAGTAAAGGAAATACCTGTAGGTGGCGGCGCCACCATTACCCTGGCAAGTGGCATTAGCAGCCCCGAAGGGGTAGCCGTTGATGCTGCCGGAGATGTATTCGTTGCGGAAACTGCCGATAATGCAGTACTTGAGATAACGGCCGGAAGTACAACCCCCGTTCCGGTGGGCAGCGGTTTTTTATCACCTTCCGGTGTAGCTGTTGATCCGTTGGGCAATATTTTTGTGGCCGATGCCGGCAACAACGAAATCCAGGAAATTTTAACGGTTGGCGGCCAAACACCCCTGGGCGCTGGCTTAAGTGGGCCAACAGGCGTAACTATTGATGGTGCCGGCAATGTCTATATTGCCGATAAGGGAAACAATGCCGTTAAAGAAATTACACCCGCTGGTGGTTATTATATAAGTACGGCTTTGCCTGCAGGCTTAAGTTTTGATAATACGGCGGGTGTTATCAGCGGCACGGCAACCGTTGGCAGCCCGTCAACTATTTATACTATTACGGCTTATAACGCCGGTGGCAAAGGCTCGGCTACCTTAAATATTACAGTTAGTTTCCCTTCGCCGCCAACGCTAAGTTATACCAGCCCGCATTCTTATCCTATCAGCGTAGCAATAGCGCCGCTATCGCCAACAAGCAGCGGGGTAGCTGCGCCGGTTTATAGCGCTAACACTTCAATTATAAAGTCCGGTTTTTCTAACCCGGGTGGTATTGATTTTGATGCCGCAGGAGATTTATTTGTGGCCGATGCCGGCAATAACGAAATAAAAAAGTTCCCTGTCGGCGGCGGTGCAGCGGTAATTATCGGTTCAGGCTTTAGCAGTCCGAATGATGTAAAAGTTGATGCCTCAGGCAACGTATATGTGGCCGATGCAGGCAATGGTGCTGTAAAAGAAGTTCCGGGCGGCACTGGTACCCCGGTTATTTTAGCCTCCGGTTTTGCTTTTCCGGCAGCTATAGCGGTTGATGTTGCCGGCAATGTTTATGTAGCTGATGGCGGGGGGACTACTGTATACAAGATACCGGCAGCCGGCGGCACACCAATAGTATTGGGGTCTTCATTTAATGGCCCGTTCGGTGTGGCGGTAGATGTAGCAGGCAATGTGTATGTCAGCGATGCTAATAATGGTGTATATGAAATACCTGTTAACGGCAGCGGCCAGATCACCTTGCTTACCGGGTTAAATAACCCCAATGGTGTTTTGGTTGATCATGAAGGAAATATTTTTGTAACAGATTCAAACAATGGCTTTGTAAGGGAAATCCCTGCCGGTGGCGGCAGCCCGGTTACCTTAACCTTCAAATTTGGTTTTCCCTTTATGCTCGCCGTAGATGCTTCAGGTGATCTTTTGGTTGCTGATGATGGCGATGGCACCATAAAGCAGGTTAAACCTATCGGCGGCTATTATATAAGCGCCAATTTACCCAAGGGCTTAAATTTTTCCGGCACTACAGGCGTCATCAGTGGTACACCTACTGTTGTAACCCCTGCAACAAATTATACAGTTACCGGTTACAATATTGCAGGCAGCAAAGCTGCAATAGTTAATATCGCTACTACAACTGCATCAACTAATGCAGGGCTTTCAAGTCTTACTTTAAGCGCGGGCACCATACTCCCGGCTTTTGCGACAGCAACTACGGTTTATACTGTAAGCGAGCTTTATGCTGCAGGTTCAATCACTGTTACGCCAACTACAGCTGATCCGAGTGCTACTGTAACGGTTAATGGGGCAGCTGTAAATTCGGGCACGGCATCCGCGCCAATCCCTTTAATTGTTGGTTCAAATAAGATTACAACAGTTGTAACAGCTCACGATGGTGTAACTACAAAAACTTATACAGTTACTGCAACAAGGGGTGCGGCGTCAACAAACGCGTTGCTGGCTTCCATAAGCCTGAGCCCGGTTTCAACACTGGTGGGTTCCTCGGGGCCGGGTTATTTGAACTTTACATCGGCAGTACCTTACAGTACTTCATCGGTACAAGTTATTCCCACCGCAAAAGATGCAACAGCAACAATAACAGTAAATGGAGTCACAGTAACTTCAGGAAGCTTGTCGCAGAGCATTCCATTGGCCGTGGGCGCCAATACCATAACCACTGTATTAACTGCCCAGGATGGCACCACCACCAAGACAGTTATTATAACCGTTAACAGGGCGTTATCAAACGACGCAAACCTTTCGGCTTTGAAAATAAGCACTGGTACATTATCGCCGGTATTTTCACCCACAGGGATCACTTATACGGCAAGTGTAGCACATACTGTAACCTCAATTACTGTAACACCAACAACCGATGATGCTGCCGCCACAGTAAAAGTTAACGGCACGGCGGTAACGTCAGGTACAGCATCGGCAGCCATTCCCCTGGTAGTAGGCGCCAACGCAATAAAAGTAGTTATAACTGCCCCTAATGGTACAACCACCCAAACCTATACCATCACGGTTACCAGGGGGCCATCTACCGATGCCTTGTTAACCTCTATAAAGCTAACACCAACCTCAGCATTGACAGTTGTAACCGGGCCAAGTTATGTGAACTACACAACATCGGTACCAAATACAACCAGCAGCGTAACGGTAACAGCAACGGAGCAGGATGCTACGGCAACCATAAAGATAAACGGCGTAACTACCGCATCGGGCGTGGCATCGGCAAGTATACCGCTGGCGGTTGGCAGCAATGTTATCAATATTGTATCAACCGCCCAGGATGGTGTAACCACCAAAACCTATACCATAACGGCCACGAGGGCGGCATCGACTGACGCGCTGTTAACAGCTATCAAACTAACACCCGCAGCAACATTAAAAATTGTGACGGGGCCGGGCTATGTGAACTATACCACAACAGTACCTAATACAACCAGCAGTGTAACGGTGACCGCGACAACGCAGGATGCAACTGCAACCATTACCGTAAATGGAATAAGCATAAAATCGGGCGTGGCGTCGGCGGCAATACCATTGGTTGTGGGGTCGAACACGATAACAACCGTAGTAACTGCGGCGGATGGTAAAACAACAAAAAGTTATATAATTACAGCAACAAGGTCAGCGTCAAGCGATGCATTATTAACCTCAATAAAGTTAACGCCTGCATCAACGCTTACCATTGTAACCGGGCCTGGATATGTGAATTATACCACATCGGTACCAAATACTACCAGCAGTGTAACTGTAACTGCAACCAAACAAGATGCCGGGGCTTCTATAACAGTAAATGGGGTAACAACAGCATCGGGTACAGCGTCAGCAGCGATACCGCTGGCGGTTGGCAGTAATACGATAACAACTGTAGTAACAGCCGCGGATGGCACAACAACAAAAAGCTATATTATCACAGCCACACGGGCCGCAGCAGGTGGTACAAATAACCTTGACGCAATATCAGTTACAAAACCGGCAGATAGCCCAACTTTGGCAAATGATGGTATAGTAGTGCACCAGGGCGTATCGCCAAATGGGGACGGTATCAATGACTTCCTGAAAATAGACGGTATAGCAAGTTATCCAGATAACAGGCTGTTGATAGTTGACAGGAACGGCGCAACGGTATACCAGGTAAAAGGGTATGATAACCAAACGGCAGCATTTGATGGGCATTCGAATATCAACGGTAAGATGCAGTTACCCGGAACTTATTTTTACTCATTAGATTATACAGTTAATGGCCAAAGTAAACATACAACAGGGTATATAATACTTAAATACTAATGTCCCGATAGCTATCGGAAGTCTATGGTCGAAAGCCCATAGACAATAGTAAAAAAAGACGCTTAATGCCGTAATGCGGAATAGTATACGTAAAGATCACTTTGCTTTTGCTATTCCGCATTTTGGTTTTAATTGATTGAACTTTTCATCGCTAATGATAAGTCCCACCCTAATGGGTAGCATTGGATGATACAAGAGTCCGTTAAAAAATCACTATTTCAGGGGATTGTCTTACCTTTCCTCAATAGTTATTTTTATCCAGATAAAAAACATCTTAATTGCCTATAAATCAACAGGGATAATACTATGAAAACAAAGTTACTTTTGTCACAAAGCCACAATACGGCATCCACCTATACAGGCAAAATAAAATTGCTGTTACTTACAGTTCTTTTTTGTTTTACTACAAATGTATACGCCGTTATAGGACCGGTACACGGGCACGCAAACGGTGTAACTATTAATAATGGCCGCAACACCGCCGGGAAAGAAATAAAAAGGTCAAATACCGTTACCGCACCAACGTTAAGCTATACAAGTCCGCATAGTTATCCTATCAATGTGGCTATAGCGGCGCTTTCGCCAACAAGCAGCGGGATAGCAGCGCCGGCCTATAGCGCTACTGCTTCAACTATTGCCTCCGGCTTTTCTAACCCGGGCGGCAT
>Ga0207027_1056_pt1 | contig 21730 bp, 25 predicted proteins | sample Alteio_BWMinCont_43_FD_153280 | JGI IMG/M metagenome (GOLD analysis project Ga0207027, IMG submission 153280) | Enriched cells from forest soil in Barre Woods Harvard Forest LTER site, Petersham, Massachusetts, United States -... | ecosystem: Environmental > Terrestrial > Soil > Temperate forest >... | reverse complement strand
GGAATTGTACCCAATGTTTCCGCGTACATCACTAATTCATTTACGCCGCCATCCGTTGTTGCATCTAAAGTAAGTGTAATAGGTTTTAACTCTAACCGCTGATGTGATAATAATAACTTGCCATTATAAAACAGCGAAATACTATCTCCATCTATATCTCCGCTATCATACAAATAAACCTGAAATGAATCGTTAGCTATTTCTATCGTTTTTATTAAAGTGTTGGTTCGGTTTTCGTATACAATATCCGGTATTAAAACAGGCTGTGTTATACTTTTTACAGAATCATTTCCTGCAACACCTCTATTGATAGCTGCTGTATCAATAGGTGGCAATACCCTTTTTATAATTGTTTCCGTTTTTTGATTTTTATCTGCTGCCGTTTCTGTACCCCCTGGTTTAGATGACATGCGCGTGTGGCCTTTACTGGTCTTAGCAAGATTTTTATTTTTTACCAATGTTTTTCTTTCTAAAGTAGTGGAGCCTGTACCGCAATCACCTTGTCCAGGAGCCGGTTTCCATCTTCCTACCAATTGTTCAACGCCTGCAATTTTCTGGTATTGTAAAAAATGTGTTTGCAAACAATCACCCTGACCCGGAGGTGTTACACCTTTGATACGAGCGGTTTCTGTCACCAACATCGTTTTATCTGATTTGTTATAAGTCCCTTTTATAGAACAAATAACAAAATATCTTCTATCCTGAAAATATGAATAAGAATAGCCCGTTATATCAGTTCCATCTATGCTAATTTCTAAAACATATTCTGTATTGCCCGCTGCAGCTGTTACTATATCTCCGTTTGAATTAAAATATCCTCGCCATTGTCCGTCAATTTTTTGGGCATACGATGCCGTTGTTATCAAAAAAACAATAAATAATGTCAAAACTCTTTTCATACTATCGGATCCCTTTTCCCTTGCTTAAAATTATCATTTATATAATAAAAAAAACTCTTGTAAAGATATTTTAGATATGTTCCATCGATAGCTAATACTTCGTTAAATTTGCAATTCTAAAAAACTTAGAAGATATAAGGAAAATATGATAAAGATTACATTACCGGATGGCGCAGTAAGAGAATATGAACAAGGTGTTACTGCAATGGATGTGGCCAAATCTATCAGTGAAGGATTGGCAAGAAAAGTATTGGCAGCAAATATTAACGGACAAACATGGGATGCATCAAGACCAATAACGACGGATGCAAAATTGCAATTACTTACCTGGAGCGATCTTCAAGGCAAATCTACTTTCTGGCACTCTTCTGCACATTTAATGGCAGAAGCAATTGAATCATTATTTCCCGGCGTTAAATTTTGGGTTGGACCGCCATTAGAAACCGGTTTTTATTACGATGTTGATTTAGGCGGTAATAATATAGTAGAAGATGATCTGCGCAGATTGGAAGTTAAAATGGCCGAGCTTGTAAAGAAAAATGAAATTTTTAATCGCAAAGAAATTTCTAAAAAAGATGCGATTAATTATTTTACCGAAAAAGGTGATGAATATAAATTGGACCTGTTAAGTAATTTAACCGACGGAGAAATTACTTTATATACACAGGGAAACTTCACAGATCTATGTCGCGGGCCACATATCCCTAACACAGGATTTATAAAAGGAATAAAGTTGACAAGCATTGCCGGTGCTTACTGGAAAGGCGATGAAAAAAATAAAATGTTGACACGTATTTATGGTGTAACATTTCCTACTACAAAAGAATTAGACGAATATTTAATTTTATTGGAAGAAGCAAAAAAACGTGACCACAGAAAATTAGGTAAAGAACTACAATTGTTCGCCTTCTCCGAAAAAGTTGGAATGGGACTTCCTTTATGGTTACCAAAAGGTGCTATGTTGAGAGACCGCCTGCAACAGTTTTTACAAAAAGCGCAAATGGAATCGGGCTACCTTCCGGTGATCACGCCGCATATCGGTCATAAAGATCTATATGTTACTTCGGGTCACTACGAAAAATATGGCAAGGATAGTTTTCAGCCGATCAAAACACCGCAGGAAGGTGAAGAGTTTTTCTTAAAACCAATGAACTGTCCACACCATTGCGAAATATATAAAACATCCCCGCGTTCCTATAAAGACCTGCCACTGCGCCTTGCAGAGTTTGGTACAGTGTATCGTTACGAGCAACATGGTGAGTTACATGGCTTAACAAGAGTACGTGGCTTTACCCAGGATGATGCACATTTATTCTGCATGCCGAACCAGGTAAAAGACGAATTTAAAAAAGTGATCGATCTTGTTTTGTATGTTTTTAAATCACTTGGATTTGAAAATTATACGGCACAAATTTCTTTGCGCGATAAAGATGACAGAAGCAAATACATTGGTACCGATGAGAATTGGGAACTGGCGGAACAAGCCATCATCGAGGCGTCTGCAGAAAAAGGATTGAAAACTGTGATTGAATATGGCGAAGCAGCATTCTACGGACCGAAACTGGATTTTATGGTTCGTGATGCGATCGGACGTAAATGGCAGTTAGGAACTATACAGGTAGATTACAATTTGCCTGAACGTTTTGACCTGACTTACATCGGAGAAGATAACGCCAAACACAGGCCGGTTATGCTGCACAGGGCACCATTCGGAAGTATGGAACGTTTTATTGCGGTATTAATTGAACATTGTGCAGGTAAATTCCCGCTATGGTTAACACCTACACAGGTTAAGATTTTGCCGATCAGCGATAAATTTATGCCTTATGCAGAAAATGTTTTGCAACAATTAAAAAAGGCTGATATTCGCGCTGAGATTGATGATAGGAACGAAAAGATCGGTAAAAAGATCCGTGATACTGAATTAGAAAGAACACCTTTAATGGTTGTTTTGGGTGAGCAAGAAACAAATAATGGCACGGTTGCTGTTAGACGACAAGGCAAGGGCGATATGGGCGTGCAGTCAATTGCAGAGTTTATCAACATGGTAAATGAAGAGGTTGCCAGCAAAACAACGACAGAATAAAATATTTTTTGTAACTTTAAAACTGAAATATAGCTGTAGCCAATGCTAACAGCTGTAAATATTAAACATAAAATCAATTAATGGCATTTCCACCAAGACCACCCCGGGGCACTTTTAACCCGCGTTTTAAAAAAGAACAACAACAAGAGCACCGTACTAACCACATGATAAGAGTTGTAGAAGTACGACTTGTAGGTGAAAACATTGAACCCGGCGTTTACCCGACAGCAGAAGCACTAAAAATGGCGCAAGCCCTAGAATTAGACCTGGTAGAAATTTCTCCTGCTGCAGTACCTCCCGTTTGTAAAATTATTGACTACAATAAATTTTTATACGATAAAAAGAAGAAGGAAAAAGAGATGAAAGCGAAATCTAAAACCAGCGAGGTTAAAGAAGTTCGTTTTACTCCGAATACCGATGATCATGATTTTGAATTCAAATGCAAACACGCCGAAAAATTTTTATTGGACGGAGATAAAGTAAAAGCCCACGTACAATTTAAAGGACGTGCTATCATGTTCAAAGAAAGAGGTGAATTATTATTATTAAAATTTGCCGACAGATTAAAAGATGTAGGCGCATTAGAAGGCATGCCTAAAATGGAAGGTAAAAGAATGCTGGTAATGTTTGCTCCTAAGAGCCAGAAGAAACCGAAAGAGAAAGATAAATCGTAGGATCATTTTTATAGAATTTAGAAAGGCATTACTTTATTGTGATGCCTTTTTTTGTCATAAAAGAATCGAATTGCAATTATACCTTATCTAAACTAGGTTAATTAATATTATTTATATTCGTTTCACTATATTTTCCAATCCCTCACCTACATAATCAAAAAGAATTCAATAAAATGATAGATAAATCCGAAAAAGCGACAGAGCTTATCAAATATCGCGACTTACTTCTAGCGACACTTGACTATCATATCGAAAATAATAAAATAAAAATAATTACTGCAGATTTTGACTCAACTAAACATTACGAATCTTTAAAAATACAAACAGTTGAAAATTTTGAGAAAGGCAAACTAGCAAAACTAAAACAATGGTTTCGGGATTTGACAGAAATGCAAATTGAAACGCTAGACTTTAAATTTAATAAATATCTTCAAGACAAGACAAAATATCAAATTGACATTTTCGAATCATTCTTTCAACGCGTAGACAAAATAATTGAGAAAGGAAAAATCACAACAGACAACCAATTTTATGATATAACTATTATGATTGACCAGCTTTGTCAATCGGAACCGCAGGACAAAGAAAAAATGGAAAAGCTAGACAAGCTTTTAATGAACTATAGAAAAAAATAAATCTGGACAAGAAATGATTTCTATGCCTCGGTTCGTGTCCCACGAACCGTTCGCTCCGATTAATACGATATAATTAAAAGAATTCAATATTGCTATCAGCAATAAAATTTATGAATGGTTCGTGGGGACAGGCAACTATATACCTGTTAGACCATGTTGATGAAAAAATTACAGACTCCTTACGTAGAATTGAAAAGCAAGTAATAAAAACCCTACAAAAAGACATATAGCAACTGTTAGGTTGTTTCCAGCAACTGCATACACGCAAATGTATATGCCAACAAAAATAAATAGACAACTTAGATACGTCCAAAAAGCTTGATATGGAATATTAATTGATGTACCCGTGTAGTGTGTTAAGAAAGACCAACAAAGAAAAGATAGAAAAGCCAAGGTGCCTCCTAAAAATTGTATGAATTGTTTCATCTTTCAAATGTAATAAAAAAGCCCCCCAGTGGCGCAGATATGCGGCGTTGATTTTGTGCGCGGCGTATCTGTGCCAAGTATAGTTAGCGTATCTACATAATAATCCTGTCGAGGCCGGGTTTATAATAAAAACAGAGGAATGGTTATACAGCAGCGCAATAGATTATAACGGTGGTAAAGGACTACTTGAAATTATACAATTGGAAACATTAATTTTGTAAGCTATAAGCACAGATACGCCACGCACAACATCTGCCCTGCATATCTGCGCTAGTGAAACACCCTAAATAACTTTGACGGACAAAAATTATTAATCAATAAAAATGTATTAAAATGAGAAAATTAATTTTCTTTATGCACACTTCACTTGACAGTTTTGTGGCAGGACCTAACGGAGAAATGAATTTCATAACTGTGAATGAGACAATGTTTGATTTTATTGCAACAATGACAGCAGAAGCTGACACCGCTCTTTACGGACGAGTAACTTATGAAATGATGCAAAGCTATTGGCCAACAGCAGGCGAAAAACCTAACGCATCAAAGCATGACATAGAGCATTCAAATTGGTACAACAAAGTTTCAAAAGTTGTATTATCTAAAACTCTTCATGAAACCGGACTTCACAATACCAAAGTTATCAGCGATCACCTTTCTGACAACATTAATAAATTAAAGCAACTGGAAGGAAAAAATATTTTAATATTTGGAAGTCCTCATGCTTCACAATCGTTATTAAACGAAGGATTAATTGATGAGTTTTGGCTTTTTGTTAATCCAATAATATTAGGGAAAGGCATGCCGTTATTTAAAGATATAACCGGGACTACTAAATTGAACCTTATAGAATCTAAAACTTTTCCGGGTGGTGTAATTGCACTTCATTATGGGAAATTGTAAATAAATATTTCTCGGCAACGTCTCTTGCAGAGGACATTGCGTAAATCACCCCTACTGGCGCAAGTCATCCTTCGGAAAACTTGCGCCAGTTTTTTTATCATAAAATAAAATTTGCGAAACCGAATAGTTGCACATATATTTGCAACCGAACAGTTGCGCAATATAAATTTGAAGAACATGAGAAGAGATATTTTTCAGGCAATAGCCGATCCGACAAGACGGGCAATTATCACCTTAATAGCATTGCAGGCAATGACGCCGAATGCTATTGCAGATAACTTCAACACAACCAGGCAATCTGTTTCGAAACACCTTCGCATACTCACAGAATGTGAATTGGTTAAACAGGAACAGCAAGGCAGGGAAATTTACTACTCACTTGAAATTAACAAAATGAAAGAAATTGATAGATGGCTAAACCAATTCAGAAAAATTTGGGAGACACGATTCAATCAACTTGACCAAGTATTATCAACAATTAAAAAACAGAAAAAATGAAAAACAATTTGTTATTTGATTTTACCGTTGACAAGGCATCAAAAACGGTATTCGTAAATAGAGAATTTGATGCAGATCTTTCGCTGGTATGGGATGCCTTTACCAAACAAGAAATTCTTGACCAATGGTGGGCACCTAAACCATGGATGTCAAAAACAAAGACTATGGATTTTAAAGTTGGTGGCAAAAGATTTTATGCTATGGTAAGCCCGGAAGGACAAGAGCATTGGTCAATCGAAAAATATACTTCTATTAGTCCAAAATCCAATTTTAAAATGTTGAATGCTTTTGCAGACAAAGATGAAAACCCTGAATTGCCAGGTTCTGATTGGGATCTGAATTTCAGCGAGCAAAACAGAACGACAAAAGTCAGTATTATCATTAAAAATGAATCTCTTGCCCGTATGGAGCAAATGATTGAAATGGGTTTCCAGGGAGGATTTACTATGACATTAAATTACCTGGAAGATCTGTTGGCAACTTTATCGAAATGATTTCTCAGCAACGTCTGCTTTGGGAATGATGTTTGTTGTTGCTTATAATAAACCACAAAAAAATATTTTATGCAAAAGATCAGCCCTTTCATTTGGTTCGATAGCAATGCTGAAGAAGCAATAAATTTCTATCTTCCTATTTTTAAAAACTCAAAAATTATAAGGTCCATGCGCAACCCTCCAGGTTCACCCGGGCCTGAAGGAGAATTGCTTGTAGCAACCATCCAATTGGAAGGACAAGAAATCACTTTGATGAATGGCGGTCCTGGTCATCCGCTTACTGATGCCATCTCGCTTACAATAAATTGCAGCTCCCAGGAAGAGGTTGATCACTATTGGAACAAACTCCTTGAGGACGGTGGTCAGGAGATTGCCTGTGGGTGGCTGAAAGACAGGTTTGGTCTTTCCTGGCAGGTAACGCCAACCATATTGCCAGCGTTGCTTAGTGATTCCGATAACGTAAAAGCGGGTCGTGTTATGCAAGCCATGATGAAAATGATCAAGCTGGACATTGCGACGTTGAAAGCTGCGGCTGATGCATAATAGCTATTAACTTAAAATTGTTTTTTAATAAAATTATCAGAAGATGAGAAAAATAATTGTTTTATCATTTATTTCATTGGATGGAGTAATGCAGGCACCAGGTGGCCCTAAGGAAGATACATCAGGTGGTTTCAAATATGGCGGTTGGACCGCATCGTATGGTGACGAAGTTTTTGGTAAGGTCATGCAAGAACAAATGAAACCTGCAGATCTTCTTTTAGGCAGAAAAACATTTGAGATCTTTGCCGGCTACTGGCCCAAACATGCAGACTTTTGGCCCGGTATCAATGATGTAACAAAATACGTGCTATCCAAGACCATGAAAAAATCAGATTGGCAAAACTCCGTTTTCCTTAAAAGTTTAGCAGATATTAAAAAGCTCAAAAAATCAAAAGGGTCTGACATTAAAGTTTGGGGCAGCGGCAAACTCATTCAGACATTACTCAAAAATGATCTGGTTGATGAACTCTGTCTCAAAATTTACCCGGTAACACTTGGTAAAGGAAAAAAATTGTTTGACAATGGTACAATGCCGGCAGCATTTACATTAACAGAAAGTACAGTTACACCAAGTGGAGTTATCGTTGCCAATTATAAACGAGCCGGAAAAATTAAGACAGGTACTGTTGGAGCTTAAGGAGAAAGATAAATCATAGAATTATTTTTTATAAAATTGAAAAGGCATTACTTAATTGTGATGCCTTTTTTACGTTCAATAAAGTGACTTTTATAATTACAATACCATAAAACTTAAGATTAAGGAAATATTGCATCGCATATATTTGTGTTACCTGAACCTCTTTGTGATCAATATAAATAACCTATAGCAAAACTACTACTAACAATACATTGGTAATAATTATTTGACCAATCATTAACGACAACTGCTTTTCTATGAACAACAAAATATTCTTTTCAGAACAACAACGTTTCAAACAAGTTTGGCTTTGGATATGTTTATTTGGAATAAATGGAATTTCCATTTATGGTTTGGTAAAGCAGGTTATTTTAGGATCCCCATTTGGAAACGCACCATCGTCTAATATGGAACTCATTATATTGACACTATTCACAGTTTCCCTTTTCTTCTTATTTTTTAATTTAAGACTTGAAACTAATATTAAAGCTGACGGAATTTATGTTCGTTTTTTTCCTCTTCAATTGACTTTTAAATATTATTCCTGGGATAAACTTAGCCGATCATTTGTCAGACAGTATAATCCGATTAGCGAATATGGTGGTTGGGGATTTCGTGGATTTGGAAAAAACAGGGCATTAAATGTTTCAGGTAACAAAGGAATTCAACTTGTAACACAAGATGGCTCGAAACTCCTTATCGGTACAAACAAAGCTCATGAAGTAACTGAAATTTTAAAGGAACTTGGACATTTGACAATAGACTAAAGACAGAATACTATTATTTTCAACGCAATGTCTCTCGAAGAGGATGTTGCGTTGATTGTTACTTAGTAGAATATTAAAGTACTTTTGTAATTTTTAAATATGCAGTTGTTCGTTATAGCGATAAACGCAACGTCCCTTTCAGTAGACGTTGCTAAAAAACATCTGCTGCTATTTTTATGAAACCTTCAATGCTTACAACATTTTTGACAAGTTTATTATTCATTGGCTGTTCTAATGGACAGACGAACAATCATCCTATTGCTGTAACACAACAAAACAAGACCATGGATAATTTTGAATACTCTTTCAAATCTGCAAGCCCTAAAGCACAAGTTTTAATGACAGACGAATTTTATTGGAGTCCAATCGAGGAAACAGCACCATTCGGCAGCGATGATGGTTCTGACGCTGCTTATGGGTTTAGACAATGGAGATTATTAAATAAAACTGCAAGCCCAGTAACTTACTTAAAAGGATTAATAGAAAGTTGGCAATATCCATTTTTTGATTACAATGAAACTGACACTACAAAAATAAAAGAGTACATTAATCAAAAAGCAAATCTTGATGAAGCTTCGATTCAACAACAAATACAAACTCTGAAAGAAATAAATAAAAATTCAGCAAACAACGCTATAAAATTAAACGACAACCAATTAAGGGATGTAATAATCTCATCATCAAATGGAATGGGGCACATGTATTTATTGGGGCAAGACAATGCAATCATCGGAATAGGCTTTGCTCAATTTGTATTAGAAGGGCATATCGACAATGACATTAAATACTTGACAATTACTGCTATTAAAAGACAGTTACTCCCTTTACTTATTAATCGATATGAGAACAACTACCGAGATAAAAGGAAACAACAATTGATAAAAATGCTTGAGGTTGTTACTAAAGCAAATTCTTAATTTAGCTTTTTAACGACCTTCGCTTGCGACAGTTTTAAAACATCACATACTTTTAATCTTCTCTTCTTCCAGATCAATTAAATACACAATTGAACTCTGGTAACTTCTCTCACTGGCGAAAGTCTTCCCATTACCGCTACCGCTTATAGCCCTAAATTTTCACATCTTGAATTTTGATAAAAAAATTTTACAAAAAAATGCGCAAGCAAATACTTTCCCATACATTTGCAATCAAATACTTGCATAATATGGAAATACGCAGAGATGTTTTTCAGGCAATAGCCGATCCAACAAGACGAGCAATAATAGGTATGGTTGCTCAAAAACCTATTAATGTTAATACTATCGCAGAGCAATTCGATGTTAGCCGTCAGGCTATTTCTTTACACCTTAAAATCCTCTCGGAATGCGGTTTGTTAAACATACAACGACTTGGTAGAGAACGCTTATATGAAGCAAAACTTGAAAAGCTTAACGAGGTACATGAATGGGTTGAACAATACCACAAATTATGGACAGGAAGATTAAATGCACTAAAAAAATTTATTGAACAAGAAGAATTACAACCTGAAACTATAAATACAATTAGTAAGAATATAAAAAAAATAAAAAATGGAAAGTCGCGTCAATAGTAATGAAGTTTTTATTGAAGAAACCTTTAATGCAAGCATTGAAAAAGTTTTTAATGCATGGACAGACCCGGAGAAATTAATGAAATGGTATGCGCCTGACGGTTGTACCATCTATTTCAAAAAAATTAAAATCGAGACAGGTGGGCAGTTCCACTCTTGTATTTCAAATCCTCAATACGGAGACTGTTGGTGTATTGGAGAATACAAAGAGGTTTTACCAAACACAAAAATTGTGTTTACCCTTATCAATGCAGATGAAAATGGCAAGCCAATAATTCCAACCAAAATTGGAATGGATCCTGATTGGCCGGGAGAAACGCTTGTTACCGTTATACTCTCAGAAGAAAAAGGGAAAACCAAATTGCAATTACGGCAAACAGTTTCTCAAAAATTAGCAAAAAAAACAGGTGCATACCCAAGTTGGTTGCAAATGTTGAACAATATGCAAATCATGCTTAGTCAAAATTAATAAAATGAAAAAGACAATCGTATATGCTGTTTTAACATTGTTGATTTTATCGTCATTCAGTAACGTAAATCAAACAAAAGAGAACAATGATCAAATTAAAAACTCCGCAAATGATACCTTGATTTTTAAAAGTGGTTATTCGGAAGTCAACGGCATTAAAATGTATTATGAAATTTATGGACACGGCAAGCCACTTGTTTTGATTCACGGTGGTGGCTCAACTATTCAAACAACATTTGGAAGAATTATTCCAATGCTTGCGCAACACAGACAACTAATCTGCGTTGAATTGCAAGCTCATGGGCATACAAGCGACCGAAATAAAGACCTTTCATTTGAGCAAGATGCAGATGATGTTGTGACTCTACTAAAAAATATCGACGTTCCCAAAGCGGATTTTTTTGGTTTTAGTAACGGAGGAACAACGACAATACAAATTGCGATTCGTCATCCTGAAATAGTCGATAAAATAATTCTGGGCTCTGCACTTTGCAAACGCAATGGAGTCCCCATACAGTTCTGGGATTTTATGAAACAAGCACAGCTAGATAATATGCCTGTACAGCTAAAAGAAGCTTATATAAAAGTTGCACCAAATCCTAATGACCTACAAATAATGCACGATAAGGATGTAAAAAGAATGGTAAATTTTAAAGATATACCGGATGAACAAATCGAATCTATTAAGGCTCCAACCCTAATCATCATAGGTGACCAGGATATTATAAAACCTGAACATGCTATCGAAATGCATAGAGAGATCAGCAATTCTGCGTTAGCTATTATTCCAGGTGTACACGGTGAGTATATCGAAGAAATAACAACACTACAATATCATTCTAAAGAAGCTGATTTTGTTATTCCAATGGTTGAAAATTTCCTGAACAGATTAGAAACAAAGAAATGACCGACCCTAATTGTCACAAGCCTTCTGTGGGAAGACTTGTGACAATTAAATATCTATTACATACTTTTAATTTTCTCTTCTTCCAGATCAATTAAATACAATTGTGCTCTGATAACCTCTTCATCTAAATCAGGATCTGTATTTCTATCGATCAAAAAATTACGCTGGTGCTCCAACAATTCAAGATAGATCCTTCTGTGTTCCGTATCCATTATTTCGTCATCAGCCATTTGCATTTTGTCTTCCCAATGTTTGAGTGTATCTGCAAGCAAAGGCTTATTGATTATATGCTCGGCGTATTGATCCTTAAGTACATTAACTGAGTGTGCATACAACTCTTTTCTGATCCTTTTCGAAACCTTATCTAAATCCTCCTCGGAGTTTATAAATGAAGAATTTTGTTTTAAAATATAAGGCAACGTAAGTCCTTGTACCAGCAACGTAAGCACAATAACCACAAAGGTGATGAACAAGATCAAGTTTCGTTGCGGAAAGTCTTGACCGTTACCTAATGTAACAGGAATAGCTAGTGCTGCAGCCAGTGAAACAACGCCTCTCATTCCGGTCCAGCCCAGTATAAAAGGTCTCTTCCACATCCCCTCACGGTTCATAGTGTTAAAAGTATTTCGTCTAAATAAATAGGTAGCGAAGAGTGCGAAGAAGGAAGAAATAATTCTTACAGCGATCAAAAGAATTGTAACCCATATTCCATATTCAATAGCAGTAGAAAGTGGAATTCCTTTTTCCCGCAAACCGGACACTATCTCGGGCATATCCAGACCTATCAACATAAACACCAATCCGTTCAGGATAAACACAAAACTTTCCCATACGCTATATCCTTTTATCCTGCTGGTACTATTTAAAAAACGTAAGCGATGATTGGATAAATAAAGACCGCCAAATACAACTGCCAACACACCGGAGCTATGCAGGTGTTCGCCAACCCAATACAAAATATACGGTTCTATCAGTGTAAAAGCAATATCGGATGGAGCATCAGTAGGTAATCTTTTGTGTGCCTGCATAAAGATCCAACCAAGTGCCAATCCAATGATAGCTCCTCCAAATATCATCCAGCTAAAACTCAAAGCAGCATCTTTCCAGATGAACTGACCGGTGGCTACAGCAACCAATGCAAAACGAAAAATGATCAACGAAGAGGCATCATTCAGTAAACTTTCACCTTCTAATATTGAAGCAGTGGCCTTTTGTACTTTCACAAATTTCAAAATAGCACCTGCACTTACTGCGTCAGGAGGTGATACTATTCCACCCAATAAAAAACCGAGTGCCAGTGAAAAACCGGGGATGAAATAATTAGTAAAAATGGCAACAGAAACCGCGGTAAAAAAAACCACTAAAAAAGCAAAACTTCCTATTATCCTGTACCACTTCTTAAGCTCTTTTAACGAGATGGACCAGGATGCTTCAAACAGAAGAGGTGGTAGGAAAATAAAAAATATCATGTTCGGGTCTATGCGAATAGCCGGCAAGCCGGGAATGAAGCTAATGCCTAACCCCGCTATCACCAGTAAGATCGGATAAGCGACCTTTATTTTATTAGCCAGCATCTCTATCAAAACAATGATGGCTATAAGCGCTAAAACAAATGGTAATGATTCGTGCATAAATCAAAAATAGCTATCATATTTTACAGAAAAAAACCGAATATTTCGTATCTCTCTGATACAAGTCTTCCGAAGAAAGGCTTGTATCAGAGAGATGTTATGGTGATTTTTACTCAGTAGAATATTTAAATACTTTTGTAATTTTAAAATATGTAGTTATTAATTATAGCAATGAGCGCAACGTCCCTTTCAGGAGACGTTGCTAAAAAATAAAAGCACATCATCTATTTATGAGTATCAATTCGCAAAATGTATTAGACTATCCAAACAATAATACCATTTTTATGGTATGGAATTTTAAGAAACGAGTTGCAATCAAAGACACTTTCAAAAGACTTTGCGCATTGATCAGCAACCTTAACAATTCTGCTAACGTGCGCTTCCCTCATTCCAAAGCCAGTGTGGTGATGGGCATTGGTTACGATGCATGGCATTTATTGGAACTACCGGAACCACTTCCAAAAGAGTTTGAAGAATTTACTCCCATTGTTGGATCTAAACATACTGCTGTAGCGACTAAAGGAGATTTACATTTTCATATCCGTGCCGATGAAAATAGTTTTTGTATTGATGCAGCATCGGCCATCTCACAGATCATAGTGGATATGGCAGAAAGTATTGAGGAAGTCCACGGATTTAAATATTGGGACAGTCGAAGCATTTTAGGATTTGTGGATGGTACCGAGAATCCACACGGTACTGATAGGCAGTACTTTGGAATCATTGGTGATGAAGATCCCTATTATAAAGGTGCGAGTTATCTTTTTGTCCAGAAATATATTCACGATTTGAAAGCCTGGAGATCTTTGCCGGTAAGCGAACAGGAAAAAGTAATTGGCAGATCAAAAGCCGATGATATTGAAATGAGTGATGATGTGAAACCTTCTAATGCGCATTCTGCCCTTGCCAATGTAGGAGATGATCTCAAAATTGTGCGCGACAATATGCCTTTCGGAAATGTATCAACTAATGAAATGGGTACTTATTTTATCGCTTATGCAAGTTCATTCAATACCATAAAAAAAATGCTGACGAATATGTTTATAGGTTCTCCGAAAGGGAATTATGACAGAATTCTGGATTTTAGCACTTCGAAAACAGGAACTTTATTTTTTGTACCGACTTTTGATATGCTGGATAAATTTGCAGAGTAAAGTATCAGATTATTGAAACATTCAAAATCTAATCATCAACATTTGTTTTTAATTTAACTTCCGTTACAGCTTGACTTTATAAATTTGTCTCATTAATAAAACATAAACAACATGGCAAAAACAAATATCTACCTGAATTTTCAGGGCAAAACCGAAGAAGCATTTAACTTATACAAATCAGTTTTTAAAACAGATTGGTCTGCACCAATTATGCGAATGGGTGATCTTCCGCAACAAGAAGGAATGCCTCAACTTTCTGCAGATGACAAACGTAAAGTAATGCATGTAGCACTTCCAATTTTAGGAGGCACAAATATTATGGGAACTGATATGCTTGAAAGTATGGGACATAAAGTGATCATTGGTAATAACACAACTATTAGTCTTGAACCTGATACAAAAGAAGAAGCCGACAGAATATACAATGCGCTTTCGCAAGGTGGGACTGACTGTGTAGCCCCTCACGATGAGTTCTGGGGATACTGGGGTGTTTGTCTTGATAGGTTTGGAATACGCTGGATGTTTAATGTTCCCAATCAACAATACCAACAATAAAAATATATGGGCGATGAACAAAACAAAAAAGTAGAGCCCGACAATACAGCGGTAAGAACTGCTTTATGGAGAGCAATGCATGTTGAAGTTGATGCGAAGCCGTATATACTTGAAGATGAAGTAGGATTTAAATTAATAGCGCCGAATGATAATTGGCGACAACGTCCTGATATGCATCCCGAATTCACAAAACGGCTTCGGGCATCTATTGTTGCTCGTGCACGTTTTATTGAAGACCTCATCATTGAACAAAGTAAAAAAGGAATTAGTCAGTATGTTATTCTCGGTGCAGGTCTTGATACTTTTGCACAACGCAGACCAGACATTGCTTCCAAACTTCAAATATTTGAAATTGACCAACCTGGTACACAAATCTGGAAACAGCAACGTTTGATCGAACTTGGTTTCGGCATTCCACAAGGATTGCATTTTGTTTCCGTCAATTTTGAAACATCTTCCTGGTGGGAACAATTATTGAAAGCAGGGTTTGATATCAGCAAACCTGCAGTTGTAACCTGCACAGGCGTTACTTTATATCTTACAAAAGAAGCTATTGTTTCTACACTTGCTCCAATCGCAACGCTGGCTTCGGGTTCAACACTTGCAATGAGTTTTTATTTGCCTATGGAACTGTTGGATGAAGAAGATAAATTTATGCAGCAACTAGGTGAAAAAGGTGCCCGTGAAGCAGGCACTCCATTTGTAAGTTTTTTTGCACCAAATGAAATAGTGGCTTTAGCACATGAAGCAGGTTTTAAGGAAGCGAAAATTATTTCAACGAAAGATGTTGAACAACTTTATTTCATGAACAGAGCTGATCATCTTTTACCTGCAAGCGGAGAAATATTTTTATTGGCGACAACCTAGACAAATACTAACTCTTGATATAAGAAAGTATTTAATAATAAGTTTGTCATCCTGAGGAACGAAGGATCCAATCATTAATCAATTATTCTGCGACATTAAGAATAAGATACTTCATTCCTCAGCATTACAAAAAAAGACTTACGCCAGTAAAAATATTTTGCGTAGTTAAATAACTACACATATATTTGTAGTCAAATAGCTACATAATGAATTTAAGACGAGATGTATTTCAAGCCATAGCAGACCCTACAAGAAGAGCCATACTGCTGTTGGTTGCTTCGCAATCAATGACTGCGGGAGCCATAGCGGCAAACTTTGACACAGCAAGACCTACTGTTTCAAAACACTTGCAAATACTCACCGAGTGCGAATTACTTCAACAAGAGCAAAACGGCAGAGAAATTTATTACCTCACCAATGCAAAAAATATGAAAGAAATAGCCGAGTTTATAGAACCGTTCCGCAAAATGTGGGATGACAGATTCAACAAATTAGAAACTATAATGAAAAAATATAAAAGCAAATAACATGGAACAGAAAACAAAAATAAATGCCGAAGAAGGTAAACAAGAATTAATGATCACAAGGGAATTTGACCTGCCTGTGGAATTGCTGTTTAAAGCCCATGCAGAGCCGGAACTCCTTGAACAATGGATGTCAAACCCTTATGCAACAGCGAAAGCGGTGAAGTTCGAAGCGAAGAAGCATGGCAGTTATCAATTGGAATCGATTGATGCAAACGGTAAGGTGGCCTTTAAATCCAATGGAACATTCCATGAATTTATCCCGAATAAAAAAATCACCCGGACATTTGAAATGGAGAATGCACCTATGGGTGTTCAATTGGAGATCTACGAATTTGAAAAACTGACTGACAATACCAGCAAACTCAATATGCATGTAATTTTTGAATCGACTGCTATAAGGGACGAGTTATTGAAGATGCCTTTTGCGCAAGGCCTCAGCATGGCGCATAACAGAATACAAGAGATCTTAAACAAATTAAAATAAGACACTATGGGAAAGAGAAAATTAATTACCTATTGGATCGCAACAGTTTTATTGTCCGTTGGCATGTTGGGAAGTGGTTTGGCACAAATTTTTCATACACAAGCTATGGTTGATCTGGTGACACCATTAGGTTATCCATTATATTTTTTATACATTATTGGTACCTGGAAAGTACTTGGCGTAATAGCTATTGTAGTTCCACGATTTAAATTGGTTAAAGAATGGGCCTATGCAGGTTTCTTTTTTGTTATGACAGGAGCCCTTGTTTCACATTTGGCAAGTGGTGATGATAGCTTAAAAGGAATTATCGGGCCATTTTTTCAGACCGTTTTTATTATCTTGTCGTGGTATTTCAGACCAGCAAATAGAAAAATTATTTCAGTCAATTAATAAATGAAATAGTATGAATCCTAAAGTTGATTTTTATTTTAGTAAAGCCGAAAAGTGGCAGGAAGAAATTGAACAATTGAGAGAGATTGTTCTTGACTGCGGGTTGACTGAAGAATTGAAATGGGGTCGCCCTTGTTACGCGTTTGAGAAAAGCAACATCGTTTTAATACATGTATTTAAAGAATACTGTGCATTGTTATTTTTCAAAGGTGCTTTACTGAATGATCCCAATGGCATCCTGATCCAACAAACGGAGAATGTGCAAGCAGCGCGCCAGATCCGATTTACGAATCTTAAAGAAATAGTAAAGCTGAAGAAAATATTGAAGTCTTATATTTATGAAGCGATAGAAGTAGAAAAAGCCGGTTTGAAAGTAAATTTAAAAAAGGCTACAGAATTCACCATTGCTGAAGAATTTCAAAATAAGCTAGACAAAAAACCTGCTTTAAAAAAAGCTTTTTATGCATTGACTCCGGGACGGCAAAGAGCGTATCTCCTTTTTTTCTGCGCACCCAAACAATCCAAAACCCGCGAAGCTAGAGTTGAAAAATACATCCCGCAAATTCTTAATGGAAAGGGGCTGAATGATTAGATTAGTACATCCGATGAGAAAAATATGTTAGTGGCAGATTAGAATAACAATTCGCTAAATAATAAGAAATATAGACAAATGAATTTTCTGAGAAATATTTTTAGTAAAAAAGACGACTACATAAAATCATATAGCGACTTTTGGACTTGGTTTCAAAAGAACGATAAAGACTTTTTTAATACAGTTAAAAATCACGAGAACATTGAAACAGCTTTTTTTGACAAACTCTCACCAAAACTTGGAGAACTTAAAGATGGCTATTTCTATTTAACGGGTATGTATGATAATAATACAGTTGAATTAGTCTTAACAGCAGATGGAAGTACAAAGAATATTGTGTTTATCGAGGAACTTGTAAATGCTGCACCTAAAATTGACGGATGGAAATTCACTGCTCTAAAACCTTCTTTAAATATTGAAAATGTTAGAATAGAAATGGGAGATTATAAATTCGATGGAGAAAATATAAATTTTTATGCTAATGAATTCACGAAATATCCAGATGAAATTGACATTACAATTGTCCATGATGATTTGACAAATGAAAATAAAAAACAAATCACAAACGGGATTTACATTTTTTTGGACAATTATTTGGGAGAACTTGATTTTGTAAATAATATAGATAACCTTACCATAATTAGTAAACAAGAAGCACAGAAAGAACTGATATCTATTGCGAAACTTAAAGACTTCCTAACCTGGCGACAAAAAGAATTTGTAGAAAAGTATCAGGGTATTCGTTATAACACTCAAAATGACAGCTATTCAATTCTTGAAGCGAAACTTGAAAGCGGTTATATATTATTAGCAGTAATTAATACCGAATTAATAAATTGGGATAGTAAGGCTTCACATCCTTGGATTTCTGTATTAACTCTCAAATATGATGGCAGCAACAATAATGGAATGCCTAATGAAAAGGATTATAAACTGTTGAACACTATTGAAGAGGAAATAATGCAAGAGCTAAAAGACATTGATGGCTATTTAAACATTGGACGACAAACATCAAAAGGAGAAAGAGACATCTATTTTGCCTGCAAAGATTTTCGAAAGCCTTCTAAGATATTTTTCAAAACACAACAAAAGCATTCAGCAAGTTTCGAAATTGAATACGATATTTATAAGGACAAATATTGGCAATCATTCGAAAGATTTAAGAATAACTGACAAAAGTCTAGCCCCAATACCCCCCGAACTGGCGCAGATATGCAGGGCAAGGATAAAGCGTGGGGTATCTGTGCAAGCTTACCAATTACAGCACAGATACCCCACGCTCAAATCAACGCCGCATATCTGCGCCACTGGGGTATAACAAGAGTTTTCCAATTGATACTTTCCTATATCATTTAGATAATCAATTTATATGTAGATTAATTATTTGGACCATATCATTAAATATGGAGCATCTTGATGATAAGTTATAGCCTCTCTAAACCATGAGGTTACTGATCTATTATGTTGTCTTGCTGGGGCAAAATCAGGAATTTTCCTGAAAGCTTTAAGTGCCAATGAATCAAAGGAAGGATGAATAGGTGAAGTAACTTCTACATATTCTACTTTACCTTTTTCATTTATCAGCATGTTAATAACAAGCGTTGCATGGTCGCTTTGAGCGATATGATAATAATTCGGCCACTCTAAATGCTTGTCTATAAATTTTTGTACATCTTTATCGCCGTTTTTAAATTTTGCCACGGCATCCGTATTAGCCGTATCAACTAATGCTTTTCCAGTTGTATCAAAATACTGCCTACTTATAACACGCCCTGTGTCATATTCTTCTACAGAAGTTAGTCTTCCGTCTATATCAAAAAATTTCCATGTGCCTTGTTTTTCATCATTTAATAAAATACCGATAGATGAAATATTACCATTATCAAACCATGATTTCTCTATATATACATTGTTCTCATCTTCATAAATAGAATCAGCTAAAGAACCATTCATATTCCAACTTAAAGATGAACCCTGTAGATGGCCCTTATTGTATTCTGCACAATCTCTTTTCATGCCATTTGAATAATAGCTGGCAAAAATACCTTGGCGGATATTATGTTCATATCTCCCGTATGATGAAGGAGTTCCATTTGCATAGTAATAGCAAAATGTACCGTTTTTTATTGTACAGGCACTATCCTCATACAATCCCACCATCTGTATTTTTTTAGTAAACAGATAAACATCAATTCGATACCAGCCGCTGTCTGTTTCTCGTATATTACTATAAAAGCTTGCATTAGATAAGTTTGATGGCTTCCAATTCCAATCATAAAATTTTTCGATGGTCTGAGCGAAAATAAAATTACAGAAAAGACAAAAGAAGAGTGTGAGAACAATACGCAATGTAGATAGGATTTAGGTATCTTGAAGGTAAGTAACTTTTAAAACATTGGCATTATCTGAATATTAAGTTTATGTCAAATATTACTATTCCTAGCACAAGTCATATATCTGACGACTTGTGCTAGGAATAGTATTTTATGGAAATTTTCAAAGGATGCATCTTATAGAAAAATGAAATGACAAAATTTTTATCTTGGCTATTATGCTTAACACTTTGGGGTTGTAGCTGTAGCTACAAATCAAAAATCGTAAACAGAGATAATACTAAAGTAACATCTTCTGATATAATTCCCGATTCGTTAATATATAACGCTATTAATTTTTTAATAGCGAATAAAGATGCAAACCCTGATTTACTTTCAAAATATCTTATTGACAAACAAAAAATGCCATTCATTTTTTATTTTAAAGAAGATTCTATTGAACTTAGAAAACTTGATACTTTATTTACTTCAAAAGATATTGATTTTATTTTTTCTCAAAAGAAACTGTTTAATGATTTCAAGATTGATTCATCAAAAATAGTAGGCAAAATAATATTACTTGATGACTCGATAGAGAGTAAAAACTCTCCTATAGTTTCATATTCATCAATAAGTTTTCCCTTGTTTAATTTGAACAAAACGATTTTTATTGTAAGGACATACTATCAGTGTAGCGTTTTATGTGGGACAGGTGGAACTTATATATATAAGAAAATAAACTCTAAATGGACTTTAATAAAAATAATCAATCAATGGATAAGCTAATAACAGCATACAACATAGAGTTTGTGAATATATCACATCGCTCCTTGCGGAGTTCTACACATTATTTACAAATTTATTTGTTGCAACACTTGCTGCAGATCCACATCACACCATTGTACTTGTTCATCTGCTTTAAACCATGTCAACTGGCGCTTAGCATAGTTACGGGTATTTTGTTTGATCATTTGCACCGCATATTCTAAAGAGATATCGTCTTCCAAATAACTGAATAATTCTCTATACCCTACTGTTTGCAAGGCATTCAGCTTTTTATATTGTTCCAGGCTTTTCACTTCTTCTTCCAGTCCATCTTGCATCATTACATTAACCCTTGCATTAATTCTATCGTACAATACTTCTCTTGGCATATCTAAGCCGATCTTAATAATATCAAAATCGCGTTTTTTTCTGTTATGCGTTTGAAAATCAAGGATCGATTTTCCGGTAGATAATTTTACTTCTAAAGCGCGCATCAAGCGCGTAGGATTTTTATTTTCTCCTTTTGAATAATATACAGGATCAACTTTTTCTACTTCTTTTTGCAACCATTCCAATCCCTCCCACTCATAATCTGCTATTACTTTTTCTTTTATTTCGGGAGAAACTTTTGGCACTTCGTCAATACCATGACAAAACGTTTTTACATATAAACCCGTACCACCAACCATTATAGCGATATCATTCTTTTTAAAAATTTCATTGATACTTTTTAACGCATACTGCTCAAAAATAGCCGTATTCATTTCTTCCTGAATAGAATGAGAATTAATGAAATAATGTTTTACTAATTTCAATTCTTCAGATGAAGGTTTAGCAACACCAATGTTTAATTCCTTAAAACACTGACGACTATCTGCCGAAATAATGTCTGTAGAAAAATGTTGTGCGAGTTGTATCGCAATATTTGTTTTACCAACGGCTGTTGGGCCAACAATAACAATGCAGGTT
>Ga0207027_1055_pt1 | contig 21787 bp, 16 predicted proteins | sample Alteio_BWMinCont_43_FD_153280 | JGI IMG/M metagenome (GOLD analysis project Ga0207027, IMG submission 153280) | Enriched cells from forest soil in Barre Woods Harvard Forest LTER site, Petersham, Massachusetts, United States -... | ecosystem: Environmental > Terrestrial > Soil > Temperate forest >... | reverse complement strand
TAGACATCCTAACAAAATTAACCCAAGTGTGATTAATAATAATTCAACGGATATTATTGGTGTTGATAATGCTATTACTCCAGTCGCGAATAACAACAAGAATTACCCGAATAATAAGATCAATGCAGTAAATGGTCAACAGATAAGCAACAATAGCGAAATAGTATCCGATACTAGTAATATCAACAGTACGAGTGTTATGAAAAGTAAACAGCAAACCACTAATAACAATTTAAGTAATGCTGCTATTGTTGATAACAATGCTGCTGGAAACGAAAGAAAAACGCTTACTACGGAAAAGAGCGATCAAGCGACAAGTAATAACACAGCTTCAAATAGCAGTGCTGTTAGCAATAACAACAAAACTCTTATTGCAGAAAAGAATAATCAATCGGTAAACAATAACAATGCTTCAAAAAATGCTGAATTAGCAAACAATAGTAGTTCAACTCTTACGCCTTCTAAAAATGTAAATAACAATAAGAATACGAAAGTTGTTAGAAGCAACAATCAGCAATTGTCAGCAGATACCATCAATAGTAATGAAACAGACAGAACCATTACCAAAATACCTCCATCACAAATCGATGATACGGATAGAGTGCTGGATTGTTACACTATTTATTTTGACCCCAATCAATCGATATTAAATAGTGCATCATTTGATATCCTTGATCATATAAGAGCAATCTTAAAAGATGATAGTACATTATATATTGGCATCTCAGGTTATAGTGAAAGAATAGGTTCGGAAATATCGGCACAAAAGTTATCACAAGACAGAGCTTACATTTCCAGAGATTATATGAATAGTTATGGTGTTACTATGGACCGAATCAAGGTTTCCTATTGGGGATCAAAAATACCTGTTGCTGATGACAACGACCCATATCAGCAGTGGGAAAACAGGAGGGTGGAAATATGTATTTACATATATCCTCAATAATTATTTATAATATCTGGCCTTTAGCATACTATTAGTATTTTTATACCTAAACATGATGTATTTTGTTATTCATAAAATTGAAATAACATACAAATGAAAGGCCGTTTATTTAAACAATCAATTCTTTTTATTCTCTTTATAATTACTGTACAAGGTATTTGTGCCCAGCGTCTCGATTCTTTGTTAAATAAATTGAATGCTGACTATCCGCAAGAAAAAGTGTACCTACACTTTGATCGTCCGTATTATAATCCAGGAGAAACTATTTGGTTTAAGGCTTACCTGACTTCTGCAAATATGCCATCATTAATAAGCAAAACTATTTATGCAGAATTGGTTGATTCAAAAGGAAAAGTATTGCAAAGAAAAGTAATGCCGGTTATAGATGCGGGTGCTTCTTCTGCTTTTAATTTGCCTGATACAATGAGTGGTTCATTACTATATGTACGTGCTTATACTGCATGGATGTTGAATTTTGATTCTTCTTTATTGTATATTAAACCTATCCGCATTATTAATTCTACTCGTGGGATTAAAAAAAATGTTGTTAATCAATTGTTTAGTTTACATTTTTTTCCGGAGGGAGGGGATTTGGTGTTGGGGATTAATTCTCGCATAGCATTTAAAGCAAATGATCAGGATGGTATTCCCATTTTTGCAGTAGGAACTGTAGTAGATGACAAAGGAAATAAAATAACAACATTTTCATCTGTCCATGATGGCATGGGTTATTTTTCTTTTTTACCATTGCCTGGCAATAAATACAAAGCTATTTGGAAAGATAAAAGAGGTGTAATTCGTGAAACACCTTTGCCTGATTCAAAAAAAGAAGGCGTTGTATTAAGTATCAATAATACTGATAATAATATTTTGTATACTTTAACCAGGCCTGATAGTGTTGATACCAATTTCACTTCTTATTATATAATAGCGCAAATGCAGCAACAGCTTGTATATAGCGCCAGGGTAAATATGAATAGAAAGACGACAATTACAGCGTCTATTCCTACAGATAGCCTTGCTGATGGGATAATTCAGATAACTGTTTTTAATGCTGCTCAAATTCCTGTTGCAGAAAGAATAGCATTTATTAATCATGGAAATTATTATTTCATAACAGACCTGCATGCAGAAGAAAAGAATATAACAAAAAGAGGACACAATACTTTACAAGTAGATGTAGGTGGTAGCTTATTGAGCAATCTTTCTATTTCTGTTACCGATGAAGCTTTAAACAAGATACAGCCTGACAAAGAAGAAAATATTTTTTCACAGCTGTTACTTACCAGTGATATTAAAGGCTATGTATATAATCCGGATTATTATTTTTCAAGTGATGACGATTCTGTAAAACAACAATTAGATCTTGTAATGATGACGAATGGATGGAGAAGATTTAAGTGGGAGAGTTTATTGGCTGATAAATGGCCGCAGATGAATTATTTACCTGAGCATTATCTCTTAGTAAAAGGACAAGTATATGGGTTAACAAAAAATTCGTTAACAGGACAAGAATTAACAGGTATTTTAAAAACCACACATGGAGAATCGCAAGTACTGACCTTGCCAATAGGCAAAGACGGGACGTTTAAAACAGATGGAATTTATTTTTTTGACACAGCTCGTCTCTATTATCAATTTAATAATGATAAAGACAAAAGACTAACCTCAACTGCAAGTTTTTCTTTTGAAAGAAGTTTTATAAAAGAACTGCAATTACTTCCCTTTACATTATATCCTGTCTCAGACCCTGATACCAGCGCAGCTAGAAAAAATAAAATAGCTACCAATTTGCTAAGACAAGAATTTCAAGAGGGCGCAATAAAATCATTAAAAGAGGTAACAGTAACTACGAGACAAAAAACCATTCAGGAAAAAATGGATGAAGAATATACATCCGGCTTTTTTAGTGGAGGAGATGGAATAACGCTCATTAATGATAACAATGAATTCGCAAAAAGTGCCCCTGACATTTTAACTTATTTACAAGGGAAAGCAGCGGGATTGCAAATATCTACAATTGGCGATGGATCAATATCCTGGCGTGAAAGTGCTACCAGTATTTATTTGAATGAAATGAATGTTGATATAAATCAAATAAAATCAATTCCAATGAGCGAAGTGGCAATGATAAAAATATATCGTCCGCCATTTTTAGGTGATTTTGGAACTCCTACGATAAGTAGTAATAGTACTACCGGTGCAATTACTTCTAGTAATACAAGTGGTGCAGGCGGTGCTATTGCAATTTATACGAAAAAAGGCGCTGATATAACTTCATCTGCCAAAGGATTGGATTTTACGCTTATTAATGGGTACTCACCTGTGAAAGAATTTTATTCTCCTGATTATGAAATAAATCCTGCATCTCAACTAGACGATTATCGTACTACACTTTATTGGAACCCATTTTTAATAATGGATAAAAATACGCGCAGAATTATGATTCCATTTTATAACAACGATAATTGTAAAAAGATAAAAGTGGTAATTGAAGGAATTAATGAAACGGGACAATTAACAAGAGAAGAAAAAGTATTCGAATAGCTTACCATTTTTCGTCTTCTGAAATATCATCGTTGTGTTTGCTGAATTGTTGCCGGCTTTTTATTTTTTGTAATTGCCTTTCGATAATTAGTTTGGCAATAATATTGTCTGCATTTTCATCTGTTTGCAATTGTAGTAAATATTTGAGCTTGGCTTCGCTCACATCAATACGGTATAAAAGAGTAACTAGTTTTTGAAAATCTTTTTGAATAAGCTGATTAGCGTATATCGTTAAAGCTTCTTCTAATTCTTTTAAAGAAATTTTATCCGGCAATATGATTGCCATATCTTTTTTAATATTTTCTATTAATTCTTTTTCCATAAAAGAAACTACATAAATCTAGGTTCAGATACGCCTATTCCAAATAAAGCAAAATCATATTTTACAGGATCTTTCTTATCCAAAGTTCGTAAATATTCCGTTAGCTCAAGTGCGGCTTGCCAATCAATTTGTGCACGTTGTAAAATATTAAATCGTTTGGCAACCTTTGCTACGTGTACATCAACCGGACAAATTAATTGCGCTGGTGAAATGTTTTTCCAAATACCAAAGTCTACATTCTTTTTATCATTGCGAACCATCCATCGTAAAAACATACTCAGCCTTTTACACGTAGAGTTTTTGTTGGGTGAAGCAATGTGTTTTCTTGTTCTTGAAGGAACATCTTCTAAAGAAAAAAAATATTCATAAAATCCTTTTAGTGCATTCTCCGTAGTTTCATCTTTTTTAGTCATCCATTTTGTAAATGCTGTTTCTAATGTTTTGTTCGTGGAATAATGAAATCGTAGAAATTCGATGAAATATAAAAGATCGGTATCATTGAAAGTGCGGTGCTTAAAACCTAATACTTTTTTTAATTGTTTGTCACTGATATTTACGCAAAAATCATGGGGAGCATTATCCATTAATATCATCAACTCTCTGCTTTTATTAATAATGGTAGTGCGATTGCCCCACGCAAAAATAGAAGCAAAAAAAGCGGCAATTTCTATATCCTGTTTTTTAGTAAATTGATGAGGGATACAAATAGGGTCATCCTTAATAAAAGAAGGTCGATTATATTCATCGACCTTGCTATCTAAAAAATCTTTTAATTTATTATTATCCATCAATCATCAGGCAATTGCTTGTTTTAAATCTTCTACCAGGTCATCAGCATCTTCAATACCTACACTTAATCTTATCAAGCCATCCGTTAAACCATTTTTGATTCGTTCTTCTCTTGGTATTGATGCATGTGTCATGCTTGCCGGATGATTGATTAGCGATTCTACACCACCTAAACTTTCTGCCAAAGAAAATAATTTTGTAGAAGATAATACTTTAACTGCGGCTTCAATACTATCATCTTTTAAAGTAAAACTCATCATGCCGCCAAAGCCGCGCATTTGTATTTTAGCAATATTGTAATTCGGATGATCTGCAAAGCCGCACCAATATACTTTATCAACTTTTGGATGTTTTCGCAAAAAGTGTGCTACAACATAACCATTCTCATTGTGTTGCTTCATTCTTACATGTAAAGTCTTGATACCACGTAATACTAAAAAACAATCCATTGGTCCTGGAACAGCACCACAACTTTTCTGAATGAAATATAATTTTTCTCTCAACTCATCACTATTCATTATCAATGCACCTTGTATTACATCGCTATGCCCACCCAAGTATTTTGTTGCAGAATGCATCACAATATCAGCACCTAAATCTAAAGGGTTTTGTAAGTATGGTGTTGCGAATGTATTATCAACACACAATAGTGCATCGGCTTTTTTTGATATTGTAGCAACTGCAGAAATATCCGTAATACTCATTAAAGGATTGGTCGGTGTTTCGATCCAGATCAGTTTTGTTTTTGGTGTTACTACCGCTGCGATATTTTTTATATCTGATGTATCAACAAAAATAAATTTAATACCGAACCTTTCGAATACTTTGGTAAATAAACGATAAGTGCCCCCATACATATCACTTCCTGCAATAACTTCATCTCCACTGCTTAATAATTTTATTACAGCATCTGTTGCCGCAACGCCACTGCTAAATGCCAGACCATGTTTACCATTTTCAATTACAGCAAAAGCATCTTCTAACGCTTTGCGCGTTGGGTTTTGGCTACGCGCATATTCATAGCCCTTATTCACTCCGGGAGCAGACTGAACGTAGGTAGATGTTTGGTAAATTGGAGTCATGATTGCTCCTGTACTTGGATCCGGTTCTGCACCGGCATGAATGATCTTGGTTGCTAACTTCATAGAAAAAAATTGAGAATGCAAAGATGCAATTTTTACAGCAGTTGTGCAGCAATTAAATACCGCCAGTCGAAATTATCGGCATTGTGTGCCGGTAATGGAAGAATCTTTTTATTTAAAAGATGTTGTTGCAAGATTCCCTTGTCAACCAACTTTCTTTTGGCTTCATATATGTATTCCTGCAATTGAGGATCTGTCATCCATTTTTGTTGCGGAGGCTCATATCCGACTTTATCTTTTCGCCAGACAATTTCGTTAGGTAATTTATTGTCCATAGATTTTCTTAAGATCCATTTTGTCCACCCGTCTCGTATTTTAAAATTAGGAGGTAAAGAAAAAACGAATTCTACCAAACGATGATTTAAGAATGGGAGTCTGACTTCTGTGCCATGTGCCATTGAATTTCTGTCTGCAAAACGTAATAATTCTTCCAATCCCAGTTTCATCGTATTAAAATACAGAATGTCACTTAATCTATTGATGCTTGATTTTCTAATACCTTCCCATTCTCTTCCATGGAGGGATGCAATAAAATCGGGATTGATATCCTGACTCTTTATTGTTTTATTGTATTCTCTTCTTTCTAGAAAAACGGCAGTATGCGGATTAAAATATGCTGCCATGTAATTTTTCATTCCCCATTGTATAGTTATGTTTTTTTCTGCTAATGATCTTCTTTCATGATGTATTTGACCAAATTTTCCTTTAGAGGCTAACTGTTGTAAATACCACTTATAATATTTATGATAACCGGCCAGTGTTTCATCCGCACCTTGTCCATCGAGCAACACCTTTACATTATTTTGTTTAGCCAGTTCAAATACTTTGTATTGTATATAAATACTGGAAGAAGAAAAGGGTTCTTCCTGATGGTAACAAACTTTTTCAAAATCATTTATTAGATCATCGATCGTTGGCTCGATTTTAAAATTATTTGTTTTGAATTTATCTGTAACCGACTGAATATAGGGAGATTCATCTTTTTCAAAACCCGGGAAAACTGCGGAAAATGTTTTTGTATTACCTCCCCTTAAATAATTTATTAAAGATAAAATAGAAGAACTATCTAAACCACCACTTAAGCTTGTTCCGAGGTCAACATCACTACGCAACCTTCTTTTTACAGATGTTGTTAGCAATGAGGTGAATTTTTCAATAGCGTCAGTTTCAGAAATAGTGATTTTTGCCCGTCTATCAATGTCCCAATATCTTTTGATAACTATCTTTCCTGTAGGTTTTGATAATTGCAAATAATGCGCGGCAGGGAGCGAACGAATATCTTCAAAAAAAGTTTGCGCTTTATCAGCAGGATTTTGCAAATGACCGATGGTGATATAGTTCAGCAACATTTTGTCATCCGCATTTTTTGGAACGCCAACGGCCCACAGCGCTTTCATTTCACTGGCAAAAATAAAATATGCCTCATCTTTATAATAATAAAAAGGCTTTTCACCAAAACGGTCCCTTGCTGCAAATAGCTTTTGTTCTTTCTCATCCCAAATGGCAAATGAGAACATGCCATCAAAATGTTCCATACATTTTTCTTTCCAATGATCGTATGCGGCGAGGATCACTTCAATATCGGACCTTGTTTTAAATTCGTATCCCTTTTTGTTGAGGTGCTCTTTTAATTCAATGTAATTATATATTTCACCATTATAGACGATTGTATAGCGTTCAAGATAATGTATGGGCTGTGCGGCACCTTTGGAAAGATCAATAACAGAAAGCCTTCTATGCCCAAAGCCAACAGAGGTATCCTCGTTTGTCCAATAGCCTTCGCCATCAGGTCCGCGATGTTGAATAGCATCCGCCATAGTGCGAACCTGAAACAGCATTTCAGATCGATTAGAAGATTGTGGATTTTGCTTTATTATGCCTGCTATTCCGCACATAGTTGTAAATATCCAGAAAAAAATTCTGTCTTATTGCCGTTGGTTGATAAATAGAATAACTTGTTTATAAATTATTAATTGTAAATGCTTTATTAAGCGCCCTTCTTGAAAAGAAAACAATACAAAGGATGATTAAAAATATAATAACGCCGTAAGCTGCTGCAATCCCATCATTATATAACCTTAGCTGGGAATAGACCTCCACAGATATGGTTTTTGTGGAGTAATTGTATAGCAAGATGGTTGCAACAAACTCTCCGAATGAATTAATAAAAACAAGCAGCGACCCTTGTATTATTGATGGGTAAATTAACGGTAGCGTGATCGATCGCCATGTTTTGAAATTGGTAGCACCTAATGTAGCCGAGGCTTCTTCAATAGATGGATCGATAGAATGTAATCCTGCAATGATGGCTTGTGATAAAATTGGAATATTTCTTATTGCATAAGCAATAGGCAATATCCAAAATGTACCTACTAAAATATTGTTGAATGAGAATAGGTTGGGCGCATTAAAACTTAAAATTAAGCAGATGGCTATTACCGTTCCGGGAATGCCGTAAGGAAGTGAAATTGTTATTTCTACTAATGATTTGAAAAGATTTTTTTTGCCTCTAAGGATGTAAGCAACTGCTAGTCCAATTATCAATGTAAATAAAATAGCGATGGTAGAGCTTTCCAGACTATTGAAAAATGGTTGCAAAGCGTCGTTGTCTGTAAAGATGTTTTTAAAATTATCTAAGCTATAGCTATAATTTAATCCCGGCTGCATTAACGAGCCTTCTGGAATTAATGATAATATAAATAATGAAACAATTGGTAATGCAATGGTAATACAAAAAATAATTACAATACTAAAAGTTCCATGATCCTGAGTTTTATTATCAAAAGAAATGGTTGATTTTATGGCACCTTTTGTTCTTCCAGTAAGAGGTTGTTTATTTCTATACCAATTTAAAAATGCTAAGAAGATAATCGATATAACAGTTAATAAAATTGATAGAACTGCTGCGTAAGAATTATCTCCGTTTATTTTTGCGTAATAGATAGCCGTTGTTAAAAATCTATCTGCACCACCAAAAATGAATGGTGCAGAAAATGAAGCCATACTTGCCATGAATGTAAGTAGCGATGCGCCAATTAACGATGGTAGAAGTTGAGGCAAAATAACACTATAAAAAGTTTTTAATTTTCCTGCACCCAAAGTATACGAAGCTTCTACAGTACTATTGTCTAAATTTTTGAAAGCGGCACCTGTGAAAAGAAAAAATAACGGGTAAAAAGAGTACAAGTGTAATGCTATAATAGCAAACCAGCCATCAAACTTAAAAGAAGTAAATGGTAGGATTTTTAATAGTAATCCATTCTCTCCTAACAAAAATAAAAAACACATAACACCCACCATTGGCGGAATGGCAATTGGCAATAATGCCATCGTTGAGAAAAAAAATTTAAAGGCAAATTTTTTATATTGAAAAACATACGCCAGCCAAACACCAATTATTGCACTGCCGATAACACTAATGACTGATAATAATATAGAATTGAAACAGGCGGTAAAAACGGTTTTATCAAACAGTTGATCATAAGTTCCTTTCTGTAAAAAACTTTGTGCCAAAAGCTGACAAAGCGGATAAACAATATAGCCGGTGACAAAGAATATTACTGCAACAGTTAATAGTATTTTAGCTATTGAATATTTTTTCGTCATGTTAGATGATCACTTGAATGTTTTCGGAAGCAGCGGATAGTAAAACACCTTCTCCGATTACGAATGATTGATTTGATATTGTTGCCAAAACTCTTACGATCGTTTTATTATAGTTTAATATATACTCTGCAAAAGGCCCGGCAAATAAAATATCTTTTATAATTATAGTAGACCGGCCATTTGTTTTATGAATAGCGAGATGTTCGGGTAATACAGCTGCAGTTTCTTTATCATTAATAGTACAATTAAAGAGAGCAGCAGCATTCTTTTTAGTGAAAAAATTATAATGTCCAACAAACTGCGCAACAAATTTATTGGCGGGTTTAAAATATATTTCTTTAGATGTTCCTATTTGTGCAGCGATGCCATTTTGTAATACAGCAATTTTATCAGACAGTGAAAGAGCTTCCGATTGATCATGTGTTACATAAATGGATGTGATACCAATTTCATTCTGTAAACGTTTGATCTCATTCCTTGCTTCTATTCGTAATGAATAATCAAGATTTGATAACGGCTCATCAAATAAAATTAATTGTGGCCGCATTACAATTGCTCTTGCTAATGAAACACGTTGTTGTTCACCGCCGCTTAGTAATGAAACGTTCTGATTCTTTTTATTTAAGAGATACACTTTTTCAAGAACATCATCTACGAGTTTATTTATTTCAGTTGATGCAACTTTTTTTATTTTAAGACCGTAAGCAATATTCTCAAAAACAGTCATGTGTGGAAACAAAGCATAGTTTTGAAATACAATACCGATGTTTCTTTTTTGTGGTGGAAGATCAGTGATGTCAACGCCATCCAATATGATTTGTCCGGAATCGGGAAATTCAAGTCCCGCAATAATTCTAAGCAACGTAGTTTTACCACATCCGCTCGGACCGAGGAAAGAAAAGAAATTTCCTTTTTCTATTTTGATAGATAGGTCATTTAGAACAACACTATCTCCAAATTTTTTGCTGATATTTTTTATTTCTAAGAATGCCAATTACTTTTTGGTTTTAACTTTTAACTTATTACTTTAATTATTGCTTTATTTATTTGTCTTCACTGTAGCATCCCATTTTTTCATCCATTCCATTTCATTGTCAGCTACAACATCCCAATCAACATCTAATGTTTTGTAAGTAGTATTTTTTAACCAGTCAGGAAAACTATCACGGGGAATATCAGTACGTGAGGGAATGCGATAATATTTTTGTGCCTGTGTAAGCAGGCTTTGTTGCGTTGTTACAAATTCGTAAAAACTATCTGCCAAAGCTTCGTTCTTTGTTCCTTTAATGATAGCAATTCCATCTGTCAATACAACTGTTCTGCTTTGCGGAATATTGTATCCGAAAGGATAATGGTACTTATCTTTTTGCAAGATCATATCGGGCATGTTCCACAAAGTAACTACTTCATTTTGTCCGCCGAGTTTATTGTACATCTGCGTAGGATCAGCTGCGTATGCAATTGTGTTTGAATCCAATTGTCTTAACCATTTCCATCCTTGCTCTTCATTACCTGTTTGGGCAACAGAACGTGCCAGCATTGCGCAAAATATAGCTCTTAAAGTTCCCGATGCCAGAGGGTTTCTAAAGACAACTTTTCTGCGCCATTGAGGACCAACAATTTCGTTCCAATCTTTTGGCGCCTTATCTGCCGACAACTTGTTGCTATTAAAAGCAATTACCTGCGGTGTAGAAAAAGTACCGTACCAAAAATCATTTTTGCTTTTTGCATAGACAGGAACTTTATCTGCCCAAGTAGGTTTATACTTTTGTAACAGTCCTAATTTTTCTGCACGGATGAACATCGTTGATGGTGAGCCCCACCAAATATCGGCTTGTGGATTTTGCGATTCGGTGCTAACTCTGTCAAATACTTCCTGTGAACCCATATCGAGCCATTGTACATTAACATCAGGATGTGCAGCCTCAAATAGTTTTTCAAATTCGCCCAACATTTCTTTTCCGTGTGGGGAATAGACGACTAGTTTTTGTTTTGCTTTTTTTGAATGGCAGCTTGATAGAAAAACTATTGCCACAATTAAAAAATATAAAGTTATTTTTTTCATTGTCTACTGTCCCGGAATTAAATTATTCAAATGATCAAAAAACATTTTCGTTTTATTAAACTGATTTGGATCGTTGATATCGTAATACCAATAAGTTTCATAATCTCCTTTATTCATAAGGTTTTGCATGGAGCCTTGCGATTTATGTTCTGCAATTTCCCAATTTACTATTATCTTATAAGTAAGTTGATTATTGTATCCAAATGTTACCGTTTTGTCAATAATAAAGGGAGGTTTGCCAATTGATATTTTAGTAAAGGCATAATCTTTTAATTGAGTAAATGTTTGTTGTGCTGTATCTGTTTTATTTGCAAAACTTACTGACAAAACAATTGGCTTCTCTTCTTTAAGTGCCATAATGGTTTTTAATGTTAAGATGGTAGCAGCTTTATGTCCACTATGTGTTCCCGGTACTGGTAATAAACAAAATACATAATCGTATTTATTGGTGACCATAATATCTTTTAATCTTTGTTGCACCCACGAAACATTCCAGGATGTATCTAGCGGTTCATGTTCATCCAAACCATAATGCGCATCTTTTTGATCAAGGAAATAAAAATTTCTGATACCGATAATTTTTCCGGCATTCATTAATTCCTGTTTTCTTATTCTTGGTAAATTTTCGCGACCGCTTTTTTCATCAGTGAGTTTTATATTATAAATTGATTCAGCTAATAAAGAATATTTATAACCGGCTTCGCCATTGGTGATAACCACTTCGTCAACAGTTCCGCCTAATTGATGCGTTATTTTATAAATCGTTGCAGACATAGCTGCTTCATCATCAGGATGTGCCACAACAACCAAAACTTTAACAGGATCTGTTTTGTCTTGTGCAAATGAGAGGTTGAATAAAAAGAATGATAAACAAATAAATATGGACTTCTTCATAAAGAATATTTCTAACTATAAATATAGTTGAAATTAGTCCGTATTAAACAGCAGTAAATAATCAGGCAAGAAGCTTACAACATTATGACAAAAGGTCGAATTGTTCTTTGGCAAAAGACTTTAGTAATGGGAAAAATTCATCATAACAAATTTGAATATCATTATAATGCCGATTGAATATTTCAAACGCTTTATCCGAATCTGTGAGATAAGCGGAACGTTTTACCAATCCGGCAAAACTATTTTTCATTCCTTGCGGAAATTTGTAATTGTATAACCAATCTTCTTTTTTCATGTAAGGAACCATGCGCTGAAAATTTTCCGGAAGCAGATCAAAATGAGCATCTAATACCGCGTATACCTTAGCTCCGAAACTTTTTAATGCGGCATCGTTTTCAAATTGATTGGTATCATTCGCTAAAAAATGATCATAACATACATCGCCAAACGCACCCGCATATAAACGGTAATCATCTTTAAAAAAAGATTTTAATTGTTTTGTTACAGGATGAGAATCAGTAAAATCATCAATACTTCTATGCAATAACATTCCTTTGTGAACAGCATCAGGATAATCGAATTGTTTTTTCCCTTTTACATAATCATTGATCATGTTGCCAACCAGTAGTTCGGGTTGATCGAAAGAAAGATATGCGTGGGCCAATAAATTCATATAGTTAGTATAGCCTCATAAAGATAAGGGGTTTATACAGTAATAATAAGTCAGTATTAACAGTTTGCATGGATGAGTTTTACTGACATTAAAAAACTATTTTTGCCATTCTAAAATTTAAAAAATGACTAAGGGACCAGTTTCACAATTTGTAGAGCATCATTACCGCCACTTTAACGCTGCGGCTTTAATGGATGCTGCTAAAGGATATGTAACGCACCTTGATGAAGGTGGTAAAATGATGATAACTCTTGCTGGCGCGATGAGTACAGCTGAGTTGGGGATTTCTTTGGCAGAAATGATACGCCAGGATAAAGTGAGTATTATCAGTTGTACCGGTGCTAATTTGGAAGAAGATATAATGAATTTGGTGGCGCACAGTCATTATAAAAGAGTACCTAACTATCGCGATTTAAGTCCGCAGGAAGAGTGGGATCTGTTAGAGAATCATTACAACCGTGTTACAGATACTTGTATTCCTGAAGAAGAAGCATTTAGAAGATTGCAACAGCATATTCATAAAATATGGAAAGATGCTAATGATAAAGGCGAAAACTATTTTCCGCATGAGTATATGTACAAAATGTTATTGAGTGGTGTGTTGGAACAGTATTATGAAATTGATCCAAAAGACAGCTGGATGCTGGCTGCAGCAAAGAAAAATATTCCTATTGTGGTACCGGGATGGGAAGATAGCACTATGGGAAATATCTTTGCTTCATACGTTATCAAACAGGAATTAAAATCTACCACCATGAAAAGTGGTATTGATTATATGGTTTGGTTAGCTGATTGGTACAGAAATAATTCTGCCGGAAAAGGTGTTGGGTTTTTCCAGATCGGTGGTGGTATTGCAGGTGATTTTCCTATCTGCGTTGTGCCGATGATGTACCAGGATCTTGAGTGGCACGATGTTCCATTCTGGAGTTATTTCTGCCAGGTAAGTGATTCAACAACATCTTATGGATCTTACTCGGGCGCAGTTCCTAACGAAAAAATTACCTGGGGTAAATTAGATATTACAACGCCTAAATTTATTGTAGAAAGTGATGCAACGATTGTTGTTCCTTTGATTTTTGCGTGGATATTAGGATGGTAGGATTTTGGACCGTTGATTGAAATTGATTTTTTTGATTTATCTGATTTTCATTTTATAAAAAAACCGCAGTCATAAAGCTGCGTTTTTTTATTTTTATGAGGTATGTATTTATTCTACAACTCCTTCTTTAATTTCTGTCCACAAATCGCTGTAACATTTTGCCGCGTAACTGCTGCGCGCATATTCTTCAATTGGTTTGCGGTAAATACCCATCCTTTCTACATCCGATAAAGCTGGTATATAATTCTGGAAGAATTTTTTGTCTTTGTATAATTTCTCCATTATTTCATTGTGCATGTTTTTACGAAGATCTACCAATGTAAAAAAGCACATCATCTTACTGCCATCCAGATCTTTTTCTTTGAAATAATCTTTTACCATATCGTAGGTGCGGATAGATAATGTTGTTGGTATGATGGGCATTAATACAATATCTGCGGCAGCAAAAATATTTTCGCTTAATGCGCTAAAGCCCGGCGGACAATCAATAAAAACGAAATCGTATTCGTTTTCCAGCTGTTTTAAAATACCTTTTAAGCGGGTTTTGTTTCCTTTCATTTCTTCTACCATGATATCAAAACTCTTGGCGGAATTATCTGCAGGAATGATTTCTAAATTATCATATTCAGTTTCAAGAATGGCACTTTCCAAAACAACATCTTTACTGATGAGTTTTTTAATGCCCATTGCATTTTTAGGTTTTACGTTGTAGTAAAAAGTTGTGGAGCCTTGAGGGTCGATATCCCATAGCAAAGTTTTATAACCATCTTTTGCTGCGAGGTAGGCAAAATTTACGCAAGAAGCCGTTTTGCCAACACCACCTTTAAGGTTGTAAAGTGCGATAACTATCATGTGTACAGGTTTTTAGTAATATGAAAGATAGGAAATTATTTTTTCATTCCTTCCAACTCCTTCTGCATTCTGAACATTTCGTCCCTTAAACGGGCCGCTTCCATAAAATCCAGGTCCCTTGCGGCCTTTTCCATCTCTTTTTTGGTTTTGCCTATGGCTTTTTCTATTTGAGGGATCGTTTTATATACAATTTGGTCCTCTGCGGCAACATTTACCAGTTCCTGATCGGCGCCAATTGAGTAAGGGTTTGATGGATCATATCCTTTTACATCGAGTACGGAACCCTGCGCAAAAACCTGCTCCTTACTTTTGATGATTGTTTTGGGGGTGATGTTATGTTCAATATTGTACGCGATCTGTTTCTCTCTTCTTCTTGCTGTTTCATCGATAGTTTTTTGCATGCTATCGGTCATCTTATCAGCATAAAAAATTACTAAGCCGTCAACATTACGTGCGGCCCTGCCTGCAGTTTGTGTTAAGCTTTTTTCGTTACGCAAAAAACCTTCTTTGTCTGCATCTAAAATGGCTACCAGTGATACTTCGGGAAGGTCCAATCCTTCTCTTAATAAGTTAACGCCTACCAATACATCGATTACGCCTAAACGCAGATCGCGTAAAATTTCAACTCTTTCTAAAGTATCAACCTCGCTGTGAATGTATTTGCTTTTTACATCGATGCGTTTCAGGTATTTGTCCATTTCCTCGGCCATGCGTTTCGTTAATGTAGTAACTAAAACACGATCGCCTTTTTTAATGCGTTTATCTATTTCATCTAACAAATCATCTATCTGATTCAATGATGGACGGACCTCTATTGGCGGATCTAATAATCCTGTTGGTCTTACAACCTGCTCTACCACTACACCGCCGGTTTTTTCCAATTCAAAATCTCCGGGAGTGGCAGAGACAAATACGGTTTGATTCAACATACTTTCAAACTCGTTAAAATTAAGCGGACGGTTATCCATAGCAGATGGCAAACGGAAACCATAATCAACCAATACTAATTTTCTACTTCTGTCACCACCGTACATTCCACTTACTTGCGGAATAGTTTGATGACTCTCATCTATTACACACAGATAATCATTCGGAAAATAATCCAACAAACAGAACGGCCTTGTGCCTGGTTTTCTTCTATCAAAGAATCTCGAATAGTTTTCAATACCATTGCAATAACCCAACTCACGGATCATTTCAAGATCATAATTTACTCTTTCTTCTATACGCTGTGCTTCAATATATTTTCCTGTCTTTTTAAAATATTCTACTTGTGCAGCTGTTTCATCTTGTATTTCGTAGATGACTTGTTGCATAATGTCTTTCGGCGCCAAATATAAATTTGCAGGAAAGATAGCGGCATTATCTACCAAACCAATACGTTTGCTCGTAGTCAATTCCAGCGTTTCAATACTTTCTATTTCATCACCGAAAAAAGTAATGCGGTAACCAAAATCCACGTAAGGTAGATTGATATCAACAGTATCACCCTTCACTCTAAATGTACCGCGCGTAAATTCTATCTGAGTTCTTCTGTACAAGCTGTTTACTAGAGCGTGTAAAAACCCTTGTCTTGATAATACCTGTCCTTTTTGAATGCGGATGATACCGTTTTCAAATTCAGTAGGATTGCCCATGCCGTAGATGCAGCTTACGCTTGCTACCACAATAATATCTCGTCTGCCGCTTAACAATTGTGCCGTTGCCTGTAATCTCAGCTTATCTAATTCTTCATTAATGCTTAGATCTTTTTCGATGTAAGTATTGCTAACAGGCATGTATGCTTCCGGCTGATAGTAATCGTAATAACTAACAAAATAGCCTACCGCATTGTCGGGAAAAAATTGTTTAAACTCACCATATAATTGTGCCACCAATGTTTTGTTATGCGTTAAAACTAAGGTTGGCTTTTGTGTATTTTGAATAACATTGGCAATGGTATATGTTTTACCACTACCGGTAACGCCTAGTAGCGTTTGGTATTGCTCGCCATCTAAAATGCCATCGGTCAATTTTTGAATAGCACCCGGTTGATCGCCGGCAGGTGAATATGGAGATTGTAAATTGAAAGGCATAATTTGTTGTGCAGTACTGCAATTTACGAAATTGTTACAGGAATTTATTGATCAATCCATCAATTCCTTTGCCATTTAAAAAATCCTGTTCGTATTGTTTTATCTTTTCGGTTTCTACATCCAGAAATCCTTGCCCCCTTAATTCATGCATTTGTAACATTTCGCGTACGGAGATATCGCCATCTAATAAAAATCCCATTATGATCAGGAGCATACAGATCTTTCTCTCTTCTTCATTTGCAGCTTTTAATTTTTCAAGATATCCTTCTTCTAAAAAATGTGTTTCTTTCGGCTCAATTTTATAGATAGTGAACAGCATCTTTGTTAAGACGTAATGATTCTGATGAAAATCTCTTTTATTGATAGCGATGTATTGCAGTGTATCATACAATAAGCTCTTAAATTCAGGAGTTGGTTCCTGATCTTTTCTTATTTTGAATGAAACCTGCTCGATCAAATTTTGTCCCATGATGATCACCCTGGCTTCTTTCAATATCACTTTCGTACCATAAGCGTTCCATGCGGCAAATATCGGGATGCCCGCAAAGTCTTTCACAGCTTGCAATGCATAGCGGCCGAGCATACGTTGTATCAAAACTTTAAACAACATATTGCTTAGAGTCGCTTTCAATAAAAAGAAAAAGTTCCAGGTAATAAGTGCTGTTTTGTTGATGCCCTGCATGGGATCAATTCCGTATTTCAGTTCCTGTTTATTCTTTTTTTCTAATCCAATATCAACCAGTAAATTTCTTTTGTGTGTTGAGTGTTTATTCTCATGCGTTAAAAATCCTGTAGCAACAGCGACTTCGTGCGCGCACCAAATGTTTAAAAAAGTAAGCAGCATGATCTCGATAATAACCAGTATGAAACTATAGATCATCATTACAATTGGAATGGCAAATGATTTACCAAAAACAATAATTGGATAAGATGGAAATAAATGAGGAAAAATATATTGAGGAACATACAAAAGCAGCACGCCCATAGCACCAAAAAAAGCTGCGGCCCAAATGGCAAACCGCTCATTTTTTCGAATGGTTTTAATTTCTTCTTCATTTAAAAGAAAAAGCTCGCTATCGGCATTTATCTTTCTAATTGGCAATAAGCGGTAAAACCTATGATAAATCGATCTCAAAATGATGAATTATTGGTCAAATCAATTGATTTTATATAAATATACACCATATCTCAAAAACTCAGATTTACCTATATTAATTCACATTTAACCTTGAAATGCGGCTGTTTTTGAGTACCTTTGCGCCTCGAAAGTAATTGGCTATTGGTATTTGTTATATAACACACTAAGAACCAATAGGTAAGAACTAAAAGGAAAAATTATGAATATAAGAAACATCGCCATCATCGCTCACGTAGATCATGGTAAAACTACATTGGTTGATAAGATCCTTCATACTACGAAAGTATTTAGAGAAAACCAGGAAACAGGTGACCTGATAATGGATAGCAACGATCTTGAAAGAGAACGTGGTATCACCATCTTCAGTAAGAATGCATCTGTTATTTACAAAGATTATAAGATCAATGTGATCGATACTCCGGGACATAGTGATTTCGGTGGAGAGGTTGAGCGTGTATTGAAAATGGCTGATGGTGTTGTTTTGTTAGTAGATGCGTTTGAAGGGCCAATGCCTCAAACACGTTTCGTACTACAAAAAGCTTTGGCTTTAGGTTTAAAACCAATTGTTGTAATTAATAAAGTAGATAAACCAAACTGCCGTCCTGATGAAGTGCATGATGCAGTATTTGAATTATTCTTTAACCTTGATGCAACGGAAGAACAATTGGATTTTCCTACTTTTTACGGGTCAGGTAAAAATGGCTGGTTCAATAGTACATTAGAACAGATCGACAATATCAATCCTTTATTAGATGGTATCATTAAATATGTACCGGAACCAAAGATCAGCGAGGGTAATTTGCAAATGCAGATCACTTCTCTTGATTACTCATCTTTCCTTGGCCGTATCGCTGTAGGAAGAGTAGCTCGTGGTACAATTAAAGAAGGACAAGCAATTAGCTTAATGCAGGCTGATGGCAAGATCAAAAAACCAAGAATTAAAGAATTATATGTTTTCGAAGGAATGGGCAAACGTAAAGTTGCGGAAGTTCAGGCCGGAGATATTTGTGCAGTTGTTGGATTAGAAGATTTTAATATCGGTGATACAATTGCTGATCTTGAAAATCCAGAAGCTTTAGCATTGATCACTGTTGATGAACCTACAATGAACATGTTGTTCAGCATTAACAACTCACCTTTCTTTGGTAAAGATGGTAAGTTTGTAACGAGCCGCCATTTACGCGAACGTTTACATAAAGAAACAGAAAAAAACCTTGCATTGAAAGTAGAAGATACTGATGGTGCTGATAGCTTCCTTGTTTATGGTCGTGGTATCCTTCACTTAGGTATCCTGATCGAAACAATGCGTAGAGAAGGATATGAATTAACTGTTGGTCAACCTCAGGTAATTACAAAAGAAATTGATGGTAAAAGACACGAACCATTTGAAAATTTGGTTGTAGATGTTCCACAAGAATTTGCAAGCAAAGTAATTGATATAGTGAGTCGTCGTAAAGGCGAAATGTTGATCATGGAAACCAAAGGTGACATGCAACATTTAGAATTTGAAATTCCTTCACGCGGATTGATCGGTTTACGTACACAAATGCTTACTGCTACAACAGGCGAAGCTGTAATGGCGCATCGTTTCTTAGAATATAAACCATGGAAAGGTGCTATTCCAGGAAGAAGCAATGGTGTATTACTTTCTAAAACAACGGAAAAAACAACAGCTTACTCGATTGATAAATTACAGGAAAGAGGTACTTTCTTTGTAGATGCCGGTGAAGATGTTTACATGGGTCAAATTCTTGCTGAGCACATTAAGCCAGGAGATCTTGTTGTAAATGCAACGGAAGCTAAAAAATTGACTAACCACCGTGCAAGCGGAACTGATGATGCCTCTCGTATGGCACCAAAAGTGGTTATGTCTTTAGAAGAATGTATGGAGTACATTCAGCAAGATGAGTGTATCGAAGTAACTCCGAAAATCATTCGTTTAAGAAAATTGATCTTAAATGAAGATGACAGAAAGCGAGAATCTAAAAAAATGGAAATAGCATAATATTACAAACGGCGAAATGAAAATTTCGCCGTTTTTGTCTGAACCACTGATTGAATCTGATTATTTTGATTACGCTGATTTTAAAATCAAATAAATCATTCCAATCAACTTCAATCAGTGGTTCAGACAAAAAACTTAACTTTACAAAGTGAAAAAATTAGCCATCATATTACTAAGCATCTGCATTACATTCAATGCAATGGCACAATGCTCAATCTGTTCTAAAACAGCGCAGCAAATGGGCGAAAAACCCGCTGCAGGATTGAATAGCGGCATTTTGTATTTGATGTTAGCGCCTTTTGCTGTTGTAGGTGTTATCGGTTATCGCTGGTGGAAAAATAATGGTAGTCAGCCGCAGGATTAATTGGTATAGTTTTTTATAAATCTGTATAAATTAAAATTAGCACCTTCTTTCTTTATGCTGTCTTGCAATTCTTTTTTATCAATATCCTTCATTCTTTTTTGCTGTATTAAGTAGTATGCTTTTTCTGCGAGTAACCAAAAATGCTTCGTGTTTTTTGTTCGCTGTTTAAGATTTTCATTAATAGCACTATATAACTCCTCAATGCCTTCTTTTTGTGAAGCAATTGTTTTTATAACGGGAACAGGTATCTCTTGTTTGTGAAATGCCGGTGCTAACATTAATCGTAAATTCTTTACAAAAACATCAGCATCTGGTCTGTCACTTTTGTTTACAACAAACAGGTTGGCGATTTCCATTAGGCCAGCTTTCATCGTTTGTATTTCATCACCGGCTTCGGGAACAACAACAACGACAGTGGTATCAGCCAATCCTGCAATTTCAATTTCACTTTGTCCTACGCCAACGGTTTCTATAATGATATAATCAAATCCTGCAACTTTCAGTAGATCGGTGATCTCAATAATTTTAGGATGCAATCCTCCGAGCGAACCACGCGTTGCTAGCGAACGAATAAATACATTTGAGTTATTGTACCATTTGCTCATTCGTAACCTATCGCCTAACAAAGCACCCAGGTTAAATGGTGAAGATGGATCAACACATAATACGGCTACTTTTTTTTCTTGTTCAACAATAAGTCCAATCAAAGCATCAACCAGCGTGCTTTTACCTGCGCCTGGAGGTCCGGTAATACCAATAACTGGCGTTGCAGAAGATGGCAATAAACACATCAGTGACTCATAGCCTTCTGATTCATTTTCAATTAAGGAAATGCACCTGGCTAAGGTTCTGATATCAGCTTGCTGTATTTTCTGCAGGTATTGTTGCCACATAATTAACAAATTTCAAGATCCAATAGTCAAAATCCAAATAAAATCTCCTCATTGAACAGCCCCTATTCATTAACAATTTACCACTAACAATTCACCATTATCATTTTATATTTGCAGTAATAAGTTATGACGAATTTTATTCCCATTTTCCCATTAAGCATTGTTGTATATCCCGGAGAAGAATTGAATCTACACATTTTTGAACCCAGATATAAACAGTTGATCAAAGATTGCCATGAATCTAAAAAGCCATTTGGTATTCCTTCTGTCGTTAATAATAAAATGACAGAGATGGGTACATTGGTAGAAATTGCAGAAATAACAACAACGTATGATAATGGCGAATTGGATATTAAAACAAAAGGCGTAAAACCATT
>Ga0207027_1053_pt1 | contig 22155 bp, 28 predicted proteins | sample Alteio_BWMinCont_43_FD_153280 | JGI IMG/M metagenome (GOLD analysis project Ga0207027, IMG submission 153280) | Enriched cells from forest soil in Barre Woods Harvard Forest LTER site, Petersham, Massachusetts, United States -... | ecosystem: Environmental > Terrestrial > Soil > Temperate forest >... | reverse complement strand
ATGGATATGGATCATCCCTTTTTCAAGTGGTGTTACATCGTTGGGCTTTGTGGGTAACCCTGAATTTTTCGCTCAGTATAAAGGAACAGATGAAGAAATCTATCGTGAATTATTAGCATCTCAACCATACATCAGCGATCGTTTTAAAGATGTGAAATTAGTGTTTGATCCAAAAATATTAGAATCATGGTCACGCACTACCGATAAGTTTTTTTGGTGATGGTTTTGTGCTGACAGGAAATGTAACGGAATTTTTGGATCCTATTTTTTCTTCAGGTGTTACATTAGCGACAGTATCAAGTCAGACTGCAGCACATTTAGTAATTCGCAGACTGAAAGGAGAATCTGTTGATTGGGAAAAAGAATATATGGAGCCTGTCATGCAGGGAGTAAATACCTTCCGCTCTTACGTTATGGCCTGGTATGAAGGAACATTGGATACGATCTTTTTCGCCGATAAACCAAACCAGGAAATTAAAAATATGATCTGTTCTGTTTTAGCAGGATATGTTTGGGACTTGAAAAATCCTTATGTAAAAGATCATGCAACAGCATTAACAAAGCTGGCTAAAATGATCTCTTATGAAACGAAGATGAGTAGTATGGAAGATTAAAATACAAGTAGTAAAATTTATAGTTTGTTAAACGAAATATACATAAGTGCAAGTTGCGTAATTGAGAATAATATCGTTTATAAAGACGGACAGCCTTTATTTAGAAATGAAAAAATTGAGCTGTCTCAATTTTTGATTGCGGCATATAATCATTTTGAAATAAACTATCCTAAGTTTTATAAAATGGATGGGTTAAGTAAGCTTGGTGTATTGGCTGCAGATGTATTGTTAAAAGATGATCTTACAATAGAAAATTATAAAGCGGAAGATATAGGGATTGTATTGTCTAATGCTAACGCCAGTCTGGATACAGATATAAAATATTTCGAAACGGTAAAAGATATAGCCAGCCCGGCTTTGTTTGTGTATACATTGCCCAATATTGTAATTGGCGAGATATCTATTAAGCATCGTTTAAAAGGTGAGAATGCTTTTTTTATTGCAGAGAAATTTGATGTTGATTTTATTCAACAATATGTCAGTAACATGTTTAGTAATAATATTTTGGAGGCATGTATTTGTGGATGGGTTGAAGTGTTGGGCAGCAGGTACAAAACGGTTTTATATTTAGTAGAAAAAAATAAGAGCAATAAGTCACTAGATTTTACAAGAGAGAATATTAATAAAATATACGAGAATAACAATGGATAAATTAATTAGCGATTTAAAAGTGCAGATAATAGCTCAGCTAAATTTGCAAATAAAGCCGGAAGATATTGGCGATGATCAACCGCTTTTTGCAGATGGACTAGGATTAGATTCTATCGATGCATTAGAGCTGATTGTTTTGTTACAACAACATTACAAGATCAAATTATCAAATGCTGAAGATGGCCCGAAGGTATTCAAGTCGGTAAAAACAATGGCTGATTATATTACGGCGCATCAACCAAAAGTGTAAAAATGAAGTCGACTGTTTTTGTAGCAGGAGTAGGAGCAATTTCAGCAATTGGCAACAATGTAGCTGAATGTCTTACTGCGCTTGAAACCGAAGCAGCTGGTATTGGCGATATACATAATCTGCAAACAGTTCACCGAAATAAGTTGCCGGTTGCGGAAGTTAAATTAACTAATGAAGAGCTTGCCTTAAAAGCCGGATTGTCTTCAACAATAAGTCGTACTGCACTATTAAGTATGATAGCTGCAAAAGAAGCATTGGATGATGCAGCTATTGAAAATATTTTTTCTCTGAGAACAGGTTTTATATCAGCTAATTCTGTTGGTGGCATGGATAAAAGCGAAGATTTTTTTGCTGAATTTCTTGCCGATAATACAAAAGGAAAATTGCGCAATGTTGTGAATCATGAATGTGGAGCTGTTACTGAATTGGTAGCTGATAAATTAGGTATCAAAAATTATATTACAACAATTAGTACAGCTTGTTCATCCTCTGCCAATGCAATTTTTTTAGCAGCAAGATTGATCAAGCAAAATATGCTGGATGTTGTTATTGCAGGTGGTACAGACGCTTTGACAAAATTTACGTTGAATGGTTTTAATACTTTAATGATATTGGATCAACAATTTTGTAAACCCTTTGATGAAAATCGTAAGGGTTTAAATTTAGGAGAAGGTGCTGGTTATGTTGTATTGGTTTCAGAAAAAGTAGCGGCTTCATTAAAGAAACAAGCTTATTGTACATTAAGTGGTTATGCCAATGCAAACGATGCGTATCATCAAACAGCATCATCACCGGATGGAACAGGTTCTTTTTTAGCGATGACGGGTGCATTAGAAAAAAGCGGATTACAACCTTCGGATATTGATTATATAAATCTTCACGGAACAGGCACACAAAATAATGATACAGCCGAAGGAACAGCGATCAAAAGATTGTTTGCTGATCATTATCCAAAAATGAGTTCAACAAAATCGTTTACCGGACATACGTTGGGTGCATGCGGTGGCTTGGAAGCTGTCTTTTCTGCGTTAGCAATTAAGCATAGTATTATTTATCCCAATCTTCGGTTAGAAACACCGATGGTGGATCTGCCTTTTGTTCCTGAAAGAAAGTTGCTAAAAAATGTTCCTGTTAGAAACGTAATGTCAAATTCATTTGGATTTGGTGGTAATTGTTCATCCTTAATTTTCTCAAAATTATAAGATGAAAATATACATACGCGCCACGGGAAATATATCACCGCAAAAAACATTCGGACATCAGTTTCTTACGGAACCTGCAGCACATACAGGTGATCGTTTAACTTGTGTAGAGCCGGATTATAAAGATATCATCGACGTTAAGTTGATTCGTAGAATGAGTCGCATTATTAAAATGGGTGTGGCTTCAGCGATGGAATGTTTGCAGGAGAGTGGCGTTGCAGTTCCTGATGCAATTACTACCGGAACAGCTTATGGTTGTTTGGAAGATACAGGAGTGTTTCTAACAAAGATGGTAGAGCATAATGAAGAATTACTTACGCCAACAGCATTCATACAATCAACGCACAATACAATCGGAGCACAGGTTGCATTGATGTTACAGTGTCGCAATTATAATAATGCATTTGTTCATCGAGGTTTTTCTTTTGAAAGCGCATTATTGGATAGCATGATGTTATTATTAGAAAAAGAAGCGAATAATGTATTGGTTGGTGGCATAGATGAAATTACGAATATCAGCCACACGATCTTAAAAAGAATGGGTTTATATAAGCGAGAAGCAATATCAAACCTTGATCTTTTTACAACAAATTCAAAAGGAACGATTGCGGGTGAAGGCGCAGCTTTCTTTTTATTAACTAGTGAATCATCAGCAAATGATTATGCAGTGTTAGATGGTATTCATACTTTTTATAAACCAGCTACTATTAAAGAAACGGAACAACAAATTTTGTCCTTCTTATCAGCGCAATCAATTAATGTTGGTGATATTGATTTGATAATAACGGGAAGAAATGGAGATAGTAGAAATGATGAAGTGTATGATCAGTTGCAAAAGTCTATATTTACTACCCAGTGTTTAATTAATTACAAACACCTTTGTGGCGAATATCCTACATCAACGGCATTTGCTTTATGGATGGCGGTTAATATTATTAAAACGGCAACTATACCAACAGCCATTAGTAATGAAATATCGAAAAATAAATTGAAGAAGATCCTGATCTATAATCAATATCAAAACATACATCATTCTTTATTATTGCTTTCTGCATGCTAACTTTCAAGAATACTAATATTGTTTTTATTGCACTGCTGATCATTTTAATTGGCTGTAATTTTGTTTATGCCATTTCTTTCTTCCTTTACGTTATTTTATTTATTAGTTATTCTTTGATCCTTTTTTATGGCTGTTATTATATTGGGTCTAACTTTTTTATCAATGTGATCTGTTCAGCAACGACAAATAAAAAGCAGATCGCGATAAGTTTTGATGATGGTCCCGCAACATCATTTACCCGGGAAATTTTGGAAGTATTAAGGAGACATCATATAAAAGCCACATTTTTTTGCATTGGCAATCGCATACCAGGTAACGAAGAATTATTAATGTACTTGTATAACGAAGATCACATAATCGGCAATCATAGTTATTCTCATCATTTTTGGTTCGATCTTTTTTCAACTAAAAAGGTAATTGCAGATCTTCAGATGATGGATGATATCACAAAAGATGTAATAGGAGTAAAGCCAAAATTATTCAGGCCACCTTATGGCGTTTTGAATCCTAATATTAAAAAGGCTATTGTTAATGGTAATTATACGCCAATAGGTTGGAGTGTACGTTCTTATGATACAGTTATAAACGGCGAAAGAAAATTATTTGATAAGATCTGTCGGTCATTGAAACCCGGGGCTGTTTTTCTATTTCATGATACCAGCCAGACAACACTTAATATTCTTCCTTTATTCATTCAATATGTTAAAGAGAATGGGTATGAAATAGTTAGATTAGATAAAATGTTAGATTTGCAACCATATGCGTAAAATACTTGTACTATTAGGAGTTACTATTATTGCACTTTCTGTAAAGGCCCAACACACAGGCTATGCGGCGGTGACGGACCTCGCAAAATTTAAAGCGGCGTTTATGGAAGTGGCACAAAAAACTACAACCATAAAAAGTGATTTTGTTCAGGAGAAAAACCTGAGTATGTTATCAGAAAAAATCACTTCCAAAGGGAAATTCTGGTTCAAGAAGAATAACCAGGTGAGGATGGAATACAGTCAACCTTTTGAGTACCTGATGATCATTAATCAGGATAAGGTTTATATAAAAGATGGACAGAAAGAAAATACGATCTCAACAAAATCAAATAAGCTTTTTCAGCAAATCAATAAAATAACGGTTGATTGTGTGCAAGGAACAGCGCTAAACAATCCTGATTTTGCTACAAAGGTTTTTGAGAATAGCCGTAATTATTTGGTGGAGCTATCTCCGGTGTCAAAAAATTTGAAAGATTACTTTTCAACGATCAATATTATCATTGACAAAAAAGATTATTCAGTTTCGAGTATTGAAATGAATGAAAGCTCAGGAGATAATACTATCATCCATTTTATGAATAAAGAAATGAATACAAATATTCCGGATGCGTTATTTACTATTAAGTAGTTACTTATTAATGTTACTTGGCTGTAGTAGTAAGGCTTATGAAAGTCTACAGAAAATTACAGGCGATGTGAGCGTATTGCAAAAATTCAAACCTAATATATCATCTGTATTATATGATGCGCAAATAGATGTAAAATTGGGAGGTAATTTTAGCGAATTATTATTGCTAAAGAAATTGCCGGATAGTAGTACAAGAATTGTTTTTGCTAACCAAATGGGCTTTACCATTTTTGATTTTGGATTTAATGCGGATGGAAGTTTCAAAGTATATTCTATCATAAAAAAAATGAATAAAAAACCCGTGATAAAAGCACTGCGTAAAGATTTTGATCTGGTATTGATGCGTGGATTGGATACAAATAAGGTCTCTATTCGTAAAAACGATTCACTTACTTATTATATATTTAAGCAGGTAAAAGGTTATAATACTTACATTACTAACAACGCAGGGACTGAATTAGTAGGTATGGAAATATCATCAAAAAGAAAACCTGTTGTTAAAGGAATTATGCAAGACTATATCAATGGAATACCTGATACCATTGGTATTTCTCATCAAAATTTTAGGTTTAATATTGGTTTAAAACGAATAGAAAGATAATGTTACAAAATGATTTTTTTTCTTTTACTGCTCCGCAGATAGAAGGGAATACAATAAAGACTACGCTCGAATTAAATGCTGCGCATAAAATATTTGAAGGACATTTTCCTCAACATCCGATAGTTCCAGGTGTTTGTATGATGCAGATGGTAAAAGAAATTGTAGAGAATGTGATTGGTAAAGAGACCAATTTATCTATCGCACACAATATTAAATTTTTAACGATCATTGATCCGCGCGAGAATAAAACGATTCAATTAGATTATAAGTTTAGTACACCTGAAGAAGGGAAAATTAATATTGATGCGCAGTTGCTAAATAGTAGTACAGTCTTCTTCAAGTTTAAAGGAACTTTCGTTTTTGCTTCTTAAGCTTGTTATACTACTTTTCTTTTATGAAGCATTTGTTGTATGTCAGACTCTTTATAATATAGTTTACCGTGTATTTTAGAATACGGAAGTATCCCATTAGTTCTCCAATTTTGGAGCGTTCGTTCACTTATCTGCATTAATTCCATCACATCATGTTTAGCCAGCCATACTTCTTGCAGGGTTGGCTTATTTCGAAGTAATTTTTCTTCGTTAACATGGTGAGTAGAAGGCGAATGATCCCCCACCTCAACAGACTTAAGGTTTTTTCTTTTCATGTTTAAGAGTGTTAGTTTATAGTAAACGGTTTGTTTTCTACAAACTATAAAATGGATATATGTTAATTATTTCAATGTAATGAACATGTATACATTGTAGTAAATCTAATTTTTTTTTTTTGCTCCATCAAATAATTTTTTCAGCCCAAAATCAAGCAAAATCTAGCACTATTACAAACGCATTTTTTTATTTGATTATCAATCTGTTATGTGGGTATGAGGTAAATTCAAAAGTAAGTCCAGAATTATATTAGTTGTTACCAAAAATGAGTATAAAATAAAAATAATATACATATTTACTAATCAAAAGTAAAACTACGCATAACTACGCAAATTAAAGTATAATAAGGTAAAATAAAGCAATATAAAGCACTTCAAAATGAAAAAATACTATCAAAATGGTATGGTTATGAAAAAGAAGATTACTCAAATTATTTTCTTTTTAATTAAATAAAACTAGCCATATGCCTTATTAATACTAGGTTTTATTAATTTATAAAAAATAATATATGTTTTATGGACTATTTTTTGGCTTGGATATTTAACATTTCATTCTATTAGATCGATCATAATTGAATTTTTTGTAACGATTTGTATTCAGGTTTATACCTAATTAGTATCACCTGTTTAGCTGTTTATCATATGAAAAGGGAAAATCATTTTTTAACCAAAATCTTAAACATTATGAGCAGAATAACAGGCTTATTATTGATGGTGTGTTTATCGCTATTGTACAAAAATTTACAAGCTCAGGCACCATTAAAGAGTGGCATTGAAACCGCTATCAACTATGATGGTCATTCTGAAAAAACGACTTTGTCAACATCGCAACCAATGACAGACACTTCGTTGAAAGCAACAACGGATACATCAGTAGGTATTGCAGCATCTTCTATACATTCACAGCTATTTAAAAAAGTAGAACATTTTTTTGGTCTTGCGCCAAAGAGATATGCTTTATCAAAATTCCCGGATTCTGCATTGTCTGAAAAGGCTCCTGCAACTGAACCTTTCGCATTTGGAGACTTTACCTGGCTTAATGGTAATAGTCGTAAAACTACGCCTCCGCTTATCGATTCTAAATATTTTACAAGCGACGTTACTTTTGATTTTAATTATACAGGATCTTTTAATCATCCGATTGATAATACTGTTATTGGTTCTACTGCGCTTGCAAGAGATAATGAATTACAATTGTCGTTTTTAGGTTTTGGAGGTGACATACATGTAGATCACGTTCGTGGAAGAATTATGATGCAGTTTGGAACTCGTTCTACTATAGTTCCTAGAAATGACAACAGTTCTTATAAAGGACAGTATGATCTGCAAACTATTTATCGCTATATCAGTGAGGCCTATGGCGGATACCATTGGGATAAATGGCACGGTATTAATCTTGATGCGGGTATTTTCATGTCTTACATAGGATTATTTTCTTACAATAATTTTGAGAACTGGGGCTATCAACCATCTTATACATCCGATAATACACCTTGGTTTTTTAATGGATTAAGATTACAAACTTTTCCAACAGATAAATTAAAAATAGAACTATGGTTGGTAAATGGCTGGCAGAGTTATGGAATGTTTAATAAAGCTCCGGGCATGGGTGTATCAATTTATTACAGACCTAAGGAAACGGTAGATTATGTGTTCAATAATTATTATGGAAAAGATGATGAGAATACACCAGGCAGATATCGTTTCCATAGTGATAATAGTTACCAGCTTAGGTATTATAGTAATTCTCGCAGTAAATTTATTACTAAGGCAGCTTTTAGTATCACCGGTGATCTAGGTTTTGAAAATGGAGATGGGGTAACGCCTTTCGGTACAAAATCTACTGCTACCAAGGCTGGCTTGCCTGCACAAAACTTTATAAGCGGAATGATTTACAACAGGATCTGGTTGGGTAAACAATTTGCATGGACCATAGGAGGAGGAGCGATGCATAATCCGGGGCAATACCTTGTTTTGGCACCTACCGGTTATGCGGATACATTGTTCCAAAGTCAGACAGGTGCAGGGTCAACATTTGATGCATGGGATTTTTCAACTTCAATAGACTATATGCCTAAATCAAATGTAACACTCAAACTAGAATTTGTTCATCGTGGAATAATAGATGAAACAGCTGCAACTGGCTCAGCACCTTTACCAGGTGCAGATGCAGGTTATTTTGCAGGTAAAGGAGGTGTTACATCACCTACAGGATATACCAATACCGGCAACTATACTTCTACATCAAGCGGGGCCTCAGTTGCGCCACCATTGAATAGTTGGGGTGGATGGATGCCGGATCTGGTAAAAGCTGAATCACGAATTGTTGTGGCGATGATGTTAAGATTCTAATAAGAAGATCAATACCAGGTATGATCAACAATAGAGAAGATTATATTTTTATAAATACAACATACCATTTACGAAATATAAAAGTAGCTCTAATAAATAGGCGCAGAATTTTTATTGTTGATCATACTTTTTTGAAAAACATTTTTTAACAACCTTGTTTTAATAAAGGGTCTTAAAATTATTAGTTATGTCAAATATTGTAGAACTGCTTCCCGAAACTGATTTGTCTTTTAAAGTAAAACGAATCATTGCTCACCTAATTGCACTGGATGAAGATCAAATAACTGACTCAGCTTCTTTTGAAGATGATCTTGGAGTCGATTCACTGGATGTATTGGAAATTAGGATGGAAGTAGAAAAGAAATTCGAAATAAATATTCCGGATGAGGATGCAGAAAAGCTAACTACTGTTGGATCGCTTATTCGATACGTTAAAGCAAAACAGCGGTGAGAAAATAACAATGGATTAAATAAACAACTATTTTTTAAAACAATTAATATATCATTTTATGAAAAAGATTTTTTTATTGTTTACAATGCTGATAATATTTTCTTTCACTCAAAAAGCAGTGTGTCAAACAAATAAAGGTGCCGTATATCTAAGTTTAAATGATTTTACTCAAAATAAATCAACCTATAAAAGCAAACATTCATACAGTAAAAATGACGTATATGGCTATGTAAATGCTAAAAATGAAAAATATCGATTCTTTGATAATTCAGGTTATAAAATTGTCGATACTTTGTCATTCTTCACTTATTATCAATATAAAATGGAACCGGGTATAAATGGTAAAGGACTTGTAAAAACTGATGAATATTATTTTAGTGTAAAAGGCGATAGCCCCCTTTTGCCACTTACAATCAACAACCTGAAAAAAGCATTTCCTGAAAACAATAAGTTTCATTATGCTTTAGATGCATTGTTTAAATCGGATAATGAGCTTCTTGCTTATGATGGTTATTTAAAAATGTATAAGTTGAAATACATTTTTAAAAATAGCGATGCAGATACGGCCAGCGCTCTATCAATACAGTAAATGTTAGCGAGGGATGTTTTGATCGTCGATGATGAAATCGAGATACATAAACTTTTAAAGAAAAAGAATAGGACTTCCGATTACATTATTATTAAATACTACAGTAATGAGAAAGTTGTATCATTATTCAACATCAACATTTAATAATGTCTATCTGCATTCAACTAGCTATCAGTTAGAAAAAAAGGATAATAAAAAGTTAGATCTCGATACTGTTATTGGAAGCGCATTTATAATTAAGGAAACAATCGCTCTGGCAAAAAAAATAGCACCAACCGATGTTACAGTGTTGTTATTAGGAGAAAAAAAGATACACAAAGAATTATTTGCGAGAGCGATACATACTAACAGTAACAGAGCCAATAAGCTATTTCTGTCTTTGGATTGTGCTGATTTCTCAGAAGAATTATTGGAGCATGAAATATTTGGTTATAGATCCAATGTCTTTAGCGGTATTATAAAAGATAAAACGGGATTAATCGAAGAGGCTAATGGCGGTACCTTATTTTTAAATGGGGTTGATCTGATGAGTATTGATCTACGTATAAAATTGATGCGCGTACTTGAAATTAGAGAATTTGTTAGGGTCGGGGGTACAAGATCAACAGCTGTAGATATAAGAATAATAGCGGCTATAGATACCAGTTTGTATCAGGGGTTTAGTATTAATAATATCGACAAAAGTTTATTCTATCCTCGTCAATGTATTCTTTTAAGTCAAATGAAATAAATGAACAGTACGACAATAATTTAATTTAACGATAAGGGTTAGAAGATATTATGATATGTATCATAGTAGCGGGATAACTCTTTTTTTTCTTTTCAGGTTTAAGAGAGAGGGAGGCTACTTGTCTAAGTTCGGCCTCCCTTATTATTTACACTTGTTATGAGTAGCATTTTTGAGGAAATGATATTATATATTAATAACCGACATTAAATTTTTATAGATTGATATGACTGTCTTTAAAATATTTTTTTATGAATATGATTGAATACTCATTCATATTCAATATTTATTATATAAAATAATAATATAAAATATATTTTATATAAACTTATTTTATTATGATTATAAATAATTTTATTAAATATTTATAATAAAATAATATTTATTTATATTGCGTTGCTTTTCGTTATTTATATCAAAATAGCTACCTAATTGATGTAGTTATTGAGATTTTGAAGATCTATTTATATTAAAAAAATAATTATGAAAAAAATTGAAGCAATCGTCCGAACATCAAAATTTGAAGATGTTAAGACGGAATTAAGAAAGATTGGCGTTATCTTTTTCTCTTACTGGGAGGTTTCCGGAATTGGAAACGAACAGATGGCGGTTCATCATAGTTACAGGGGTACTGTTTATGATACTCAATATATTTCCAGAATATTTATATCGATCGTTTTGAAAGAGATCAATGTACAAAAAACGATCGATTGTATCGAAAAAGCTGCATTCACGGGAGAAGTTGGTGATGGAATGATCTTCAGTTATAACGTAGAAGAATCTGTAAGGATCAGCAATGGTGCAAGAGGAGAGGCATCAACCGCAGGTCCGAATGATAAAGTTTAAATCCATTTCATTTTTAATTAATTAAATATATACGATGATACGTAAAATATTATTATGTGCTTTTGCTCTATTACTTGCTTTGTCTGTGTTGCAGACAAATGCGCAAACAACTAAGAGTCCTGATCCAAGTGGTGTTACAACGGGATCAACTGCTGATGTAACTGCTGTTAAACCTGGTGCACCTACAACAACAGAGCTTTCCGATCAGGTTGGAAAAAATAAAGTTGCCATCAATATGGTGTGGCTTTTAATAACCGGTTTCCTTGTATTCTTTATGCAGGCTGGTTTTGCTTTGGTTGAAACAGGATTAACACGTGCAAAAAATGTGGCACATACGATGGCCATGAATTTATTTGTTTACCCTGCCGGTGCAATCGGATTCTTTGTATGCGGCTTTGCTATTATGTTTGGGGGTGTTGGTGCATTGGGAACACTCGGTGGCTATGATGGATTAAATCAAGAAGTATCAATACATCTTTTCGGACACGCGTTCGGGCTATTCGGAACCAAAGGATTTTTTATGAATGGCATTTATGATGTTGGTGTGCTTGGTTTCTTCGTATTTCAAATGGTATTTATGGATGCTGCTGCAACAATTCCTACAGGCGCAATGGCTGAAAGATGGAAGTTTGCTTCGTTTGCAATATCCGGAGTAATTATCGGCGGATTAATTTATCCAATATATGGTAACTGGGTTTGGGGCGGAGGTTGGTTGGCACAGCTAGGTACCAACTTTGGATTAGGACACGGACATCTTGATTTTGCAGGATCTTCTGTGGTACATCTTACCGGTGGCGTGTTAGCATTTGTTGGCGCAAAAATGATAGGACCAAGAGTTGGTAAGTATAATAAAAATGGTACTCCAAATGCAATTCCGGGACATAATATTCCAATGGCAGTTTTAGGTACATTGATCCTTGCTTTTGGTTGGTTTGGTTTTAATTCGGGTTCAACATTTGCCGGTACAGATCTAAGATTTTCTGTTGTTGCTTTTAACACGATGATAGCTTCATGTGGCGGAACATTAGCTGCCACAATATGGATATGGTTTGTACGAGGTACAAAACCTGATGTTAGTATGATGTGTAATGGATTGCTCGCAGGCCTTGTTGCTATTACTGCACCTTGCGCATTTGTATCTCCAATGGGTGGATTAATTATCGGATTGATCTCAGGAATATTAGTAGTAGAAGCAACTTTCTTTGTAGAGAAGAAGATGAAGATCGACGATCCTGTTGGCGCAATAGCGGTGCATGGTGTGAATGGTATTTGGGGTGTGCTGGCACTTGGTTTATTTGCAGATGGAACATATGGAGATGGTTTAAACGGGATAAAAGGAAATGTAGTTGGATTATTTTATGGAGATAATGGAGGTCAGTTTATTGCCGAATTTATTGGTGCTGCAACGAATTTAATTTTTATTGGCATTGCAGGTTGGCTCATGTTTAAGCTTTTAGATGTTGTTATTGGTAACAGAGTTAAACCTGAAGTTGAATTAGAAGGCTTGGATCTTCCTGAAATGGGCATAGATGGCTACTCCGGAATTAAAATGGATAAAAATGCAGAGACGCCTTTATCAAGATAATTGAGCATATTGTATTTAATTAAAAAAGCTGTACATCAATAAAGGTGTGCAGCTTTTTTAGTTAGAGAGAATTCGTAAAAATTCCTGATTATTAAGTAGGCTTACATATTTTTAAAATAATCTATCTTTTTGAAAGGAAATTAAAAATTTTTCTATTACTTTGTATTTCAAAGTACTTTTATATCATAATTATATGACTCAACAACAAGATCATCTCGAGACCATTTCCGAAATCAGATCCTTAATGGAACGTTCTTCGCGCTTCATTTCATTAAGTGGTTTATCGGGCGTGTTTGCTGGTATTTTTGCACTTATAGGAGCAACTGCTGCCTATATTTATTTTAATTTAAGTCTTACTTCACCAAGGTATTATGAGTATGCAGTCAATGATCATGGAGAATCAAATACAAATTTTTATATTTTCTTTTTTATCAATGCCATCTGTGTTCTTACCGCATCAATAGCAGTAGGAAGTTTTTTAACCATCCGAAAAGCGAAAGCAGCTAATCAACCCATTTGGGATAATACCGCAAAGCGTTTATTGATCAACCTAATAATCCCATTGATAACTGGAGGACTATTTTGTTTGATAATGATTTTCCACGGATTTGTAGGAATGGTTGCTCCGGCAATGTTATTATTTTATGGTTTAGCATTAGTAAATGCCAGCAAGTACACTTTAAGCGATGTTCGTTATTTAGGGATCTGTGAAATTATTCTTGGTTTGATCGCCGGAGTATATGTCGGATACGGATTAATTTTTTGGGCAGCAGGTTTTGGTATTTTACATATTATTTACGGTGCAATCATGTACTTTAAGTACGAGAAATGAAAAATTATTTTGACGAATTAAATAAGGCTTTTGAAAGCAGGGTAAGGTTAGGCATTATGTCTATGCTAATGGTAAACGAATGGATAGATTTTGCTGCCATGAAAGAAATGTTGAATATAACAGATGGTAATTTGGCCAGCCATATTACAGCATTAGAAAAAGTTGAATACATTCAGGTAAAAAAACAGTTTGTAGGAAAAAAGCCGAATACATCTTATGCCATAACTAAAGCAGGACAAAAAGCTTTCACGAATCATTTAGATACCCTTGAAAAAATATTGAAAAAGAGAAATTAATTTTTTTTGCTTATATACTTTGAAATACAAAGTACTTTTAAAATAAATAAAAATGACAACTACACAACAACTAACAAAACGAATAAGAGTGCTCATTATCACTTTTATAATTTTTTTGGCTCTTAGCGGCATCACAGCTTTTCCATTAGAATGGGAGTTATCAATACTTACTAAACACACAGCTATCCTTCCAGGGTTTATGCAACATTGGTTTCAGTTGGTTTATGATGCTATTAAAGAAACCAATAGTAAATATCCTTTTATGAGCTATGGTACCGATTGGTTGGCGTTTGCACATATTGTAATTGCAACTGTATTTATTGGCCCGTTGAAAGATCCGGTTAAAAATATATGGGTAATACAATTTGGTATGATTGCCTGCGTGATGGTTTTCCCATTAGCTATTATTTGCGGTAGTATAAGACAAATTCCATTATACTGGCAATTGATCGATTGTTCATTTGGATTGTTTGGGTTCCTGCCACTTTACTGCTGCTACCGCAGTATTCTACAACTTGAAAAAATAAATTCTACTAAATAATTAAAACCATCAATATGAAAAAGAATGACTGGATATTACTATTATCTGTTGCGATATATAGCTTTTTATTTTACAACCAAACAGCCGGAATCAATTTTTTACTTTTCACTGTTATATTAATTGTCGGACTGGCATTTAAAAATAAAGAGTTGCGGACAAGTCGCACGTGGCAATTAGTTGCACTGTGTACTTTGCTCTCCGGTATTTCCGTAGCGTGTTATGGCAATACTTTATCTGTAATTGCTAATATTATTTCACTAAGTATATTATCAGGGGTAAGTTTAAATGGAAAGCAAACAGTGATACTATCGATGCTGTTTTCATTTTATTCTTATATCACGGCACCGGTTTTTATATTTCTTGATGGTGCAGAAAAAAAGAAAACAAGAAGTACCGTATCTAATAAGTTTTATCGCCGGATAGGGTTGATTATTATACCTGTTATCATAACATTTATCTTTTTCTTTATTTACCGCGTATCCAATCCTTTATTTGCTGCATTGTCAGATAAAATAAATTTTGATTTCATCTCGTGGGGATGGGTATTTTTTACTTTAGGAGGATTTTTATTATTGTATGGATTCTTTTACCATAAAAAAATAAAAGAAATTTCTTTATTAGATGAAAATGCGCCTAATAATCTGATGGTTAATAATGCTGAAACGACTATCATATTTGGGAAAGAAATAAATATCAGCGAAGAGAATTTTTCAGGCATCGTATTATTCTCCCTTTTAAATATTTTGCTTTTTATTGTTAATTCTCTGGATATTAATTTTTTATTCATTGATGGAAAATTACCACCAAACATTACGTACTCTCAATTTGTGCATGAAGGCATAGGAGCGATCATTATCTCTGTTGTAACAGCTATTGCCATTATTCTATTTTACTTCCGGGGTTCAGTAAATTTTTATAAAAAAAATAAAGCTATAAAAACATTGGCGTATTGCTGGATCATCCAAAACGCTTTCATGCTGATTGCAACTATCAGTAAAAACAACCTGTACGTCGGTCAATATGGACTTACCTATAAAAGAATAGGCGTATACATTTATTTACTACTTACAATTATCGGCCTTACTACTACATTTATTAAAATACTTAAATTAAAAACCAACAATTTTCTGTTTCGTATAAATGGTTGGATCTTTTATCTTGTTTTAGTAGTCTGCAGTTTTATTAGCTGGGATAGGTGTATTACATTTTATAATATCAATCGTTCAAAATACTTAGAGAAAAATTACTTGTTGACATTGTCTGATAGTAACCTGCCACAGTTATTCGAAATCAAAAATACACCTGCAGCTAAAGCAAGGGTGATTGTTTCCAATGAAGAAGTTGATTCATTGCCGACTGATGCAGATTTCAATAATACGTTAGACAAAAAATTATACACTTATTTACAGGCGCACGATAATACTGACTGGCGATCATGGTATTATGATAATACAAGGGTCTATAACAGATTGACAAAAGACGCAGTCTTTAATAAAATATATAGTTTAGATCTGAGTAACACAACAGATTGTAATACGACATTACTTAATCACTTCCCCGAATTATTTGATTTAAAACTTGCGAATTGTAATATCACTACTATTGGTTTTTTAAAAAATGACAGAACACTAGAATATTTAGACCTGAGAAATAATTCGATCAATGATTATTCAGCTTTATACAGCCTTAAACAATTGAAAGAATTGTATGTATCTGATATTACACGTAAGAATTATGAATTACTGGTAACTAATCTACCGCAAACAAAAATAAATTTTCAATAACATGGCTAAGAGAACATTTATTTCCCTGCTGACTTCTTTTTCAGCAGGATTTTTTGGAGGATTTTTATGTACAGGATTATTTACGGCAATATGCTGCGCACTCTTTAACAATAATGATTTTGATGGATTTGAACTGGCATTTACATTTATAGGAATAGGTGTATTTGTCAATGGAATAATATGTTTTTTATTATGTATCCTGATCTATCTGCCCATCTGCATTTTTGATAAAAAACATATTACCAACAGTTCATTCAGGGAGCTGCTTACGCGCTATACGCCGATTGTTATTATCCCGCTTAGTATAATTTACTTTTGTATGTACTTACTATTTCAACACGATATGGACAAAGATATGCTGCGTATTTTTTTATTAAGTACATTAAGTGCGTTTAGTGTGAGTTATATTTCTCTTATAGTCTTTACAAAAGTTATAAAATCCGGTATTCGTGAAATCAATTCATAATAAGCTTATCTGGCTAACGCTGTTTAGCATAGCCATGGGATTTTTGGAAACTGCCATAGTTATTTATTTGCGGAAAATTTATTATCCCAACGGATTTGTATTTCCGCTAGCATCGATTGATCCTGGTATTGCGCGAATAGAATTTTTGAGAGAAGCGGCAACGGTTATTATGTTGATTGGTATAGGTATAATAGCCGGAAGAACACCTTCTCAGCGATTTGCTTATTTTATTTATTGCTTTGCCATTTGGGATATATTTTATTATGTATTTCTTAAACTTCTTATCAATTGGCCGGCATCATTTTTTACCTGGGATATTTTGTTTTTAATTCCTGTTCCCTGGATAGGTCCTGTTTTAGCTCCTTGCATTCTTACCGTAACCATGAGTATTTTGGCATTGGCTATTATTTATTACAGCAAAGATGATCGCGTTGTTAGTATAACCTATAAAGAATGGGTATTGCTGATAACAGGAAGCCTGATTATATTATTTTCTTTTACAAAAGATTATTTGAATATTTTATTTATGGGAGACAAACAGCGCGTATGGACACTTGCGGGTAAACGAAGTTTATTTAATGAAATGAATAGTTATATACCAGGTTCGTATAATTGGATGCTGTTTTTAGTAGGGGAGTTAGTTATACTGTACGGTATTTATATTTTTATTATAAGGATTAAAGACAACAGGCATGCAATATAATTTCGACTAGATTTCATAGGAATCAATTGACTAGAGTAATATCGCTCCTATGGAGCTTTATCGTATTTACTAATTTTGTTATTGCTATTTTGCTCCGCTGGAGCATAAAATTATTTTATGGATTCATTTTTTCAAAAATTAATCCTGCAATTACTGCTTGTATTAATGATAATAGAAACCATACAGCAACAACCATTAACGATATACTCATTGAACTATAAATTAACCACATCATTGGAAATATTGCCACTAATGCGTATATAAATCCGAACTCAATACCACGTGTAATAAATGAGCCTTTTAAAACGCCTTTAAAGCGATCCCAGAACCATGATAAGGCTAAACTTATTACAAAAGGATGTATGCAATAAAGTACAAGCTTATCTAATCTTACATCAAAAGCAGGATCAAAATATTCCATGCAAACATTAGGAAACAAAAAGCTAATAAGATATAATCCTACGATACTTAAGATCAAAAAAACAACTCCTACAACCAATCCTGATGTAATTATCTTTTTCATGATTTTTGATATTAGAGAATTATGATTTAATTCCTTTTTAGAACATAAGCGATTATAGCTATTCCACTTTAAAGAAAATTTTTAAATTCGCTCGATTTTCAAAACCCTTATCGCTTCCCAATACCAATATGAATACTAATTAATCCTCATGCTTATTTTCATCCTTCTTATTGGGACCTGAAGATAATACAACCACAAGAAATATACCAAGTGACACCACTCCTGAAATTATAAATCCGCTACGAGATGAAAGTGAAGGAGTTGCATTAACATTATCTGCAAATGAAACAGAAGAAATTGTGAGTATCATTATAGTGGCGAATACTCTATTGAATGATTTTTTCATAAATTGATCTTTTTAGTAAATAAATAGCATTTGAGGCATGCTCAATTATGAGATCAATAAAATAGCAAGCCTTCTATTACTAAGGTAAGGTATAACGAAATAAGATGGTGGTAAAATCGACGATCTTTGAAAAAAAATGTGGCCTCGTCAGGAATCGAACCTGAATCTGGAGCTTCGGAAACTCTTATACTATCCATTGTACTACGAGGCCTGGATAATTTGAGATTGCAAATATAGAATGTAAAAAGGGATAAATATAAATAGCTGTTACCAACTGCCGCTAGCTCCGCCACCACCAAATCCGCCGCCGCCAAATCCACCAAACCCACCGCCTCCGGAATCTCCACGGCTACCGCCACCAAAGCCTCCGCCTAAAGCACTGCCTAGTAGCATACCGCCTAAGAATCCACCACCGCCACCACCGCGTGAGGCTAAGAAAACTATAATGATGATGATAATAAAAATTATTTTAAAAATAGACCCGGCACTTCCACCACCTTGATGGTAACCTGCAGGTGCTTTATATTTTCCTTCCATTGCTTGTATGATAGCGTCTGTACCATCATCAATTCCACGGTAATAATCGTTACCCTTAAATTTCGGGACAATTACATTGTCTATAATTTGACTACAGGTAACATCCGGCAATGCACCTTCAGCACCGTAACCTGTAGCAATATTTAATTTATGATCATCTGTACTAATTAATAATACAACTCCGTTATTATTATCTTTTCCGCCAACGCCCCATGCTCTTCCTAGTTTTGTATTGAAATCTGCAATATCATTTTCGCCAATGTTTGGTACAATTACAACTGCTATCTGTGTGGAAGTGCTATCATCAAAAGCGTCAAGTTTATTTTCCAGCGCCTGCTTTTGATCTGCCGTCAAAATATTCGAATAATCATTTACAAGTTTAGGTGTTCCCGTTGGTCCTTTTAATAAAGCATTGGCATCAAAACTTGTTTGCGCAAAAACAACTACACTAATAAAAAGCGATAGAAATATGGAGAGGAATTTTTTCATTAACTATTGTGTAAATATTTGTGTAGTGTATCTGTTGTATAATTATTTTCCAAAAACGATATCGTTCGGCAATTCGTTTTTATCTTCTGTAGTATCAAAAGGAAATTTTTCTTTTAGTGTTTGTCCGATTTCTTTAATGCATTGTTCAACACCTGTAACAATATTATTTCCCGCAAAATGTGCGATCATATTTTTTACGGCATTTTCCCAATAACTTTTTCCTAATGTGGTATAAATACCTTCATCACCTAACAATGCCAGCTGCTTATGATCTGTAGCAATGTATAAAAGCACCGCATTGCGGTGCTTTGTTTTTTGCATCTGTAATTTGTCGAATATTTCTTTGGCTCTATCCAATGGATCAACAAAGGCGTTTTTGCTTTCAACAAAAATTCTTACTTCTCCGCTGGTTTCTTTTTCTGCTGCTGTAATGGCGTCCACTATTACTTTCTGTTCAGCATCAGAAAAAAAAGCTTTCTTTTTAAAAAGAGGAAATAGTCCCATAGTTAATTATTAAAATTTTATTTCTACAGATCTATCAGCACCGGTATCAGCCTGAAAGCCATCTTTAGGTTGAAAGCCGGTTATGCTAGCAACGATACTTGTAGGAAAGCTTCTTACACTACTTGTATAATCCGCGATCGCTGCATTAAAATCTTTTCGTGCAAATTTTATTCTTCTTTCTGTCCCCTCTAATTGTACTTGTAATCCTTTGAATGCGTCCGTACTTTTAAGTTCGGGATATTTCTCAATGGCAACCAGCAACTTGTTTGACGAAGCCGCCAGTGCATCCTGTGCAGCAGCTTGTTGATTGTATGAATCAGCATTGATGCCAGTTACATTAATAGATGCAGCTTTTGATCTTGCTTCTGTAACTTCTACTAATGTAGTTTGTTCATAGTTTGTTGATCCTTTCACAACATTTACAAGACTGGGAATTAGATCCATTCTTCTTTGATAAGCATTCTGTACTTCGCTCCATTCATTCTTCACCTTCTCATCTTTTTTTACAAGTGAGTTATAGGCTATAATAAACCATCCTGCTATAAGGATTACGATCGCTACAATTATATAACTTTTCTTCATCGTTATGTAAGATTAGAAATTAACTGTAGGAGCTTTTTCTGCGCCTTCATCTGCTTTGAATCCTTCTTTTTCGTGATAACCTGCAAAACCAGCTATAATATTAGTAGGGAAAGATCTTACCTGAACATTATAACTAAGCACAGCATCATTAAAGGCTTTTCTGGAAGTCTTAATATTGTTTTCTATACTTTCTAATGAGCTTTGTAACTGTTTGAAATTGTCAGTTGCTTTTAATGTAGGATAGTTTTCTACTGTTGCTAGCAAACGACTTAATGAACCGCTTAATTGTCCTTGAGCAGCCTGGAATTGAGCTACTTTATCTGGCGTAAGATTATTAGCATCGATATTTACACTTGTTGCTTTTGCTCTTGCCTCAACAACATCTGTCAATGTTTTTTGTTCGAAATTAGCAGCGCCTTTTACAGTGTTTACCAAATTGCCAACAAGGTCAGAACGGTTTTGATATTCAGCCTGTACGTCATTCCATGCTTTTTTCACGTTTTGGTCCTGGCTAACTAATCCGTTATAACCGTTGCAACCCCAAAATAAGATGATCACTAAAAGGCCTAAAACGACCCATAATACTGGATTTTTCATTGTATGTATTGTTTTATAAGATTAAATATAATGCTTTTAGTAATATCAAATAAAGTGCCTTGCTCCAATTACCAAGTAATCCTGACAAAATTGCCTATCTCAAATAGCGCCAAATAAAAATGTCACAGTTTTGCTGTGACATTTTATGTAAAAATAATATAGAAGCTTATTTAAGTGCTGCAATACCAGGCAATGTTTTGCCTTCAAAGTATTCTAGCATAGCACCACCGCCGGTTGATACATAGCTAACTTTATCAGCTAAATGAAACTGGTTAACAGCTGCTACGCTATCACCACCGCCAACAAGACTGAATGCGCCTTTAGCAGTTGCTGCAGCTACAGACAATGCAATTGATTTGGTTCCGTTCTGAAATTTTTCCATTTCAAACACACCCATCGGGCCGTTCCATAAAATGGTTTTGCTGTTTTTGATCACATCACTAAAAGCTGTTACTGCTTTAGTGCCTATGTCTAATCCCATCCAGCCTTTTTCGATATTATTGTTGTCAACTATTTTAGTGTTAGCATCCGCTGCAAATTTATCAGCAACAACGCTATCTTCCGGCAACCAGATCTTTACACCTTTTGCTTTTGCTTTCGCAAGAATATCATTTGCAAGATCTAATTTATCTAATTCGCATAAGCTGCTTCCTATTTCATTGCCTTGTGCTTTTAGGAAAGTGTATGCCATACCACCACCGATGATAATATTATTAGCTCTCTGCAATAAATTTTCGATAATTAATATCTTGTCTGAAACCTTTGCTCCGCCTATAATTGCAGTGAAAGGACTTTCTGCACCATGCAAAACTTTTTCTGCACTGGTTACTTCACCTTCCATCAACAAACCAAACATTTTTTTATCTGCCGGAAAGAATTTCGCGATAACAGCTGTTGAAGCATGTGCTCTGTGTGCTGTACCAAATGCATCGTTCACATATACATCACCTAGTTTGCTTAATTTTTCAGCAAAGCCTTCATCGCCT
>Ga0207027_1052_pt2 | contig 22500 bp, 14 predicted proteins | sample Alteio_BWMinCont_43_FD_153280 | JGI IMG/M metagenome (GOLD analysis project Ga0207027, IMG submission 153280) | Enriched cells from forest soil in Barre Woods Harvard Forest LTER site, Petersham, Massachusetts, United States -... | ecosystem: Environmental > Terrestrial > Soil > Temperate forest >... | reverse complement strand
GCTATTACTCATTGAAAAAACTACTTATCTTCCTCTCCTTTTGCGTTATTTCATCCGGTGCCTTTTCACAAACACTCTATTATGTAAACGGCACAACAGGTAAGGATGCCAATAATGGTACAAGTCTCGGCACAGCGTGGAAAACTATACAGAAAGCGCTTAACAGCGCAACACCAAACAGTATAGTATATATACAGGCAGGTACATATCATGAGAATGATACGGTTGGTGTATCAGGTTCAGCGGGCAAGCCTATTACGTTCAGGAATTATCAGAACGATTCAGTATATATAGATGGTACTGGCACTTCAGGAACTACTATGCTGTATATGCTGCAGAAGAGCTATCTGACCTTCCGTGGTTTGGTTATTCAGAACCTAACTGTAAATGACGCCATAGGTATATTAGTTGACCAGAGCAATACAGTTGGAACAAGGAATTTAACCTTTTCAAATATTACCATACGTAATATTAACTGGACCAGTAATGCAGCTACCAACCCTTCGGGAAATGATAATGCACAAGGCTTTGAGGCCTATGGCGGAGACAGTGCGCTTACTAATCTTATAATAGATAGTTGCCATGTATATTCAAATATATTGGGGCAGAGCGAAGCCATTTCGGTGCAGGGCAATGTAAATGGATTTTCAGTAACAAATTGCGTTGTGTACAACAACACCAACATTGGCATTTGTGCAGAGGGAAATTATGGCAACAGTAGTAACCCCAACACCGATCATGCACGGAATGGAATAATAAGCCAGAACATATGTTACAACGATTTTGCAAGTTATGCTACCTCTGGTGGCATATATATTGATGGCGGATGGAACATTACCATTGAAAGAAATGAATGCTACATGAACGGCTATGGTGTCGAAGTAGGTTGTGAAGTAAATGGAACATCGGATAGCATAACCGTAAAGAACAACCTATTATATAATAACCAGGAAGCAGGCATGGCCATAGGTGGCTATACCACTGCCACAACGGGGCAGGTGCTGAATTGCATGATACGAAACAATACATTCTTCGAGAATAACTATGCAAATGATGGCACCGGTGAAATTGATATGACAAAGGCAACCAATTGCGTTTTTAAGAACAATATATTTTATACCAACAGCCAGAACACGCTTTTAGATATTGAAACTATTTCACCGCAAACAAATAATACATTTTCATACAATTGTTGGTACACACCCAACAACGACTCTACCAATATCAGTGTGCAGTGGGACAATAATTCCTATAGCACATTTAATAGTTACAGGGTTGGAGAGTCACAGGAAAAAGGGTCGCAGTATAACAATCCATTAGTAATTAGCGCCACTCTGCCTACTCCGAATTTAAGTTTGACAGGTGGTAGCTCATGCTATAATAAAGGAGATCCAGCTACGGTAATAAGCTCAGGAGAAACGGATTTTGCAGGTAACCCAAGAATAATTGCCGGACGAATAGACCAAGGTGCCTATGAGAGCCCGGGTACAGTAGGAATAAATGAATTATATAATATCACCGACAATCTATTGATCTATCCTAACCCATTCAGTAGCGCTACAACTGTAGTCATCAACTCACCATCCATCCATTTTATTGAAATAATTGATATGTATGGCCGCATAGTGAAACAGTTCTCATGTGCAGGTAGTTCATTTCAACTGAACAGGGATGGCCTTACTCCAGGTTTATATGAAGTTAAAATGTATGACATTGATCGTACAAACTGCCAAACCGGTAGAATAGTCGTTCAGTAAAAGGTACAGACCGAAATAACAAGCATTCTCTCAGCACCGTTTTCATATTTTTTTACTGGCATGCAACCATTGCAATGTCTCGCCCCATCTTATTAAAAACGACGAACATGAAAACAAGAAGAATACTATTTCCTATTACACTAAGCCTTACTGCAGCTGCAATAATTATACTTAGTGCATTTAATGTAAACGGACATAAAGGCTTTCACAACCTGGGCGGGATAGCTAATTCATATGGCAGCCCCGGGGAGCCGGGTACCTGTTCGCGCCCTACCTGCCATGGTGCAGGCGCTACACCTGCAGGCATAGCAGATAATGCAGGCCCTGGAACAATGATATTAAGTGCCGTACCGGCTTTAACAGGTAACCAATATGTAGGTGGCACTACCTATGCAATGAGCGTAACCCTTAGCCAGGCCAATAAATTACGATTTGGTTTCGGTTGTGAAATAATTGATAATACGGGTAATACGAACACCTATGTAAACAATTCCGCAGGTAAACTGGTAGTTACAGACCCTACAGATACCCGAATTACACAGGTATTCGCAGCAGGAAGACAATGTATTTGTCATGATACGCTGGGAGGGTATCCAACCAAAGGTTCACATTCTTATACCTATACTTTTAACTGGATGGCTCCTGCAAAAGGATTCGGAACAGTTAATGTTTACCTGTGCGGAAATGCGGTAAACGATGATAACCTTGCTGACTCAGGAGACTATGTATATTCTCAACATATTGTTCTCACTGAAAACACAACTACCAGTATAGCCGGGTTAAATGAAGGTTCCCTGAAATTAGATGTTTACCCATCCCCTTCAGATGGCCGACTTACCGTTTCTTTTACCCTGCCTGACGCTGCCAATGCATCTGTATCCCTCTATTCTATGAGTGGCCAGTTAGTTCGAAATTTTGAAAACACGCAAATGAACGCAGGGGAATTTTCGAAAACCTACAACGTAAACGACCTGGCTAAAGGCATGTATTTTATGAAAGTGAATGCAGGGGACTTTTCTGAAACCCACAAGGTGATTATTGAATAATTAATAAAACAACATAACAAACTGAATTACAAACAATTAAAAAGAACATATTTGCATATATAAATGCAATTTTATGCAGGTGCAGAAGGCATCTGATAAGTATACACTATAGAATATTCAACTAGTTGACGGTTACAGAAGCGGAGATAATTGAGGGCTGTAAAGCTGGCAAACGTGAGTTGCAGAAGGCGTTATATACACGTTTTTCTGGCAAGATGTTCGCCGTGTGCCTGCGCTATTCTAAAAACAGGGAAGAAGCGGAAGATCTGTTACAGGATGGATTCATAAAGGTCTTCCATAGTATTGAAAAATTTATGGGCTCGGGATCATTTGAAGGTTGGATAAGGCGTATAATGGTTAATACCGCGCTCGAGTTAATACGCAAAAAGAAATTAGACTTCAGTTCTTTTGATATTGAGCATGTTGAAAGTTATAGCGACCATATAACAGATATGACAACTACAATAGCCGAGAATGAATTACTTGCCATGATACAGGAATTACCTGCAGGGTATAAAACCATTTTTAACCTGTATGCAATTGAAGGGTATCAGCATAATGAAATCTCAGAAATGCTGGGAATATCGGAAGGCACATCGAAATCGCAATTAGCAAGGGCACGGCATATTTTGCAGGAGAAACTGAAACGTATTGAAATAAATTACAGACCACAGGTAAAGTGATAGAAGAGAATAAACATAACAACACTGAAAAGCTGTTCCATAATGCCTTGGCAAACATGGAAGTACAGCCTTCGCCTGCATTATGGGATAAGGTTGAGGCAAGGCTTGATGATGAGAACAGGAAAAGGCCTGCCCTGTGGATATGGCTGGTTGGTTCACTCCTTTTCATTACAGGTGCTGTGGCTATTGGCTGGTATTTCTATCCACGCAATCAGGCCCCGAGAGAGTATTTTGTGAATAAGAACGTACTACTGGCTCAAGAAAATGTGGCGATTACAAATAGCAATGCAACTACTTTGTCTGACTCTGCAAAAATGAGTTTGCAACAACAAGTGGATTCCATTAATAATACAGAAGCTGAACAAGCTAAACCAATTACTTCTCAAACTATAGTGCAAAAAAGTTCCGCAACTACAACGCCCAATAAACTATCTGTAAATAATACTGCACACATAACAGCTGTTACACATAACACAGTAGCAACACCAAAGGATAACAGTACAACATATACCAGCTTAAAAAACTCTCCCGTAAAAAAGGACAGTGCAACACATACTACTGCAATAAACAAAACACAAACTCAGGTAACTAATGTCGCTAGTAATACAACAATAAAGCCTTCTGTTACAAATGAACCGGAGACACATAAATCACCCGGAGCAAAAAACAATGCAGGCGACAGTATTAACCAGAACAATATCACACAGTCAACAACAACCATACATAAGAACACAAGCTCTCTTCTGAATGCAGTGGCCGAAAAACCCTTGAATAAAGATTCTATTGCAGGGGCATTATTAGCTGCTATACAAGCAAAGAAAAATGATTCTATAAAACAGGCAAAAGAAACAACAGCAAATAAAATTCTACAGCAAAAGAAAACAGATTCTTTAAAATCAGATAGTATACAAATAGCAAAGACAGACTCCACTAAAAAAGATTCAGCTAAAAAAATAACGGCTGCAAAAGACTCTTCTCATCATCTCGCCCTGCCGTCGCTATTAAGCATTGCCATTTATTATTCGCCTGAAATTGCACGTAACGATGTAACAAGTCATAGCACCACTTTCAATATGCAAAACGCTGTTCCTAATCTACGCTATTCTTTCGGGGTCAAATTCGGTTTAAGCTTTGGTAAATTTGAATTGAATGCAGGTATCGCCTATTCGCAATTACATCAAACTTTCGGGCTCGATACAATATCATTCTCTAAGAACATATCACAGCCTCTTATTATCAATACTTCGCTTGGCAACCTGGCAGTACCCGTGGGACCATTGATGGCAGGTATATCTGTTGCGCCATGGCTTGTAACCGTACATGACCATTACCAGTATAATGAAACCGTGAACTATATTAATATGCCAATAAATGCACGCCTCAATTTTGGCATCGGTAAGTTTATTCCTTATGTTACAGCAGGTATAAACCTGCAATATGCTATAAGTGAAAATGCAGTGCTCGATGTAATTAAAGACAAAGGTGTGGACCTGAATCTAACATACAGCAGCCTGAATGTAAATGCGTTTAATATAGGCTTTAGTGCAGGTGCCGGCATTGAATATAATATTGTGAAACGACTGAGTGTGTATGTTGAACCAAATGCCAGGCTTAATACACTTCCGCTATCGGGCAATGATAAATCACTCAATTATTACTTTGGCTGCCAGGGTGGAATAAAATTAGGGCTCTAGACTTTACAGATTCTTTTTCACCCAGAGGTTTTTGAATTTATTCAAGTCAGCCGGGTGTTTCTTCTTTCTCTTATTCTCATATTCCATAACTGCATGGCCGAGGTCACTCATAAAAGGAAGGCCAATGGTTTTGTATTCATACTTACCATCATTCAGCACATTGCGCTCGTTCAGGTACATCAGCACCGACAAACAAAATTCCGAATGCGTAGTAGTATCTATCATATATGTACAGTCGGCGAGGAAGCCATAGGCCCTGCCCACAATATTCATTGAACGGATATTACCAATAGCACTGTCAGATATAGTATCTGTCATGCCATAGTATATATATTTCTTAAGGTTATCGGCATACGATTTTCTATCATAATGCGGGTAATCGCTTTCGCGTGGCAGCATACCCATATATGTATATAAGAATGTATAATCACCATCTGTTAACCTGAAACGGTTTTTTACCGGAAAGCTATTCGGGAAAATAATAGAGAGCAGAATATCATTTTCATTTTTAAACGGCATGTAATTATTACGCCTGAAATCACGGGCTGTCTTAACTTTTGCATCTTCCCGGTATCCCTTACCTATTATAGTATGCTCCGCCACATTTTGAATACTTGCCATATTACTGTCGGCAGGTTGTTTATATAGTACTGCTGAGTCGTCTGTGAGAAATGTAAACGGATTTGTGTGCCTGTTAGCAGTGCTATCGCAATGCACATTAAATCGCTGGTTTATCATTGCATCACTATATCCCATTTCGTGTAGCCTGCGGTTTATATATTTGGGCCCGAGGAATTCATATATACGGCTATAGGCATAGTTATCGCTAACAAGTAACATTTGTTTTATAAAGTGAGCAATGCTAGGGTATTTGTTCTTTGCCGTGGTATCGCGATACTCTACTGTCTCGCATTTATATGCACTGTCAACAGCAAGGCGTGTATCTTTTGTTATGCCGTATATTTTATTGAGGCTATCTATTTTCTCAAGCGCAAGTGCAACCAAAGGCAATTTTACAAGGCTTGCCGGGTAATAATACCTCGTACTTGGAGGATACAGATAATGCCGTTTAAGATGCGCTACATTATTTGAATCGCGGTTAATCTGGGTATAAATAACCTGGAAATGATATTTTGAAGGATGCTCAAATACCTTATGATATTTTAAGTCGAGTGAATTGGAATGAATAATTTCGAGCAGAACAGAATTAACTTTCTTGACGTCGTGATATACAGGAAGCGAAGGGTTGATGCTGTCAATTAAATTACCCTGCCCTGTACAAGGTTGCAGCGCTGCAATTACCAGTACTATGGCACACCATAATTTCATCAGGCTTTAACTTTTGCGTTCTGCCTTAATAAGGTTCTGGTAGTTAGAACCCCAATGGTAACCCAGGGAAAATGGTAATGGCTTTACTAGCTTTAAACTGTCACCGATATGGTATGCTTTCTGCAGGTCAAGTTGATAAAAACCTGAAGGGAAACTGCTGACAGGCTTTATATAATTACCATAAAAGGTAAGTTTCCAATCCTTTGAAGGCAAATACCTGTAAGGAACTCCGGTATCATCCTGTACTATGCTGGCGCTTTTCTTTAACACCGCATTGCGCATTACAGAAAAAGTAGGGTTATGCAATAAGTAGGAAGCTGATTTTATGTAGGTGGTTGAAACAGGCATTTTATTCAGGAATGCCATAAGCCCTATATTTTTTTGAATTTCTACATCCACCATATTGCATTTCATATACGAAGCTACTTGTATGCCTGTATCGCCCGGATGCCTGAAGTATACTTTCACGAAATCATTTGTATGTGCAGGTACACTGTCTTTATTCAAAGGAGAATCCGTTCCATCGTCATTTAAATGATAGTACTTTACATTCACTATCTCATAATTGTTCCTCACTAAAAAAATACACATTAACGGCAATGTTCCGTTGACATTATTTTTTTGCAGATCGTTCAACATGTTCTTGGTAATGAAATAGCTTTTGGTAAGAATATCATCAAGCGAACCATATACCTCGGTCATATATGCATCAATATCCTTCGTTTTCATTTTTGCCAGTTCAGGCAATGCACCCGCTCTTTCCAGCCCATATAAATGATAGTGCTTTGCTTGCGGGAAAAGTACATTGGCATGTAAAATATCCGGTCCACTGAAAGGATAAAATACATCGAGGTTCTGTTTACGCTGTTCTGCCAGTTCAGTTACCGCCCATGTTGCCATTGGCTTCAGGCGTACTTTGTCAGCGTGCCCCCATTCGTATGTAAAATTCTTTGAATAACGTATCCACACGGTATCTTTCTCCAGTGTAGCGGGCAATGTACTTCTATCTAACTGTTTCATGCCGGCAATGTAACGGGCAATGTCGTTATACTTTCTGTTCGGTGTTACTGTATCAATATTCACAGGCCTAACAACAACTGGTGCAGCAGGCTTCTTAACTGTATCAGCTTTAGGTGCAGCAGGTGGTACCGTTTCAGTTTTATTTTGCGTAGGCTGGTTTGAGCACGATGCGACAAACACCAGCGGTAATAACGAATACAATAGAATGTTAACTGACTTCTTGATCATAGGTTTTTGGTTTCCGTAAAAAATAAATTATGCTTCCGGCCAGAATGGTTGCCAGGCCCAGCAGCGATTGTTTGTAATTGACACTCATGGTAAAATAAAGAGTCCATGCGCTCAAAAGTAAGAAAATGAAAGGAGTTACAGGATAGCCAAATGTTTTGTATGAATCGGATTTTATCTTTCCCCTGATGCGCATAACAAACAACCCGAATACAGTAAGGAATGTTATAAGGTTCAATGTGAAACCAACATACAGCATTACATCGGAAAACGTTGAGGTAATTACAAGGAAAACCGAAATGGCGCATTGTATAACTTTAGCTACAACAGGAATACCATGCTTATTTTGCTTTGCTAAAAAGCTTATTTGTTTTAAATCTTGCCCCATAACCTGAGCCACACGCGGACCAATAAATACCATTGAACTAACTGACGATAGCAGCGTGAGTGCAATAAGAATAGCCATTAGCTTTGAACCATTCGGGCCAAAGATATGAGTAGCGGCAATGTAACCTACCTCCTGCTTATCCTTTAACTCACTCATTGGTGAAGAATAGAGGAACACATAATTGATAAGCACATATAACACCATAACTATTATAGTGCCGTACAAAAGCGATTTAGGAATATTTACCTTAGGGTTTTCCATGTCGTTGGCAATATATGCCGAGGCATTCCATCCTGAATACGCATAGTAGATATAGTTGAGCGATACCGCAAATGAAGCCGAGAAGATACATGTCCAGCTTTGTTCTTTTACATTGCTTACAACTGGTAATATATCAACATGCTGAGATGTTGCCAATGCTAAACCGGCAACTACAAAAAACAATATCAGTACAATTTTAAGAATGGTCGATGTATCCTGAATAATAGCGCTTCTTTTCAATGTAAAGGAATGTATAATGGTAATAAGCACCACAATGCCCGATGCCATAATAACCGGGTTAATAACCGGGTACACTTTGTTTACATAATTACCCAATGCCATTGCAGATAGGGCTACCGGTGCTGCAAAACCAACCGTAACCGATACCCAACCTGATAAAAAACCAAGCAAGGGGTGAAATATTTTAGTGAGGTATTGATACTCCCCGCCTGAACGAGGCATGGCTGAGGCCAGTTCGCCATACGATAATGCCCCGCACAATGCAATTACACCGCCTAATACCCAAAGCATCATTATGGCAAAGCCCGACTGAATACCATCAAGCTGGTAGCCAAGGCTGGTGAAAACCCCGGTACCAATCATATTGGCAATAACTATAAAGGTGGCTGTATAAAGGCTTATTTTGCGAATGGACACGAATTCAATAAAAATAGCTTACAATAATACCGTTTTTAACTCAAAGCAGATACAAAAAAGCCCGGGCTTTTTACTACCCGGGCTTTTATATTGCAGTTGCTATTATTGTAACACCACTCTGCGGTACGTAACACCATCGCTGGTAATTACCTGAATGGTATAAATACCTTTTGCATATGCACTCATATCATATTGCTCAACCATTTTACCATTTTGCTTAGTGTAGTTTTCCTGCTCAATAAGCTGGCCAAGGTCGTCGTATATTTTAACTACAACGGTTTGTTGTTTATTCAGGTTCATGCTAAGGTTAAACATACCCCTGGTAGGGTTAGGAAATATATTCAATGAATTTACTGACGGCATATTCTGTACATTCAGAGGTGGATTGAAATATATGTTACCTGTATTTGATTTAGATGCATTGTAATTTATAGCTTCTATACCATGCAGAGGCCCATGTGAACTGCAGCCAGTTGCGCCGCCAATACCCACATGGTAAAACCATGTTCCTGTATAGGACATTGGGGGTGTATCAACATACCCAAATGTGTTTGGTGATACTGATGCAATACTATCGTACGTTATTCCGGGAACGCTGTCACGGTAAATAATATAATGTGTAAACGTAGCACCTTCAAAATTATCCCATACAAGATCTACAGTTGTGCTGTTAGCCAATGTTGTGGTAAGGTGTATGGTCTTAAATAATACACTCTGACTGATAGGCGATGACTGTCCGCACGAATCAAGCTCTGATATTTCATAAGCCCAGCTACGGTTACCCGAATTTGAAATGGTGTCAACATACAATCCTGAACTGCCTGAAGAGTGACCAATGATATTAAATATACCGGGTGCGGTTGTTTCCCTATATATATAGTAATACTTTATTCTGCTGTTCAGATCAGGATCCCATGCCAGATTAATAAAACCGGTAGACGGATCAACCGTTGCCATGCAAATTGATACTCCCTGAGGCAGGGCTGTGGTTATTTTAGCGCTGGCGCTTCCTGCACAACCGGCAGCATCAGTTACTGTCACTCCATAATTGCCTGATGTAAGATCGTAAATATTTTGTGTGCTTGCGCCATTGGTCCATGCATAATTATATGGCGGTGTACCTCCTGTGGCATTTATAACAATATCGCCCAGTGTTTTGTTTACACAATTAAAGTTAACTACTGAATCTAATGTAACCAATGGACCTGAAGCATTACTTACTGAAACAAGTGCATCAGTAGCACAGGTATTACTATCTGTAACTGTTACTGAATAAGTACCTACTGCCAGGTTACTTATAGAACTAATAGTAGATCCGGTGCTCCAGCTATATTGATATGGTTTTGTTCCGCCTGTTACCGATACGTTCGCTCCTCCATCAGCACTACCGCAACCTGCAAAAATTGAATTTGTAGTTAATGACAATGGCGCAGGCTCAGTAACGTTCATTGCCTGTATTATTGTACATCCGTTCGCGTCAGTTACGCTTACCTGGTAAGGTCCTGCTGACAGATCGTTGATGTTTTGTGTTGTAGCAGTGTTCGACCATGCATATTTATAAGGAGTTGCTCCACCTGTTACAGTTATAGATATAGAACCACTAGTATCGCTGTTACATGCCACATTTGTTATTGAATTTACGGTAACAGTAGGCGCACCCGCATCGGTTATATTAATTGCCTGATACGTCGAGCAGTTAGCCGCATCATTAACTGTTATAATATATGTGCCCGAAGGCAGATTATTATTTGATGATACAGTATCACCGTTGTTCCATGAATAGCGGTATGGTGCTGTTCCACCTGTTACATTAACCGATATAGCTCCATTGCTTGCACCGCATGTACTTTGTGTAATAGTAGGACTTATAGCAGGGCCGCTTGAAGCAGTTACAGTTACGCCAGCAGTGGCTGTACATCCGAAACCATCGGTAACGGTTACACTGTAAGAACCTGCTGCAAGGTTACCGGCAGTAACGCCTGTTTGCGCAGGAACAGTTGTCCATGAATAATTATATGGCACCGATCCTCCTGATGGTATTGCTGTTGCAGTTCCGTTTTTCGTTCCGCAACTGGCATTGGTACTATTAGCAGTTACACTTAGCGGAGCTGGTGTAAGAATGGTTGCTGAATCTATTACCTGGCAAGCATTACTATCTTTTATAGTAACAGTATATGCAGCTACCGGCATATTATATATAAGATTTGTTGTAGCTCCATTGCTCCATGAATAAGTATAAGGAGCAGTTCCGCCGGTTGGCTTTGCGGTAATGTTTCCGTTTGACTTGCCGCATGAAGCATTTACAACCAACAGGTTGCCATTTATTGGCGCCGGTTGGCCTATAATAGCCGTTGCAGTACCTGTACAACCATTATTGTCTGTAACGGTAACGGTATATGAGCTAGCTAAAACACCGGCAATAATAGAATTTGTTGCCCCATTGCTCCAATTATACGAAAGAGGTTTTACGCCTCCCTGCACAGAATCATATGCACTTCCGTTATTGAGGCCATAACAGGTAGCATTATGAGTTATTGCTGTTGTTATTATTGGTGCCGGTTGGGTTAAAATAGTATCAGCGGTTTTTGTGCATCCGTTATTATCAGTTATTGTTACGGTGTATGAACCGGCAGCAAGGCTGGTATTGTTGTTGGTTGTTGCCCCATTGCTCCACAAGTATGTATATGGTGCAGTTCCGCCGGTTATTCCTCCCAGGTTAATGCTACCATTTGATGCGCCATTACATGTTGGGTTTGTAAATACTGGGTTAGATACATTTATGGATGATGGCTGAGTGAGGTATGCGCTGTCGCCTGCATGACATCCATTTGCATCTGTGACTGTTACGCTGTAATACCCTGCAGCTACATTGTTTAATGAGTTTGTAGTTGCTGAATTATTCCATGTATATGTGTACGGGGGTGTTCCGCCGCTTACGTTTGTGGTAAGGCTGCCATTTGCGCTTCCATAACAAGTTGGGTTAACAGTGGTTATAGTTGCACTTGGAGGAGCGAGTACGCTTATAGATACTACGGCAGTATTACTGCATCCGTTTGCTGATGTACCTGTAACCGTGTAATTTGTATTGAACCCCGGGGAAGCTGTTACATTTGGACCTCCGGAATTGCTTAAGCCAGCACCTGGTGACCAGTTATATGTAGTTGCACCACTTGCTGTCAATGGAGTAGAGCCGCCAGCACAAATAGTTGTTTGTCCACTCACAGTTATGGTTGGTAACGCATTTACAGTTACCATTACCGTAGCAGTACAGTTAACACTATCGCCAGCCTGGGTTGCAGTAACTGTGTACACTGTAGTAAAGGAAGGGCTTGCGATAACGCTATCGCCCAATGTGGTGTTTAGCCCAGTACTTGGTGTCCATGTATAGGTTGTTGCACCTGAAGCCCTAAGACTTGTAGAACCTCCTGAACATACAGTAGCCGTGCCCGGGAATATACTTACGCTGCATTGCGCTTTTAAGTTTGTAAACGTCGCAATCAGCAAAGCTGAAATAGTTGCAATAATACTTAAGTAGGAGTGTTTTTTCATGGAAAATGGGTTTTGTGCTGCAAAGATATTAAAAAGCCAGAGCTCTAGAAAATTAGATAGTTCACATTTAAAGTATATTTTCTGCCATTGTGTCACCAATAAATTTCAGTATCAAAAAATAGATGTAATAGTTTTAAAATCAGCATATTACGAAAACAGAGGTTATGTATTTTAGCAATTGAGTACATTGTTATTTATTGCATTTATCAATAGAATCTATTTAATTGATACTTCCCCTATGGCAGACAATTCATATCAAAAAACTTGAGTATGTTTAAAGCATATTATCTCGCCCTGCGTCCTATTAAAAAATGAAAGAAGAGATGATTGCTATACCAATGGCTGAACAAAAGAGCCAAAATATCATTCAAACCGTTCAGGAATACGGTAAGCGCCTTTTTGGGTTTATACGCGGCCGCGTTAAAACCGATGAAGATGCGCAGGACATATTGCAAGATGTCTGGTACCAGCTTAGTAATGTCACTAATATTGATTCTATTGAACAGGTTGGTTCATGGTTATATACTGTTGCGCGCAACAAAATAACCGATAAGTATCGTAAACAAACAACCCAGCATTTAGAGGACTTTGTATACGAAGACGAGGATGGTGAGGTAAGCTATAAGGACATTCTTTTGGCTGACTTTAAAACTCCTGAGGACGATCATCTGAAGCAGGTTTTTTGGGAAGAGCTTTTCAAAGCGCTTGATGAGCTGCCTGAAGAACAGAAGCAGGTATTTGTATTGAATGAGCTAGAGGACCTGACCTTCCGTGAAATTGCTGAAAGAACAGGAGAGAATATTAAAACACTAATTTCCCGCAAACGGTATGCAGTAGCGTATTTACGTGAGCGGTTAAAAACAATTTATATCGAACTATTAAATTACTAAAACACAAAAATCATGACAAACGAAGAGAATCATAACATGGGATATCGCAGAGGCGGCTGGGGCTGGTGGTGCATATTCATTCTGCCACTTGCAGCAGTAGCTGTATTTGCGGTAGGGTATGTAGTAATGGCCTTATGGAACTGCATAATGCCGGGCTTATTCCCTACACTAAACGTAGGCACACTTACCTATTGGCATGCACTGGGCCTGCTGTTACTTTGCAAGATCCTTTTTGGTGGCTTTCACAAGCACCACAGAGGCTGGAGAGGTAGACGCCAAATGAATGCAGCCTGGAAAGAAAAATGGATGCAAATGAGTGATGAAGAAAAAGCCAAATTTAAAGACGAATGGAAAAACAGGTGCGGCAATAGATGCTAATAACACATAATGTTGGTTAAAAAAGGAGGCATTTTGCCTCCTTTTTTAGTATACTTCACTTATAATCGCAACCTGTTCCGTTTATGCTTTAAATGGCTATATTGCGGTATATTTCCATAAAGCGTTTACCTTTGCAGTCCCCTTTTAATTACCTCCATGAATAACGTCCAGAAAAACAGGTGGAAGATCATACTTATTGTGGTGGCATCGGTTATAGTCGGTGTGTCGCTCTGGTATTCCAATATTCTGGTAAATAAAATGCAACTGGAAGAACGCCAGAAGGTTAAGCTATGGGCAGAGGCTATCCAAAAGAAGGCTAAACTGGTAAAATATGCCAATACGCTTTTCAACCAGATAGGTGGTGACGAAAGGCAAAAAGTACAGCTTTGGGCTGATGCTACCAAAATGCTTGCCAGCAATGATGTGTCAAATATTGACCTGGGTTTTATATTTAAGCTTATTCAGGACAACCAAACTGTGCCGGTTATTTTAACCAATGATAGAAACAAAATAATATCATCGCGTAACCTCGATTCAACAAGACAGAATGACACCGTTTATGTAAGACAAGCCCTTACAAAAATGAAGGAACAACACCAGCCTATTGAAATTACCGTATACAAAACCCAGAAGAACTATTTATACTACCAGGATTCGAAGGTATTTACTGAATTGAAAGGAGTTTTGAATGACCTGCAAAACTCATTTATGTCGGAAGTAGTGGCAAATGCAGCTTCGGTACCGGCCATTATAACCGATTCAACCCGCACTCATCTTATTTCCTATGGCAGTATTGACTCCCTTAGTCTTAAGGATTCTACATCACGAAGGGAGCTTATAAATACTATGGCCCAAAACAGTACCCCAATTATTATAGATTTAGGTGATGGTGGTAAACAGTATATATACTATGAAGAATCAACTTTCTCAAAAGAGCTACGTTACTTCCCTTACCTGGAATTGGGTATTATTGGCTTATTCATGCTATTCAGCTATTCATTATTCAGTACTGCAAGGCGGGCAGAGCAAAACAGGGTATGGATCGGTATGGCCAAAGAAACTGCCCATCAGCTAGGCACCCCTCTTTCTTCACTTATGGCATGGGTTGACTACTTAAAGACAAAAGATTTTGCCAATGCCAGTGAAATGGAAAAGGACGTGAAACGGCTTGAGATAATTACCAGTCGTTTTTCAAAAATAGGTTCATCGCCACAACTTGAAATGCTTGATGTAGCAAATGAATTACAGGAAACTATGGACTACATGAGGGCACGTACCTCGCAAAAGGTAAAGTTCTCCCTAAACATTGCACCAAATGCTGATACTATTGCACCACTAAATTCTCCGTTGTTTTCATGGGTAGTTGAGAATTTGTGCCGTAATGCAATTGATGCCATGGGTGGTGAAGGCGCTTTGAGTGTAAGCATAACAGATCAGATGCAGTTTCTTTATATTGACATTAGCGATACCGGAAAGGGAATACCCAAAGGCAAATTCAAAACTGTATTTGAACCGGGTTATACAACCAAGGAAAGAGGCTGGGGGCTTGGCCTATCACTATGCAAAAGAATTATTGAAGATTACCATGAAGGCAAAATATTTGTCAAAGGTTCTGAGCCGGGTAAGGGTACCACTTTCAGAATTGTACTTAAAAAACGCGTTTAACTCCTTAGACTTTGGCAGGTATATACATTCACATACCCTTTTGTAAACAAGCTTGCCACTATTGCGATTTTCATTTTTCTACTTCACTAAGCAGTAAAACAACATTGGTTGATGCACTCTGCACCGAAATTGAAGCCCGCAAGGATTACCTTGAAACAAAAGAACTATCAACCGTTTACTTTGGCGGAGGTACTCCGTCCCTGCTTGATAAATTAGCCATAGAAAAGTTACTTGGAACAATAAGCAAGCATTTTACCCTTACAAAAAATGCTGAGATAACTCTCGAAGCTAATCCGGATGACCTGAACACACAAAAGACAAATGAATTAAAGGCCACAGGAATAAATAGGCTTAGCATAGGCATACAATCATTTCTCGACGAGCATTTGCTGCTAATGAACCGATCTCATACTTCGGCACAAGCAATTACGGCTGTAAAAAATGCGAAAAAATCGGGCATTGAAAACATCAGTATCGACCTCATCTATGGCCTACCAAGCCTTAGCCTTGCCAAATGGAAACATAACCTTGAACAGGCGTTTTCACTTGATGTTCCTCACCTTTCAAGCTATTGCCTTACAGTAGAAAAAAAAACAGCCTTAAACAAATTTGTAGAGAACAAAACTATTGCGCTACCTGCAGAACAAATTGTACTGGAACAATTTGAAGTATTAATGGAAGAGGCAGCTAAGCACAATTTCGTTCATTATGAGATCTCAAATTTCTGTAAAGAGAACATGTACTCAAGGCATAACAGCAGCTATTGGAAAAGTGATTCTTATTTAGGCATTGGTCCATCAGCCCATTCATATAATGGAATATCTCGCCAATGGAATGTAGCCAACAATGTACTTTATATAAAGGGCATAAATGCAGCCGAACAGGTTTTTGAGAAAGAAATTTTAACTGATGCCAACAGATTCAATGAATATATAATGACTCGCTTACGCACTATATGGGGAATAGATTTGAGGTTTATTGAAACTAACTTCGGAAGAAAAGTACTTGACAACATGTTGAATAGCATCAAAGAATATATTGACGCCGGATTTATGCAAGAAAACAAGGAAAATGTAACTTTGACTCAGAAAGGAAAATTCCTTGCCGATAAAATTGCTTCCGATCTATTTATATAATCATGTTTGTAAGTATTCAACATAAGGGTAAGAATTACAGGGCCGACCTGGGTAAACCCATTGATATTTCAATTCCACTGCGGGCTGGCAAACACAATGTAAATGCATGGAATGCCGAACCCGTTAAAATTGAGCCTGTACATGTCGGCAATTGGGTTGGTGAAGTTAAATCAGGTGCACCGGTTAATTTCAGAAATATATTCTTCAACCCACATGGTAACGGAACACATACTGAATGTGTAGGGCACATAAGTAAGGAAGATTATAGTATTAATCAATGCCTGAAAGAGTTTTTCTTTATTGCTGAAGTAATAAGTATTTTACCTGATGAGCTACCAAATGGAGACAAGGTAATTACCGATAAACATATTATGAATTGCCTGGGAGATAAAAGACCTGAAGCATTAATAGTAAGGACCATTTCGAACCCGGTGGCTAAAATGAACATACAGTATTCGGGTACTAACCCACCCTACCTTACTAACGAAGCAATGAGTTACATTGTATCGCTAGGTATAAGCCATTTTCTTATTGACCTGCCTTCAGTAGATAGGGAAGATGACGGAGGAAAGCTTTCATGTCATCACATTTTCTGGAACTATCCGCAGGATACTAAACAGGAAAGAACAATTACAGAATTTATATATGTTCCCAATACTGTATTTGATGGTGCTTACCTTCTCAATCTGCAAATTGCAAGTTTTGAAAATGATGCCACACCCAGTAAACCTGTATTATTTCAACTAGTTGTATAAATAAAAAAGCCCCGAATTGCTTCAGGGCTTTTTTCAATAATTAACTATTCTTTACTTTATTATACTAACACGTCCCACATATCTATGGCTATCGTGGAACACATCTACTATTTGTATTAACCACACGTACGTATCTTCCTCGCACTTTTGACCACTACCACCCTGAACTGTTCCGTCCCATGGCTGGCTCATGCTTGTACAATGATACAATTGCATTCCCCAACGGTCAAATATCCACATCTCATAGCTCAATATTCCAACACCCTTTCCAATGAATCCATCATTTATACCATCTCCATTTGGTGTAAATGCATTTGGCACATAGAATGTCCACACAGGCTGAACAATAACCGGTACATCAGTTGTATCTACGCAGCCAAATTTGTTTTTAATTGCAAGGTATACAACAAAGGTACCTGTATCAGTATATGTATGAGTAGTATTCTCTGTTGTTTCCAAAGAATCCTTTCCATCGCCGAAGTTAAACCACGACCAGCTTACAGGATTACCTGTGGACTGATCAGTAAACACTACAGTTGGGTTATCTACAAGTACTGTTGGGTTAGGATTAGCAGCAAACTTAGCAACCGGTACCGGCCATGCCGTTACATAATTTGGTTTCACAAGCGTTGCCGTACAACCAAAGTTTGTTGTTACGGTTAGTGAAACCGTATATGTTCCCGGCTTAGTGTAACAATGGTTTGGTTGTTTCAGATCTGATATTGAATCAGGTGAACCATCACCAAAATTCCATGCCCATGCATTTATGCTGGAAACTGGTGGTGGAATTGGTGAAACCGTGCTTAAATTGGTATCTGTTATACACTTAGGTGTACAGAAAGCAGTGTCACTAACAAATGCAGGAACAGGGTTTGGATGCACCAGAACCTGCTCAGTAACTGAATCAATACAGCCATTGCTTGAAGTAACCACAAGGGTTACATTATAAGCTCCTGCAGATGCATAAGTATACGATGGATTCTGTGTTCCTGCGGTTCCATTAGCAGGATCACCAAACCTCCATGACCATCCTGTAATTATTCCACCCGCTACTTTAGATGTATCGGTGAAATTAGTAGCTACACCCTGGCAAGGCGCAGTTGCCGTAAAGCCTGGTACTGGTATCGGGTAAACAGTTACCGGTAAATTAATTATTGAATCACAGCCATTGTTTGAAGTTACCTTTAATGAAACCTGGTATATACCAGAGGCCTTATATGTATACGTAGGGTTCTGTACTGTTGATGTACCGCTACCATCGCCAAAACTCCATGACCAACCGGTTATTGTTCCACCGCATGATATTGTTGATTTATCTGTAAATGTAGTTGCAAAACCAGGGCATTCGGTTGTAGCTGTAAAGTTAGGAACCGGCACCGGGTTAATAGTAACAGTTATAGTTGTATCATGTACACAATTTGTACCTGAAGTAACCGTCAGCATTACATTATAAGTACCACATGCTGCATACTGGTGGGTTGGACTTGCAGAACTTGAAGTGCTTCCATCACCGAAATTCCATGCATACGTAGCACCGGTTGCAGGAATAGATGTATTGGTAAATACCATTGCCTGATCACTACAAACAGGCGGGGCTGTGAAATTTGGCACCGGTATTGGATTAACCAATGCAGTACCTGTTGCATTACCTGTGCAACCGGCAGATGTAGTAAGAACTACAGACACATTAAATGTACCCGTAGTACCGTAAGTATAAGTAGGGTTTTGAACGGCAGATGTACCATTTGTCGGCGCATCTCCAAATGCCCATGCATATGTTCCGCCCGCCATATTAGTTGGGGTGAGAGTGAACACACTTGCAGTACCCAAACATACAGGAGGTACTGTAAATGTACCTGTTGGGTTAGGATTAACAACTACAGGTACTTTAATAGTATCAGTACAGCCATTAGCGCTGGTTGAAATTAATGTGGCGGTATAGCTTCCTGCTACAGAGTATGTATAAGTAGGGCTTGCTGTAGTTGAAGTTCCCGGTGGGGTATCACCAAAACTCCATTTATATGTTGCTGCACCTGTTGTTGTATTTGTAAACACTGTACCTGTACCCTGGCAAACAGTTGATGCAGTAGCTGCACCCACCGGGCTCGGGTTTACTGTTATTGTGTTTGTAGTTGAATCTACACATCCTGCACCTGTTGAGGCAACCAGTTTAACAGTATAAGTGCCTGCAGTTAGGTATGTATATGATGGGTTTTTAACAGTTGATGTTCCATTTGCAGGGTCACCAAAACTCCATGCCCAGGTAGTAGCACCTGTTGATGTATTATTGAAAGTAGCAGCCTGACCCACACATACTGGTGCCACATTAAACGCAACCGTAGGTTGACCAACAACCTCAACAGGAAGGGTAACCGCATTCTGGCAACCATTATTAGAAGTTGAGGTTAGTGTTACGTTATAGTTTCCTATTGCTGAATATGTATATGTCGGGTTTTGAACGGTTGATGTACCATTAGTAGGCGGGTCACCAAATTTCCAACTCCAGCCAGTTATTGATCCGCCACAGGCTATAGTAGTTTTATCGGTAAACTGGGTTGCACCATTAATACAAACCGTATCAGCAGTAAAATTAGGAACCGGGTTAGGATTCACAATTACATTCGTTGAGTCTTTTGCAATACAGCCTTTTACACCTACTGTAAGCACCACTTTATATGTGCCGCAAACAGTATAGGTATGCGTAGGATTCAGTACTGTTGAAGTACCACCATCCCCAAAGTTCCAACTGAAGGGGCCTGTGGCTGGCGTGGACGTGTTCGTAAAGGCGGTCGGCGTATTTAAGCAGACCGTATTTGCCGTGAACGCCGCCGTAGGCGGCCCGATGACGACGACGGGTAATACAGTATCACCCCCGCAACCACTACTTAGAGCCTGCAGAGTGGCCGTATAATTTCCAGCCGCAGGATACGTGTAGGTAACGGGGCCGGCAGAACTTGAAGTAGCTCCGGAAGCAAACGTCCATGTATATGTATTAGAGGCAGGATTACCCCCTGTAGTTAAGTTAGTAAATGTGGTTGGATTACCCGCACAAACCGTATCGGATTTAAAATTAGGTTTGGGGGCAGTTGCTGTACTGCTTACAATGACTGTATCAAGGGTATCGGCACAAGATGACCCTGTAACATTTTGCATAATCACTGTATACTTACCTGCACAACCTACCGTTATTGTTTGTGCAGTTGTAGAGCCCACAACACAAGGGCCTGTCCATTTATAACTTAATGCTCCTGATGGAGCCGTTAGTGTAATTGGGCTGCCACAAATAGAAGGAGCCGAAGTAATAATACCTAATGGCTGGCACTTGGCATCGAAATATGCATAACCAAAGTGACCACCTTGTGAGCAGTCAGATGTTTTAATAACAACTGTTACACAGGTACCTATATATTTTTTCAAAGAAACATATGCAGATGTCCAAGGAAGATAATCCACCGTTGTCGGGCCTTCCTTTGGATCATTAAATGTCATCGTTTGCCAGGTAGCGCCTGACGTAGAACCTGCAACTACCGAATAGTTACCACACTTAGGTATGGTATCTCCGTTTTGATCAAGCATGGCTAAATCAAAGTATGGCTGAGCATAATGTGTGTGTGTGTTTGTAGGATTTTCAAGTATTATGGCATACATATAATAAAAGTCAGCATTAGCAGCTGTTACATTAAATGTTTGTTCAAGCAAAGCAACCCCAAAACCATTTTGACTGCTGTCTCCAATTCTTGCTGAATAACTTCCTCCACCTGCCAGGGGACATACTATTGGAATAGCAGCCCCTACAACAGGATCAGCACCGCCACCTGAAGTTAAAGATACCTGGTAAGAACTGGTAGATGCATCATAAGCTGAGTACTTAACACCTGCACCAAGAGGGGCCGAGGAACAGGTTGGCGTAGTGTTACTGAACGCACTATTCGTAGAATTATTTACCGCATAACAGGTCGTCCAATCACTCAAATCTCCATTCTCAAAACCAATATTAGAACAGGCCGGTTCACAAACACCGCCGGCAAATGCAGTCGCCTTGTGCGACTCGATTACCTCATGTATAGTACTCGGAAACTCTGCCTTTATTTCTCTATATTTATTAACCAACTTTATGTAATACGCCTCTGCCTTTTGTATGTATTCTTGCTGTTTAGAATTTGTGAACGCCTTATTTTTTAACACCCTAAAGAATAGTTTGGTTCTATATTTAGCAAGACTATCTTCATAATAGTTATTAAACTCGGCTGATTCAATGGGAGTCATATTTACCTGCTGCTGAACATATTGGAATATTTGAGTTTGTATTGCATCAGTATTTTGTTCTGCCTGATCTGTGCTTGAAGAAACCTGAGCACTGGCAATTATGCAGCTTAGTAAAAGTACAAGGGTCAATACAACACTTGTTTTCATTTTTATTAGGCAATAATTTTTTTTCATAACTAAATAATTAATCAGTTATTAATATTCATTTGTGTTTTCAAGGCGAAACACTTCAAGTAATTTCAACGAAAAATTGTAAATAAAAAATGCCATACGTTCCGAAGAATTTAATGGCATATTATATGTTCTGTAGCTTTTATGCGCAACCTTTTGATATGATTGCAGGCTAGTTCGGATTCCAGCTTTACATAAAATAAACTGAGAAGTAATTTTTAACATATAGTTAACTTAATAACGTTACTGTTTATTGACTTTCTTATATCAAAAATAAGAAATTTGTATTAAAAAAGCAAACAAAAATGTAACTTTTTCTACAAGCCCCACGTATTAGTAGTGCTGAGCAAGGATAAAGTCCTCTCCTCCAGGCTGTTTGATAATGGTAAGTGGTTATAATCCCAACGCGCCAAAGGCGGCAAACTCATTAATATTGATTCTGTTCTGCCATTGGTAAAAAGCCCAAACTTAGTACCTCTGTCATATACCAGGTTAAACTCGGCATAACGGCCTCGCCTTAGCAGTTGCCATTGCCTGTTTTCTTCAGTATACGGCTTTGTACGGTTTTTTTCAATCAATGGTAAATATGCCCCTAAAAAAGAATTTCCAACCTCTTTTAAAAAATTGAAC
>Ga0207027_1050_pt1 | contig 23440 bp, 19 predicted proteins | sample Alteio_BWMinCont_43_FD_153280 | JGI IMG/M metagenome (GOLD analysis project Ga0207027, IMG submission 153280) | Enriched cells from forest soil in Barre Woods Harvard Forest LTER site, Petersham, Massachusetts, United States -... | ecosystem: Environmental > Terrestrial > Soil > Temperate forest >... | reverse complement strand
TAATATATTCTGAACAACAACAATAATAATATATTATGTACAACGGCAATAATTCTGAACAACAATAATATGACGATGTCCCTCGAAAAATTACCTTGTGGACTGAAGAAATTTACGATACTGTCTTTAGCGAGTTCAGTTAAATTGTTGCAAAAAATTGATTATAAAATTCACTGACTATAATAATACTAAGATACTATAAAAATGAAAATTATGAACGTATGCTGTAATGATTATGTGGGAATGTCAGTATTACAAAGTCATGGGCAGTTGCATATAAGCATAGATGCTAAACAAGCGACTTATGATGCAAACTTTTTGAAAGCATGTGTGGATAGCATTATGAAAACTTGCAATCCTAAAAAACCATATTTCTTCTGTGATGATAATCTACATGAATCCATAATAATTGAAGCAGCACCAAAACAGGGGAGTCTAATTTTTGTGACATTGAGGCCGCTCTTTGATAGCAAGATATATAAACTGAAATTTGTTGGTATTATCGATCAACCAATATTTTACATATGTTCAAACAAAAGTAGTTTTGATGACATTAAAACCAAGCTAGCGTGCAAATATAAAAATTGTAGGGATGGTAATTTTTTCTTCAATGATGAAATGATTGATCGAATGAAACCGATTGACAGATATGGATTTAAATATGGTAATTCTGAACCGAATGAAATTATTTATAGAAATGGTTAAATAAATCCGAATATCGAAGTAGGTGACACTGATAAGAAAATTGCTAAGTCCATAGTTAAATAAATCCGAATATCGAAGTAGGCGACACTGATAAGAAAATTGCTAAGTCCATAGTCAAGAAACGTAAATAAACTATATCAATTCCAGTTAAGAACACATTATGAACTCTATATTTTTGTACTAGCGTGTCCAGATTATGTTATTATTATAAATCAACGCCGATACGTTCAACCGATTATCGTAATAAGTATGATTTTCAATTGTTTTATGTATTGTGTTGTGAATGATATGTAGTTTAATTGTGACAATAAAAATAATTTAATATGTAATCGCAAAAATTTACTTAAAATATAATTCATATATTTAAATGACGGCCGTTTTTATGTGTACGCCAGTTTCATTGATAATTCACACACGAACATTATTACTAAACTCTAGCCCGGAAGCCATTGGTTTGAATTCCAAAAAATAATAATTATTTATCTTTGAGTTTCCCAAGAAATAAACAATAATTTGTACATGTTCAAAACAGTCGCAAAAAATTACTTAAAGAAACAACAATATATTTATATGACGGCCGTTTTTATTTGTGCACCAGTTTCAAAGATAATTCACACATGAACATTGTTACTAAATCTGATTATTTGATCCAGCAACCATTGAGTTCCAAAAAATAATTACTTATCCGTGAGTTCTCCAACAAATGAACAATAATTTACATATGTTCAGTATGGCCGCGAAAAATTACTTAAAGATACAATAATATATTTATATGACGGCCGTTTATATTTGTGCGCAATTACATATGGACATTATTACTTGAGTTTCAAGACATAAATTTCTAAAAATATAATTACTGAGCCTTCTCATAAACAATAATTTATATATGTTCAACATACCCGCGAAAAATTACTTAAAGACACAACTATATATTTATATGACGGACAAATTCCAATAAAGCGCGCTACTACAAATATATTTTTATGTTGTGATCTAATATAATGAACTTGAATCCAATAATCGAACAATCTATAAATTATTATTCATGGACACCAGCATATGCTAAACAAGTTGCATTTGAATATAATAGATTTTTAGAACTAAGATCAATCAACAGTAATCTAAGTCCAAGTGATGATATCGATAGACTATGGCATCTACACTTACTAAACCCAATACTTTACTACGACTACTGTGCTACATTATACCATAAAATAATTGATCACAACCCAACAGATTCATTCAACCAACACGCTAGACAACAACGATTACAAAACACAATAACTGAATATCTTAAGAACTACGATAATTTCACATATCCCAACGTATGGAACTACAAAACTAAATCCAAATCCAAAGAACAACCAAAACTAAAGTCAGAATCAGAATCCAATAATCCAAATGAAATCAAGGTAACAATATATTATACGTTCGATACAAAAACCAATAATGATGTTCGCAAAATATGGAATCCAGATAATGGATATGATCAAAAATATGGCGGTAAAACATTTATAATCGACACGTCAACACAACCAAATAACACGATCGAAAATCTCACAAAACGAATTTCAAAGCTTACCGGCCATAATGCTATTGCTGTACAATTTTATCCTGACAAAGACAAAAATGATGTCCTCAACGGTATGAACACAAAAAATGGCTTTAGATGGAACATATCAGAACATACTTTACTATCTGATATCAAATATAATCTAGTATGCATATTAGAACAAATGTCTCAACATGGTTACTGCTAATGCTAATGCTAATGCTAAAAAATTGATTTACAATTATAATATATAATATAAGTATTATAACATCAATATGGATAACGATCAGACAATTGAATTCGAATCTAAATCTGATGCATCTGAAACTACAACCATAGTTCCTCAACTACTACCAATCGAGAAAAGTCAGTACCAGCGTCTCAACGACGTCAAAACAAATCTAATCAACATCTTCACCAACCGAGGATTCATCAACCCTGAAAATCAAAAGAAATACACTGACAAAATGATATCACAAGAAAATGACGATCTAGAATACATAATTCACTTAGACAACGCTACTAATTATAACACAACCATCGAAAAAAAAAGAATATATCTCAAAATATTCGATTACAAGATATCATCCATCAACAAAGATTCACCCATAGGAGAATTCCTCACAAAATACAATGACGAATACAAATTCATTATCGTTGAAAATATAAACCAACGATCCGAAAAAATGATCGCCAGCTACAAAACTGCTTGTGAGATATTCAAAATTGCTGAACTGAAACTTAATATCATTGATCACATCCTAGTCCCCAAACACATCGTGCTAACCGTTGACGAAGGTAAGGCTGTCAGAGAGGCCTATAATGCTAAAAAAAGAGATATGCCGTTCATGTCATCAACTGATCCTATCGCAAGATACTATGGAATGAAACCCGATGAAATTTGTAAAATCATTAGACCCTCAGTTATGACGTGTGAGGCACCATTCTATAGAATCGTTGTCAAGTCACTAGGAACCAAGGCTAAGACATAATATTTTTTTAAATATAATATTTTTTTAAGATACAATATTTTTTTCAAATAATATATCAATATTTTTTATATTGATTGTTTCTTGTAATGTCAACATGATTTTATTATTCGAAAAAATCTCTAGTAAAATAATTATACGTCATTTATATATATTGTTATTCTTTTAAGTAATTTTTTGCGCGGCGTTATACTTATCCATAATAAAATCAAAAATATTCCGCAACATAACTCAAAGCAACTTGGCCATACGGCCTTGAGTATCCCGCAACATCACTCAAAGCAACTTGACCATACGGCCTTGAGTATCCCGCAACATCACTCAAAGCAACTTGGCCATACGGCCTTGAGTATCCCGCAACATCACTCAAAGCAACTTGACCATACGGCCTTGAGTATCCCGCAACATCATCACAGTCTTAAAAAAAATAATATTGTAACTACACTATAGAATAATATTGTCTAACATAATAAGATCTCAGAAATATAAAATATGAGTTAATATTATTATAATTCACTTAATAAATATGAGTAAGACGAATCCATTAGTAATGCAAGGTAAATCCGTGGATGAGGCTTTGACGACGGCAATAACTGATCAAATGTCTTTGACGACGTTAGTTGATCAAAATTTAACGGCGTTGGCAGCAATTCCGGGCTTTGACATAAATAGTACGGCGGGCATGGAGGCCGGAATCAATGGAATTTTAGAATCTACGCCATTAAAAGTTGGTTGTTGTCTAAGAAAACCTGATGACGATACAAGTCGAGTTGTTATGGTTAGAGTTCCCTATGAATCTTCTTCGAATAATCCGCAACTTGAGAAATTTGGATTTCAATGGGGAATACTTAGTATCCCAGAAGGTACTTGTCCTAAAAATTTATATAGGGGATCCGGAGATTGTGATGCATTTTATGATATATATTGTGGTAACGTTAATGCAGTATTCAGTGAAACCTATGGACCTAATTTTGAGACATCATCTTACGTTGCTTATGCACCTGAATGTGCTTGCTATGCACCTAGGACAGTTGGAGAAGAACAATATCCAGTAGGTATTCCTCCAGCCTGTTATAAAACTAGTTGTACAGTTGATAGCGCCGCAGCTTATCCTGATCCAACCTCTAGAGGAGAACCCTGTAGTCTGACTATTTGCAGCTCAATCGTTAATACAGCCGGAATGAAAGCCGGAGGCGTTGCTAACGTTTCCGCTCACGTTACACAAAAATGCGGCTATGATAGCAAACAAGAGAAGATTGATCCAGCCGACCAAAATAATGCCCTAGGAGGCGCCTTCTCTGACGCACTCTCAGATTTTATGAAACCCAGTTTTCTAATCGCCTGTGTCGCTTGTCTCCTAATCGTATCAGCCATATACATGTTCACCAGAAAAGGTACCAAGCACATCTAAAATTATTATTATTGTTCAGAATATATTATTATTGTTGTTCAGAATATATTATTGTTGTTGTTCAGAATATATTATTGTTGTTGTTCAGAATATATTATTGTTGTTGTTCGAAATTATTATTGTTGTTCAGAATATATTATTATTGTTGTTCAGAATATATTATTATTGTTGTTCAGAATATATTATTGTTCAGAAATATATATTATTATTATTGTTATTCGAAATTATTATTATTGTTGTTCAGAATATATTATTGTTCAGAAATATATATTATTATTATTGTTATTCGAAATTATTATTATTGTTCAGAATATATTATTGTTCAGAAATATATATTATTATTGTTATTCGAAATTATTATTATTGTTCAGAAATATATTATTATTGTTGTTCGGAAATATATTATTATTGTTGTTCAGATATATATTATTATTGTTGTTCAGAAATATATTATTATTGTTGTTCAGAAATATATTATTATTATTGTTCAGAAATATATTATTATTGTTGTTCGGAAATATATTATTATTATTGTTCAGAAATATATTATTATTGTTGTTCGGAATTATTATTATTGTTGTTCGGAATTATTATTTCAGATTGTTATATTGTTCATTATTTTTTGGAATTCAATAGTAAAATAATTATACGTCACCTATATATATTGTCAATCTTTTAAGATATTTTTCGGTAGTACATCGAAAATATTGCCGCGCGCGTAGTTCGACGTTATAACGTGTCGCTAATCATCGCGCGGAATCGTACTCATTGAAAATATAATAATTCAACATGTTATTTGAAATATTGTTCAACATATGATTATAATAATAATTATACGTCATTTATATATATTGTTAATCTTTTAAGTTATTTTGCGCTAGTACATTAAGAATATAATAATTCAACATGTTATATGAAATATTGTTCAACATATGATTATAATACGTCATTTATATATTGTTAATCTTTTAAGTTATTTTGCGCTAGTACATTAAGAATATAATTTTCAAGAAATATATGCAGCATTATGAATTTTGTAATACATGAGAATTCATAAAATTATTAACAGCATTTACAACATTTCCAAAATCCGGGCTTGCATAATGAGATTACTTCTGATGTTAGCGCTACAGAGGAATCTATTAAATTATTTATGTTTGTTTCATCGGCCGCGCTTAAGTGAATAATGTTGTTAGATATTAGAACACTTATTATTATTTTTAGTATGGTACTTATGGTTTCAGCATTGATGGTAAGTCCAGTACTTGATACATTAAGACTTGCAATATTTTTTATAATTGTGATTACGGTTGGGATATCGGTTGCGTTTAATTTGCCATCAGCGAATACTGTATTGATTTCGTCTATGATGTTCTTGATTGGTGCGGGAGATGATGCAGTTGCCGTTGTTATAAATGCAAGAATTTTGTTTATCTGTGATAGAAGAGTAGGAGATATGTTCATTGATAGATTGGTTTTGATTATATTTTGTATGTTGAGAGTGTCCATCAAAGCAGTTATAACTTGTTCTAGGCTTGTCGTTAGAGGTAGATCTGTTACTTGCGTTACTGTATGTGTGATTGCGATTGGTGAATTAGTAGTCATTGTTCTTATATATGACATAGATATTTTTTTAAGTAATTTATACCCCCAATGATTTAACATATTGCGCGGTGTCATCGAAAAGCTACGCTTTCTCACTACGTGAGGCAAACTTTGTTTGCGTGATGTGAAACATCACAAGCCGGAGGCTTTCGAACTTGTGAGATTTAAGTCCCGCGTATTTCCGCACAAGTCATGATCATAATATATATTATTGAAATATCATTTTCATGTTGCGCGACATTATCATCGGTATTCCAAATGAATAATAATAATAATACTTCTGAAAAATAATAATAATACTTCTGAAAAATAATAATAATATTTCTGAACAATAATAATACTTCTGAACAATAATAATAATACTTCTGAAAAATAATAATAATATTTCTGAACAATAATAATACTTCTGAACAATAATAATACTTCTGAACAATAATAATACTTCTGAAAAATAATAATAATACTTCTGAAAAATAATAATACTTCTGAATAATAATAATAATACTTCTGAATAATAATAATAATACTTCTGAAAAATAATAATACTTCTGAAAAATAATAATACTTCTGAATAATAATAATACTTCTGAATAATAATAATACTTCTGAATAATAATAATACTTCTGAAAAATAATAATAATACTTCTGAAAAATAATAATAATACTTCTGAAAAATAATAATAATACTTCTGAAAAATAATAATAATACTTCTGAATAATAATAATAATACTTCTGAATAATAATAATACTTCTGAAAAATAATAATAATACTTCTGAATAATAATAATACTTCTGAATAATAATAATAATACTTCTGAATAATAATAATACTACAGACGAATGCTTAAGTTATAGTGCCCATTGTCCAACATTTTCGTATCCATCGTAACATAATCAGAATTTGTTGTAATTTAGTTTGGTGGTTAGTACGATGTCGAGGACTTCCCATATGTTGTTGATGGTTTGGACTTTGAATGTGTCATCGAGAAGATTGGGATATTTGGACTTGATTTCGGTTAGATCTTTATCGTTTTCGTGAGGACATAGAACTAGAGATACGCCGGCTTTCTTAGCGCCAAATAGTTTACCTTCAAGGCCTCCAATTGCTGTTATGTGGCCTCTGAGATTAAGTTCTCCTGTCATTGCGATTGTGTTGTTCACTGGGATGTTCGTTAGAAGGGAGATAATTGAGGTAGCGAATACACCGCCTCCTGAGGGCCCATCTTTCGGCATAGATCCATCGGGAAGATGAATGTGAAGGCCGCGGTCATGTCCTAAATCCCATTTTTTATGTAATTCGGCTTTGATTGAATCCGGGATGATGTTCCAAGCTACAGTCTTTGCTACATTCATTGCTTCTGACATTACTTGGCCGGCCATTCCGGTTAAGATTGTGGTTAGTTTTTTCTTGGCGGGCATCCATTTGACTTCCTTGAACGATATACCTCCTAGTTCCGTGTCATCAACCCATAATCCGGTGGTTATTCCTACTGCTGGTGCTTTGTTGATTTTAACGTATGTTGACATTTGTCTGTCTTTGAATAAATCTTTGTCTATCATTTTTGATGTAATTGTTAGTTTCTTGCTGGTTGTTATTTTTTGAGTGAGAATTCTGTTGTTTTCTAGTTTACGAAGATTTATTTCTAGGAGAATGTCGTTAAGGGCTTCTTTGAATTTTCGGACGCCGGCTTCATATGTGTAGTTTTCAATTATGTTCGTGAGGGTTTTTGTTGGAAATTCGATTTGGATATTTTCTAGGCCTATATCTTTTATTAGTTTTGGAATTAAAAATTGTTGTGCGATTTGTAGTTTGTCGTCTAGTTTGTATCCGTGAACGTGAATGATTTTCATACGATCTTTGAGAATTTTGGATATTTTTGTGGCATCGTTGAATGAGAAGATGATTATTGCTTTGGATAGGTCGAGATCTATGTTGCTAAAGTATCTATCGTTGTAGTGCGAGTTTTGAGTTATATCGGTAATGTGAGTGAGGATGTTGATAATTTCATCTCCTTTTGGAGATTCTGATACTTTGTCAAGTTCGTCGAAATATATGATGGGATTCATGCATTTAGATTGTTGGAGTGCATGTGCGATTCGGCCATAATCGGAACCGTCGTAGGTGTATTCGTGTCCTTGGAGAAAACATGATTCGGTTGCGCCTCCTAGGGATATGAATGAGAACGGACGATTGAGAGCTTCGGCTATTCCCGTTTGGATTAGAGCTGTCTTTCCTACCCCCGGAGGCCCTTGGAGTGCAAATATATTTCCGGTTTCTGACGGATTTGTGATTGTACGGGCTATTAGTTTTATGATATGTTCCTTGGCTTCCTTGTGTCCATAGATGCTACTGTTTAGGTTGCCTCTCAACGTTTGTAGATGTTTCTTGATAACTTGTGAGTTGTTAGCTTTTGTGATGGTTTGGGCGGTATATATTCCAAATGGAATTTTCATAACTTTGTTTACCCAGTTTTGGAGTTTTAGATATTCGGTTGATGTTTCGTCGAGTTGTCTTAATTCGTTAAGTTTTGATACTATTATGGATTTGTTTTGGTTGGATGTATTGCATTCAAGAATTCTTGCCATATATGGTTTTAAATCAGTACTGTTGACTACTTCTTTGAGTTTAGTTATGTAGTTTTCTTTTTCAGAGAGCGGGAGTTTGCTGAAATATTCAGAGTTGAATTTTATGTTGTTTGTACCTTCATCACATAGTTTGAAGAATTCGTCTGATAGCGATTTATTTTGTTTGAAGATTTCTAATTTCGTTGTAAGAGACATACTATTGTTAAGTTTGTTGGTTATCCATGTGTTGATGTTTATTTTAGTTTTAGTTTTAGTTTTAGTTTTAGTTTTAGTTTTAGTTTTGTTGTTGGTTTCTTTTATGGTGGCTGTTAGATCGGCTAGTATGTGTAGGTGCGCTTTCTTGTGTGCGTTGTATATGGCGTTTATGGATAACGTATTTGAAAAATCATGGAGTTTGTCTAGTTTTGTGATTTCGAGTTTGTATAATTTTATTAGTTCTTTGGGATTTATGTTAGGATATTTGTCGTGTAGGTCTTTTAGAGAGTTTAGTGCGATTGTGTTATGATCTGTTGAGTTTGTATTAAGTTCTGATTTGGGTTTGAATTCTATTTGATTATTAGACTCATCATCGGTATCATCTTCGATTTTTGTATCAGATGCGTCGTCGTTACAACATTCATATTCAGATTCAGATTCATATTCGGATTCAGGTTCAGATTCATATTCGGGTTCATATTTGGGTTCGGGTTCGGATTCAGGTTCTAGTTCATCTTCTGATTTCTGTTTATTAGAAATTTTATATGTTGGTTTGGTAATATGTTTGATTGGATTGTAATCTGATAGTGAGCTGTTATCTGAATCACATCTTGGTCGTTTTTTTGTGATAAGTAAATCATTGGAACGGGTGTTGATCTTGTGGTTGTTTTCCATTTGATATATAATACATCATATTTTTTTATAGCAAGAAAAATATTGTGTTTGTAAAATTATATTATTTGATATTGTGTTGACGGTTGAGTTCTCTCTGTCTGATGGTTTTGGTTTTATATTTTAGATATTTGGAATAATATTTATCGTGGTCGGATTGTGCTGCGCCGCCTTTTTGGCTGTTGACGTAGACTGAGTCAGGTAGATCAAGATCTTTGAATGGATCTAAGCCGGGAATGTATATGGGAGGCATGTTTAGTGTTTGTAGTTGTCCGGTGACTTTTGTTTTGTATTCGTCAAAGTTGAATGAAAATTTTTTGTATAGGAATAGCATCATGCCAAACCATAATTCTTTGCTTACCGGAGCATTGTTGCCTAGCAGATCGTTAATGTTTTCGGTGTCTAGGAATAATGCGATGTTGACTTCACGTTTCTTGTTTAGGAGATCTATTTTCTGTTGCTTGAATTGTTTTTCAACTTCTTCGATGTCCTTTGTGCTAAACGTGTTTGATGGTGCTGGTGCTGGTGCGGATGATTTTGATGCTGACGCTGGAGGAAGAGTCGTTGCGGGAGGGGCAGGGCCGGAAGACGATGTTGGTGAATTTTGAGGGCTGTTCTCTTCAATATCTCTTTCGATAAAATTATTTTTGGTAGTTGATAACGTCTTAATAAGATCTATGAATTTGTTGTCGGCTTTGTAGATTAGTTCTAGAATAATTTTAAGTTTCATAATTTTTTCTTTGGAGAAGAAATCCTTCATTTTATCGTCTGTTACTTCGGATTCTAGTTTCTTGGTTAGGATGAATATATAGTTGTCGGTGTATATTGCGGGTTCGTCATAGAAGGAATGGATTATGTACGTGTATATGAAGATTAGGTTGACATTGGAATTTAGATATACAATAGTGTCTGTGAGTATTTGTTCAACGTATACGATTTGTTTGTAGAAGACAAGATAGAACACATCTTCCATGTCTACGTAATATTTGTAGTCTTGTGATTTGTTGAATGCGCGTATTTGATCTTCGATAATTGGAACATTTTTGGTTACTTCGTCGTAGTTTGTCATCATCATGGTGTATATGTTTTCAAGTTCTACAGCTTCCTTGAGGAGAGCGCGGTTGAGAGAATTTGCAAGACATTTGTTGATTTCATGTGTGTCAAGAGATATGTTCATCTTCAGTAATATATCTTTCAGTTCTTCGAGAAACTTTTCTATTTGATTAACTTGCAATTCTTTTTTTTGCAGTTCTGATAACATTGCAAATTCATTATTATCGTTATTGGACATTAGATATATAAATATCAGTAGAAAAATATTTTATTGTATATTTTATTGTATATTATATTTTATTTTGTGTTATGTTATGTTATGTTATGTTATTTGAGTTCGTTGAGTAGTTTTGAGTATTCTTTTTCGCCAAATTGTGTTTTGAGAGTTTTTTCGAGTTGGGCTATGTCTATTTTATCGTAGTTGATGGTTGAGAGATCTTCGGAGATTATGTTAGAGTCGATTAGATTCATGAGAATGTCATCCATCTTTTTTTTGTGGTCTTCAATTTTTTCTTGTTCTTTTTTGTAGAATTCGATACGATCTGTACGAAGATCTGATTCGGTGTTGTTCTCAAGTTTGTTACGATATTTGTATTTGTGTTGATATTCGAATTCTTTTTTGTGTTCAGTTTCTTTGTTCATAGAATATTTGTCGGTTAGTTCGTCATTGTGAGTTTTGATTTTGGCGGTATAGTTTGCAAGATTAGAGTCGGCATGTTTCTTGTCATCTTCGGTTACTTTATGGATGATGAGATCTTCAGATTTTTTTAGGACTTGGTTGTAATTAAAGTCTTTGATGCTGATGATACCTTTGTAGGGTAGGTTCACACGTTTTTTGATACAATCTTCTAGTTCTTGTTTGGACGATGCCTCACGTGTGTTTATCATACTTTCAATATTTATATTGGGTTTTATAATTTTTTCGGGTTTGATTATGAGATCTTTGAGGCTGTCTTTGTCATATGCTTGGTCTATCTTATTGAATTTTTGGATTCGTTTTAGATTATATGTATCTCTTGAATTGTTCATATATGTTGCTAATGATTTTTTTATTTAAAAATAAACTTGGAGATTAGATTATTGTAATTATGACTGAATTGAATTTATATGATATATTGGAGGTTGCGGATGATGTCAGTGCGGAGGTTATCAGAAGGTCTTATAGAGCTTTGGTGCTTAGATATCATCCTGATAAGAATGCTGATGGTGCAAATGTTGATAAATTTATTCAAGTTAAACTTGCGTATGATGTCTTAGGTGATGTTGATAAACGTAAAGCATATGATGCTGAAAAGAATTCATTTGAAAACATATTTATAGTACATGTTCAGATTATTAAGAATAAGATATCAAGTGTGTTACATCATGGATTGGATAATTTTCTGAATTTTAGATTTTTGGATATCGAGCTTGACGTTGATTTTAGTATTCATGATGCATATTGTAATAAATCTAAGATGGTACAGTGCAGTCGCGTGTCAAGAGGTAGATTTGAAGAATGTATTTATCCAATAGATCATAAGCAGATATATGAATTGGAAGGTGAGACAAGTTTTACAGGTTCAGGAGACTTTATCGTGAATGTTATTATCAATCCTACTTGCTATAATGATATAAATTATGATGTGTTGAATAATGATCTCTATATGCAGTATAATACTAATGTTGATTCAGAACTTATAAAATTTAGATATTTGGATGATATTGAATATGAATTTAACATAAATGATCTTGAAAAACTTTCTACAGAATTTGGATATTTTTATATAATAGATGGCTTTGGATTACCATTCTATAATACTGATGTTATTACTATTGAAAGCTCAAGCAAACATGAAATTAGAAGAGGTAAGTTATTTATCATAATGTTATTTGGAGAGAACTAGATTTACGTTTACGTTTACGTTTACGTTTACGTTTACGTTTGCAATTTGATTATAATTAACGTTTTGAATGATCAAGATGCGTGTGCATAAGTTTGATTATAATTAACGTTTTGAATGATCAAGATGCGTGTGCATAAGTTTGACTACAATGCTATCAGATGTACATTCAGAATTAGAACAATCGTAACTACATGCGTCAGTAAACTCATCAATATGTACTAACTATACATCAAAAACTAATTATTATATAGCATACACAATAAAAATTGATAAATAATATAATGATATACAAATACATATATAATATTAGAAAATGAATGACACTGAAGATATAACTAAAAAAATTATGCCAGATGACAGCAAAGTAATCGAAAATAAATCAGTGATAATCAACAAACTATCTTTCATGATGGAGGCTTACAATTTAGTCCATAATAATCATGTTACAACTGAATCCAAAGCACATGACGTTGATCACAAAGACAACACGGACACAAAAGATACCAACAATGATATCAAACATCCTAATCCTGACTATGATACATCTGACTTTGATTCTGACTATTATAGCGATTCTGATATTGATGAAGATAGAATGATGGATGAAGATAGAATGATGTATGAATATATGTACAACATCTTTGTTGAAAATGCGAGAAATAATAATCCGACTAAACTAACCAACACAACATTCAACATACTTTCAAACCACACTCAAGTTTTAGATGAATACACAACAACAGTTACAACCAATGACAAACTAAAAGCATACAATCTCATCAACAAACTAGAATTAAACATAACCAATACTCTGATAGCAGATATCCTATCAAACAGTCCAACAACAGATATCACCATAACAGAATTCCATAACATCAAAACGATACTCTATCCATACCAAATTAATAATGTCAATTGGATGCAAAATATAGAAAAAAGAAACTACACAGACGAATACTCTGAACTTAAACAAAAACTAGTATTTAGGGGCGGCGGTTTATTTGACGAAGTAGGCATGGGTAAGACTCTTCAAATCATAACATTGATAAATCTACATAAATCAACATACAACGAAATCACAAAAAACAATAGACTTTTCACAAAGGCAACATTAGTAATAGCACCAAATCATCTATGCGGTCAATGGCTCCGTGAATTTGACATCCACTTACAAAATCCAATAAAAATAATCAGTCTCCTAACCAAACGACATTTCAACAAATATACATATTTCGAACTCATAAACGCCGACGTAATAATAGTATCCGCAAATTTCTTCAAAAACTGTAAACTTAATCAACACGAAGAATTCGATCCACTCTACAATGTCATCAATATATTCAACAAGGACGTAAATATCTATAACATACATTGGTATCGTGTTGTAATGGACGAATATCATGAAATCGCCGACTCAGAACTCTTCCAAAAACTACATGTAATCGAATCAGACTACAGATGGATAATATCAGGAACACCATTCAACGAACACAGACTATACAACCTAGACGACATCACACATACATCTGTCTCGAACGTTGTACACTATCTATCATCAACTTTCATAAACACTCAAGAACTATCAAATTCCAACTACTATAACTATCTAAAATATCACTACAGCAGAAATACACATGACAAAAATCTTGCTATACTAAAACTCCCTGACATCAAGGAAGAAATCGTATGGCTTAACTTTACTGACACCGAACGAATGATGTACAATGCATATCTAGCAGATCCAAATAATTCACCCTACGACATATTTCTACGTCAAATATGCTGTCATCCAATGCTCTCAGAAAAAATTAGAGAAAATATATCCAACAAACTTAATAGTCTATCAGAAATGGCACAGTTCATCCGTAAAATGTATTTCTCAGAATATGATGACGCCACTACCAAATACGATGAATGCACAACGCGCATCACCAACATAACTGAAAACATAACCAAATATGAATCTGAAAGCAAGACTGATCAGAAAGGATATGAACATCTCAAAGAAGATCTCACAAAAGCAACTGAACGCCAACAAGAACTCCTTAAAATCAAAGATGGCAAGGAACGAACATTAACTTACTACAAGACATTCTTAGAATTAATCTCCGATGACGATCGTGTAAAACAACAAGAATGTCCGATATGCTTAGACGTAATCCAAGAACATAATCTAGGAATTACAACTTGCGGTCACATGTTCTGTTATTCATGCATAAACGTCATTGTCAAAGATTCAAGTCTCTCAAGCAAATGTCCATCATGTAAAACTCCCACAAAAAGCAACAACATATTTCTCATCAGTAAAAATATATCAAAAGATGTTGACAACTTAGGAACAAAACTAGGATATCTAATAAACTACATTCGTAGCACCCCCACCAAATATAGAATTATATTCTCACAATGGGATTATCTCCTCAAAGAAGTTGGCAAAGTACTTACAACTAACAACATTAAACATCTATATTGTCAAGGTAATGTCTACCAAAAAGACAAGGTACTACGATTATTTAATAGCAAAGATACCGTAAACAATGAATACAGAGTTATTATGTTGTCATCAGATAGTACAGTGTCCGGCTCAAATCTTAATAACGCCGAAGAAGTCATACTCTTAGATCCAGTCTATGGAGACAAACAATATCGCCTAAACACTGAAGGACAAGCCATTGGTCGCGTCCGACGTCTAGGCAACAAATTCAAAGAAATTAAAGTCCTTCGTCTACTAATCAAAGACTCCATAGAAGAAGAAATCTATAACAAAAACCTAGAATAATTATCATAACTATTTTTTCACACATTCAGTTCTATTATTTTATAATTATAACATAATAATCACGAAAAAACAATCATAATACAACAAACATCATACAACAAACATCATACAACAAACATCATACAACAAACATCATACAACAAACATCATACAACAAACATTATACAACAAACATTATACAACAAACATCATACAACAAACATCATAATACAACAAACATCATAATACAACAAACATCATAATACAACAAACATCATAATACAACAAACATCATAATACAACAAACATCGGACAATGCGCCGGCCCCCATCCGGGCGCACGGTAATTTAAGAATTTGTCAATGTATGTTGTATTATGATTGTTTTTTCGTTATTGTTATTTTTAAATTATAACATAATAATCATAAGATAATAATCATAAGATAATAATCATAAGATAATAATCATAAGATAATAATCATAAGATAATAATCGTGACACAATAATCACGAAAACACAATCATAATGCTACATACATTGACAAATTCTTAAATTACCGTGCGCCCGGATGGGGGCCGGCGCATTGTCCGGTGTTTGTGTACCCATAGAATAATAATAATAATAATAATAATAATAATAATAATCACGAAATAATAATAATTTGATTTAATGATTAAACACTATATAATTCATAATGCCAAGGAAACGCATAAGTAAATTTGTTGTAACGTCTTCGAATGATGTAGCTGCATCGATATTTGAAAAACCGGCTGCTACGACTACAGTGTCATCAGAGAATTCATCAGACAAAGCGGAAATGTCAAGCGATGTCATAGATGTCAATGAACTCAGAGGCAAGGAAGTAGATTATTATCAGATGTTATACAATTTCTTTATAAAATGTGACGTCATACAAATTCAAAGAATGATAGATATCATCAACGGCGATCACGATTTTATTTCTTTACGATTTCTAGATTGGTTCGTTACAAGATATTGTTATCTATATAAGCTATCTGTTGATGTATCTAACACTTATACTGATTCCAAAAATTTCAACATCAACATAAGCTACAAGGCGCAGTTAAAGTCATTCAGAAAAGAATATTTCGATCCATTCAAACGTAAAAAAAAGTTTAACTTTGAACTTGAAAAGCATGATGTGTCGTTTCTAACAACCATTGGACAATTGAATTTCTTTAGATGGTGTATCGTGAACGATGTCATAAATTATACTGAACTAAATTATGAAAGTATCATTGCAAAGTATGATCACACAAATTCCTATTTTAAGAAGACTACGGTGGCTAGTGATGATTCTAAAACCATCGATTCGCGTAGTTCTGAAACCAAGTCAGATTCAAATGATAGCAAATACAAGATGCCGCAAGTATCGAGAAACATACACTTGGAAATATGATTATATAAAAATATATTATTCATTTGAAATTATGAAAAATATAATATACAATTATTTATTATGGATTATAACGTTCTGACTCTGATTATTATATTTGTGTTGTTGGTGTTGTTGTTGACATTCTCTGATTATTATTTGAGGCTGTTGGGCTTGGGAGGTTCTAAGATATCTCATAGTTCTATCGTTACTAGCTTGAATGTTTAGATATTTGCTTATGCTGTTTTTTTCGTACGTGTTGTTGCTTGGCGCCTGGGTTCTATTGTTACTAGCTTGAATGTTTAGATACTTACTTATGCTGTCTTTTTCTTACGTGTTGTTGCTTGATGTTTGGGTTGTATTTTCTTATTGTATTTGCGTGTTGTTTTTGGTTTTGATGGTTCAGTAGATGTAGTTGGTTCTTCTGTGTCTTCTTGAATGGTTTCCATGTTAGAGTTAAGCGTTTGATGATGAGTTGATGAGTCTGATGATTTGGGTTCATGTTCATGTTCATGTTCTTGTTCTATTTCTACCTCTGTTTTTGTAAAATCGAATGACTGATCTTCAAGGATTATCTCTTCTTTGAATATAGATTTGATGTCTGATGAGAATGAATAGTTGTTGATGTTAATTCTTTTTTCTAGTTTGATGAGATTGGATCTGTAGATTTCTGCCATGTGACAATACGTTCTTGTGAAACATACGGATTCTGCTGGATAGAGGTTGATGCTTTCAATTCCGATTAGTGTACGTAGCATGTCATTTGGTTTTATGGAATTGATGTTAATGTTATCGTTGTTGAGAATAATATTGGTGTCTAAGTCGATATATAGTTTTGTTGTTTTGGATTGGGATTGGACTTGGACTTGGACTTGGAATGATTTTTCTTGTGCTTGTGCTTGTGCTTGTGATTGAACTAGAGTACGGAATGATAATTCTGATTCAATGTTTATTTCAATATTTCGTAGTTTGTCATTGTCATCAAATAATTCAGATATTAAGTTTATACATTTGTCGTCGATCGTTGATAGGAGATTTTCTGTGTATTGGTCAAGTTCTAGTATTATTCTGTTTTTGGGTACGTCGATTGATAATACTTTTAGAAAGTTAGTTTCGATGTAGAACTTGGCATTGTTGTATTGAAGTTTTGATAGAATTAGACGTCTCCCGGTCTTATCCTTGACATCAAACACATCAGAGATTTCTAGCTTAGAGATATTTTCCAAATTGTCCTTTCCCGCTATGAAGTAGTAATTGTCCATATGATATTATTATAATCTTTAATTTTTTAGATATATTTTTTTAGATATATTTTATTATTATTTGAAAATATTGGTGATCAAATTTTATAGAAATATTGTTGGTGTTGTTTAGTTAATCGTCGTCTTCTTCTGATTCTGATTCATCTTCGATTTCGTCTGATGCATCTTCAGGTTTGGTTTTAGTGACGGTTGGGTGAGAAGGAGGTGCGGCAGTTGTTTTTTTACCAAAGGCATATGTTTGATAGCGTTCACGATCAGCGAATCCGCTGGAACCTTCAGACTTGATGCGTACGATATCAATTTGTTTGCATACCCATTGAATGCTTGTATTGCGTCCTCCGGATTGATCTTTGACACGTGCAGCCCAAATTTTAAATGGTATCGTTAGGAATCGTGTATATACGTTATGTGTATAATACTTATCCATATCTTCCGGGGATTGAACTTTGACAAGTTCGCCTTCTCCGTACCAATGTGTTAGTTCTTCTTCAGTGCAGTCAGGTGGTAGCTTTGCGCCGGCTGGGATAGCATCAACTTGTCGAAAATACACTTTGGTATCAATGTCCTTGCGTGATTCAAGTTCACTCATTGGGACAACGCGAGTTATGATTTTGCCGTCGTCATTTGGAAGTTTGAGATTGAATGATAGTGAGTCGAGAACAGTTTTGTCGCCCTTGCTAACTTTTAGGGCCTCAAATACGCCTTTGCGTACAATGGCTGTGTTGTCTTTGTCAAGATGGACGTTGTTGATATAATATGCCCATGTCATGTCTAGTTTCATTCTGAATGAACTGAATTCAGGGCCCTTTTTTTTCTCAGGATCAAGTGCCTCAAGTTCAAGTTCATCACGGACTTTTGGAAGCTTGACTCCGCGAACTTGAGTGAACATTTTGGCGGCCTTTCCGAATACGATTTCTTTGTTTTCGTGAAATGCATCATCGTAAGCGTTAATTCGATCTTGTAGTGCAACACAAGACTTTTGAGCTGGATCTAGATTAATTCTGATGTAATCACGTTTGTCTGGCGTAGTGAATCTGGATGATGGGAATCCCGAGTACTGTTGAGTTGTAAATCCGGTTTCTTCACATGGGACAGTCTTCATGCCATTTTCAAGTACGTATAATTTGGACTCATACTGTACTCCTTGCTGGGTCTTAATGTCGATAGTGTCAAATACGAATTCAATTCCTTCCATATTATTGATGTTGTTGCTGTATAATTGATTATGTTATAGCTTATTATAATATTCCTTTAAAATTTCAACTTTTTTCTATATAATAAGCCCTATATTGACGAGTTTGGAGATGTTATTGAAGGGCTTGGTAGCGTCATTTGAGGGCTTAGTAACGTCATTTGAGGGCTTAGTAGCGTCATTTGAGGGCTTGGTAGCGTCATTTGAGGGCTTGGTTGTGTGATTGTAGAGTCTGATAGTGTGATTGTAGATCTGATAGTGTGATTGTAGAGTCTGATAGTGTGGTTATAGAGTCTGATAGTGTGATTGTAGAGTCTGATAGTGTGGTTATTGAGTCTGATAGTGTGGTTATAGAGTCTGATAGTGTGGTTATAGAGTTTGATAGTGTGGTTATAGAGTCTGATTACCGTAAAGTATCTAATTTAGTTCCATGGGATTTACAATAATGACAAATAATAAAGTACTTAAGCTTACAAATTTGAATGCGTGATTTACGCTCAGTACTATGAAACTAAATTAGATACTTTACGGTATGTGATATTGATATTATATAGTTAGATACTACGAAAGCCAAGTTCTGATTATATTATATGTTAGGGATATAATCGGCTTGATTATTATGTTTGTTAATAATTATTCTTTATGGATATTCAAGGACTGAATACTATATAATAATTTTAGATATAGGAACATTATAATTGCGTTTGATCTGATTGAGGGATGAAATTTAATTATTGGAAATTTATATATAACAATTTTTTTTTCTAATATATAATATTATAGATATGACAACTGTTCTAGCTAAGGAATCACACAATGGTGTATCGGCCATGCTTGGAGGTAAACGAAGAAAGTCACGCAAGACCAGCAAAACCGCGTCCAAGAAGACTCGTCGCTCAAAACGTTCTAAACGTGCACAGACAGGTGGAAAAAAAAGACGTGCTAGCAAGGCATCCAGCAAGAAGTCAACCAAGAAGGCTAGCCGTCGTCGCAGCAAACGAAGCAGCAAATAAACTTACTGAGTTCAACAGATCTTACTGAGTTTATCAATCAAAAAAATTAATTTATTTATATAAGACAATAAATTTTTCTAACATATAATATTATATATTAGATATGTCATCTACACCAGTTCCAACTCCGGCTCCAGTTCCCGCACCAGCCCCCGTTTCAATGTCAGGAGGCGCTCGTCGTCGTAGAAAAGCTGCCTCAAAGACAGCATCCAAGAAAACATCGAAACGTCGATCAAGACGATCGCAAAAAGGTGGCAAACGCCGGGCCTCAAAGAAATCTTCCAAGAAGGCCTCAAAGAAATCTTCCAAGCGTCGTTCCAAACGTTCCAGCAAGTAAGCTCCTAAATTTATTTACCATAATTTATTTACCATAATTTTATTATTGCTCAAACCAATTATAAATTACTATTTTACATAAAAATAACACAAAATAATATTCACATCGTAATAACGTATCCTATCATTCTTATAAAATTATCCATCATCTAAATATATCGTCCAGTTTTTAAATCATTTTCTGTCCAACGCATTCAATAATTATTATGAACGAACATGACTACACAAACGTCTATCCAAAAATTATTATCAACGAACATGACTACACACAAACGTCTATCCAAAAATTATTATCAACGAACATGACTACACAAACGTCTATCAAAAAATTGAAATCTGAAATAGTACATAACATAATACTACCAATCATCATGGACGTAAGCGCGTGCTACAGTGACGATAGCGCATCTCTACATCTATGGTACTTATTCAACGAACCCATTGACAACATTCAATTTCGCAATGCTCTACGTCATATTCACTTTGGATGTTATTTCGATAAGCCAATCAAACCCTCAACTCTACCATCAAAACTCCTAACTCTAACATTCAGTGAAAATTTTAACCAAACACTTGAATTCATTGAATCCCTTCACAGTCTAACATCGATCACTCTAGGACATCATTTCAATCAAAACATCCAATCCATCAAATTCCCATCCAGTTTACAAAACATCATCTTCGACAAAAATTCTAAATTCAATCAACCAATCGAAAACATAATGCTCCCCATCAACCTAAAGATGTTATCATTTGGTAAATATTTCAATCAACCAATCAATAAAATAATTATCCCAAACAATGTCACATCAATTACATTTGGAACATACTTTAACCAAGAAATACATGATACAACATTCCCAGCGACGTTAACAGATATTACATTTGGTTATTTCTTTGATAAATCATTCAGTACCATTCCGGACTCCATCAAAACTCTCCACGTCCGCAACATGAATAACATCAACACTATCCCAGACTCCATTAACAACATATGCTACATATACACTGAAACTCAACAATATTCAAGTATGACAATCATCAACAACCTATCCAACAAAATCACAGAAATTAAAATAGATCATCTCCTAATTGGTAAAACAGACAGCATTAGCAATCTTCCGACATCAGTCAAGAAAATTATATTCTATTATTACGATCAACGTACATTCGATAGATTTAAAAAAGTACCATATAACTGTATATTCTTTGACAGATATAACTACCAAATACATATATAGCTAACTAAAAAATTGATTATCATAACATACTGAATAACTATTACTAACAACAACAATCTATTATGTTTCAATTCCGTAAATTATTACCACTGAGTACTGTATTCATTTCAGGATGTGCCGCAACGATTATCAACTACAATAATACAACTCATCGTCATCATAAATTTCATGATCAATTCACTGATAGCAAACTAAGACTATATCAACTATACAAAGAACGTGACACTGCATCTCATCATTGGAAGATTATGAACAATCGTCATGAATATCTCACATTCACCCAAATACAAAATATATTCAATTATCTCAAGCAAACAACGACTTGCACGAATGAACAATTATATCGATGTGCATGTAGAAGAATACGTACCAAACTAAGATCAAAAGAATACTCAACATATGATCTAATGAAATTCATAATCGATAACAACATTGGATTCCACTATTATTTCGTAAAATATATGAATGACCTCAAGTTACTCAATGACGTATTACTGAAAATTCGAGATAGGACGTTAATTGTTCCTTATAAAAATGGTTATTATCCTATAACTGACGAAGACAAATATAAAGAATACATTACACGTCTATTCGATTTACTAGAAAAATATATGAACCAACGTGACATAAAATCGATAATTCTAATGTACATCATATGTAATACTGAAATGATATATATGTCATCGAAATTTAAGTCAGAGATACTAAATTTAATGGCCGAATCACCATTTGAATTACAATCACAATACACTGAATTTATCACACAATACACAGAACTGATGAAACAACATGATAAACAAATGTATGAACGTCTAATCTCAGATAAATGTACAACAAATGCTAAAGTCATTGATAATCCACAAACAATATTTTTAGAAAGTAAAGCAATCAGTCAGATATGATACCAACATTTCAAATTATACGCGACTCTGAACCAATTATCATCAAACCGACACATACAAAAAATTGATTAAATGACTCATTATTATACCTATCATAAACATTATTATTACTATTACTATTATCAGATGTCTTCAGAATCAATATATGATAAAACTACTACAGAATATTATGGATTGATGCGTAAGAACAAAATAGATCCCATAATGCATGATGAAATACCAGAAGATCTTATATTCGAATTCAAAGATAAATGGAATCCATTGACAGGACAACGAGAAAGTACAGACGCTTCAGGACCACTCTGTTTCAATGCACTAAACTTATATGAATATTATTTCATAAATAGATTGAACGGATTATGGACATCATCAACCTCAGAATACGAAGGTTTCTACGGCGATTCAATTGGACGCGGGCAAGACATCAAAATTAATGCAGTTGTCTCATGTCCCGAACGATATCTATACAGACTACCCATCATAGACTGTTATCTTAAAAAAAATCATAACCATTCTATTATCACAATGGGACCTAAGTTGTTAGATGATGAGATAGCATTGATCGATGAGTTGGTTTCAAATCATGTTGGCAGTGATAGGCCTACATTGAAAGTATTGAAAGAATTATATGATTCCGCTTTGGATTCCGAACCAGATCTATCAAAATTAATCTCAGAGAATCCAT
>Ga0207027_1049_pt1 | contig 23456 bp, 18 predicted proteins | sample Alteio_BWMinCont_43_FD_153280 | JGI IMG/M metagenome (GOLD analysis project Ga0207027, IMG submission 153280) | Enriched cells from forest soil in Barre Woods Harvard Forest LTER site, Petersham, Massachusetts, United States -... | ecosystem: Environmental > Terrestrial > Soil > Temperate forest >... | reverse complement strand
ATGCTTTAATTATCAAAATTTACAACCTTTATGGCGTACGGACAATCGAAAAAAATATAACAAAATTTTGGATGATAATCCAAAAGGCAATGATAAATCATTGCGTAGTGTGTAACACTACAAGCCGAAGGCTTTCGATGAATTACCGCTGATTATGTTTGTGCTTAAGTATGTATTATAGTTTGTAAGATTTTTAAGTGTGCCGTTATTAACATTTCCAATTTTATGTACATAATCTGAATTAGGAAATATATCACAGAATCCAAATTTTATACATACGTCCCATAATCGTTCATAGACGTATCCTTTATCAGATTGTGTGTCACAGTTACTTAGTATATCATCAATGTTATCAAATTGAATGACGTATTTAATGAATTTTTTTATGGTGACATTTGCAAAGATAGATGCGGCCATTGTTATGATAATTTTTGATATCAAGCATGCTAAAATTAATTGTTTATCGATCTCCTTGAAATAATACAATCCATTATTGATGTGTATGTTTTTTGAATTTTATGGAGTATAATTTTTCTATATAGTAATATATTATGTCATTTGTATGGATTTTAATATTGATTTTAGTTGTTATGATGGTATTGAAAAAAGAACGTAGTGAAGGATTTGCGGAAGATATTAATGTGAATTTGCAATTGGCAGGAGCCTCTTCTCCAAGAAAGCGTGTGATGGTACCTTTGTATGCCCCATGGCGAATGTATTATCCTTATGATGCTGTTTATGGTAATCCAGATGGTAATTATCAATCTAGTCCATATTATCCGTTCTTCAGTCAATATAACATTTATCAACCGTACATTCCATATGGCGGCTTTCCATGGCAATAAATAATTTGTTGTGTTTTGATGATACTGAAAGCCTCCGGTTTGTGATGTGAAACGTCGCGTAGTAAGAAAGCGTAGCTTTTCGTTGAACTTGATCATAAGATTATAGTGTTAGGCATAAAATTCGGATAAATTTTAGGTGCATCTTCTGTGTTCGTTTATAATATATTTGTCGCTTGGTAATTTGTACCTTTGTTGGGAATAACATTTTCAATATTTATTCTTACGATTCTTAACGAGCACGGGAACAAACGTATAAACGTTCACGCCAAATCCGAAACTAATGATATTGTATCCGAATATATTACTTGAATATGGCGCACTCGCTGTTGTAGGATTTTGTTGTTCTTCAAGATAATAACCACTTAGGACAGAATTTGTAAAATTACCATTTGTTGTTGTACTTGTGCCTGTGAGCAAATAATAATATATGTAGCCAGTAGGAGCTTGCATGTTTACCAATAATCCATTGCTACTGTTTAGTGTTGAATTAAAAGATGCTAATAAAAATGGCGTTTGAGTACTTGCTGATATCCAAATCTGTGTACGGTTTATATAACTTAATAAAGCCGTGCTTGCGTTATAAGTATTCCAAAGATTTATATGCGGATTATCAGAAAAACAATTGGTGGTAGAACAATCAGTCTGATTTGGTCCAAAAATTTCATAATTTGATTGGTTATAAAATCCTCCTAATAAATTACCACCAATCATATAACAATTGTTAGTGCTTGAAGTAGTCGCATTTGCACCAAATATTCCTCCAGCATTTTCACTTACTAAACCAACAGAATAACAATTGTTCGCGTTACTTCCAATATTACTATATCCAAAAATTCCGCCACCTTGTTCGCCAATCGGTGAACCTGCACTGTAACAATTTTGCGCGGTACATGTCGTACATGATTCTCCGAATATGCCTCCTGCTAATGAACCGATAGCACCTATGCTGTAACAATTTGCTGCGGTTGCACTTCCTACGGTAGTTGGTCCAAATATTCCGCCAGAAGATGTACCGATGACGCCCACTGAATAACAATTTGTCGCCGAACATGTGCTTTGACAACCTCCTCCAAATATTCCACCATTCGCGCCTGAACCATCACCGTATATATTGCCCATTGAAAAACAATTAATGGCCACGCAGGTACAGTTTTCAACGCTTGGGTTACATAAGCCTCCGAAAATACCTCCACAATTATAGCTGTTGGAAGCACCAATGTCCCCCATTGAAAAACAACTGGTCGCTGAACATGTTGCATTAGTTTTTGTATAGTTGCAATATCCACCATATATTCCACCACTGCCATCGTTAATTAAACCGGTTGAACTACAAAAACTTGCCGTACTGTTAAAACAATTTGCTCCGAATATACCTCCGCTAAAGTTGCCGCTAATTGCACCAGAACTTGTACAATTTGTTGCGTTTACGGATGATCCTGATCCGATTATTCCTCCGCAATTCAAACTTGTTATTGGTATTGATGAACTACAATTTGTAACATTGGAAGTTCCGCCTAGTCCAAAGTTTATAGCGCATATCCATCCTTGGAATTCTGCTAAAGTTGGGGTTTGGCCGAATGCTGCTGATATATGTATATCTGAAACGTTTACATTTGAATAGCTTGGGTTGCTGATTAATCCAGCGAAATTTGATACTGATGATCCGATGATTGGTGTCGATGGTCCCTGAAAGTTTATATAACTTGAACCCGCAATTAAGTATTGATTGGATGTTGTAATTTGATCTTGGTATAATATGAATATTGTGATTGGAGTCGGTGATATGTCGTTGATGATAGTTAGTGGTGGAGGGTAACTTGTAATATCGATCAAATAATTACCGCTGAAAAATGTTATGCTTGTATCTGAACTGAGATGAACTGAAGACATGTATATATAATAATAGTAATTATAATTATTATGTGCTGGGCGATAAACTTGTAAATGTTCATTGAAGAAAAATTAAGGAAAAGGATATCAGTAGACTATCGACATTTAACTAAACCGATCATTTAAATTGATCCTGTTTTGTATATCAACCGACGATCGATATTAAATACGATTACCGATTGATTATGTATTAACTCAAATGATTGTTTAAATTGATAGACATTATATGCTTAACCGATAGATTATTTATTAACAGTTACCAATTGTTTAAATTGATCGCTGATTTTTGTATATAGGATGACTATTTCCTTAATTGACATCTATTGCAAAAAAATTGATTTTTACACATAATGATAATAAGTATCTAACAATAAACAATAACATGAGTACATACGATAATATATGTGTTCTAACAAGTGAGTTTAACTACTTAGCGGGAGTTATAAATTACAAATTCGATCCAGAAACAGCGGTTCCCAACATACAAAAATTCGATTCAGAATCCAAAGAATTCAATATAGTCCAAGTAAAACTAAGGCACTCATTGATACACGAAGAAATTCATGAACTACAAGACGCAATAGCCGAAAACAACATAACAGAAATAATAGACGCGCTATGTGATATTCTCTATGTTGTCGCCGGAGCAAGAATATACTTCAACCTACACACCAACGATGATTTTCAATCAAGAATGGAAAACCTAATACTCTCAAAACCAACTCATACATTCAACACAGAAACCATAAAATCAATACTTCTAAACAATGAACTAAAATTAGATCTATCACACAAATTATGTCTCTACTCTGATCTCCTAAACGAACTGACGGCCTCGATTTTAACCGGACACAACGAAATCCCAGAAATAATCGAACAATATACATCAATCCTAAACAACATCGTCCTCAATGTACTGACATTTGCAAATATGATCGATATAGACATATATAAGCTATTTCTCATAGTTCACAGTTCCAATATGACTAAATTTTGCTTAACCCATACAGATGCGGAATCAACAATAACATGGTACAAAGAACATGAAAAAAGATACACACAACCAACTTATAAACAAATAATTTATGATTCCAAAATCTATTACGTAATTTATGACAATGTAACAAATAAAGTCTTAAAATCATTCTACTATATCCCAGTGAATTTCTCATAATTATTTCTCATAACAATTTTTTCTAACAAACTCAAAATAAATCTATAATATAATTTTTACTTTTCAATTATAATTTTTATATTACTAATTATTATATAATGGATAATACCAATAGCGATGTATATTTGATGCTTTATTTGACAATAATTCTGGTACTGTTGTATGCCATAAACTATATGAGTTATTATACTTGTAAAGAATCTTTCGAATTGGGTTATGATGATAATGGAGATGATAATGTTAACAGCGGTGATGAATATTATGAGTTGGGTAGGTATGGTAAGAGAGTTCCAAAGTATCCCTATGAAGATTTTAGATTAGAAAGATTCCAGCAACAGGGAGGATCAGTAGATTATGTGATGAGTGCAAGTGCAAGTCCCGTGTCTGTGTTGGGTGTTTATAACATGAATCCGTGGGGAGCTCAAACATTTGCTGATAAAACTGCTCAATGGATTTGGAATATCCCAACTGCCGCATCAAATGCCCCAACGAATACTACGCCTATTCGATTTCAGACTATCATAAATATTACAGGTAGCGCTAATGTGCCAGCAACAGTTCACGTTCTATCTGATAATGCCCCCAGTGGCGGAAATATGGTATATCTTAATACAGTACAAGTTGGAACTATTATGGACGGTGGATGGGTAAATGCAAATTACACTAAAATCCCAGTGACGTTGGCACCCGGCTACAATCTTTTAGAATTCGATGTTGAAAATTTAGGTGGTCCCGCTGGATTATTGGTTTCAGTCCTAGGCGCAAATGGCAACGTAATCGCAAATACAGGTTCCGGAACTTGGGGATGGGTCAATAAATTACCAGGCACAAGCATGCAACCTCCTATCACTACAAATGACTACATGATCATCGGAGTCGGTACTGATAATACAATGTATGTCCGTGAGGTAATCAACAATGTTTGGGGCAACCCAGTTCAAATAGCAAGCTCGGGAAACATCATTGACATAACTCGCATGGTCGGAGGTGGATATGTCGGAATCGCAACTAACAACAATCTTTTCACAAAAGCTGCCATAGGCGCATCATGGGTATCAATCGGAGGAGGCACCGTCAAAAACATCTCCCAAATCAATAACGGTCAATATATCGGAACTGATCTTGACGGCTACTTATACAAAATACCCGGTCTACAATTAAATGCATCCGGTCAACAAACACTAAAATGGAGTGATGGATTTATCGGCAAAAGTTCATGTTGTGTAACCAAAGTAATCCAAGCAATAAATGGCGTATTCGTCGCTGTTGGCACTGACAACAACATCTACTCTAATCAAAGTCAACCATCTAATTGGGTACAAGTCCAAAACTCAGGTCCCAACGTTCCTATGAAAGCAATCGATCAAGCCCCAAACGGTACATTCATTGGAGTCGGCACTGATGGTAACTTATATCAACAACAGGCTTTGGGCGCCCCATGGGTTTACAAAGCAGCTGGGCCTCTAATTTCTCTATGTATCGCAGCTCTTCCATCTCAAATAATTAGTGGATATGAACGATGTGGTGCATTCATCGATGGTCCACAGCGCGCAATCACAAATGTTCTTGGTAATTTTCCAACGATTCATCAATGCATATCGGCCGCAAAAACAAAAGGCTACAACACTATCGGATATCAGTATTTTGGACAATGCTTTGCTGACAACAATCCCGCATACGATCAATTTGGCGCCCAAACCAACACATCCGCCGCCGTAACCGTATATCCTGGTTCATGGACAAACATTGTCTACAAAACAGATTCAACATTAGTACAATCAAATACAGATCCAACTCAAGGCCAAGCATTCCTATTCCAATCATGCCAATTCGGTGGTTACTCAAAACAATTAGCAACCGGACAATATCCAAACATAACAGACTTTACAGAAACTAAATCAATCAAAGTGGGTCCAAACACTCAAGTAGTATTATACACAAAGCCAAATTATCTAGGCGGCAGTATGACAATCACAGGATATTCAGATTCTGTTAACAACATTTTTGCATGTGGACAATTCATATTCGCAAGTGCCCAAGTCACGATTCTCACCAACGCAATGCCCTCAAAACCATCTGATCTAACAGAAACGCAACTACAAACTCTATGGCAACAAGCAGGATGTGTTCCCAATGGCACCGGATTCAACCAAACAAATATCTCCCTATGGAGACAGAAAAATAAAGTTCCAGACGTAATAACAGATATGCAACTAATAGCAAGTTCAACAAATCCAAGTATTAAATCTGAATGTACTCAATCAGCACCAAAACCAGATATGCCCCAAGAAACTGAGGTTGTCCTATTCGAAGATTGTGACTTTAAAGGACGATTCAAGAAAATTAAAATGGGCAATCACAAATACGTCGGAAATGACTTTAATGACGTCACAAGTTCAATCCGTATTGGCCCCTACACAACCGTAACAATCTATTCAGAACCAAACTACGGAGGCCAAACCGCAACTTGGAAAAATGATTCAAACGCCGTCTCCCTAGTAAGTTGTCTCACATCAAACAATTTCAATGATATGTTATCAAGTCTTAAAGTCCTACCATCTTCCGCAAAAGTAAACTATAACATAGCGCCTAACACCAAAGACGTAAATATACTCGGTCCTTACGGAATGAATCCATGGGGATCAGCATCAAATTTCGCCGACAAAAATGCTAAATGGATATGGAATTTATCAACCGCAGCCGTTTTAGCACCAACCAATAAGACACCAATTAGATTCCAAACAATTGTAGTCGCAACAGGTCATCAAGATGTACCCGCAGTTGTCCATGTAATGTCAGATAATGCACCTCAAGGCGGCAACATGGTAAAACTAAATGGTCAAGTCGTTGGTCAAATCTTAGATGGCGGCTGGGTAACAACATCATATACACAAATAAATATCACGTTAGCACCAGGAAATAATCTTCTAGAATTCGATGTTAGTAATTTAGGAGGCCCCGCAGGGTTAATCGTTTCTGTGATCGCAACAGATACTAACCAAGTACTCGCAGATTCAGGTTCAGGCGTATGGGGCTGGGTTGATCCCGCTCTTCTAACCGCACTCGAAGAACAAGAAATGGATCCCTCAATCGCAATTCATGATGAGGCAGCCCCAGGACGCGCTATCACATGGAAGGACACAAATCAAATAACCAAAGTCCTAACCGGCGGCGTCTTCAAATTACGTGTCAGTCTTCCAGACGTTCCTCCATACATCAAAGGACAACAATTCAAAGAAGGAGATACACAAAACACATTCTATCTAAGCATAGAAAAACTAGATCCCAACTGTCAAATCAATGATAACAACAAATGTATGGGAATCTACGTAGACAACAAGAAATGTAGTAATATGGCCCTCAGTAACGTATCCCGTGTCAACGCCTATCGCATGGTTCTCGTATCAACCAAATATGCTCTCGATCCAAGCATTCCATTCGGAAAAAACACAGATTTTACACTAATCAAAGCAGGAGACAAGTTCTATCTCAAAAACATTCAAACAGGATACATGCCTAAGCTCTTCTCAAATGACTACAAGCAACACGTTTACGGATACATGGATACAAGCTACCTATCCAACATAAATTCTCTAAAAAATACTGAAAACAAGTTGTGTGGCTCTGAAACCAAACCAGAAACACCTCCAGAACAGGAAGGCATCATAAGTAAACTGTTCGGTACAGGAAATCCCCGTCAAGATCAGAAATTCGTAAACTGTTTCAGTAATTCAGATGGTTCAATGTATCTCATGACAACTACCAGTCTAGCTGAAACAAACCCAATTAAATTTGTCCTCAACAAAGATAATACCATAAATCTAAAATTACAACAATACAATCCTTACGGCGTTGTTGATAAAACATTCACACTAATATACTGTAATTTCAATGTTAACACTTACGCATTCATCGAACAAACTACTAATCCCCTTGGCGTATTCCTACTTAACATGGTATGCTTTGATGCAGACGACAAACGGCAACTACCAAAAAACAACCTCAATTTCGTTGCCCAAATATCCAAATACCCGGAGGCCTATCTCAAAGATACTAACATCTACGATTTAGACAAATAATAATTTATTTTTTATAGTAATAATACTTTTGATAATATATTTTGTTATAATTTTTTGCTGATAATATATATCTCCGTACAATTTAAGATGTCTTTACAAAGTCTAATCGATAATCCAAAAGAATTACTCGAACTCATAGCAGATTGTCTAAAACCAAAAGATATTGAGAAGAAACAATTTGGAGAAGTATTCACACCAATGAAACTAGTTAATGAAATGTTAGATAAACTACCAGCATACGTATGGACGAACAAAAAACTTAGATGGTTTGATCCAGCAGCCGGCATGGGTAATTTTCCTATAGCAGTCTATCTAAGACTAATGGAAACTCTCATACCCGTAATCAAGGACGACAAAGAACGTAAGAAACACATCATCGAAAATATGTTATTCATGTGTGAACTGAACAAAAAAAATGTACTCATATGCAAACAAATATTTAATGTCACCGGCGAATACAAATGCCGTATATACGAAGGTAATAGCCTTGACATGGAATACAGACTGAAATTTGATATCATCATGGGCAATCCTCCATATCAAGATGCAAATGCATCAGGTGACAATAAACTATATCTATCGTTCATTGAATTATCAATCAAACATCTCAAAGACAATGGATTACTATTATTCATAACACCAACAAATGTTAAAAACCATCTGACTTATCAAACCAAACACAGAAATTATATCGATAACTTTTACAATATCAAATTCTTATCAATAAACGTCGCGAACACATATTTTAAAAACGTTGGCAGTTACTTTGCATACTTTCTAATCGAAAAGCGTATAGTGACTGAATCAACAACACGCATAGAATTCATACGAAATAAAAACATCGAAACAGATATCGTGCAACTCAGACAAGGTTATAACCTACAATTATGTATGTCAACAAATGATATAAATATAATCAACAAAGTATCAAATTTAATACACGACATCAATCCATTATTCGATATACAAAAAGCAGAATATGATTCTGACAACAAAATTACATACCAACGAATTCGGAAAGAACATATTATATCTGAAAAAATTTCTACTAAACCAAGTGACACATTTAAATTCAAAATCATCGACAAGATAAATAAATCACATCCATATCCAGGAATATTTTATTACAGTAAAACCAAAATGATCAACTACGGATTACCAAAAATAATTATGTGTACGGGAGGCTACCTAATGCCGGAATATGACAACAATGGCGAATATAATCTAAGTGATAACATGATCTACTTATTATGTGATACTGTTAAAGAATTCGAAGCATTCAAGATCCTTATAAATAGCAAATTAGTAAATTATTTGAATAAAGTATCTATGACTGATAACATACATGGTAGAGATACTGTAATCATGAACATGACACATATGGATCTAAGTAAAATTACGTGCGACAACGATATCTATAAATCATATGGTATTACGAATGATGAACAAAAAACTATCAACTTAACACTTGGAATAGAATGATAGCTAAGTGTTGACAAGAATAATATTTTTTTAATAATAACTTACAATAATTATATTTAATTTGTGAACTTAATATATAAATAAATTATGGGATCTTCTCATTCACAGACGAACACTAATATAAAAAATAATGTTTTGAATCAGACAGATATAAGTGCTATAAATAAGACTGTAATGGAATCGGCGGTTAATGTGATGGTTAAGAATGCATCCTCATGTTCTTCGTCGGTGAATCAAAATAATTCGTGTAATTTGTCTAATATGACTGTACATGGGGATTTTAATTTGGGTGCAGTGCAAAGCAATAAGGCATCAGTAAATTTTTCGTGTATACAAGCGGATTCGGCGTCGGCAGAAATGGCAAGTGCAATGTCACAAACGTTAATGGGAGAGATGAGTTCAGTTTCAGGTTCAGAAGCGGCAGCAAAAATTAATTCGGCAGCAGCAGCGGCACAAAAAAGTGGATTTGCAAGTGGTGGCGGTTCGGCCAGTTCGGCGGACAATACAAACATCACAAACAACATTACAAATAACACAAAAGTAGCAGTAGAAAACATCTATCAGAAAAATCTCAAAAGTAATTTCAGTTCAGAAACAGTTAGTGAATGCATTGGACGGACAACACAAAACAACTCTGTCTCGGCGGAAGGCACCAAAGTTTACGGAAATGTTGAAGCCAAGTGTATTCAATCCAATACCTTAGAACAAGTACAAGAATGCAAGCAACTCAACGAAGCCCTTAACAAGACGCTAACAAAAACAGCTCAAGAACTTGGATTCACAGTTGAAACTGTCAATAAAACAACAACATCCAATGAAGTGAAATCAAAATCATCATCTGAACAAATTTCTACAGGCCCAATTCAAGATTTAGGAAACGCTGTTAGCAAAGTACTTGGCAGCGTAGGAGATCTTTTCGGATTTGCTGCTCTCGGTGCAGCAGCTCCATTCGCAGTTTCATGTTGTCTTGTATGTTGTATTCTAATATCTCTAAGTATATCCATGGGTTACGCATCTTCAGGTAAAGCTAGCACAAATGCCGGTTCACAACTACTCGGAAATAATAAATATGGTAGCGCAATTGATGCAGGAATCGGTGTTCTAAACAGCAGACATGGCAAACATCACGGAGGCTCATCTGACATCGAACACATCGGTATAAACCTAATAAGTGATCTACTATCAAGTTCTACAGAACTATTCGATTCAGATTAACTATTCAATCCAGACTTACACTATTCTATTCTGACTTACACTATTCTATTCTGACTTACACTATTCTATTCTGACTTACACTATTCTATTCTATTCTGACTTACACTATTCTATTCTGACTTACACTATTCTATTCTGACTTACACTATTCTATTCTGACTTACACTATTCTATTCTGACTAAAATTTTTATATACATATTTTATAATGGAACTGTTGTTGATTATAATAATAATTTTACTAATTGTGATATACGGAGGCCCAAGAAAACATGTACATTCGATCGAATATAATCCTAAAAATTATAAATTCCTAAACAATCTATCAGTCTTTGAATCACAGTTACAAAAATATAATATTCCGGAAGATGTAGAATTCCAAAATATAACTAAAAATATTAATCTTACTAACTGTCTCATTCCTAACATCATCGATATATTTTACGTGAACATTGGATCTCATAAATTCTTTGATATACGAAAACACATTGACAACACCGGATTAAATATTATGATACTGTATTCACATACTACCAAAAATAATAACTTTGCAGTTATAGATAACATTACTAACGACAAACTTATGTTATTGATAGATAAACAACATGAATGTAATGATGCGTGCGGTTTATATGGATACTTTTATAATGTTACACGAAAAATATCGATATTAGATATATATCCTATTTATAATGACTCTGACAAGACTGTAAATTTGACATTACTTATTTTAAAGAAACCATATTGGTTCTCATGATTTTCAAAGTTATTTATCCATCATTTTAATATATTGATATATTTTTAAGTTATTTTTGGCCCAAGTTCATTTCAGAATAAATAAACGATAAAAATTTATGAGCAGTATTGGTTGATGCTATGATTGATTACGATTGATGCATATCCTACGATCAATGAAATACACATAATTATGTTCATTGACAATGCAATAATCTAATACTTTTGTTATATGATTTCCAAAGCTATTATCTAATGCAACCATTCTTGATAAGTCTGTTCAATGTGATCATCCTCTGTGATGACTTTATTATCTTCATTGACGAAAACGCAACCATCTGGTACTTTTGTTATTTGTTTGATGATATTTGTAAGACAGTCATTAACAACTATTTTTTGTATCGAAGATGGAAGATTATTTAGTTCTTCACATTCGTATTCATTGTTATCATTAGGTATTGGTTTATGACAAGATCTGTATATTTCAATTTCGGTCACTCGATTAGTTAAGGTGTTGAGTATCTTAAGATTATAGAGTCTATGACACACAAAACAAACAGACGTGACTGAATCTGGTATAGTGTTGATATTGTTAATGTTTTCGATATATATTTTTGTTACTGATTTTGGTAAGTGTTCGAACGAATTATTAAACTGATGTCCAAAGTGAATTGTTGTTAGTCTATCAAGATCTTTTAGAGGTTCAATGGATTTATCGAATTTGTAATTAAATTTTATTATTTCTAATTTTTCTAGATGTTTTAGAGATTCTATTGAATAATCAAAATCATAAGTGAATGTTATCGATCGTAATTCTTTTAGATGTTTTATTGAATCGATGAATCCTTCGTAGAAATGAGAAAATGATATTGACTGTATGTTTTGAGGAAAATCAATGTCTTCGATTGAGTGATCGTTGTAAAGTGCAATGGTGATATTCTGAATATAATCTGGAATTTTTAATGATTTATTGTTGTCATAGATGGTATATACTGATGAATTATTATTGTTATCGTTCATGTTGATGCTATAGTTCTTATAATATGTGTTAGTGTAATGATTTTTCAATTTTTATGTGATTATTTCTAAGTCATGAGTGTAGAATGTAATAATGTGTGATTATAGAAAGTTTTTGTAGTTTGTTTTTCGGCTTAGCAGCCTTTGTAATTTTGTATTTGGTTATTGGTGATGGGCTCTGGACGGTGAGCTTATGATGTAATCCAAGTATATAGTGCGGTGTTGGTATGCAAGTAAAGTACGCTTGGGTGACGTAATATGTATTTTTTTGTAGTTTGTTATTGTCATACAATGTGATTATGAATGTGAATGTGAATGTGAGTATGGTGAGTGAGTGAGTGAATGTGCGATATATAGTATTAACATAATCCATGAACTGAATCACAGATCAACTCAAGAGTTGGGACTCACGATTTTATTCGGGGGTTTACTTCAAGAGGTCGACTACTAAGAGTCTGGGTGAAATACGATTAGAAACTCGGGAATGTGCTTAGGACATCTTGTGTGATGCGTGTATCCGGGACAGATTGACGATCAAGTATATCAGTGAGACATTGATAGAGTTCCTCAGAATCAGGACAGATATTCTTCAACTCAATCAAGTTACTTTCGATCAAGTGTTCGTAGTGTTTCTGATGTGGATCCTTGTGCAATTCTTCTAGTTCTTTCATGATGGCATCTTCCTTGTGTTTGAGGACGTACAACTTATGCAAGAGTTGTTCAGATATTCTTCCGGTGGCAATGAACTCTGGAAAAGTCACGGATTTTGAAGGTAGATCAATCGGCTTGCAAACTGATGCACTTGTACTTGTTGGCGTAGGAACAGGAACAGAAACAGAGTGCATCGATGTGGAGGCTCGGACGTCAGATACTGAACTGGAAACTGACACACTCGATCCCCAATCATCAACCGTGTCTGGTACAACTTTGACATCAGGAAGAACAGTAGTATTGATCGTAGACAGAGAGAATGGATTGACTTTGGCTGGCGTCTTATCACTGTTCTTTCGTCCGGTACGTTTATTGTACGGCTTGAACGATTTATTTGTCACTGAACTGGTAGATATCGTTGCATCAACTGAAATTGACGTTGTTGAACCGGTAGTAGTAACTGAGGCTGTAAGAGATACCGTAACAGTATTGACTTCTGAAACTGGCACAACATTGACTTCTAAAGTTGGAGTATTTGCATTCCAATCGTCAACAGTGACAGGAACAACTGAATCAACAACAGTCGGAATCATTGAATCTGAACCGGGATTCACATCTTCAAAAACTGTGGGAAGAACTGTTGATATGGCATTTGAAATGAAGAATTCGTGATCAACTATCGTGTACTGTGTGCCTTGGGTTTCAAGCAGTGTAGAGATGCGTTTCTCGGTGTGTACCAAGAGATCTTTGTATTCGGCCAATCGTTGACTAGATATTTTACGCTGTTCTTTATACTCGGCCCGCATGCGCTTGTCTTCATCAGAGTTCGATTCAATCGATTCTATGGCATCCAATAGTCTGGACTGTTCTTCAACAGTGTCATTTCGTAGGCGTTTGTAAAGACGCAATGACTTTAACAGATCTTCAGATTCTGTTTCTCCAACAAGAACTGTCACAGGGACACTGGAATCAGTAACTGTAGAAGAAACATCTGCATCCCAATCGTCAACAGTGTCCGGAACAATAGGCCCTGAATTATCAACTGCATTAACAAATGAAAACACAGAATCATCAAATGTAGATTTCGTTGGTTCCATACTATCATTCGCTGCAATCCATAAGTTAGCTTCAACAAACGTTAAATCGAATATGCTAACACATCGCGCACGCTCGCTCATTGCATCTGCTTTGGTATAACGCTTGAGGAACTGAACGAACAACGTCCTTATTAGAGGATCTTTGGTTCTCAGATTGTTTTTGGCTTCCTTGCCGTTGTAAATCATAAAACCAGAGTGAGTCATGAAGATGATGATCGCATTGAGAACTGAGGGACCAGCCATGGTGAAATCAATAATCTTTCGGATGATAACGTTACGCATGATTCCCATTTTGTACATTATGCCGAGAACTGCAAAGTATGCAATTCTATACTGGGATAGTGATTTTGCGCGTTCTGATTCATTCTTGGTGAGAACTGCTTCATCGATCCATTCGATGCCGTGATTGATGATCATTGATGCAATATTCATCTTATAAGTCGGGATGTCAATGCTATCGAAGAATCTGTTCATGTCTGAGTCGGCACTATTTACGTCAGAGAAGATGAGTTTGATCTGTTCAACGATGACAGTACATGTCTCTGTTACAATCACGCTCGTGTTATTGTTGATCATCATTCGGAATATTGGCTTGAGAGCCTCCTCCTGAAAACGATAAAGGACGAACAGAAACTTGTTTAGAAAGGCATCACTTGATACGGCTGTGACTTCTGTCGTGATAAGTTTGGCAGTTTTAAGATCAACATTAGTATGTTCCTGTCCACTGAACTTGTTGAAATCACCACAGAATTTGCCTGAATAACGATCAAACGAATTATCTCGAATGAGAGTGTCGTAAATGATGTGTCTCCATCGTTCTGGGATCGGATTGTCGTCTTTTAATAGCGCGCCAAAAATCGATTCCTTGACAACTTCTCCAACTGTGTCACAGCTAAAAATGTTGTAACCAAAGTCTGAGATGAGGAGATTGATCATTGTAATGACATCTGCAACATCAGCTGGCGTGTTTGGGATCTTGCCTTTTGGCCAGACGATGTATTTGAGAGCACTGAACTTTCCTGTTTCGATGACGCCTGATAGGTAATTGAGTTGATCAATCACTTTGTTGACGTATGAATTTTCTGTTTGATGTAGCAAATCAAATTCGTTAGGAGGAGTAGTAGACATACCTTCACGTTTGAGGCGTTCGTTCATTTTGAACTCTTCAGAGATTAGATGGAGAATGTCCGGTCGCATATTGAAGATTAGATTGATTACAATGTGTCGTTTACAATGTCTCTCCCATATCTCTCGATTAGTGTAACGGCGGCCGTCTTTGATAGCATGAAAATCAGCCATCATCATTTCCAATGATTTATTTGATGCGGCCCATATTCCAATTTCGGCTTTAATTTCGGCACCTGTTAGGTTTGTTCGTGAGTTTGAACCTGATGGTGTTGTACTGGAACGTGAATAATTTGAGGTTCTTGAAGGCCCTCGTGAAGATCCTGGCGTATAAGGAGTATTGCCTCTCATTGGAGAACTTCGTACGTTTGTTTGTTCCATCATTTCTAATGGACTGTACCTTACGGTACCTCGCATGGCCGTAGCTGTAGCGGATGTGCTTATTGTTGGAACTTGAGAAAGTGCTAATGCCGCTTGTGCAGCTACTCGATCTCTACAACTTGATGACGAACTAGACTGAGAACCAGTGCCCGCAGGCCCGGAACTCGGAGTCTCTCGTCTTGAATTTGAATACGGTGATGACATTCTAATCGTTTAAAACAGTAGGATCTCAATAATGGGTTCCTACGATGCAATCTCTATTGAATGCAATGGGATTTCAGTATATTGTTTTTTTCAATTTTTTACGATTTCAACTTTTTATAGTATAATAAAGGTACTATATAGAGCTATTTGCTTATAAATTATGCTTTGGGTGATGTTTTTGGGAGACTCGATGCCGTATGGCCAAGTTGCTTTGGGTTGTGTTTTTTGGAGACTCAAGGCCAAGTTGCATGGGGTTGTGTTTTTTGGAGACTCGATGCCGTATGGCCAAGTTGCGTTAGGTGATGTTGTGGGATACTCAAGGCCGTATGGCCAAGTTGCTTTGGGTGACGTTGTGGGAGACTCAAGGCCGTATAGCCAAGTTGCTTTGGGTGACGTTGTGGGAGACTCAAGGCCGTATGGCCAAGTTGCTTTGGGTGACGTTGTGGGAGACTCAAGGCCGTATGGCCAAGTTGCATTGGGTTATGCTATAGAGATTTAAGATCTTATAATTTTATGCATCATTTAAATATAAATGTACATCTTTAAATAAACTATTTTGCGCATTGTGTAAATAATAATATTGAATTTAACTTTGAGGAGAGTAACCAAAATTTTAATGACTTATGTCTGACGTTGATCATTATAATATCACAAAATTCTTCTCGATTGGTACAATACATACGATATTCAATATTGGACTGTTCATCAATTTTGCGCAAAATTACTTAAAAGAATAACAATATATTAAAATGATGTATGATTATAAAAATACTGTTTACGTGCACATTATGATCCTAACAAACATGAATAAAATATAATTTAGTAGTATCCCAAAACATAATCCAAAGCAACTTGGCCATACGGCCTTGAGTCTCCCAGAACATAACCCAAAGCAACTTGGCCATGCGGCCTTGAGTCTCCCAGAACATAACCCAAAGCAACTTGGCCATACGGCCTTGAGTATCCCAGAACACAACCCAAAGCAACTTGGCCATACGGCCTTGAGTCTCCCAGAACATAACCCAAAGCAACTTGGCCATACGGCCTTGAGTCTCCCAGAACATAACCCAAAGCAACTTGGCCATATGGCCCTGAGTATCCCAGAACACAACCCAAAGCAACTTGGCCATACGGCCTCGAGTCTCCCAAAAACACAACCCAACGCAACTTGGCCATACGGCCTCGAGTCTCCCAAAAACACAACCCAACGCAACTTGGCCATACGACCTCGAGTCTCCCAAAAACACAACCCAACGCAACAAATTGAACTTGCTAAATTTAAGACGACGTCAATCATAAAAAGTAATAATCTCTCTAAACACATCATTAAATTTGCTATTCAACAACACAGAACCATGACTTGCATCACTTAAATAATAATGATTGACATGCTTACCATTCATATCTTTATAAAGTGTATCAGTCGGAATAACCAAATCATCATATTCTAAAACTATCATCGTATTACAAATCCCAACTAGATCAGATACATTATAAATCCAAAAGTCGGGGCCAAACATTGTTCTAAAACATATGTACTTCAAATACAAACATTTATAAATCAGATGTGTAATAAATAATTCGTAAACATAAGTCAAATAAGTCCCGGTTTTCGTAATCTCATGTTCTAAATATAATGTCATTTTTGTTGAACCAACCCAGAATATAATTGGATCAAATAATATTACTTTATCGATGACGTTATTTCTAGCATCATTCATAATAATTCGTGTGATGTATGTCCCAAAGCTATGAGATAAGATGTTAATTTTTTTGATGCCGGCTTTATCTAAGAAATTGTAAACAGTATTTTTGATTACGTTATGTGGTACGAAATATTTGTTATGTTTTTGATAATATGTTGTACTTGATATGTTGGGCAGAATTATTAGGATTAAGTTATATTTTTTGTTTAGGTGTAGTAGTTTTTGAATGTAAGGCGCGTAACTGAATCCAAATCCGTGGATGAACATTAAATCTTTTTTGGATGGATCACGTTTTTTGTGTAGGAATCCTATTTTAGAATCGTTGCATACTGTATATTCGTATTTTAGAATGTAGATCATGTAGTAATGTATTGTGTTAATGAATATTTTTATTAGTACTTTAAATAACAAAGGCCTGAAACTGAAATTGAAAAAATCTTGTCCCCATCTTCTGTATAGGTATCTGTTATTGTTGTTATCTTTGAATTCGAATCCAAGTTTTTGTTCTAGCTGTGATAGTAGTTTATCGTTGTCTTTGTGGTTGTTGCTGTTGCTGTTGCTGTTACAGTATATTGAGAAACTCAGTAGATGTTTTATTTCTGTGCGGGACATGTCTTTGATGTTGAATGTGTTAAGATCGGGCTTTGTGTGGTTGAGTTTATCATATAGTATGTAGCCCTTGATAAGATATTCTAAATCTTTGTTATCTAATTTTAACATTTCGTCAATTATTTTGGTTATATCTGAGTTGGAATATTTTAGTGGGATAGGTGCGATTATATTTATGTACATGATTAGTTGCTTGAACCAGTTTATTATTTCTAGTATTATGTAGATGATGATTATTATCATGACTTACTTTCTAATATGTTGTTATATATTTTATTCGATGTTTGTTGTCTGTAAGAAGAAATATATTGCTGTTGCTAGGATTGCGATTGAGCTCATGATGTGCCATAGTGAATCGTCGAACAGCTACGCTGTCCCGCTTTGTGGGGCAAACAAAGTTTGCGGGATGTGAAACATCCCAAGCCGAAGGCTTTCGATTACTGAGTTGGGATTATTGTTTGTGAGATTATTATTTGGTAACATATAAATTATAAAATATATTTATTTATAAAATTGTGATAAAAATTATTTGATTTAGAATAGAATAGTTTAGAATACTGAGGTGTTTGATACACTTAGGATCATCTTGTTGACGGTATAGATTGGTTGAGTTGTGACGGCGGCTGTGGTGGTTGATGTTGTGGTGCGTGTTGGTGCGGCCCCAATTGCTGTGTTTGCGCCTGGAACGAATTGAGATGATGAATTCGCGGTTACCATTATGTAAAATAGAGAATTTGGGGTTGCGTATAGCGTTAATAGGTTTGGTAGAGATGGGTTAATTATTGGTGCGAATTGGGCTTCGGGTAAGATGATCATGACATAGTATTGTCCGGCGCCTACCATATTAAGGCCTAGAGATAATGAATTTCCAAATAGATCTCCTTGTGAATCTGATATCATTTGTAGGTTGACATTTTGATATTTTAGGTCGCCCATTGAGCATAGGGTGCTGTTTTGTAGGCCAAGGTAGTTGAATCCTGTCATTTGTCCAAATACTGATTGTTCGTTGGGATCGATGGTAAATTTTGCGGTGTTGAGGCTGTTGAGTAGTAGGAAATTCATTTGGGGGTTAGTTGCGATGAGAGCGGGAGGATTACTTATCATGCCATCGGTTAGGGCTTGTAGGATTAGGACGTTAATGTTATAGCTTCCTGTTGCGTTAACTTGTTGAACAGTGTTTATGTTGATGAAATAATCTACAAGTGATACTGAACCATCGAATAGATTTATTATTGCGCGCATGATGGAGACAAAGTTTCGAAGACTTGTGACGGCGTAGTTGTTTACGGCGCTAATTGGTGTTCCTGTGTTGGTGACTAAGAATGTACCTCCGTTGAATCCTCTTCCAAAAAGTAGGACAACTTGTTTGGTTGCCATATCGTTGACAGAGTATTGGTTGTAACTGTTGTATATAGCGACTGGAGAACGCCATATATTTTTGATTAGTACTTCGGCGGTGATGGTGCTGTAGTTTAGGTAGGTGTTGTAATCTACGGAATAAGCTATACCTACGATGAAATAACCATATTGGACTACTGATGATGTAACTGCCATTAAGCTGGTTAGAAGAACTGTTGGGGTTGATGGTGTACCTGTAAATGTATAATTTGCTTGAGGAAAGTATTGTCCATTGCCTCCAAATGCTAGAGCTGGGATGTAAATTAGAGGCATTGTCACATATAGTTTTGTATAACCTGGGGCGATGATTAGAGGGATATTGTTTTGATTGAAATTGCATGCTACTTTAGAATTGAATGTAGCCCCAGATGCGATATATTGTAGAGGAATTGGTCCTGACACATAATTTTTGATATTTCTGAAATCTTCGATGCCGGATGATAGACTTGCTAACGCTTCTTTGGTGATAATTTTGTTTTTGACTATTACAGAGACTGCGGGAGATCCTGTTGTGCTGTCGTAGTTTAGGGTTGACGTGTTTGAGACAGTGAAGAGTAATTCTACTATTACTATTTCGTTTTTTTGTTGGACATAGTAATTTGAACAGAATATGAAATTATCACTGTTGTAGTTGCTATAGCCTGGGTTGACGTTGTTGATGGTTGGTGGGGCTGGAACTAGGAGGCCCGTGTTTGAATAATATGGTTGTGATGTGAGACTGAAGAATAATCCTAATGGTGGTGATGTTCCTGATTTTGTTGTGAAATTTGTTATGTCAAGATTATGTAGTCCGGTTCCGTTTAGGGCTGCATTTGGTTGCAAGTTATTGAAAAGTGACGTGTTCTCGGATAGGAGACTTGATGTACAGAAGGATGCATTTAGGTAACTTGTGTTTGTTAAATCAAAGTTCCAAGTTGAGAAACCGCCTGGGGGTGCGCCTGAGACTGGATCAAAGTATTGCGCCTGAACGGTATTAGATGTTTGATTGACAGTTGAGTTAACCATTAGACATGTCACATTATCATAAATTGTGGCACTTGAATCTATCGTGGTACCAACGGGAAATATGTTGCAATCCGCTTGAGTCCCGGCGGTAGATGGATTCACAGCTGTTAAGCCGCTTATAGTCGATGAACCGCTTGCAAAAGCTGACGCCAAAAAATTTATATTAGGGTTACTCATATTTACTATATATACTAAAATAATATAAAAAAATATAAGTTATATATATTTCGAATTTTTAAAATCGTAAGGACTATTAGAAATAATTATATAGATTAATTTTAAAATTTTTTCTATATTGATTAATATAAAGAATATGTCTGTTGAGAAATTGACTCCTAACTTTCAACTTATTTCGGCTGCTCCAATTATAATGTGTCCTGGAGATCGGTTGCGTTTGTTTCAAACATCCGCTAGAATTGCCCATACACATAATGTGAGTTCTGGCTATACCGGAAACACTGAAGACGTGTGGACTTTCATCTGGAATAGTCCTGAACAAAATGCTATGATTAGTCTTAACCGGCTTTATTAGTTAGCCTACATAGGCTTATTATTATTATGTGAAATATATTTTTAGTTTATCTGAATTTTTGTTATAAAATTCAATTACGTTTTTAAATTGATGATGATATTATTTTTTATGAATGACGTTTGCGTTATGTTGTTGATGAATGATATTTGTATTATATTATTATTTTTTATGAATGACGTTTGCGTTATGTTGTTGATGAATGATATTTGTGTTATGTTGTTCCTGTTCTTGTTCTTGTGCTTGTTCTTGTTCGGTGGCGGCGGGATTACCAAAAAATAAGTTAGTATGGCGATGCATATGAATGATAGCGAGTATGATCATAATTAGAACAGATAGTTTCATGTATATATTTGGATAATATTATAATTATGATTTTGATTTTCGTTTTACAATTCGTTCTAAACCTATACCATCATGGCCTAACATTATGAATTTATTTGTGAATTCGTATTCGGTGTCTGATTTATGTTCGGTATTAGGTTGCGTTTCTGGGGTTATAGCTATGGGTTCCGTGGTGAATTTCTTGTCTATGATGATGTTGGAAATGAATTGATTTATTGAGCACATATGGAATTAGATTATATATAATTATAGCGATTTAAGCCCTTGACGTAAAAAATTGAAAAATATATTTATTTGAATGTCTTGTTGTAGTAATTTGTGAGATAAATGGATTGTTATAATCATGTGGACGTTGTGAAATATTTGCAATCTTGTGATTCGGATTTGGATGCGACTTTTTATCATATTCCTAAGAGAACGGCGGTGGTTAAGCCTAAGAAATATAGGGTGGTGATAGATAAGCTGTATAGTGTACTGAATGACGGACGATGTGGTGTTTGCGATGTGATGAATGCTGTGATGCATGTGAAGAATTATATTTTGAAGGATATGGAATTTGAGGATATGACGTTCAGTAGGATGTGTTTTGGAAATATGGTAGCAAGGGCATTGCCTTCGATTGATTCATTGACGGCGATTAAGGATGCTGTTAGTTATAAGGACGTAAGAGATGGTAGTTATAAGAAATATGAGGTGCTGGGCGTTAACTCGGGATTTGGTGCATGGGAGAAGATATTTGAAATGATGGATATTACCGTTGTAGCGACTGATGAACGATTACCGTCACATTCTTTTGTTACAGTTGTTGAGTTGAGTACAATTTCTGCTGTTAGACGTTACGTTGATTTTCAAGTGTTGTTTGTTGGAGATGTACGCTATGATCAAAATTGGTGTGGAACATTAGATACGTTTAGAGGTAACACTCTGATTTTCATTAGCGAGATTGTTGATGGTCATACTGTGAATTATTCGTTGAAATATATCGTTAGTAGATTTTGGAATGTAACGATTATTGATTTGGATTCATGGCCGGATAGAGTAGATAAATTATTTATTTGTTATCGTAAAGATATTCTGTGATTTTGTTTATTATTTTCAGAGTTAGCAAATATTATTATTATTGTTTTCAGAGTTAGCGAACATTATTATTATTTTCAGAGTTAGCGAATATTATTATTGTTTTCAGAGTTAGCGAATATTATTATTATTTTCAGAGTTAGCAAATATTATTATTATTATTGTTTTCAGAGTTAGTGAACATTATTATTATTTTCAGAGTTAGCGAACATTATTTTGAAAATTAGCGAATATTATTATTTTTAAAGTCAATATCGTCATCTTTAAAGTCAGTATCGTCATCTTTAAAGTCAGTATCGTCATCTTTAAAGTCAGTATCGTCATCTTTAAAGTCAGTATCGTCATCTTTAAAGTCCGCGATTATTATTATTGTTTTCAGAGTCCGCGATTATTATTATTGTTTTCAGAGTCCGCGATTATTATTATTATTTTCAGAGTCCGCGATTATTATTATTGTTTTTAGGGTCAGTATCGTCATCTTTAAAGTCAGTATCGTCATCTTTAAAGTCCGCGATTATTATTATTGTTTTCAGAGTCCGCGATTATTATTATTGTTTTCAGAGTCCGCGATTATTATTATTATTTTCAGAGTCCGCGATTATTATTATTATTTTCAGAGTCCGCGATTATTATTATTATTTTCAGAGTCCGCGATTATTATTATTGTTTTTAGGGTCAGCGAATATTATTGTTTTTAGGGTCAGCGAATATTATTGTTTTCAGAGTTAGCAAATATTATTATTGTTTTCAGAGTTAGCAAATATTATTATTGTTTTCAGAGTTAGCAAATATTATTACCGTAAAGTATCTAATTTAGTTTCATGGTACTGAGCGTAAATCACGCATTCAAATTTGTAAGCTTAAGTACTTTATTATTTGTTATTATTGTAAATT
>Ga0207027_1047_pt1 | contig 23788 bp, 24 predicted proteins | sample Alteio_BWMinCont_43_FD_153280 | JGI IMG/M metagenome (GOLD analysis project Ga0207027, IMG submission 153280) | Enriched cells from forest soil in Barre Woods Harvard Forest LTER site, Petersham, Massachusetts, United States -... | ecosystem: Environmental > Terrestrial > Soil > Temperate forest >... | reverse complement strand
TCCGCTTATTTATTAGAGTGGTCGCTTTCCATTGATAATATTTTCGTTTTCATTATCATTTTCTCCTTTTTTAAAGTGCATGAGAATAACTATGCAAGAATTTTATTATTGGGAATATTGATGGCAATTATATTCCGTATTATTTTTATTGCCTTAGGAAGTGAGCTGGTAGCAAGGTTTGAATGGATCATGTATATTTTTGGGGTGTTCCTTGTCTATACAGGAATAAAAATGTTTACTAGTAAAGAAGAAGATGAATTTGATCCGAAGGATAACTGGGCGTACAGATCCATGAAAAAAATATTACCTACAACTGATGAGGAACCTAACGGAAAGTTTATCATTTTCAGGTGCATCAACATTTTCTCTACCACTGATCAATGCCGGTGTTGCAATTGTTCTTGAGTTGGCAGATGAACTTAGTAAAACCGTTTTTGTTATTCCATCAGCTTCTACCGTATCTATAGAATTCACAAAACGTCCTGCAACAAAACCAAGATTTTTATTGATAGGATGATTAGACCTGGTTTGGAAAAGCGGAAAATAATTCCAGGGAAGTGGTTGGGTTTGTTTGCTGCCATTGACAATAAAGGGCAACAGATCACATTGAAGGTCCATTACCAGATCACTATTGATGCGAACACCGTAACGAAATAACAGATCATCCAAATCAAGCCCTCTATCGTATGCAATTACTTCATTTTTCATTTGCAGACTATCCATCTCTGCCTCCAACTTGTCTTCAAATATCAATAATTTACCACCTCTCATTACAAACTGATCGATCTTCAATTTTTCCAACGGACTAAAAGGTTTCGTTGGTTTTACTATTATTAATAATTTAAAAGTATCAGGTATTAATGGTTGTGTATTAAGATTGAACGTAAAAAGATTATAATCTTTCCGTAAAGTATTTTGAACAAGATCATACGTGTTTGGTCCCGTAGGTTCACCATTCCCATCAGAATAAGCGATCATGGGCCTTTCCGTTTGCGACAATTTATAAATAGCATTAGCAAACTCATACTCCATCATTGCTTCAGCGCTATTTAATTCTGCAGGTGTGATATAAATTTTATCGCCCGTATATAAATTTACCGGCATCACATTACCTTTATAATGAACTAACGCCGTCGGATAGACGAACTGTTGTTGCTCGCCCGATTTTAGTTGAACTTTAAGATTGATAGGATCAACTCCCATTGCAGCTAACGTATCAGCATAGGTTTCAGATGAACCATCCACAACATCATCCGGAGACACGAAATGAAAAGTCAACTTGCTACCTGCTACTTCTTTAAACTCTTGCAAAACCTCATCGCTCGAATTAGCCAGCTTTTTAAATCCGCTCGGAAATTCTCCTTTCAGACAAACATCAATCTGCACCTCATCATCTAAACTCTTTAATAGTTTTTGTGTTGGTTTAGATAAAGTGAATCTTTTCTCATTCGTAAAATCAATTCTTGTATGCCATTCAGATGTCAGCCAGTTAAGCAATACCAGCAGTATAACAACAAGTGACAACCAAAATTTGGTTCTCGATATCTTATTAATGAAACTCATTTATTTCTTATGCAGATTTTTTACGGTAATTAATAGGAATAAATAAATGATACTACCGAAATAGACCATATCACGTGTATCCAATACACCACGACTAATACTGCGATAATGAAAATCAATACCCAGCATCTCAATATAATAATCCGCACTTCCCTGAAACACCGGCAGTTTACTTAACGCATTAAAACCAAAGTATAACAACAGGCATGCAAAGACACTTAATAGAAAAGCAACCACTGCATTATTGGTAAAGCTGCTACAACATAAGCCTATGGAAGAAAATACAGCAGCTAATAAGAATAAACCGATATAACTTCCTCTAATACCACCGCTATCAATACCTCCACCAGCGCTCAAGGCCTTGATGGTGAAAACGTATAAAAAAGTAGGAACGATAACAAGCAACAAGACAAACAAAATAGAAAAATATTTTCCCAAAACGATCTGCCATTTGGTTAATGGCTTTGTTTGTAAAATTTCAAATGTACCTGTCTTAAATTCATCAGATAAAGTACGCATGGTGATTGCAGGAATTAGAAACAATAACACCCACGGAGCCAGTTCAAAAAATTTATCTAAAGAAGCATAGCCAAAATCGAAGATGTTGCTGTCCTTTAATACAAATAAGAACAGACCATTCACCAACAAGAATAAAGTGATGGCAATATAGCCGGTAAGACTGCTAAAAAACTGATGCAATTCTTTTTTACAAATACTCCACATGCGTTATAAAATTGATGCAATTTAAGGGTTAGACGGCTATGAAACTAAAAGTCCGCCTCATTGTTGAAGCGGACTCAATATATTTAGTTTTATTTTAGCTTTTATACGGCAAAACTTTCGCCACAACCGCAGCTCCTGCTAGCATTTGGATTATTAAAATAGAATCCCTTTCCGTTCAATCCATCGCTGAATTCCAGCTCTGTATTTACCAGGTATAAGAAACTTTTAAGATCAGTAACGATCTTAATTCCTTTATCCTCAAAAGCCTGATCCATTGGTTTTTGTTCGTTGTCAAAATCCATCTTGTAACTTAAGCCGCTACAACCGCCGCCAACAACACCTACTCTTAAAAAATAAGATGGATCGTCGCCTAAGCCTGCATCCTTCATCAAATTGATGACCTTAGCTTTTGCCTTATCGCTTATATATATTGCGTTATCTGTTGCCGTCATAAATAATAATTTAGCAATAAAACAATTTAACAATCAAAATTGTTGAATTGATAAACTGTTGAATTGTTATTAGTGTACTACACTTTCATCAAACTTAATTGCTTCCAAACCGTTTTTAACACGGTAATCGTTGATGGCTGCTTTAATAGCATCTTCTGCTAAAACTGAACAGTGAATTTTTACTGGTGGAAGATTTAACTCTTCAACAAAATCCATATTATCTACTGCCAGTGCATCTGTAATGCTTTTACCTTTCAACCATTCTGTAGCCAATGATGATGAAGCAATAGCAGAGCCACATCCAAATGTTTTGAATTTTGCATCTGTGATCATGCCGGTAGCATCATCCACTTCGATCTGCAAACGCATAACGTCGCCGCATTCCGGAGCTCCTACTAAGCCAGTTCCTACATTCTTTTTGCTCTTATCCAAAGTCCCAACGTTTTTAGGATTTTGGTAGTGATCGATCACTTTTTCTGAGTATGCCATGGTTTTTAATTTAATACTGTTATTCAATTAGCTAATATGCTAATTTTTTAAAATTGTTACTTTATTATTTTATTAAAAAGAACTACTAAAAATTGAACTCGTTTTAATTAGCATCATTAGCTAATTAGCACATCAGCAAATTGCTTAGTGGTGCGCCCATTCAATCGAATTCAAATCAATTCCTTCTTTATACATTTCCCAAAGCGGACTCATTTCTCTTAATTTAAGAACGGTTTCGCTGATAGCTTTTATTGTATAATCTATTTGTTCTTCGGTAGTGAATCTTCCTAATCCAAAACGCAGCGAAGAGTGTGCCAGATCATCACCTAAACCTAAAGCTTTCAACACATAACTTGGTTCCAGCGAAGCTGAAGTACAAGCCGATCCTGAGCTTAACGCGATGTTCTTGTTAAAGCCCATCAATAAACCTTCACCTTCTACATGTTTGAAAGAAATATTAGCAACATGTGGCAAACGATGTTCTGTGCTACCATTCACATAAGCTTCTTCCAGCTTCATCAATTCGGTTTGTAATTTATCTCTTAGTTTGCTGATGCGTTTTGTATCTTCTTCCATATCCAATCTGCATAATTCACATGCTGCACCAAAACCTACAATACCCGGTACATTTAATGTTCCGCTACGCATACCTCTTTCGTGGCCACCGCCATCCATCTGAGCTGTTACTTTTACTCTTGGGTTTTTCCGACGAACATATAAAGCACCAACTCCTTTTGGACCGTACATTTTATGCGCCGAAAAAGCCATAATATCAATACCATCTTTATTTACATCAACAGGTATTTTACCTACAGCCTGCGTTGCATCTGAAAACAATAAAACACCATGTTTACGGGCAATAGCACTAATTTCTTTGATCGGCATTATTGTACCGATCTCATTATTAGCGTACATAATTGCAATTAATATCGTTGTTGGTTTGATAGCTGCTTCTAATGCTTTCAAATCAATTAATCCATCAGGTTGTACTTGCAAATAAGTTACCTCACCGCCACTTTTTTCAATGTGTTTACAAGTATCTAAAACAGCCTTGTGTTCTGTAGTCGCTGTGATGATATGATTGCCCTTGCTGGCATACATTTCAAACACACCTTTAATCCCTAAATTATCACCTTCAGTTGCACCCGAAGTAAAAATGATCTCTTTTTCATCTGCGCCGATCAACTTCGCTACTTGTTCGCGTGCGTAGCTAACTGCTTCTTCAGCTTCCCAGCCAAAAGAGTGGTTACGGCTGGCTGCATTTCCAAAGTGCTCCAAAAAATATGGTTTCATCGCTTCAAAAACCCTTGGGTCCATTGGCGTTGTGGCATTGTTATCTAAATAAATCGGGAACTTCAACATAATCTCTTATAATTTTTCAGTCTGTGTCTAATAATACAAATTTACTACAAAAGGTTCTTATTTTAGCTATCTAAAGTGTAGCCTTACCGTCATTTTACGTATTTCGTAAGGTAAAACCTACTAATTCAGACCAACCATGCTAAAAACAGAACATATTGGTATCGCTGTTAAAGAACTCGCAATATCTATTCCGTTGTTTGAAAAACTGCTAAATAGTCAGTGTTATAAAACTGAATTGGTAGAAAGCGAGCAAGTAAATACCGCTTTTTTCAAAACGGGTGATACCAAAATAGAATTGCTTGAAAGCGTTACTGATGAAGGTATTATCGCAAAATTTATTGATAAAAAAGGGGAAGGTATTCACCATATCGCTTTTGAAGTACCCGATATTTTAGCTGAAATGAACCGCTTAAAAAGTGAAGGTTTTATCCTCCTAAGTGAAACACCAAAAAAGGGTGCTGATAATAAACTGGTTTGTTTTTTACATCCGAAAAGTACCAATGGAGTTTTGATTGAATTATGCCAGAGTATCTAACACTGTCTTGAACAGGATTAGCTAGATTTTTTGATTGACAAGATTACGAATTAGCTATGTTTCCATTTTATTTATACGGTTAATCCTGTTTTCTTTTAATCAGGTTAATCGTGTTCAGACAAAAATTACTGTAAAAAAGGATTATGTCTCCGCTCTTCACCAATCGTCGTAACTGCTCCATGTCCGCTATACACCTTAGTTTCATCAGGAAGCACCATTAATTTTTTTGTAATACTATTTAGTAATGTTTGATGATCGCCACCCGGCAGATCAGTCCTACCAATGCTTCTTTGAAATAGCACATCGCCGCTAATAACAAAATGTTGTTTGCGGCAATAAAAAATAATGCTTCCCGGAGAATGTCCAGGTGTATCGAAAATTTCTAATTCATCTGTTCCTAAAATTATTTTATCTCCTTCTTTTATGAAGATCAATTCGCCGGTATAATTATCAAAAGGCATATTATATTTTAAGCCTGATACAGGTGCAAATTCCAATACAGTTTTCTCTTTTTCATGCAGCCGCAATGTTAAGTTATACGTTTCTGCAATAAACTTATTGCCAAATACATGATCCAAATGACTGTGTGTATTGAGCAACATTTTAGGAACCAGCTGCTTTTGTTCGATGAAAGTTTTCATAGCATCTTTTTCTTCGTCAAAATAGCTACCCGGGTCAATTATTATACATTCTTTTAATTCGTTGTAAAGGATATATGTATTTTCTTGTATAGGACTGAAAATAAACGATTGTATTTGTAACATTTATAGAAGATTTAAACCTTTAAGTGATATTTTTAACATTGAGGCGAATAAAGTAATTTTAGAACCTAATAGTAAAAGCTCTAATGGCAAAGTTCCGCAGAATATTTTTTATTGCATCATATATTTTATTGATCTTTTCGGCACATGTGAGCTACGCGCAAGTAGTTAATACAGTTCAGTTCGGAAGAAACAGGGTACAATACAAAAAATTCAAATGGAAATATTACTCAACAAAAAATTTCGATACCTACTTTAATCAAGACGGACAAGAGCTCGCAAAGTTTGTTGCACAGGTTGCTGAAGAAGAATTACCCCAAATAGAAAGTTTCACAGAATATAATTTACAACGCAAGGTTAATATTGTCATCTACAATCAATTTTCAGAATTACAACAATCGAATATTGGTATTGGACAAGATTGGCAAACAACAGGAGGATTGGCCAAATTAGTAAACAATAAAATGGTTGTTTATTTTAACGGTGATCATCAAAACTTACGCAAACAAATCAGACAAGGCATTGCTGATATCTTAACACAAAACATATTATTTGGCGATAACGTTGGACAGTTTGCCGGAAACCAGGTACTACTTGATCTACCGCCATGGTTAACTGATGGCTATGTTGCTTTTGCTGCTGAAAACTGGAGCACAGATCTGGATGATGAATTAAAAGGACAGATATTAGATAACAATTATAAAAGCTTCTACAATTTCGCTAATAAAAAACCATTACTGGCGGGCCATGCTTTTTGGTATTACATTCAGGAAAAATATAAGAAAGAAAATGTAACCTATCTTTTTTATTTGGCAAGAATATACAAGAACCTGAATAAAGCCTGCAAGCAAGTATGTAAAGAAAAATTTAAACAGGTACTGGCAGATTTCATGGTATATGAAAATGATAAGTATAATGACGATAATAACAGAAGAAAACAATTTCCTAAAGGCGGTAACAACGTAGAAACTTTTGAGATAGGAAGAAGAAAAGATTATTACCGAGTTAACGTGAATCCTAATAAAAAAGATAACTCCTATGCTTATGTAGAATATAACAAAGGCATTGTAAGACTTAAATTAAATCAGGATGATGGTGATAATATTACCACATTATTAAAGTACGGTATTCGCAGTTATCAAAATGAAACAGATCCCGGTTATCCTTTAGTAGCGTGGGATCCAAAAGGTACCAGGCTCGCGGTTATTTATGTTGAGGAAGGAAGATTGAAATTATTTATTTATGATATCGTTACTAAACTAAAATATCCGCAGATAGATTTGACCGATAATTTTAACCAGATACAGGATGTAAAATATATGCTGGATAGTAGAACGCTCGTACTAAGCGCTGCAAAAAATGGGCACTCGGATATTTATACCTTAAATATCGAAACAGGTAAAATTACGCAGGTAACAAATGATGTATATGATGACCTTGATCCAACATTTGTTTCTTTCCCCAATAAAACAGGTATTATTTTTTCAAGCAATAGACCAAATGGTAATGCAAAAAGTGCTGATACAGTTTTGCCAAGTCATAACCGTTACAACATTTTCTTAGTAACAAATTTTGGTGGTAAGCCCGAGTTAAACCAGATCACACAATTATCAGATCTTAAATATGGTAATGCAAGATATCCAACACCATATAACTCAAATCATTTTACATTTATAAGTGATGAAAATGGTATCGGTAATCGTTATGCAGGCTTCTTCACAACCAGAAGTGCAGGTCTTGATACGTTAGTATTAATTGGTGATAGCATTTTACGTAATCCGGATTCGCTTAAAATTGATAGCGTTTTAAAACTCTATAAAAAAGACAAAGTAGATTCCATAGCTGTGGAAGCTGTTACCAGTGATTCTACCGCTACGTTTCCTCTTTCGAATTATGAAGCCAGTGTTCTTGAAACAAGAATTGCCGGCGATAATAGCCAAGTGAGTGAATTAATACGCGATGCTGATGAAAAGCAATTATATAAATTAAAAATTGATGAACACGCACTGCACGATCGTAATATAAAAGCTCCACCAACGCAATACATGAAATCAATAGTAATGGCAGATAATATTTCTGTCAATGCGGCTTCAGCTATTGACACTGCGGCTATACCAAAAAACTTACCGGTAATTACTAAACCTACAGATACTACAAAAAAACAGAACGATATTTTTCAAAATGAATTCGCTGACGAAAAACCTGATAGCAACAATAGTACTATAACCAAAACTAGCAATACAGTTACTCAAGCCAAAGAATCTGCCAAAGAAGGTACTTTAGCCAAAGCGAAACTTTTTGTTTACAAACCCGCTAAATTCTCTGTTGATTACGGATCTGCTGGTCTTACCAATGCTCCGTTATTTACTACTTATCAAACATATCAAGGTGGACAAGGACCTATACAACTTGCACCTCCATTGAGTGCATTATTAAGTCTTGGTACAATAGAATTAATGGAAGACCAAACGATATCGGGTGCCATATCTCCCGGTATTGATGGCGGAGGCAGTCAGGAATTAGTTAGCTACCAAAATTTAAGAAGACGTTTTGATTGGGGACTTACATATTACAGAAACACTATACAAAGCACTAATAATCTTCTTGTTGATACTTCGGGAGATATAGTTCCTTTTAATATAAAAACGATCACTAATTTGGTTCAGGCTAATGTTGATTACCCATTTGATAATGCGAGAAGAATTGGTTTAACCATTGGCATAAGAAATGACAGAACGGTATATGAAACAGATGGCAATAATGCACTTTCGCCACTTGCGCCGCTATTTGTTCCGGATGCAAATAAGTCCTATGAAATGACGCATTTGGAATACGTCTATGATAATACATTAAACCCTGCCCAAAACATTTGGGAAGGATTACGTTATAAAATTTTTGTAGACGCCAATAAAGATATTACCAAAGGGAAAAACTCTACCGGAAAATTTGACTTTGCCTGGGGCTTTGATGTGCGTTACTACTATCCTATTTACCGCAATTTTATTTGGGCAGGAAGAGCAGCTGGTAATTTTAGTTGGGGCGATGAAAAGATCGTTTATTATTTAGGTGGAGAAGATGGACAATTAATGCTTGCCGGTAATACTAAAGATGACGGAACACCTCGCTACTTTAATCCATACAATCAACCAGCTCCTGATCAAAGCTATGCTTTCCAAAGCTTAGCTGTAAATCTTCGCGGATTTATTCAAAATGTGGCAAATGGAAATAATGCGCTTGTGCTTAACAGTGAGTTCAGGCTACCTGTATTGACAACCTTTTTAGACCGACCGATCAATAATTCTTTCTTACGCAACTTCCAGATAATACAATTTATCGATCTTGGTAATGCATGGAACGGATCGTACGGCGGTTTATCAAGACCTTCTAGTACCTATGGACAAATTCCTGTACAGGTAATTATAAAAACAGGCGGCGTAGGGCCTTTGGCAGGTGGTTATGGCTTTGGTGCAAGAAGCAATTTACTTGGCTATTTTATGAAATTTGATATAGGCTGGCCAATGGGTAGCTTCTTTGGAAGTCCGCCGGTAACCTATTTTAGTTTGGGATTAGATTTTTAAGAGATTTGACAACTTTTAAAAATTTGTCAAATCTGGCAATTATATTTTATAAAGCATTTAGCAATGCAATCAATTTATTACAGGCTGTTTTAATTTCTTCTTCTGTAATAACTAATGGTGGTACAATTCTTAAACAGTTTGCGGCAAATAAAAACCAATCTGTAAACACACCTTTATCAATCAATACATCAATTATTTTTTTATTGAGATCAAAATTTTCAAACTCTACAGCGATCATTAATCCGCAACTACGTACTGCTTTTATTTTTGTATGATGTAATAAAGACAAAAAGAGTTGTTCTTTTTTTGCTACAGCCTCTATTAATTTTTCTTCCAACAAAACATCAAATGCAGCTAAGCCTGCTGCACAACAAACAGGATGTCCGCCAAAAGTATTGATGTGCCCCAACACAGGATTATTAGTAAGCGAATCCATTATTTTTTTATCCGCTACAAATGCACCCAATGGCATTCCTCCACCAAGTGCTTTACCCAACAATAAAATATCAGGAACAATATTGAATTGCTCAAATGCCCATAAAGTTCCATTACGACCAAAGGCACATTGTATTTCATCTAACACTAATAATGTTCCTGTTTCGGTACATCTTTTACGCAACGCTGTTAGCCAATTTTTTTTTGGTGTTATTACTCCTGCTTCGGCCTGAACGGTTTCTGCAATTACACAGGCGGTTCGTTCTGTGATCAGTTCAATATCTTCAAAAGAATTATAGTTGAGCTGCATTGTATCCGGTAACAACGGACGAAAAGCATTCCGCCAATACTCATCTCCCATAATACTCAGCGCTCCTTGTGTACTACCGTGATAACTATTCTTAAAAGAAACGATCTGTGTTCTGCCAGTGTATCGCTTTGATAATTTCATGGCACCTTCTGTCGCTTCACTTCCTGAAGCTGTGTAAAAAACAGCATTTAATGATACAGGCAAATGATCAGTTATTTTTTTTGCATAAACTACCTGCGGACTTTCAACCAATTCGCCATACACCATGATATGCATGTAATTATCTAATTGGTCTTTTATAGCTTGTATCACTTTGGGATGACGATGACCGATATTACAAACACTTATTCCTGCTATCAGATCAATATATTCTTTGCCATCTGCATCCCACATTTTACTGCCTTCGGCTTTCACTATTTCTAATGCCAATGGTGCTTCGGATGTTTGTCCGACGTGTTGTAAAAATAACTGGCGATTGGTTGTTGTACCTTTAGACATATTCTTATGCTAATATTAATGTTTCACAATAAAGGTCGGAAGAAAATTTGACCTTTGATTTATGCAATTAAATTGATTACTTTGATTTCGACTTAAAATCAGTTCAATCAAAATAATCAAGTCAATCAGTGGTTCAGACAAAAAAACTGTTGACAAACAAAAAATTAAAAAATATGTCTTTTATTTTACCCGTTAAAGGAGTGTTACCAATTATGGGCTCCAATTGTTTTATAGCTCCCAATGCCACAATTGTTGGCGATGTTGTAATGGGTGATGATTGTAGTGTATGGTTCAATGCGGTGATACGTGGTGATGTAAATAGTATTCGCATGGGCAATAAAGTAAATGTGCAGGATGGTGCTGTAATACATTGTACGTATCAAAAAACAAAAACTATTGTTGGTAATAATGTGAGTATCGGACACAATGCTATTGTACATGGCTGCACGATCGATGATAATGTTTTAGTGGGAATGGGTGCCATTGTTATGGATAATGTAAAAATCGGCAGCAATGTTATTATAGCTGCGGGTGCCGTTGTTTTGGAAGGAACCGTTATTGAACCAGGATGTATTTTTGGAGGTGTTCCAGCTAAAAAAATAAAAGATATATCCCAGGAGTTGATAAACGGAGAGATCAACAGAATAGCTGATAACTACTTGATGTACAGCAGCTGGTTCAAATAAGGTACTAAATGGTTGCTAATGCTTGATTATTAAAAAAATATTATCTTTGAGCATATGAAAAAGATAATGATTGCTATTATTGTTGTTTATTCTTTCAGTGCTTGTTCTATTTTTCACAAGGATGAATATGGCTGTCCTAAAAGTAGTGCGGCTATGGGAGCAGAGAAATTACTTTCGGGCGATGCTAAAACAGCCAAGCAAGCAAGAAAACAAAAATTCTTTGTCAAAACGGGTATCATCTACAAATAATCCACCCTGTTAATAATTCTTAGCGTCTTCCATTGTATCTAAAATAGTTCGGTAACTAATATATCTGTCAGGGTTTATTGAGCCATTTTCTACTGCATCTCTTACTGCACATCCGGGTTCATTTATATGCATGCAATTATTAAACTGACAATCATTTATCAATACACGCATCTCAGGAAAGTAATGTGACAACTCTTGCTTTTTAATATCTACCAATCCTAATTCTCTTATTCCCGGTGTATCAATAATTCTTCCGCCAAAAGAGAGATTGAACATTTCCGCAAAAGTTGTTGTGTGTAACCCTTTGCCGCTCCAGTCACTTACATCTTGCGTTCTTAATGTTAACTCAGGAAAAACAATATTGATAAAAGATGATTTACCTACGCCTGAATGTCCGCTAAGTAAAGTTGTTTTATCTTTTAGTAATAGTTTTACTTCTTCCACACCTTCATTCTTTTCAATGCTCATTGCCTGAACCTTGTACCCAATCGCTTCGTACATCTCTTTTAATTCTGCGAATTTTTCTGTTTCCTTTTCTCCATACAGATCTGCTTTATTAAAAACAATGATGGATGGAACATAATAAGCTTCGGATGTAATTAAAAACCTGTCGATAAACCCTTGAGATGTTTTAGGATCTTTTAGCGTAGCAAACAAAAGCGACTGATCTAAATTAGAAGCGATGATATGGTGCTTATGCCTGTTATGCGGAGAGCTCCTGGTAATATAATTTTTACGCTGTTCTATATTGATAATGGTAACGGTATTTTCCAATTCATTTTCCATCTCCACCGTAACAATATCCCCCACTGCGATCGGATTGGTTGAAGTAATATTATCGATCTTAAATTTGCCTTTTATACGGGCATTAAATAATTTACCTTCTTCATTCTGAACAACATACCAGCTGCCCGTACTCTTATAAACGGTTACTTTCATTAACACGAATTTCATTAATTAAAATGAATTATAACAATCTAATAAATTGACTATTTTTAATAGCTAAATTTTACTATTTTTTAATTCATACTAAATAAAAAATCATGGTAGATCAACAATTAATTACAACAGCTAATTCATTAGAAGGTTACAAAATAACGAAACAATTAGGTGTAATCAAAGGCATCACGGTTCGCAGCAGAAGTGTACTTGGTAATATTGGAGGAAATTTTCAATCCTTTTTTGGTGGCAAACTTTCTATTTATGTAGAGCTATGCGAAAAAGCAAGAGATGAAGCTTATCAATTGATGGTAGAACATGCCAATGAATTTGGAGCCAATGCAATTATTAATATGCGATATGATGCTAATGAAGTAATGCCAGGCATTACAGAAGTTTTGGCTTATGGTACCGCGGTTGTTGTGGAGAAGGTTTAATTTCTTTTGTCTGAACGTCGATTTGGGAGGATTGAAAAGATTATGATGGATTTTAAATCCTTTCAATCCATCATAATCCTCCCAAATCCACGTTCAGATAAACCATTAACTCAAATATTTTCCAACGATCGGCACTCTTCTACCAACCCCGAAAGCTTTTGGTGAAATACGAATAATAGGACAAAACTGATTACGCTTGTATTCATTTAGATTCACCATTTTCAATACCCTATCAACTAATGCAGCATCAAATCCTTGCACCTTAATTTCCTTTGGCCCTTGTCTGCGTTCTATGTATTGAAATAATATTTTATCAAGGATCGCATAATCCGGTAGACTGTCAATGTCTTTTTGATCGGGCCTTAACTCTGCGCTGGGAGGTTTTGTTATGATATTATCCGGAATAATTTCTTTGTTGCGATTGATATATTTTGCTAAAGCATACACTTGCATTTTATAGCAATCTCCCAATACCGCTATTCCGCCTGCCATATCTCCATACAGCGTTCCATAGCCTGTTGCCAATTCACTTTTGTTAGAAGTATTTAGTAAAATGTAACCGAATTTATTTGCAATGGCCATTAACAAATTCCCTCTACTTCTGCTTTGGATATTTTCTTCCGCAATGTTAAAAGGTAGATCTTTAAAAATTGGTTTTAGTTCTGATAAAAATGTTTCATAAATATTTTTTATCGGAACGATATCGTAAGGATTACCTAAATTCTCACTTAATTTTTTTGCATCATCAATTGAATGATCTGTTGAAAATTTTGATGGCATTAATATCGCTCTCACATTTTCTTTACCCAAAGCAGAACAGGCTAGCGCTAATGTTACCGCACTATCAATGCCGCCACTGCTGCCTAATATCGCTTTTGTAAAGCCCATCTTAGAAAAATAATCTTTGATACTCATTACAATTGCATCATGCACTTGTGCAATATTTAACTCTTCTGCTAATTGAATTTGTTCTGCTATTTTATCTGCAACAAGACTTGCTTGTTTAATTATGGGTGCATTAATTGTTCCATCATCCTTTAACTCAAAACCTTGTAATGCTTCTTCAAACATTGGTAGTTGTCCGCATAAATTGCCTTGTTTATCTAATACTAAAGATGCTCCGTCAAAAACGATTTCTGTCTGACTACCAACAGCATTGCAGTAAAACATTGGCAGCTTATATTTTTCTACGTTTGATTTTACAACAGCTATGCGCTCTTCTACATGCGTGTAATCAAATGGTGATGCCGATAAGTTGATCATCATATCAGGATGTTGACCTATTAACTTATCCATCGGACAAATTCTGTAAAGCGGATTATTCCCTAATGTCCAGATATCTTCACAAATGGTAACCGCTAATTTCTTCCCTTTAAATTCAATTACGTTCCACTCGTAGGCAGGTTCAAAATACCGGTATTCATCAAATACATCGTAAGTAGGTAAACAGGTTTTATGTACTACGGATTTGATACTTTTTTCATATAAAAAGTAGGCTGCGTTCATTAAGCTTTTACCATGGTGATTTGTATTTCTATCAGGAGCGCCAACCAACACTGCAATTGTATCCGCATGTTCTTTTATCAGATCAATGGCACCGTAGCATTTATTTATAAAATCATCAAACTCCAAAAAATCCCTTGGAGGATAGCCGCACACGCATAATTCACTAAAAATGATCAGGTCGCCACCCTGCTTTTTGGCACTCTCAATGGCTGCAATAATTTTTTCAGTATTGCTTTGAAAGTTACCAATGTGATAATTTTGTTGTGCAAGAAATATCTTCATACTTCACACCCAAAACGGGCTTTAACTTTATGATTGAGATTTTTTTTATTTATTTGCAAAGTTAAATCATTCAAAAGCATTTCTACTATGAGATTGACGATTGCCTCATTACTGATAAGTACCCTATTATTCTCGTGTAAAAGCGGCGAAAAGATCCCTGATGTATCCAACATTAAAATAGACATTACAACCGAAAGATTCGACAAAGATCTATTCGCATTAGACTCAGCCAATTTTGCTGCGGGATACCAAAAGCTACAAACCAAATATCCTGATTTTGCAGGTTTTTTCTCGAGCCAGATATTGGGTCTTGATCCCAAATGGCCGGCAGATTCAGTTACAAAATATATTGGCGATTTTACCCATTCTTATAAAGCAGTGTACGATACTTCTGAACTGACTTTTAATGATTTTGCAAAATATGAAAATGACATCAGGCAATCACTCCAATTCTTAAAATATTACTTTCCTGATTACAATGCACCAACAAAAGTTATTACCTATGTTGGCCCTTTAGATGGTTACGGTGATATATTTTTTTCAAATGAAGCTTTTGTTATAGGCCTGCAATTACATCTTGGTAAAAACTATTCTCAATACAAAACCCCATTTGTAAACGAAACATATCCCGATTATATTTCTCAACGGTTTGAACCCAGCTACATTGCTGTTAACTGCATGAAAAACGTAATGAACGATATGTATCCGGAAAAAGAAGATGACAGGCCAATGATCGATCAAATGGTGGATAAAGGAAAACGCCTGTATGTACTAAGCAGATTGCTGCCATACACAGAAGAATATAAATTGATCGGCTATACAGATGCTCAGTTAAAAGCATGCTACGATCATGAAGCAGTAGTATGGAACTTATTTGTACAGAATGGCACCTTACAAATAACAGACAAGAACATTATCAAAAATTATATTGGTGAATCACCAAAGACAGAAGAATTAGGCGAAGATGCACCCGGTAATATCGGTTCTTTTGCCGGATGGCAGATCGTGAAAAAGTATATGAAAAATAATCCAATTAAGACTTTACCACAACTAATGAATACCGATGCCGAGGCTATCTTTCAGGAAACAAAATACAAACCTTAGTTTAATGGTAAATGATAAACGCAAGGATCTGCTATTATACAAAAAGAAAGAAGCAACTCAGTGAGTTGCTTCTTTTATAATTTATTTTTTACAATTTATCATTTACCATCATTAAGCTGCTTTAGCCTGCACAACTTCAGGTGTAGGACCTTTACCCAAAGTTTTCATTACTCTAAAATGTGAAGCTACGGCTTCAGACATTGTATCATAATAATTATAAGGAAGGTTATATTCTTTGCATTTTTCCATTACTATTTTACTAATAGCAGGATAATGCACATGACTAACGCGAGGAAATAAATGATGTTCTATCTGATAATTCAAACCACCTACGCACCATGAAATAAATTTATTTCCCATGGCAAAGTTAGAGGTAGTTTTTAGCTGATGTTCTGCCCATGCTGTTTCCAAATGTTTTGTTTCGTCTAAAGGAACGCTTTCAAATTCAGTCCCTTCTACCACATGAGCTAATTGAAATACTAAAGAAAGTGTAATACCCATTACAGCATTCATCGTTAAATAACCAATAGCCCAGGCGCCCCAGCCCCATATATGAACAGGAATAACGATGTACATAGCAACATACCATATTTTGGTTGCCCAAAAAATAAGGTGATTTTTCAAATTCATTTTCCAGGCTTCGGTTGTATATATTCTACGGGTAAAATATTTTGTAAAATCCATTATATAGATCCAAAATATAGTTGAAAGACCGTACACTAATGGCAGATATAAGTGTTGCACTTTATGCGCAGGAACCCATTTTTGCGTATCGCAATGACGAATAACCGGTGCTTTTGCAATATCATCATCAATACCATCAACATTTGTATACGTATGATGGATAATATTATGTTTTTGCTTCCAGAAAAAAGCACTTGCACCTAAACCATTAATAGATAATCCTAGAAAATCATTTAACCTTGTATTCGGACTATAGCTTCCGTGATTGGCGTCATGCATTACTCCAAATCCGATACAGGCAAAAACATACCCTAAAACAGCGCATAACACTATAGCAGGAAAAGCTTTGATCTTAAACAACATCAAACATCCATAAATTGCAATAGCACTGGTAAAAAGAACAATTGTTTTTGTGAATAATCTCCAATCGCCGGTTTTTTTCACTTGCTTAGTTTCAAAGTATTCGTCAACCGATGCCTTCAATGATTGATAAAACTTATTATTGCGGTTATCGAAAGTTACTTTTGCCATTGGGATTATTATTGAGCAAGCATTAAATTATATGGAGAAAACAGAAGTATTTATATAAACTAAGTGATTTTTTGACGGTGCAAAGATACGCCTAAAAGCCCAAAGAGTTATGTTAATTCATCTTAAAGGGAACCGTCATATCAAAAGCAGGTATGATCACGTGAAATTGCTTTTTATTATTCACATTTTCCATCAAATAAGTACCATACATTTTACCCATTTCTGTCTTTAAATTGCATCCGCTGATGTATTGGTAACTTTCGCCGGCATTTATTTGGGGTTGAACCCCTACAACTCCTTCACCTTCAACCTCTTTTACTGTACCTGTGGCATCATAAATATGCCAATGCCTGCGCAATAATTTTACAGGGAAACTATTATTATTTTCAATAGTGATCCTATAAGCAAACATAAACTCGCTATTAACCGGATTGCTATAATCAGGTTGATAGAAAGTCTCAATACTAACATTTATGCCTTCCGATATTTTAGATATCATATGCCTAGGTTTATATGTAAATTAACACAAAAAAGCCAGTTTTATTGTATTTTAGTACACAACTTTATTGTTAAATTAATTGTATGCCTTTAAACACACATAAATACTCCAACGGAGAAATAACGATCATTTGGCAGCCAAACATCTGCATACACTCAGGTATTTGCGCAAAAGGATTAATAGAAGTTTTTGATCCGCGCAGAAAACCATGGATAGATATGAGTTTATCCGACAGCGAAACAATTAAAGCGCAAATAAAAAAATGCCCAAGCGGAGCATTAAGTTATATTGAAGTTGAAGATAAATGATTTTGAGCCGGGTATTGTGCTACTATTAAACTTCATAGGCGTCGCACATTTCAGCTGAATATCTTTATTCAGCAATTTTGAATTTAAACCTTCTTACTTTCTTTATAGTTATTCTTCAACAACCATTGCAATATTTTATCTCTGTTGTCTCCTTGCACCAATATCTCGCCATCTTTTACAGAACCTCCCGTGCCACAAAACGATTTTATTTTTTTACCCAGCTCTTCAATGTCTGTTTCTTTTCCAACAAATCCTTCTACCAAAGTAACAGCTTTTCCTGCACGCTGTTTTTTATCTAAACGTACTTTTAATTTTTGTTGAGCAGGAGATAATGTTTCCTGATCGTTATTATTTTCTTCTTCTATTTTAAAATTAGGATCGGTGGAATATATCAACCCTCCAAATGAATTTAATTTTTTCTTATCCATATTAATAATTCTTTAGTCTTCATTTACGAAAATTCAGATGGTTGCTTTTAAACTCAGATCCAAACTAACAGCATGATGAATTACAGCACCGCTACTAATATAATCGACACCTGTAGCTGCGTATGATTTTATATTATTCAAGCCAATTCCTCCACTAGCCTCAGTTTCATACTTACCATCGATTAATTGTAATGCTTCCGTTATTTGTGCAGGCGTAAAATTATCCAGCATAATCCGATCTACTTTTCCAACGGCCAAAACTCTTTTCACATCATCTAAACTTCTTGTTTCCACTTCTATTTTTAATCCTGATTTTTTTTCTTTCGCGTAAGCAAATGCTTTTTCAATCGCCTTTTCAATACCACCACAATAATCAATATGATTATCTTTTAGCATGATCATATCATATAAACCAAAACGATGATTTACGCCACCACCAATTCGCACCGCTTCTTTTTCCAACAAACGAAAGTTGGGTGTGGTTTTTCTCGTATCCAATAATTTAGTTTTAAATCCTTTCAATTGTTCAACATATTGATGCGTTAGTGTTGCAATACCGCTCATCCGTTGCATACAATTCAATACCAATCTTTCGCATTGCAAAATGGTATGCACCCTAGCTTCAACATCAAAAGCGATCTCTCCCGCTTTCATTGCATCCCCATCATTTTTATATTGCGTAAAAACAATATCAGGCTGCATATAACTGAATATCTTTTTAGCAACATCCACACCCGCCAAAATACCATCTTCCTTAACCTTTAATGTTGCTTTACTTTTCGCATTTGCATCAATACTTGATAACGTTGAATGATCACCATCACCAATATCCTCTGCCAACGCATTTTTTATTAATTGTAATAACTGTTCATCGTAATTCATATCAGCAAAGCTAAAAAAGAAAAGCCCGAAAAACGGGCTTTATATCTATTAATTTATAAGCAAGCTATTGTCGCTCAAATTTTAATTCCTGTAGCACTTCAGCATTCCCTTTTTGTTTCATAAAAACAGTGGTTCGATAAGTGCCATTTTTAGTCTGTAATGTACCAATACAGTACTCGGATCCATCATTACTGCCTTTATGAATTATTACAAAACCGGTAACCATATTAGCACTAAAAAAGGCCTTCAAAACTGATTCTGCCTGGGCTTTATCGTAACTACCACTTTTATCCGGCATCGTTAACTGCACTTTATCATCAAAGGATCTTGCTATTTGGGCTGCATCGCCATTTTTTATAGCGTTCACAACATTGTCAATCTCAGACAGCAACGTAAATGATGATAATAAAACTATGCCTATACCTAAAAGTAAAAAGCTGAATCGTTTCATAATATAAAGTTTATTACACCCACAATTTACTGAAAACAAGCTATGCAAAAACTAAAAACAACCATTCACCAAAAATTTAGGATAATAATCATATCGCACTTTTTTAAAAGCCGTAAAAAAGTTAAATTTGCCCCATGAACGCAAAAAAAGTAATACTTGTTATCATGGACGGTTGGGGCCTTGGTAAAGTAAAAAGCAGTGATGCTATCCAAAATGCCAATGTACCTTTCGTCAGTTCTTTATACAAAAAATACCCAAATTCCACTCTGGTAACCTGTGGCGAACAAGTTGGTTTACCTGACGGACAAATGGGCAACAGCGAAGTTGGTCACCTTAATTTAGGTGCCGGACGAATTGTATACCAGGAACTAGAACGTATCAATGTTGCTATACGCACAGGTGAGTTTCAAAAAAATAAAACGCTATTAGATGCAATTCGTTTTGCAAAACAAAACAATAAACCACTTCATTTACTAGGCTTGGTAAGCGATGGCGGCGTACACTCACATACCAGTCATCTTAAAGCAATCACTTCACTTTGTAAAACTGAAGGTTTGGACAATGTATTGATCCATGCTTTTACGGATGGGCGTGATACAGATCCAAAAAGTGGTTTAGGTTTTTTAACTGACCTTGATCAGCATTTAAAAAAATCAACAGGGCACATAGCAACTATAACAGGCCGCTATTATGCCATGGATAGAGATAAACGTTGGGAACGAGTAAAATTGGCCTACGATGGAATGGTAAATGGTATTGGCGAAAAATCTGCTGATCTATTGGCTGCTGTAAAAAAATCCTATGCTGATAATGTTACGGATGAATTTATCAAGCCAATCATAAATTCTGCTATTCCAACTACTACGATAAAAGATGGCGATGTTGTAATATGTTTCAATTTCAGAACAGATCGTTGTCGTGAAATAACCGAAGTACTAACGCAAACGGATATGCCGGATTTTGGCATGAAGAAATTAGCGCTTCATTATACCACAATGACGCAGTATGATCATTCATTTAAAAATGTAAATGTTCTATTCGAAAATGATGATCTGAAAAATACACTTGGTGATATTGTGGCACAAAATCACAAAACGCAGATACGTATTGCAGAAACAGAAAAATATCCTCACGTATCTTTCTTCTTTAGTGGTGGAAGAGAAAAACCTTTTGAAGGTGAAAAAAGGATTATGGTTCCTTCTCCAAAAGTTGCAACCTATGATCTACAGCCGGAAATGAGTGCCATTGAATTAACAGATGCAATTATGCCGGAACTTGAAAATAAGACCGCGGATTTTATTTGTCTGAATTTTGCTAATGCTGATATGGTTGGTCATACAGGTATATGGAACGCGATTATAAAAGCAGCGGAAACTGTAGATAAATGTGTTGAGAGAGTTGTAACTGCTGCATTAAAAAGCGATTATACTATTTTCTTAACTGCAGATCATGGCAATGCCGATTATGCAATTAATGAAGATGGGTCACCGAACACAGCACACACACTAAATCTAGTACCGTTATTCATTATAGATAACCAATGGAAAGGGCCAATTAAAAACGGTAAGCTAGGCGATATCGCCCCAACAATTTTGACAATGATGCAGTTGCCAATACCAAAAGAAATGACCGGCACTGTATTGATATAATATTCAAAGATCAAGAGGCTTTGAAGCTATTATATATAATAGTTTCAAAGCTTTTTTAGTTTTATTGTATCGGTAAAAAGCCCCTGTTTTCAAGCGATAAATCATATTAAATCCGTATCTTTGCAAGAGAATTATACTCAAACGATTGTATTGTTAATACTTGTCAGCTTTAATATATTACGCTCAAAAAAATCATTACGCATGAAAAGCGACAGTATACATTATCCCCCATCATTAAACATTGCTTTTAACTATGAACAGTAAAATTCATAATGATAATTCACAACAAAAAAACAATGGATGTAAGGCATTGTGTACACATTCATGGAGCAGCATATATAATAACTTTCACCCTATTCGTAGATTACCTTCCGTAACAATAAGCATTATATCAATTTCGTTTCTATTTTTTACGGGTTATATTAACACCAAGACTCCAGGCATAAATCCTGTTAGTAAACAATCGCATACACTTGGCAACTTACATAATAACATAAATGATCCTATTACAAAAGAAACATTCTCTGATGATAAGATGAACCAAAAAACATTTATGCAGATAACAATACTATCAAATAATTAAAAATAGCTTCAGCTTTATTTAAAGCTATTTCATCTATTTTTGAAGAATGAAAAAAATATTCTTTATACTCTCCTTAGCTATTGTAATATTTAGTTGCAACAATACAACAAGCCCTTCAACTCAAGCTACTCAAAATAACACAGACTCAACTCAAGAAGAAAAACAAACTACTTTTTTTCCTGTAACATCGTTTTTAAAAAGCCAGTTGATCGCACTAGATTCCGTGCCATTTACTCCACTGATGTATACGATTGTCAATGATAGAACAGATTCTATATGGTTGAAAAAAGAGCAACTAAAAACTATTTTAGCTCCATTCTTTTCTTTTAATATCGATACAACAAACCTTATTCAATGTTTTAAAGAAACGAAGTTCAATGATCAAACGCTCAATGCAATAACATTGACTTATGAGCCATCGGGGAAACTACCCGATACATTACAACTACGTGGCTGGAATGTATATATTGATCCTGTTTCAGGAAATGTACGCAGTATATATATTGAAAAAGAATTTAAAGAAAACGATCAGTCATATACACAACAACTTATTTGGACAACGGATAAATCTGCCAAGATCATCACTATTCTTAATCAACCCGATGGGGATACTAAACTACTAAAAGAGCAGAAAATTATCTGGGATGATAATCAATAATATTCCACTGGCTTTTTTTAAATTTGATAGTTGCGCGAGTAATGCTCCTGCAACACGCCGATATGACCCAAAAAGAATTTTCTATACTTGCGCCTGATATACCATTACAACCTGGTATCTATAAATATTATGGAGCTGCGAATGAAATCCTATATGTCGGTAAAGCAAAAAGTTTACGCAAAAGAGTCAGTTCATATTTTTCAAAAACTTTTACCAATTATAAAACACACGAGTTAGTTCAGCGCATTCGAAAGATTGAATTTACTATCGTTAATGATGAGCACGATGCCTTTCTTTTAGAAAATTCACTCATTAAACAATTTCAACCTCCTTTCAATATAAATTTAAAAGATGATAAAACTTATCCATTTATTGTCATTAAAAAAGAACCTTTTTCAAGAGTTTTTTTAACGAGAAATAAGATCAATGATGGATCGCAATACCTGGGACCTTTTACGTCTGTAGTTAGAGTAAGGGAACTGCTCGATTTTATAAAACAAAATATTCCGCTGCGCACTTGTAAGCTTAACCTTACACAAAACAATATTGAAAAAGGAAAATTCAAAGTCTGCCTGGAATATCATTTAGGCAATTGCAAGGGACCGTGCGAAAATTTTCAATCTTTAGTAGATTATAATGAAGGCCTTCAACAAATAAGAAATATTTTAAAAGGAAATCTCTCCCCTGTAATTCAACACTTGAAGATAGAAATGCAGGAATATGTGGATCAGCTTCAATTTGAAAAAGCCGAACATATTAAAGCAAAATTGGAAAATCTACAGGAATATAAGTTCAGATCTACCATTGTAAGTGAACGATTAAATACCCTCGATGTATTTAGTATTATGGAAGAAGGCGACACAGCTTATGTAAATTATCTTGCTGTAAATAATGGAACCATTGTACAAACTAAAACGATCATCTTAAAAAAGAAACTAGATGAAAGTGCTACCGAAGTTTTAAGTTTTGCCATCGCGCAATTGCGAGAAACATTTAATAGCGAAGCCAAAGAAATTGTTGTGCCAATAGAAATTGATTATCCCGAAAACGAAATAGTAATAACCATTCCAAAAGCCGGTGATAAAAAGAAATTATTAGCACTTTCCGAAAAAAATGTAAATTATTTCCGGGAAGAACTAAAGAAGAAAGGCATGTTATTATTAGAAGATAGAACGCCTGTTGAAATAAATAAAGTGCTGGAACAAT
>Ga0207027_1045_pt1 | contig 25330 bp, 31 predicted proteins | sample Alteio_BWMinCont_43_FD_153280 | JGI IMG/M metagenome (GOLD analysis project Ga0207027, IMG submission 153280) | Enriched cells from forest soil in Barre Woods Harvard Forest LTER site, Petersham, Massachusetts, United States -... | ecosystem: Environmental > Terrestrial > Soil > Temperate forest >... | reverse complement strand
ATTGATGCTGGCAGGTAAAGTAATACTATAAAATCTTTGTGATTGAGGAAACAAAGGTTGTTGCTGTCCGTCTATAAATAATATTCCGCTTTTTACCTGCAACGTATCAATACCAATTTAGCCCATGAAGATGATGAAAGTGATGAGGCGTACTATCACAAAAAAATGAAATTTGTTGGTGACATATTAGCTAATTACGGAATTCATACAAGAGAAGAGCAAGGTGATATACAACCAAATGTTGGTGTAAATAATTTTCTGGTAAATATTACCAATGAAGAAAAAAGCAATTTGCATTTACCTACAGGTTATACTATTCAGGATTATATAAGATCGCCGGAAAGTGAGATCTTTCCTTATTATGATACGACTACACATTGGTCGGCAGATAATTTTGGACCTTTGTGGGTGCCTAAAAAAGGTGCTACAATTGATTTGACACCCGATAATATGATACGTTATCAGCGTTGCATACAAACATACGAAGGCAACACTGTAGAGAATCAAAACGGAAAGATATTGATCAATGGGAAAGAGGCGACTACCTATACTTTTAAAATGAATTATTACTGGATGATGGGGGATAACAGGCATAACTCATTAGACAGCAGATATTGGGGCTTTGTGCCTGAGGATCATGTAGTTGGAAAGGCTTGTTTGATATGGCTAAGCTGGGAAGACGGTCCACGTTGGAAGCGTATTTTTACCGCTATAAAATAGGACTTTGCGTTTAGAGCATTAATTATTATATTTACTATACGGATGTGGTCCTCTCGGTGTAATGCCGGGAGGATTTTTTTTATGCAAATCTATTTTGATGAATAAGAAAGAATATCATTTTGCTTTTGACGTGTATGATTTAGTTAATGAGTTATCAAAATCAGATGCTTCGTTATTGCATGAAGCAAGAGCTTTTACAAAAAATGCCTACGCGCCTTATTCAAATTTTAATGTGGCCGCGGTTGCTCAATTATCAAACGGAGAAATAGTTGCAGGCACTAACCAGGAAAATGCTTCTTATCCTGTTGGTATTTGTGCGGAGAGAGTTTTATTATCTATTGTATCATCATTACATCCTACAGCAAGTATCAACACGATCGCTATTGCTTACAATAATTTGAATGGTGAAAGCAATCAACCAGTTTCTCCGTGTGGAATGTGCAGACAAGCATTTGCAGAATATGAAACAAGAGCAAATAAATCTTTCAGATTGATATTAAGTGGTATGGAAGGTGAAGTATTTGTTATTGATAAAGCGAGCCAATTGTTGCCGTTATCTTTTTCACTGTAAAACCCCCTGCCCCCCTAAAGGGGAGATCGAGAAGTAAAATATTTTTCAATCAGTATTTGATTTAGAGTTTTTAAATAATCATGAGCTCATCAAATAATAATTCACCAAAGCCCCCTTCAGGGGGTTGGGGGGTAGGTTATTTTTAAAACAAAGTCTGCAATCCATTTGCAAATTTATTTTCATGATCGAGTAGCCATTTTTTTCTCCAAAGATCTCCGCCATAACCGATCAGATCTCCATTACTGCCGATGACTCTGTGACAAGGAACTACAATGCAGATAGAATTATTTCCGTTAGTAGTGCCAACTGCGCGAATTGCTTTTGTGTTGCCAATGCGTTTGCTTAATTCCAAATAACTGATTGTTCTTCCATAAGGAATATTTGTAAGCTCTTTCCAAACCGTTTGCTGAAACTCAGTACCCTCATGTTTTACAGGAAACGAGAATGTTGTTCTTTCGCCACTGAAATATTCATTCAATTCTTTGATACACATTTTAATAATGGAAGAATTTGGTTCTGTAAAATCAATTTTTGTTTCATCGATAGTACTGCCTTTCCATGAATTGGTAAATAGGATATGCGTAATAGCATCGTCGGCACTTCGTATTTCAAGTATGCCGATAGGAGATCGATAATATGCTATTTCGTTAATCATTTGTATTGTGATCAAATTTACATCGATTTATTTTGACCAATTGCTGAAAATACGATTTCTTTACATAGATTTTTAAAGTATTATGACTACCACCGTTAAGAACGAAAGCAGGTTTATCGAAAAGGCAATGAATGCTATTGCTGATCCCTGCCGTTTATCTATCCTTGAAGAAATTTCTAAAAAAGGTGAAGTTTGTTGTGGCGATGTTCAGGGCCTTACCGGACTATCACAACCTACCTGCTCACATCACATGAAACTATTGGCAGAAAGTAATTTGATCGATTGTCGCAAAGATGGTCGCAATCATTACTTTGCATTGAACAGACCTAATTTTAAAAGGTTGAGTTCTTTTCTTGAAAAATTCCACGAGTCTGTCTGAACCGTATTTGTCATTCAGAGCGAAGCGAAGAATCTAATTCTCAACCATCCACTACTTATTTAAAAATAAGATGCTTCGTTCCTCAGCATGGTAAGATAGATAATCCAATATCTTTTTTTCTTAACTTCACAACACCACGATCGCCTGCCTGAATTTACTATTCAATAAATTTTATATGCATCTAATACCAAGAGAGACTGAAAAATTATTAGTTTTTTTAGCCGGCGAACTGGCAGAGAAACGCAAAGCAAGAGGATTGAAATTAAACTATCCTGAAACCATTGCATTAATAAGCAGTCGGTTACAAGAAGCTGCACGTGATGGAAAATCTGTTGCAGAATTAATGGAATACGGCGCAACTATATTAACACGCAGTGATGTGATGGAAGGTATTGCAGAAATGATTCACGATATACAGATAGAAGCAACTTTTCCTGATGGGACGAAGTTGGTAACGGTTCATGATCCCATTCGTTGATCATTGAAAATTGAACATTGAGCATTGATCATTTTTTATTTTTATTTAAATGTTCAATTTTCAACGCTCAATGTTCAACTTTCAATTATTAGCGTATTATAAAATATAGAAACTTATGATTCCCGGAGAATACATCCTAGCCAAAGGCGATATCGAATGCAATGTTGGTCGGCCAACTGTAAAACTTACTGTTGTAAACACAGGCGATCGTCCTGTGCAGGTTGGTTCGCATTTTCATTTTTTTGAAGTGAATAAACAAATGGAACTCGATCGTGAAAAAGCATTTGGTATGCGATTGAATATTGCTGCCGGCACTGCAGTGCGTTTTGAACCGGGGGAAGAAAAAGAAGTGGAATTGGTTTCATTGGGTGGAGATAAAAAAGTGTTTGGCTTTAATAATTTAGTAGATGGCGCAATTACAGAAGCGCATAAGATACAAGCCGTTAAAAAAATGAATTCGCTTCACTTTAAAAATAAAAAAGCATGAGTTTGCATATCAACAGAATAAAGTATGCCAACATGTACGGCCCGACAACGGGCGATAAAGTGCGTTTGGGCGATACCGAATTATTGATCGAAATAGAAAAAGATTATACCGTTTACGGCGATGAAGCAAAATTCGGCGGCGGTAAAACCATTCGTGATGGCATGGCACAATCGGGAACGGCTACACGAAAAGAAGGTGTACTTGATTTTGTGATCACTAGTGTGATGATCATCGATCATTGGGGAATTGTAAAAGCTGATATCGGTATTAAAGATGGAAAGATCATTGCCATTGGTAAAGCAGGTAACCCTGATACGATGGATGGCATTTCGCCTAATATGATCATCGGTGCATCAACAGAAGTTCATGGTGGTGCAGGTTTGATCGCAACTGCCGGAGGCATTGATACGCACATACATTTTATTTGTCCGCAACAAATTGATCATGCATTGTTTAGTGGTGTTACAACAATGATCGGTGGCGGTACAGGTCCTGCAGATGGAACCAATGCTACAACGGTTACGCCAGGTGCCTGGAATATTCAAAAGATGTTAGAATCAGCAGAAGCTTTTCCGATGAACCTTGGTTTTTTTGGCAAAGGGAATTCTTCTGGCTTAGCTGCGCTCGAAGAACAAATTGAAGCCGGCGCATTGGGATTAAAAATTCATGAAGATTGGGGAAGCACGGCTTCGGTTATCGATGCGTCTTTAAAGATGGCAGATAAACACGATATTCAAATTGCGATACACACAGACACATTAAATGAAGGAGGATTTTTAGAAGATACCATTAATGCGATCAATGGAAGAGTGATACATACTTTTCATACAGAAGGTGCGGGTGGAGGACATGCGCCCGATATCATCAAAGCGGCAATGTATCCGAATGTATTGCCTTCTTCAACAAATCCAACAAGGCCTTATACTGTAAATACGATCGACGAACATTTAGATATGCTGATGGTTTGTCATCATTTAGATAAATCAGTTCCTGAAGATGTGAGCTTTGCAGATAGTCGTATTCGTCCGGAAACAATCGCGGCGGAAGATATTTTACATGATATGGGTGTGTTCAGTATGATGAGTTCCGATTCACAAGCGATGGGAAGAATTGGTGAAGTGATCACAAGAACCTGGCAGACCGCTCACAAAATGAAAGTACAACGCGGACAATTACAACAAGACGAAGGAACAGGCAATGATAATTTCCGCGTAAAAAGATTCATTGCAAAATATACGATCAACCCGGCGATAACACACGGTATCTCAGAATATGTTGGTTCAATTGAACCGGGTAAAATGGCTGACCTTGTTTTGTGGAAGCCATCCATGTTTGGTGCAAAACCCGAAATAATTATCAAAGGCGGCATGATCATCGCCAGCAGAATGGGCGATCCAAATGCATCAATACCAACGCCGCAACCTGTGATGTATCGCCACATGTTTGGTGCGTATGGAAAAGCATTACATAAAACATGCGCCACCTTCGTATCTAAATTATCATTAGAAAAAAATGTAGTACAAAAATACGAGCTGCAAAAAATGGTATTGCCTGTAAAAAATTGCAGAAACATTTCCAAAAAAGATCTGATACACAATGATGCCACACCACAAATTGATGTGAACCCCGAAAATTATGAAGTGAAGGTTGATGGTACAGTTATCACATGTGAACCAATGAAAGAATTGCCATTGGCACAACGTTATTTTTTATTTTAGAAGAATAATAGTACAATAAGATATGCGTAAAGCATTATTTCATTGTAAGCAAAATTCCGTAGGAATTACCCCTTTGTAGAAAATAAAACGATGGCTCGGAATAAACTCCGTAGGAGTTTCCCAAAAGGTGGGCTACTCCTACGGAGTAGAATTACCGTATACATTTTTTCTACAAAGAGGTTGCTCCGATGGAGCAAAATACAAGATGGAATAAAATTCGACTGAAGTATTTTATTTATCGCATAGATAAAACAATTTATGATCGTACAACAAAAATTAGGCAACCTAAAACAATTACAAACCAGCAAAAAAATTGACTGGCTACCATTGGAATGGTACGAAACAAACAAACGCATCTTACATAAAAAAACATTATCGGGTAAAGAGGTGGTGATGAAATTCCTAAAAGAAAATCAGCAACTAACAAAAGGAGATATTTTATTTGAAGATGACACCACAATCATTGCCGTAGATATTATCGAATGCGATGCGATCATCATCTTACCAAAGACAATGTTTAGCATGGCTTCTATCTGTTATGAAATTGGTAATAAACATTTGCCATTATTTTTTCAAGATGAAGAAGTATTGGTGGCATATGATGAACCATTGTTTAAATTATTAAGCGCAGGGGGGTACGATGTACAAAAAGGAAAAAGAAAACTGATCAGCCCGCTAAAGACAACCGTTGCGCCACACGGCAACAGCAGCGATACAATATTTTCAAAGATCATGAAACTCACAACTAATGAATAATAAAAACTCCCAAATTCCCCCTTCAGGGGGGCAGGGGGTTTCCCTGTTAAGTTTATTGCAGCTCTCAGATCCAACGCTACCAATTGGCGGCTATGCACATTCCGCAGGTTTGGAAACTTATGTACAACAAGGCATTGTAAAAGATACCACAACAGCAAAGAACTTCGTGACAGAAATGCTCACACAAAACTTACAATACACTGATGCGGCATTTGTTTCTTTAGCATACGATGCAGCGATCAATAATGATTTTGAACAGATCATTGCTTTGGATGATGAATGCACCGCAGTAAAACTGCCACGTGAAATGCGTCAGGCAAGTCAAAAGCTCGGTATGCGTTTGATGAAAATATTTCAACCGGTTTGTAAAAGTAATATCGCAGATCAATATCGCGAAGCAATTAAAGAACAAAATGCTGTTGGTCATTATTGTATTGTATTTGGGTTGTATGCGCATGCTCTAAACATTCCTAAGCAAGAAGCTTTGTCAGGATTTTTTTATAATGCAGCTGCAGGTTTTGTAACCAATAGCGTAAAATTAATTCCATTAGGTCAGCAAGATGGGCAAGAGATACTATTTTCTTTACAGCCATTGATTCAGCAATTAGTTATAAATTCAATAGAACCAAATAAAGAGTTGATAGGATTGTGTTGTACAGGGTTTGATATTCGATGTATGCAGCATGAGCAATTATATTCTCGGCTATACATGTCGTAACGTATGTCTTGTCATGCTGAGGAACGAAGCATCTAATTTTAAACCAGCAGAATAATTGTTGAACGATTAGATTCTTCGCTTACGCTCAGAATGACAAAAGAGAAAAATAATTTTAAAATAAATTTTCAATTTTCAATGCTCAATGTTCAATACTCAATTAATGAACATCAAATATTTGTAGCGCTTTAAATTGAACATTGTTAGTTGAAAATTGAGCATTGAACATTAATTCATAAACAATGAGCACAGAAAGAAACTACATAAAAATAGGAGTAGCCGGTCCGGTAGGCTCCGGCAAAACTGCCCTGATCGAAAGATTAAGCAGAAGACTAGCTAAGGAGTACAGCATCGCCGTAATAACAAACGATATCTACACAAAAGAAGATGCCGAGTACTTAACCATGAATAGCCTCTTGCCAAAAGAGCGCATCATTGGTGTGGAGACAGGCGGTTGTCCGCACACAGCTATTCGTGAAGATGCGAGTATGAATTTAGAAGCTGTGGAAGAAATGGCCACACGCTTTCCCGATGTACAAATAATTTTTATCGAAAGCGGTGGCGATAATTTATCAGCAACCTTTAGTCCTGATTTGGCAGATGTAACCATCTTTGTGATTGATGTAGCCGAAGGCGATAAAATACCACGCAAGGGCGGTCCGGGTATTACAAGAAGCGATTTACTAATAATAAATAAAATAGACCTGGCGCCTTATGTAAATGCCGACTTAAAAATAATGGAACGCGATGCCTGCAAAATGCGCAATGGCAGTCCGTTTATTTTTACCAACCTAATGAGTTTGCAGGGATTGGATGCAGTAATAGGCTGGATAAAAAAATATGCATTGGTAGAAGAGAACGCCGCTGAACCTGAATTGCACCGATGATAGCAACGCTACATATCGAAACAGCATTGCGCGGCAATATTACTTTTTTAAAAACATCGTATTGTACAACGCCCTTTAAAGTGGCGAATATAACAGAAGATAAAAAAGATAAAACCTTACGCCTGATGCTCATGAGTTCATCGCCGGGAATATTGGATGGAGATGCGTACCAACAAAAAATTATGTTGGCGCCCGGTTGTGCACTGGAACTGCAGACACAATCTTACCAGCGTTTGTTCAACATGAAACTTGGTGCTTCACAAAATTTGGAAGTGCATCAATTAGAGGGATCAGCCTTTTTATTTTTACCGCATCCATCTGTGCCGCATGAAGCCGCTATTTTTTCGGCGACCAATAAAATATTCTTGTCCAATAATTGCAGTCTTATTTTTGGAGAGATATTAACCTGCGGCAGAAAATTAAGTGGCGAAGTATTTCTGTTTTCAAAGTACCATAACCTAACGCAGGTTTATTTAAACAACAAACTCATCATCAAAGAAAATTTGTTGATGCAACCCGCAACAATAAATATAAACGCCATCGGGCAGTTAGAAGGATTTACGCACCAGGCCAGTTTAATTTATTTACACCAAACAGCCGATTGCGAAATATTGTTACAAACCATCACCGAACAATTAACACAACAAAAGGATATCATCTTCGGCATAACAGCCGCACCAATAAATGGTTTGATCATACGCATACTCGGACAAAAAGGAGAGCAGCTGCACAACTGTTTAAAAAACATCGCTGCTATTTTACCGCAAGTCAGCACACATAAAACCGAAGCGCATGCAGTCTGATATGTTATTTTTAATTATCGGTGCAGTAACCATTGCGTGTGTGCATACAGGCTCCGGCCCTGATCATTACCTGCCTTTTATCGCCTTATCAAAATCAAGAGGGTGGACGTACAGAAGAACTTTATTATGGACGGCCATCTGCGCCTGCGGACATGTATGGGGTTCCGTATTATTAGGATTAGCCGCAGCAGCCATTGGCTGGTCGCTTTCAAAAGTGGGGTGGCTGCAGGTTGTACGCGGTGGTGTTGCAGGATGGTTCATGTTGCTGTTTGGTATTTGTTATGGTTGCTGGGGATTGTGGCGCGCCTATAAAAATAAACCGCACAAACATTTTGATATGTATGTCGATGGAGAAATGTATGTGTACGAGCACCGGCACGGCCAGGCAGTTGCCATGCAAGACAGGCATAAAGTTACACCCTGGGTAATGTTCATCATCTTTCTCACGGGGCCATGCGAACCAATGGTAGGTTTAATGTGTTCACCCGCCATTGCACATTCCTTATGGGGGTTGTGGTTATTGATCATTGTGTACACGGCAGCCACCTTACTCACCATGCTGGTAATGGTAACACTCGGTTACTTAGGAATAGCATTTGTAAAAACAGAAAAAATAGAGCGTTATGTGCATGCGTTAGGAGGGTTAACACTTTTTGTTTGTGGTATTGGTATGGTATTTATGAACTGGTAATTTTCGTTTGTTATCAGCAGTTGAACTTTGTTCAGCATCGTTGCGTCGCACTCTTGTACTGAATACCTTTATTGGGCTTTTTTACGAAGAAGTATGTTATAGAAATGTAGAGTTCTCGGAATAGTGCTGATCTATTAATTCTAATGTTCCTTGGATAATCAAATTCCATTGAATTTGATTAAGTATTGGCTCAGTATGATTTGCTCTAAAATGAACAATAGAATTTCTTAATTTATAAAATTGTTTAGAACAAGAAATTACTTCTACAGCTTGAGGATTTTGGAATACAGCTAAAAATAAAGTTGTGGTGGACGAGCTTGTTTTCTCGAATATTTTTTCCAAAGCATCTTCTTCCCGTGGCCTCCATCCTATTTTTTCCTCAACTAAAGCAGCAAAACTTAAGAAAGGAATAGCCGTTGTTACTGCGACATGTAATTCTTTCAAATAGTTAAGTGGGAAAATCCTTTCTACCAAACGATATAATTCTAAAAAAGAATGTTTAAAATTTGACGACAGTAAGCTATTTAAGAAAAACTCAAATTCAATTTTTTCAGACCCCATTAGCGACAAATCGGCAAATAAATTAATTACTACATTGCTGAAATCTAAAATTAAATATTGCTTATCTATTGCAATAAGGTATGTTGCTATTTTATATAAATTATTATTACTAAGTACAGAATCTTTTGGTATTTGATAAAAATTAATAGTATTTAAGAAAGGCACAATATCTTCATAATCGTGCCCCTTATATTCAGGCTCTTTATGTTGAAATAAAATATCATTATAAAAATCTAAAAGTGTACTTTTTGATAACTTAAGAAAATTTTCTGCTAATAATACAGTTATTAATCCTGCATTAAGAGGTTCATTTTGTAAAACATGTGTATCCAAATTAACCTCATCAAGCTTATTTCCTATAAAGGCGATATAAGAAAAATCTTCGTATTTAATAAGTATAATAGTGACAGATGACAAAATTCTTAAACTATTTTCAATAACTAATTTTTGCAACCATTCCTTTTCTGCAGTGTTTGTTTTAATATATCTTTTCCCATTTTCAACTAATTCATCAGATCCTGTGGAGAAATCCTCAATTAAATTATTAAATGCGGCTATATTAGTTTCTATCATTGTTCTCATAGCTTATCCTAATATGATAACCAACAAACGTTAAGAGAAGGGATGTCAAAATTTAATTCAATTAAAGTGTCAAACGCTTTAGTAAAAAATTCTCGTTCAAAATCCCCAACCCTAGAACTTTTGACAGATAATTTTTCCGAAAGAAGAGTCAATGCTAAAAAAATTTCTAGCTCATCATTATTGGTATTGAATGCTTTCACTTTCGTTAAAAAAATATCGAATTGTTCAAATAAAATTTTACTATCTTCTGTCTTTTTTTCTGATGATTTTTCAATACCAGGTCTTCCTAATATTTTTTTTGCGATAGCGGTTATAAAACCCACTCTTGCAGGTTGGCTTTTAAAAATATCTTGTCCCTGCGAAAATCTAAAATCTACATTTGTATTAACATATCGGCCAAATTCAATATCCAAAAGTCCCATATATTTTAGGGAATTATAAAACATTTCAGCAAAATTTACATCTTCAGTAACTTCAATAAAATCGAGCCTAGTAAATTCATCTGCTAGCCTTTCTTTAGTATCAACCTTTTCCTTTCTTCCGCCAAAAGCTAAATAAAGTTCAATAACATCGTTGGCGTGATATTGTCCTGCACGAGTTCTTCTATTATTTTCATCTATTGTTATAATATCTACACCAGGAACTTGCTTTTTAATTTCATTAATCATTGAGGTGAAGACAGTTTCGACCTGCCGTCTAAGATTCCATGGAACTTGCCCAGTATTTAATACCAACATTCTATAAATAAGACTATTCAATTTTGTTGCTACCCAAAACTCGACTCTTATTTTCTTATTTTTATCTGATTTTTTTTCGATTGCTTCAAGTAAAGCTGTCGTTCTTTGCATTCCATCAATAATAGTCAAGTTTCCGACGGTTATTTTATTTAAAATCATAGAAAATTCATCTGGATTATAGGATGTTATTTTTTCTAATTCCTTTTCATCGACAATAAGCCCGACAACTATGGGGGGTAATACAGCTCCAGCAATTATATCCTCTACCATCCTTTTTCTAATTCGTAATGCTGAACTGGATTTAAGAGGTTCTCTTTGGGCTTTTAATCCTCCTTTGTCCTTATATGCATTGTCTATTAATTTGAGATAATCTTCAACACTTAATTCATAAATTATAGAAATACAAGCAGATCTTGTATCAGTTAGTTTATCAGCATTTGTTAGTTTCATCGTTGATTTTATTATTATAAATGTATATAAGTAGAATAATACTTAAAAATAATCATTTTAAATTATGTGACAATTTTATACCTTACAAGACCTTAACTCCGCCGACGTAGGTGTTCCATAATAATAATAATAATAATTTCGCAAGCCAGCATCAACTTCCACACACCCCCCACTGGCGCAGATATGCAGGGCAAGGATGAAGCGTGGCGTATCTGTGCTAAGCATAGGAATTATAGCACAGATACGCCACACTCAAACCTACGCCGCATATCTGCGCTAGTGAGGGTTTATACTATATTCAATTACAAATGAAATGAAAGAAATCGAATGCATAAACAAAGAAGAAATAGCTATTTTTACTAATTAAATAATCATGACACGATCAAAAATCCCTTGGAACCGAACAGATTTGATATCCGTATTTAATACAATTTTGGCTATATTAATAGGTTTTTGGGGTATAGGTTTAACTTATATAAGTATTAAACATTCAGACCAAATTGCTAGTCAACAACAACGTATTAAAGGATTTGATGAGTTACTTCTGGATTCTAAAACTCAAAGCGATACTCTTAATAAAGCAATTCTTCTTCTTTCCAAGCAATTACTAATTCTTGATAGTCAACTGCAATTGAATCAGAAAGAACAGAAGAAAACAAATGATATATCAGAATCTGAGACAAAAGAAAATATGCTTAGTTTAGAATATACTAGCCAAGCTATTGCAGTTTTGCTAAGTGACGGAAGCCCGGATAACCCACAACAATGGGATTCCTTAAAACGAACTCTAATTTGTAATAAATTATTAGTGATGATAGATAAAGTTTTATATAATCCCATTTTGTTAGATAATGATAGCCTGCGAGAATGGTGGGGAAGTGATAGGAATTCTGTTGAAGGTTATTTGAATTATTCTACGAAAGAAAAGCAAATGAATATTAACGAAAATGGTAAACTAAGAAAGGGAACTACAGGCGATTGGAATTATTTTATGAATATGATGTTTTTGGGGGATAGAGAATTCATAATAGGACACGCGAATAAAACATTTCAGTATATAGTAAGATTAAAAGCAAAAAAGTACCCAGGATGGAATAATAAATATAATATTTATAAATATTCTGATAGACACAAGTGGTAACTATATATCTGTTAGACCGTGGGTGATAAAAACGAAAAGTTAGGATTTTCAAGATTTAAAACCGTTTTTAATTACGACATGATAAATACTCGAAAACTCAAATTCCTTTTGCAGAATAATTTCCTTCTCTTGATTACTTAATGTAGCAATAAGCATAATAGGTTGTGTCATTATAAAACAGTCTTTACACAACTATTTACAAATTATAAGCCATTATAATTTATGAGACAAAATGTCAATTTCAACCCCGTGGTCTAACAGATATATAGTTACCTGGGGACACGAACCAAGGCAGTTTCCAAAACTTCTAGTACTTTTCAAAAAATAATTTGCGTAATTCAAAAGTTACCTATACATTTGAGTAACTTAAAAGTTACATATTATGCAAAAGACAATCGAACAACAATTCTTTTTTCCTCATTCACCGGAAGTGGTGTGGGAATATTTAACCAAGTCGGAGTTATTACAACAATGGCTGATGCCTAACAATTTCAAGCCTGTTTTAGGATATGATTTTGAATTTACCACAAAGCCAATACCCAGCCTGGATCTTGATGGTATCATGTATTGTAAAGTGTTGGAGATCGTTCCTTTTAAAAAGCTTACATATACATGGAAAGCGGGATCAGGTAAAGGCGATATCTCATTAGACACTATTGTGGAGTGGACATTAATTGCTAAAGATAATGGTACAGAACTTCAATTAAAACATAGCGGCTTTAAAGAAATTGAAAACTTTAATATCTACACCGGTATGACAAGTGGCTGGATGCAAAATATCCAGAAGATTGCTAATCTTCTAAATGCTTCACATGGCACAACAAACGCTTGATGCATTTCAGGTAATTGCAGATCCTAGCAGAAGGGAGATGCTTCACTTATTGTCGAAGAAAAGTCTGACGATAAATTCACTGGCAGAGAATTTTGATATGAGCAGGCCCGCAGTGTCGAAGCATATAAAAATATTGAACATTGCCGGTTTTATAACTATCCAGGATATTGGCAGAGAAAGACATTGCATACTTAAACAAGATGGATTTAATGAACTGCAGGAGTGGATCAACTTCTTTGATAAATTCTGGCTCACCAAACTTAAAAAACTGGAAATGTTATTACAACAAAAATCAATTAAATAATAATTTTTTGCCGGTAAGTCGACAAGTCGTTAAGTTGTTTTATAATTAGTTAAGTCTTTCTTAACGCCTTTCCATCTTTCCGGCCAAAAAATAAAATATAAATCAATATTGTATGATAAACGAAACAAAAAAAACGTTGACAACACAAGAAGTTGCAGCAAGATTTAATGAACTTGCCCAGCAAGAAAAGTGGTTTGAGATTCAGGAAGAATTTTTTGCAGAAAATGTAAAAAGTATTGATCCTATAAATTCACCCTACATGGGCTATGCAGAAGGCAAAGCTGCTGTTCGCAAAAAAGGTGAAGACTTTGTAAAAAAGATCGAAGCATTTCATGGAGCGTTTACAACACAGCCGGTTGTGGGAGGCAATCATTTTTCTGTAGGTCGTAGCATGGATATTACTGTGCAAGGTTTTGGAAGAATAAAAATGGATGAGATAATGTTGTATGAAGTAAAAGATGGACAGATTATTTTAGAGCAATTCTTTTATTAATGATTAAGTATTGTTTTTTTTTGCCGAGAAGATGGAAAGGCGTTAAGAAAGACTTCACTAATTATAAAACGACTTATCAGCTTACCGGCAATTGTATTTTATTTTGATAATATTGTAGAATGATCGGGTATAAAGTTTTGTTGTAAATTTGAGTAAAACAACAACATGAACTTATCTAACAATAAAATCCTAATAACAGGTGGGGCAAGTGGCATTGGTTTAGGATTAACCGAAAGATTTATCAAAGAAAAAAATACCGTAATTATTTGTGGCAGGCGAGAATCTGTTTTAAAAGAAGTCGCTGCTAAATTCCCTTCTGTCATTACTAAGGTTTGTGATCTGTCTGTTGAAGCAGAGCGTGTAGCATTGTTTGATTGGGTATTAGCAAATCACCCTGATCTGAATGTGTTGATAAATAATGCGGGTATTCAAAACTGGATAAACATTTCTGACAATGACTTTTACAAAAAAGCGGATGATGAAATTACAACGAACGTTGTAGCACCTGTTCATTTAACAACACTGTTTACAAAACTAAAATCATTAAATACTATTATTAATGTTACATCAGGTTTAGCATTTATTCCATTGTCAAAAGTTCCTGTTTATTGTGCTACAAAAGCTTTTATGCGTTCGTTCACACTTTCTTTGCGGCACATGCTGAAAGCAAGCAATATTGAAGTAATAGAAATGATACCACCGGCATTGAATACAGACCTTGGTGCACCGGGTATACACGACGGGCATCCCGCTGTTAGTGATTTTGTTGAATCAGTATTTCAACAAATGAAAGAGGGGAAAACAGAACTAACATTTGGAACAAGCGAAGCAAGAGCAAATGCAAATAATGAAGTGATAGCCGACTATTTTAATAAAATGAATCCATAACTTTTATAATGCGTATATCATTTATTCTAAGTCTAAGTCTTTTTTTATTCCATAATTCTTTTGGACAATGGGCCATTGTTAGAGACAAAGATGGCTTTGTAAATACGAGAGAAAAGCCAAATGCTCAATCTAAAATAATTGACACATTATCCTCGGGGAAAATTGTATTTATAGATTCTGATCCCGAAGGAGAATGGTACCATATTAATGATGATGGCCAGGATTATAAAGATGGATATATTCATAAATCACGGCTACAACTTGTTGATAATTTTACAAAATTTAAAATCGTAAAAAGAAGTGATACATTACTTCAGTTAAAATTAGATAGTACTCTCCTGACAATAAAAGTTGGTAAATTTCATAAGAGGCAACATATTCTAAAATATGAATATAAAGATGGGAAAAAATACCTGGCATCAATAGATAGCAGTAATAGTTATCCGGGAGTTATTGATGAATTACCTGTTAATGAATATAAATCTATGACTATTAAAGCAGGTAATAAAGAGTATCGGTTAGATAAAAAATATTGGTGCAGTCTATATGAGCCTGATCTAAGAAGAACATCAGTGTATTGTGATAAAACTACTAACGTAATATATTTGGAAGCAGAAAATAGTGATGGTGTTGGTGGTTATTCTTTATTTTTAATAATTTCAAATGGTCAGATAACCTATCAGAATATCTGGGCACCATAAAATATGAATGCATCTGATACTTTTACTTTTTCTGCACAAATAGAGATTATTGACATCAATCCTTATGTGTTGCTTCCTGCTTCAGTGCTTAATGACATATTTCGGCAGGCCAATAAAAACAAGGGGCCAATTCCGATCAAAGGAATGATCAATCAACATCCTTTTATACAAACGCTTGTAAAGTTTCGTGGAGAGTGGAGGCTTTATCTAAATACACCAATGCGAATAGGCTCCAATACAAAGGTAGGAGATACTGCAATTTTTACTATCGCTTTTGATCCGGATATAAGAGAGATCATAATGAATCCTAAATTAAAAAAGGCATTGAAAGAGAATGTAGCAGCAAAAAACGTTTTTAATTCTTTGAGACCTTCGTTACAAAAAGAAATAGTACGCTATATTAGTTTTTTAAAAACGGAAGAAAGTATTGACAGGAACGTTACAAATGCCATTCAATTTTTATTAGGCAAAAAAAGATTTATTGGCAGGGATAAGCCACAAGATAAATAAGGTAATTGTTTTTTTTCTTACACGAACTAAGGCGAATATATTAATGCCCCAACGATATTGAAAATCCTACGTTAATCTGCGGCAATGCAATATATCTATTGTTTAAGGGAAGATTTAAAGTATTTGACCTTAATAATAATTTTGCTTCTCTGTTATGCAGATGTGCTTTATGGAAAAAATAAATACTGGTTAAACAAATACCTCCACCAACTGCTGCTATTATTGCTCCAGTAGATATTTCACCAGAAACATTACTTGTAGTACCATCTGTAGTGCCCCGTTTATCCAAACTACCAAATGTTGCAATAAACATTGTTAAAAGTCCTCCCGCGACTAATCCGCCACCTCCTGATAAACATACAATGCCTGTTATTCTTTCGCATTTTGCTTTAACCCTTAATGTGTGATAATCAGGCTCTGTTATATGCAGATTTTTGGTTGTGTCTACTTGAGCATAACAATGACTTGCAAGCATAATTAGCAAAAGAATAAGAGCGGATTTCATCATGATATTTTTTTTACTATATATACTGCTAAAATATACCAAAGGTTGGGTCTATCTTTGAGTTAGAGGAAAGTTTTTTTAACCTCCATGTTTAACAGATATATAGTTCGGGACACGAACCAGGGCCGGGCACATAAATTATGTATTAATTGTAATAATTAATTTTCGTACATTAGTATAACCAAATACTACTCAATACTAACGAAATATTTCCTTTCAGGAGATGTTGCTTGAAAACGAAATCACTAAAACTACATACTATGAACTGGAGTTTAATTTTTAAATTATCGCTCTTCGGTTTGGCAATGGCTTTTGCTACCGTTTATTTTATTCCGTCGAATGTTGAACCATTTTGTTGGTTAGCAATTTTTATTATATGTGCATACATCATTGCGAAAAATTGTTCGTCGGATTATTTTTTGACTGGCTTACTGGTAAGTCTGGTTAATTGTGTTTGGATAACAGCAATACATATTCTGTTGTTCAAAACATACATGCCGAATCATCCGATGGAAGCAGCTAACATGGCTAAATGCCCGATGGGAAATCATCCAAGGAGAATGATGTTGGTGGTTGGTCCAATAGTAGGTGTGATATCAGGATTGGTTTTAGGACTATTTTCTTTTATCGCTTCTAAGTTTATTAAGAAGTCGGCAGTATAAATTTTCGGATAATAGATTGTAAAATGATCAGCCTTTCGCTGGTCATTTTTTATTCTTTCCCTGCAAAGAAGCTAAGTATATTGCTAACTTTTTCTTCATCTGTTGATTCAACAAAATATAAAAAATCGCCTTTCAGTCCCCATTTGGCTGTTGGTAAAAGAGGTAATGCGTTTGCTTTGCCAATTGCAACTCCGTCTTCATAAGAATCGCATAGTAATGCGGTAATGGTTACAGGAATATCGCTGGCAGATCTGAATTTATATCCTCCTTCAATTCGATCAGATAAATGCCAGCTTTGCCAGTCGAACGGAATTTCAATCAAATGTTCTTCAACATTGTTCAAAAAATACTCCATGCGCTTTGCATTTGAATGATCAATATCAAGATTGATATTATTTTTCATGGTATTCTAATTTTCTAAGTTTTAGTATACTTCGATAAATTTACCAATAATACGCCGGATAAAATAATTATCAACGCGGCAACCTGTGTTCCACCAATCATTTCATTATTTAATAACAATCCTAAGATCATTGCTACGACAGGGTTTACATAAGCATAAGTTCCAACAATAGCCGGTGGACGAACTTTCAACAACCATATATAAGCGATGTAACCGATCAGCGATCCAAAAGTAATGAGGTATAATACGGCATAGATAGAACTCATACTTACATTACTCCACACAAAATGGGATGCTTCGCCGGTAATACAACTTGTAATAATTCCCGCAAGGCCCGCCGCCATCATCTGTATGCTTGCCAGCATGATCGTGCTTCCTTTGGCGCCTGAATATTTTGAATACAATGATCCTGCGGCCCATAAAAATCCGCCTATCAATACTACAGCAACAGCGATTAACTGTGCTTTATGGTGTAGATTGAAACTCGCTTTGCCATTAAACAATAATATGATTCCTCCAAAACCAACTAACAAACCGAGGATCGTAAACTTGTCGGAGAAATTATGTTTCCAGTTGCGCTTATCTAATAATACAAACCAAAAAGGAACGCTGGCGACTATTACAGCGGCCAATCCCGATGGAATATACTGCTCGCCCCAGATCAATGCGGTTGTGCCACCATATAACATCAATGTTCCGGCAACAGTACTTTTTACAAAAGAAATTTTATCGGGTGTTTTTCCACCCGTAAGCAAACACCAGATGTATAGTATAAACCCTGCTAGAAAGAAACGCGAACCTGCCATTAAAAATGGAGGAATAGTTTTGATGGCTAATGCAATGCCGACATAGGTAGATCCCCATAAAATATAAACTGCAGCAAACGCTATAGCTACAAGGGCTTTTGATGGTTCTTTGTGATTGGGCATTTCCTCCAAAATTAATTTTATACAAATATAAGGTTTCGTACTACGAGTGATAATATTGTGCATGATCAATCAATACTTCAATTTAATAAAGTAGCATATATTTGTCAGTCTTAAATCAGCAATAAACATCATGTCTGTAAAAAACCACCTCATTACTTCTTTATCTTATCTTAGAAAACCTAAAAAAAGAGAACCAATATCTTTTGCAAAAAAAACAAAAGGTAAAATTGGATTGGAGATCGGAGGCCCGAGTATGTTTTTTGGCCTACGGTCTTTTTTGCCTGTATATGTTTTTTCTGAAAAAGTAGATGGGGTGAATTTTAGCAATAACACTCCCTGGGAAGGCTGTATAAAAGAAGGTAACAACTATGCATACTTACAAGGAAAGATAGGATACCAATATATAAGTGAAGCGTCAACCCTTGACGGTGTTACAAAAAACGATTATGATTTTATTTTATCTTGTCATAGTTTAGAGCATGTGGCAAACCCCATCGCTGCGGTAAAAAAATGGGCAGAAAAATTGAGGCCGGGAGGTTTATTATATCTGGTATTACCAGACAGACGTTATACATTCGATATTAATCGTCCTTATACAACATTTGCTCATTTGTTAGAAGACTATAACAACAATACAAATGAACATGATGAAACTCACTTTGAAGAAGTGTTAAGTCTGCACGATGCGGCATTGGATAGCGGAGTTGCATCTAAAGCGGAATTGGAAATACGTACTCGTGATAATTATACCAACAGGTGTGTGCACCATCATGTGTTTAGTCATAATTTGATGAAGGAAATGCTGGAATATTGTGGTTTTGATGTTATTTATACATTTGAAGCAAATCCTTTTCATTTGGGAATGATAGGGAAGAAAAGATAGTACCCGTTTGCAAAATTTCGAGCTTAGCTTTTATACAAATTGATATACACATTCAATGCTTTACATCATACAATTGATCTATATACAACCCGGACAAGAAGATATTTTTCATCAGTTTGAAAATATTGCTATCCCCATCATATCAAAATACAACGGACAACTTTTATTAAGAGTAAGACCGGATGGTAAAGCTATCATTGAAAAAAATATTGAGCAACCTTACGAAATTCATTTAATAGAATTTGCTACCGAAGAGGATTTTACAAATTTTATGCAGGATGAAGAACGGAAGAAATTCCTGCATTTGAAAGAAAGATCGATAAAAACTTCTTTCTTGATCAAAGGAATAAAATTGTGATCTTACCAACAGAAAGCATACATTTTTCGTTGCGAAAATTTTACCCCTGAATAACCAATAAATAGCAATACTAAAATGGAGTAGGTTGCAAAAAATATAGGATCGTTTTTAAATACAAAATACGAAATAGAGTATCCGGATATTATCAATAGAGACATCATTAATGGTTTTGTGAAAACAAAAAAGCCAAGTTGTTTCTGATAGATTTTTCCAACCGGGATTAAATATTGTTGAAAAATATTCATGCTTTCTCTAATGTCGTTAATAGAATGTTCTTCATAATATTTAAAGCAAGCCGTTAGTGAATCCATAACAAACTGTTTGCTTTCATCATCCTGCAAAGAATTGAAATGGAAGAAGAAATTGCTGATACTATTTAAGTGATAATACTTTTTATTAGTACCAAGATTTTTTCTATACCTGTCTAATTCTTTTTCAAGATCGGTAATGTCCATTTGTTGTAAGTTTTGACGACTGACGACCAACCACTGACGACTGAAATACAAGCTCGTTAAATTTAGATTACCCTACGGTGGTTCGTCGTCAGTCGTCAGTGGTTGTTTACGAAGTTCTCACAAATTCACCGATCGTTGCAATTGTTTTATCAAGATCAGCGTAAGTCAATGCATTATTTAAGAACCAGCTTTCATAAGCAGATGGAGGCAAATAAATACCACGCTCCAGCATGAAATGAAACAGTTTATTAAAGCGCGGAATATCAGCTTTAGCGGCACTTGCAAAATCAACAACATCATGATCGCAGAAATGCAGGCTTAGCATACTTCCTATGCGATTGATCCTAAATCTTGTAAAACCAATTTCTGCAAATACTTTGCGTAAACCTGTTTCGATGTATTCAGTTTTTTCAGCCAGTTCTTTATAAATAGACGGATTGTCTTTTAATTCTTTTAACGTTGTATAACCTGCTATCATTGCTAAGGGATTGCCGCTTAATGTTCCTGCCTGGTAAACATTTCCTAATGGAGCAATGTGTTGCATAATTTCTTTCTTGCCGCCAAAAGCACCAACAGGCAAGCCTCCGCCAATTACTTTTCCGTAAGTAACTAAGTCAGCCTTGATGTTTAATTTTTCTTGTGCACCGCCATTTGCTAATCTAAAGCCTGTCATCACTTCATCAAAAATAAATACAATGGCTTCTTCATCACAGAGTTTTCTTAAGCCTTCCAAAAATCCTGCAGCAGGTAAAATACAGCCCATGTTTCCTGCAACAGGTTCTATAATAATTGCAGCGATCTGGTCTTTATTTTCAGCAACTAATTTTTTTACCTCTTCTAAATTATTATACGCTGCAACCAATGTGTCTTGCGCAACACCAGCCGTAATACCTGGAACAGTTTGAATATTTAATGTAGCCATTCCACTACCTGCTTTTACTAAAAAAGGATCTGCGTGGCCATGATAATTTCCGTCAAACTTTATTATTTTATTTCTATCTGTGTAACCTCTTGCTAAACGGATAGCACTCATACAAGCTTCGGTACCACTGCTTACCATTCTTACTAAATCAACATTTGGTACCATGCTGATAATTAATTCAGCCATTTCAATTTCCAATTCTGTTGGTGCGCCGAAAGATGTTGATAGATGCGCTTTTTCCTGTATAGCTTTTACAACAGGTTCATAAGCATGGCCCAAGATCATTGGCCCCCATGACGCGATGTAATCGATATATTTATTTCCATCGGCATCATACAAATAAGCGCCTTTTGCTTTTTCAATAAAGATGGGAGTGCCTCCAACACTTTTAAATGCGCGTACCGGAGAATTTACGCCACCCGGAATAGATTGTTGCGCACGGGAAAATAATTGCTGACTTTTATTAGATTGATAGTTCATATTGTAATTAAAATTCGATCACAAAATTAGCTGTTTTTTGATTCTTGGTTATGATAGTTTTCTGTACTTTAGTATTCAATTAAATTCATAAACTATGTTAAGCCAATCAGTAAAAGCAAAACAATTCACAGCTGTTTTAGGTTTCTTAATCGGTTGTTTCGCATTGCTGTTACAGTTATACCTCATTATTCAAAACAGAACGGTAGGTGTTACAGAAACATTGATCAGGTATTTTAGTTTCTTTACGATCACTTCAAATATATTGACCACCATTTGTTTTTATTGTATAATGGGTAATCCTCAGTCTGATGCAAAACCATTTTTTGCCAGGCCCAAAACAATCGCTGCTATTACTGTATATATGTTTATTGTTGGTTTGATATATAATACAGTACTTCGCTTTCAATGGTCGCCGCAAGGGTATCAAAGAATTGCAGATGAGTTATTGCATGTAGCGATGCCTTTATTTATTATCATTTACTGGCTCACATTCGCCGCAAAGAATACGTTAGAGTGGAAGAGTATTTTTCCATGGCTCATTTATCCTTTTGCATACTGTGTTTATACATTGATCAGGGGAGAGATCGTTCATTTTTATCCTTATCCTTTTATGGATGTAAATGCATTTGGTTTAACAACAGTATTGATCAATTGTCTGTATGTGTGCATTGCTTTTTTTGTAGCATCGATACTGATCGTGGCAATAGGAAAAGCGTTGACGAAAATATCTATGGAAAAATTAACTACCTAAATATTACCATACCAACTTGTTTGGTAAGTTCTATTTCCATTTGTTTAAGATGCTGGTGCGTTTGTAGCAATACCAATTGATCTTCGGCATTTTGTGTTTTTTCAAGATCGCGTTGATTTTCGTCTATTAGCCTTTTTATCTTTCTTAGTTTAAGATAGTTGAGTGTTGAGAATACTTCTTCTTTGTACAACTCTTCTCTTGTATGAATTTTCCCTTCATACACGCGGCTCCAGTTATGGCTTATCTCAACAGAAAAATCCATAATGCTTAATACCAGTGCACTCATTTCTAAGTCTTCATGATATAAGAAAGTTTTAGGTGTAGGCTCTAAACCTGCATTGTACCAGGCCTTGTAAGTATTTAGAATATTGACTAGACTTTTATTATCTATTAATTCTTCTAATTGATTGATATCTATCTCTGCAAAAACATGATCGGCAACTTTTTGGTCTTCGTTCCATTCATTCAAGCCAAATTCCAATATGCTGCGCACCATGGCTCTTTCGTATTGCTCATCTTTATTTAATAATAGGAGCGCATCATCTTCAATTTCAAAAGGCTGTTCAGCTTTTAAAAATGCATCGTTGGCATTTTCTCTGTTGGTACGATTTTCTTCTTTGGTAATTTTATCGCGCAAAAATTTATTTACCAATGCATGTAAACCTTCTTCTTCAATTTTTAATAATTGAGAAGCCTGCTTAATATAATCCTGTTGTTTAGTAAAATCTTCTGTCTTATTTATTTTAGAAATTGTTTCAGCGATCTGATTTACAACAGTTGATTTTTTTGTGCTGTCGTTCCCCGCATCTTTTAAAGAGTTTTCTAACTGAAATAAAATGAAATCTTTTTTATTCTCTGCAATAAAATCAATGAAAGCTTTGGCTCCAAGCTTATTTACGTAACTATCAGGATCTTCTTTATCAGGAATCAATACCAGCTTTACATTCAGACTTTCTTCCAAAGCCAGGTCCAACCCTCTAAGCGCAGCTTTAATACCAGCGCCATCGCCATCATAAATAATAGTGAGGTTGTTGGTATATTTTTTTATCAATCTTAATTGATCAGGCGTAAGGGCGGTACCACCACTTGCTACCACATTTTCAATTCCTGCCTGGTGCAATGAAACAACATCGGTATATCCTTCAACTAATAAACATTCATCAGCTTTATCAATTGCTTGTCTTGCGAAATAACTTCCGTATAAGACTTTACTTTTTACATAAATATCATTTTCCGGGGTGTTGATATATTTGGGTGCCTTATCGTTTGTCTTTAAAATTCTTGCACCAAAACCTAATACTTTTCCGCTTTGATTGTGAATGGGGAATATGATACGACCACGATAATTATCCATCGGCCTTTCATCTCTTACTGTAACCAATCCGCTTTTTTGCAGTAGCTCTAAATTGTATTGAGATGCTAATGCCGCTTTTGTAAAACTATCTCTTGCTTCAGGATTAAATCCTAACTGAAATTTTTTGATGATCTCTTCTCTAAAACCGCGCTCTTTTAAGTAGCTTAAACCAATATCGCGGCCTTCTTCTGTATTTAATAAAACGTCGCTAAAGAATTGTTGTGCAAAATTGTTGATGATGTATAAACTATCTGCTGCTTGTTGGTGAAGCTTTTGCTCAGGTGTAGTTTCTGTTTCTTCAATTTCAACATTATATTTTTGGGCCAGCCATCGCAGTGCTTCAACATAGCTATATTTCTCATGCTCCATTAAAAATCCGATGCTGTTGCCGCTGCGGCCACAACCAAAGCATTTATATATTTCCTTAACCGGAGAAACGGTAAAGGAGGGTGATTTTTCGTTATGAAAAGGGCAGTTTCCGATATAATTAGCACCTCTTTTCTTCAGTTTCACAAATGACCCCACTATATCGATAATATCGATGCGACTAAGTATTTGTTGTATGGTATTCGGAGAGATCAAGATTTTAGTACCTGTTTATTAAGCAAATGTACCAAATCATTTAAGGTTTAAAATTTGGTACTTTAAATATATATTTACAGCTAAATTTATGATTTTTTAGCCTGTTTTTTGGTAAAATCACCTACAAACTAATACCTTTAACGATAAAAATTACTTGAAAATGAAGAAAATAATTGTCTTGTTATGTTTAGTGTTGGCAAGCACGTTAACTTTTGCGCAAACTCTTGCTGAAGTACAGGGAATGATGACTGGTGAATGGGATCCTGCTCAAGCCAAGGATGCTATTGATAAATACTTAAGTAATCCTAAAAATGACAAGGATGCAGATGCATATTTTGATAAAGCGAAGATTTATAATAAATACAGTAAGGATCCGGAACTAAAAGGGGATTGTCCTGATTGTAAATTACAGGCCTTTGAAGCGCTAAAAAAATGTAAAGAGCTCGATAAAAAAAATGCGATGTTATTGTTAGATCAAAATCATACATTTCTTGATCTGTATAATGGTGCTTATCAAGCTGGTGTAGATGCTTTTAATGCTAAACAATACACAGCAGCATATAATAATTTTAACTATTCTCTTGTTATAGGAGATTACATGAGGGAAAAGGACATTGCTAAAGTTCCTGTTTTAGATACCCCTGTTGTATTAAATGCCGGCCTTGCAGAACAGGCTGATAAAAATGATAGTCTTGCTGCTTTCTACTATCAAAAATTAGCGGATGCTAATGTATCAGGTCCTGCATACAATGGCATCTATGAATACCTCGTGTATTATTATAAAACAGCAAAGAATGATGCTGCATATAACAAAGCCATAGCTCAGGGGCAAAAATTATACCCTGCGGATACTTACTGGAAAACGATTGAAGCGGCTAAAGCAACTGAAGGACTGTCTAAAGATGACTTGTTTAAAAAGTATGATGATATGATCCAGAAAGATCCGACTAATTATGATCTTTCTTATGATTATGGTGTTCAATTATA
>Ga0207027_1033_pt2 | contig 25430 bp, 25 predicted proteins | sample Alteio_BWMinCont_43_FD_153280 | JGI IMG/M metagenome (GOLD analysis project Ga0207027, IMG submission 153280) | Enriched cells from forest soil in Barre Woods Harvard Forest LTER site, Petersham, Massachusetts, United States -... | ecosystem: Environmental > Terrestrial > Soil > Temperate forest >... | reverse complement strand
CCGCTCCGTGGACAAAGCGTGGAAAACTCCTCAAGGAAAATAGATAGAGTTGCATTTATGCATAAATTTTAATACCGAGTACTTGACAAAGGGTTTCTCATAGAAGGGTGGATTAGACGCGATTTCTGCGTCGTAATCCACCATTTTTTGTGGATTACGGCAAAAAAACGCCTAATCCACCCTACAAAAACTGATTTACCGGACACTAGTGCGCCTTCGCAGGAATGACAAGTTTTTTACTACTTCTTTTTTTGGCATTTCCCACAAATACCGTATATGTTCAAACTATGGTCCGTAATACTAAACCCTGCTTGCAAAGCAACTGCTTGCTGGCGCTCTTCAATAATACGGTCTACAAATTCTTCTACACGCCCACATTTGACGCAGACTAAGTGATCATGGTGCGTGCCTGAATCCATTTCAAACACAGAATGGCCTTCCGCAAAATGGTGGCGGATCACTAATTTCGCTTCCTCGAATTGGGTCAACACGCGATAAACCGTAGCAAGGCCGATGTCTTCACCTGCATCCAATAAAATGCGATAAATATCTTCAGCGCTTACATGACGCTCTCGTGTATTTTCCAATAATTGCAAAATCTTGACGCGCGCGGCCGTGACCTTCAGTCCAGCTTTTTTTAAGTCTTGATTGTCCAATACAGTGCCTCATTCCTTATCAGTCGTGATGGAATTTTAACAGGTTACAAAATACTCTTAAATCAGTTATCATGCCTGCATTCAAAATTCTAACAAATAGGCTCGGAATTATGTATAAAATATTTTCTGTTATTCTCATTGCATTCGTAATCAGCGGCTGTTTGCGTAAAATGAACATTGAACAAGGCAATGTTCTTCCACCGGAGCTTGTGAATCAAATCCATCCGGGTATGACGCCGGCCGAAGTGAAAAATATCTTAGGGGCCCCTGTGTTAACGAATACCTTCACCCCTAACCGTGTCGATTATGTGTACACTTATAAACCAGGCCACGGGACCATGACTGAAAAATACCTTACGTTGACTTTTCAACAGGGCCGCTTAAAAAACATCAACAGTAACATCTAGGGTCTATTTACAATTCTACTATGCTGGCCATAAGACCTTGATTTTCTGCGGTTCGCTGCTCACATACTACCAACGTATGCTACGCTGCGATCCTCAAAAATCAAGGCCTTATAACTCAGCCTAGCGAATTGTAAACAGACCCTGTCCTCAGTATGTTAAATAATCATTTCTCACGCTAGAGAAACATTATTGTACTACGCAAATCGTTTATAATAGGAGATATACTACCCCTGAACGAGGCGACCAATGGCAAAATTATCTAAATACCCCACACGCATAAAACTTGAATCACCCGAGACACTCAGTATCAGTTTTCCCGATATGCATGGCAATGCGATCAAACTTCTTTATTATCTAATTCAACAGGGTATCTTGGAAGTAAATGAAGACGATTATACTAAGTTAGTTGGTATTTATCTGACACCCACCAAAGAGATAACGGCCCCTCAGTTAGACACATTTTCTACCATTTTAACAAAAGCAAAAACCAACCCGATTGCTCGACTCTACTTGATTGGTGACTTATTAGCAGACCGTGGGCGCAATGATTGGTTTACTTTTCAAATTTTAAAAAAATTATCAGAGGATAAAATAAATACTGACATACTGTTTTCTAATCATGATTTATATTTCTTGATGGGAATGGTAAGGCCTAACACTCGGTACAAAGGCTTACGAGGAGGACAATCACGTTCTTTTGAAGAATTAGGTGTCCTGACTGAAAAAAAAATAGTGAATGAAGAAGCGACCAAGGCCCTCGTCAATGACCATTACAAGAAAATGCTGAAGTTATTGGATTATTCAGTCTATGATAAAAGCAGTCCCCCATGTCTGACCCTTTACACGCATGCTCCCGCAGGACTTGAAGCCGTCAAAGCATTCGCAACGTGTTACGGTGTCACATACGACGATAAAGATATTTCCTCACTGACCAAAACCATTGATTCAATCAACGCCTGTTTTCAAGATGAAATCATCAACCGTCCCCATATATTCGCCCTGCGCATGGAACGCGAGCAAATGATGGCGCTTACCCAGCATTATCGCGACTCGAAAAATTGCCCGAAAACTGAGCATTACGGTGTCAATACCCCTTTTCTGTATGTGGCTTGGAATAGAGATACTGACAAGGCAGAAGGCCCTCCACTCACGAACACCCAGTATACTCTACGTAATGAACATGGGCACGCTGGGCCCACAATCCCGCAGAATTGGACGAATGAAAAAAATATCAGGGGCCTCAATTTGGATGCTAATAATGCGTTTGGATTTTCGGATGCAGAAGAAGAAGCCAAGAAGGCGGCCCCTGAAGCGCCAAAACCTTTTATTGGATTTGGATGTGAAGGTAGACCTGGATACTCATCGAAACGCGATACACCTGCACCGAAAGTTGCCGGAGAAGAAAAAACCAGCCATCATGTCGACAAAGGATTCAACGAGGAAGTCACTCACCTACTCACCGCATTATTAACACCTTATCGCGAGAAAAAAGCAAAAACAAAAGCCAAAAAATTGGAGATGCTGGAAACCTACCTTGGCCTAATAAAAGAAACATCAAGCGTGCAAGAAACGACAGCCTACTTTACTTTTGCCCTGCGTATAGCATTACAACGCACCAAGCCCGGTTTCCTTGAGAAAAGCGCCATGGGAAATAAGATACGCACTTTACTGCAAGTCGAAACTGCCTACCCCCGGATACGTGCCCATATTTTCAAGCCTTTTGGCAGTAATGGTACGACATATCGCGATATACGTGCCGTTTCTGTGGTACCGGATTTGATTCATTTGAAAGGCGACTCTCTCCAAGAACTCGATAAAGCGAATGAGGAATACTTTTCTTCTACTCATCGCACTCGAAATTTAAAAGAAATAGACCCATTACTCATCAAACCGACAGAAACCACAAAAAAAGCAGGGCCTACACCAAAGGCAAAGTAATTACGATTTTGCCCTGCGCTTACGTGCCTCCTTCGGATCCATTAACAAGGGCCGGTAAATTTCAATACGGGCCCCCTCATAAACCCGGTCCGTTAATTTTTTCGGTTGGCCAAATACCCCAACGGGTTGCTGGGTCAAATCAATTTCCGGGAAAATAATTAAAATACCAGAACGATCAATGGCTGTTTCCAGGGTACTGCCTTCATCCAGCACCACAGAAATACTCTGCTGTTGGCTAGCATTCGCATAGACCACTTCTACTGTTATTTGCTTAAGGGTGGCTGCCATAAATTTCCACGGCGCGCTTACAAAAAAGATCGACCAATGAATTTGCGATGTGATGAAAAATCGGTTGAAACATCCTATCGACCAAACTCCCGGTAAATTCAAAATCAAGGTCCAGTTCCACTGTCGAACCAGGGCCCACTGAGGGATAAAAATGCCAAGTCCCTTCTAAACGACGCATAGGCCCTTGTACCAAGGTAATTTCAATACGTTCATGGGGAAATAAGCGATTACGGGTCGTAAAACTTTTATGAAAACCAGACCACGTAATGTCCAACTGCGCTTCGACTTCTTTTTCATCCCGATGCAGAATATGGCTTGCCCGGCACCAAGGCAAAAACCGTGGATAGTCTTCAATTGCATTCACCAGCTCAAACATTTGACAGGTTGAATAGCCGACGATAGCACTGCGTTTTATAATTGTCATGAACAGGACTCTATGAATTTTTGTAATAGAATATTATACTGCGCTCCATGAAACAGAAACAAAAATTCGATACCACCATTGCTTTGAACCGTAAAGCACTCCATGACTACTCTATTGAAGAGCGTTATGAGGCGGGCGTTGCTCTTGAAGGATGGGAAGTCAAAAGCTTGCGCGCAGGTAAAATACAGCTAGACCAAGGTTATGTCGTCTTAAAAAATAATGCTGTTTGGCTCATTGGTGCTCAGATCACACCGCTGCTGACCGCTTCCAGCCACATCCATCCAGACCCCCAACGTACGCGCAAATTATTATTGCATCAAAGTGAAATCAATAAGTTAATTGGCAGTGTCGAACGTAAAGGCTATACACTGGTGCCACTGAAATTGTATTGGAAAAATAATCGCGTGAAACTCGAGGTTGGCCTTGCCAAAGGAAAAAAACTGTATGATAAGCGTGCAACAGAAAAAGAACGCGATTGGCAGCGACAAAAGGCCCGCAACTTGAAAGACTACTGATGTATAATTGTAGGGTGGACTAGGCGTTTTTTTGCCGTAATCCACCAAACATTATGGATTATGACGCAGCACTCGCGTTCTTAGGCATCTTCGCAATACAAATAATCAACAGCAGCGGTATCAAGATATCCATCCAGAGCCACGAGCTGGTATTCCCGAGCGCAAAATTATTTTTCAGGGCCATTTCGTAAATTTGCACTGTTGCATTGCCCCACAACCACAGTGTATTGCCAATGACAGTCGCTAAGCGGAACCCGTAACTTGCACGAAAGGATAAAATAGCGATCACCCCAAAACCAAAATCGGCGGCTGCCATTGCATATTGAAAAGGTGAATCTGCCCACCCAATCGCCTTGGCAGTCATTTCTGGGTAAAAAACATGCATGATAAACATATAAATAGCGGTGAAACCAAGCGCCAACAAAGCGATCCAACGATAAAATACGACTGCGCCGCCATGATGGTGGAGCATTTTTTGAATAATCCAATCAATAATGCCAAAAACGATAGCAATGGCCAGCATCACCAAAGCAAAATTTTCCAGCGTAAAGGCAATCCAAAGATTATAATCGACATTAGCGAGATCCATCACTTTGTCCTCCTGAAGAGATATCTTTAGTGTAACATCATTCGTTTTGGCCATACAAATATGATTTATATTTGGTCAATCACTGCAGCGGCCCTATGAATTCGTGTATACTTAAAAAATAATCATCCTTGGGCACGTAGTTTTTGTAGGGTGGATTAGGCGTTTTTTTGCCGTAATCCACAAAAAATGGTGGATTACGACGCAGAAATCGCGTCTAATCCACCCTACGTTTTAACTGGAGGTTAGGTGGGGAGGAAGCAATTACCGCGGTGGCCCTGCAACAATCAAGTCCACGACTGCTTCCCCACAATGCGCAGCGATTATTTTACGAGTTTCGTTGCGCAGTCTGGAAATTTCCCGCCAATCACCCCCTTGCGGCTGTAATGATTCGCATACGGTGACGATTAATTTTTGCGGCGAAAATAACAGTGAATCATCCCGCAGTAATTTTCGCGTGTTTTTCATCGCAATGGGGCAAATAACAACGTTTGTATCAACGGCTAATTGAAAAGCCCCCGCTTTAAAAGGACGCAATCCACTGGCATAAGTGAATGTTCCTTCAGGAAAAATCAATAGCGATTCACCGGCTTCAATTTGCTTTTGCATATAACGGGTGTCTTCAATGTTTTGCGCAAACTCCAGGCGATCAATGGTAATATACCGTAGTTTTTTGATAGCACTTTTGATAATCGGGACATGCAATAATTCTTTTTTAGCAATAAACAATGTGTCCGGCGGCAAAATAGCTGCTAATAATAATGAATCCATATAGCTTGCATGGTTGGCCGCATAAATCACTGGTTTTTTTAAGTGTAAATTTTTGCGATGGATGACTTTAATAGGACAAAAAATCAATAGGAATACACTGCGCGCCCACACTTTCACAATGCGTCCTGCGGCACGCCGGGGCAATACCAATACGCAAGCCCACGTGGGCAATATCGTCACGCCTATTATTATCCACACATAGATGGTATAGAGAAAACGCGCCATTTTTTGGAAAAAATGGCGTACTCGTTTCATGCCCGCCATCAACACTAATGTCGTCAATTGCCAAGGCACCGCTTTTGATTTTTTAACTAATTCTCCACTTAAATAAGCTTGCTTACAGGTTGAACGTTGCAATTTACCACTCGAGGTTTTTGGAATTTTATTCGGTGGTAATAAAACAATTTGATCGGGAGGAATACCCATTTCGGTGCCTACTTGTTCGATCAAGGTAGCGACCAATTTTTCTTGCGCTGATTTCTCTACTAATTTGGTTTCAGCCACCAGAATAATTTTTTCTGTTCCAATTTTTGGGTCCGTCACACCAAACGCAATCACGCATCCTTTACGCACGCCAGGCACATTCCCCGCAATGTCTTCAATAATTTCAGGGTAAATATTCCTTCCCGCTTTAATGATAATATCTTTTTTTCGCCCCGTAATAAATAATTCACCGTCTGCGATGTAACCTAGATCACCCGTTTCCCACCACCCCTGATGGTAAATACGTTGGGTCGCTTCGGGATTATGATAATAGCCTTGCATGGCAGAAGGCCCTTGAAATTGCACTTGGCCCACACACCGTTCCGCTAACACGTGTTGGTCTTTATCCACAATACGCACCGCATGCTCTGGAATGGGGAAACCTTCCGAAAAAAACTCACGATGCGGTTGCTCAGGCCCTGCGGGAACAGCACAATGGTCTTTTTCAAATGCTTCCAGTGCAATGCAATCGATGCGTGGTTCACGTTGCAATGGCGGTGTAGCCAATGCCACGGTATTTTCTGCTAACCCATACACTGGAAAAAATGCATCTTTTCTAAAACCATACGCTTTGAAGCGCTCATAAAAACGCCGATACGTTTGCGGACTGACTGCCTCTGCACCATTACACGCTAAGCGTAATGAACTTAAATCCAAGCCTTCGATCGCTGCGTCTGTAATTTTTTTCACACACAATTCATATGCAAAATTGGGGCCCGCAGTCAACGTCCCTCGATGATAATGGATGGCCCATAACCACCGTTCTGGACGAGTCAGAAAAGTCAGGGGCGACAGAATCGTCATGGGCAAACCAAAGAATAAACTATTAATCCAACTGAATAATCCCATGTCATGGTACAAGGGCAGCCAACTGATCACACTGTCCGTGGGCCGTATATCAATGGCTTTTCCTGTCGCGCGTAAATTAGCTAAAATATTTTTATGTTGCAATAAAATCCCTTTAGGATCACCGGTACTTCCGGAAGTATACTGCAATAATGCTGATTGTTCGCCGGTACGCGGTATCTGGGGAAAAAGACTTTTATTCACCAACAATTTATCCACCGTAGTAACGCATTTTAAACTGGGGATATAGCTTTGAATGATCCTGCTTAATACTTCCGCCTGCGAAAACGTAATAAGTGCGCGCGCCTCTGCATTATTTAAAATTTTGGCTTCGCGCAATGCATATTCTTCCACCCGGTCTAAACGAAAAGGGGGATAAATGGGCACAGGGACAGCACCCGCCAGCAACACCCCAAAAAAAGCTTGAAAAAAAGCGGGGCCTGTCGGCAACATGATAGAAACAGTATCATCTGGTTTTATGCCACGGTCCAATAGACTGTTCGCAATGGTGGACGCTTTTGTGAGTAAATCGCCATAGGTAATGATTTCTTCATTGCCTTCTTCATTTTGTAAATAAAGATGGGGGCGGTTCGGCTCATGGAGGGCATATTGCACTAAAACATCTTGCAATGTTTCTACCGTTGCTAAGTTGACGGTTAAATTCGTTGCCTCTGGCGGAGCGACGACTCGGCTAAAAAATTTTTTCGGTGGTTTGGCGACCCGAATGGCTTCTGCAATACTGGTCAGGGTATCTGCCTCCCCCATGACTGAATCGGTCAAACTCACGCCAAATACTTTTTCAATGCGCTGAAAAAGCTCGACCTTGCCGAGGGAATCGATTCCTAATTGCCGCTCCAACGAAGCGTCCAATGAAATGGCACGCAACGCACTTTCGGTCTCTTGCTCTAATAACAACTGTCGTGTAATCAACAGAAGTTGCGTCTCAATTTCTTCTCGTTTTTTTTCCATGTATTAAAACTCCCGGTATACTATCTGCTTCGCATTCAAGGACGGTTATACTATCATGACTTTTTCAGAAACAATAATACCCATCCCCGCTTTGAGAGATAATTATATCTGGTTGTTTTTTGATAAAACAACCCGAGATGCCTGGGTCGTGGACCCGGGTGATGCAGGGCCCGTTATCGCCGCTTTAAAAGAACACCAATTGGCTTTAGCAGGTATTTTGTTGACCCATCATCATGCAGACCACAGCGGGGGCATTCTGCAGCTTCGTCAGCAATGGACGCAGTGCACAGTCTATGGCTCAGAAAAAAGCCCCCTGGATTGCCTGACGCAACGCGTAAATCAACACACAATCTTGCAGTGCGGGCCGGTCACATTGCAAGTCCTCGCGATTCCTGGACATACCCTAGACCATGTGGCTTATTATAATAACCAAGTGCTTTTTTGCGGAGATACCTTATTTAGCGCTGGATGCGGCCGTATTTTTGAAGGGACTGCGCCGCAAATGTATCATACGCTGATGCAATTAGCGCAATTACCAGAGGAAATCCATCTTTTTTGCGGCCACGAATACACCTTGGCAAATTTAACTTTCGCACAAACGGTGGAACCCCAGAACGCAGCCATTGCTGCAAAAATCCAGCAAGTCCATGCATTGCGCGCAGCACAACTACCGTCGTTGCCAGCAATTTTGCGAGAAGAAAAACAATACAACCCATTTTTACGTTGCGACCAAAAAACCGTTATCCAAGCGGTTGAAAACTATTGCCAGCGATCATTACCAAGCCCTCTGGACGTATTTACAGAATTACGTCAATGGAAAAATAATTTTATTGCGCTTTTTTGAGAAGACATAAGCATCCCAGCGCAACCAATAAATAAATTGGTAGTAAAGACAGGGCCAATTGATAATCCAATGTTGAAAAATAATGGGCGCCATTCACGACTTTCCCTTGCCAGAAAAAATCCAATAATTTGCCAATGACGGGTTCCGTAAAAGAACCCAATAACGCATCGCCCGTATTAATGAAAGCAACGACGGTGGCTGCCAACCCAAGATAGTTTAATTCTTTCCCTAAAGGATAACTCAACATGAAAACACCCGTGCCTAAACCGAAGATAAAGAGCAAGGTACCAAATAACCATAGCGGTAAACTCACGACATAAATAACTAGCATTAAGCTCACCAAAGCAATACCTGTGCCAACAATCATGACGGTTAATCGGGCATGGGCCCGATCAGCCAGGTAACCTAACAATGGGCTGCCGATGGCAACGCCTAAAAATAGCAATGAGGTAAACGACGCTGCTTCGGTTGTTGTTAAATGATGTGCTTCTTCAAAAAAAGGATTGCCCCATAACCCACCGAGCACGGCAACCGGAGTAAATGCCAAGCCGCTATACAATGCCAATAACCAGTTTTTCTTCGTTTTTAATAAGGCCAGGATATCCTGCCATCGAATAAGAGGCCGCGGCGCATTGGCTGTCTGCACGATGGGGCCTCTATCCTTGACAGTCAATAAAAACAATAATGCCAATACACCACCAAACACACCACAATACACTAAACTGTCACGCCATCCCGCATTGTCCACCATCAAAGTCAATGGCACTTGACCACACAACGCCCCAATCATCGCGGCACTCGCCAGTAACCCATCCACAAAAGCCACTTGGTCGGCCCGAAACCACAGGGCTGACATTTTTAAATAACTAACAGTCGCAAAAGCAGCACCAGCGCCCATTAACGCCCGTGCAAGGCCCGCTGCAAACAACGATTGGGTCGTGGCAAAAGCAAAAGCCCCCAATGCGCATACCCCAATGGCAACGACCGTCAAATAGCGCGGACTAAAACGATCTAATAAGGGCCCCGCAATCAATTGGACCACTAAATAAGCATAAAAATACGTTGCTGCTAAATTACCCAAACCAGCACCATTCACGCCAAAAGCACTCATTAAATCTTGAGTCATCACACTGGGCGATACTTGCAGAACATATTTATAAAATAAGAAAAAAGCACAGAGAGAAATGACGAGCCATGCATAAGCCTGTTTTGGCACCGATAGCCCCTGAGGGGTCGAATTGGCAGATACGTGCGGCGAAAAATTATTCATAAGGAATCTCGCATTATTCAGGTTGGTTTTTATTTTTTATTTTGCCCTTCACTCTCCCTGCCCTAGTGTGGCAAAACCCATGGCCACTAGAACAGGCAGCGTATGACGACAATAATAATGCGAGTAACAATAACGGTAGGTGAAAAAAGATGTCCATACCCATAGCGTGGCATCGCACTCCCGAAGGATGACGTAGCGGTCTGGCTGTCTGTTACTGGGCTATGTGTAGTCATAAGGCAATAGCGTAGCAGATTGTGTAAAAAAAATCAATCGCAGGAATCATGAATGGAAAAAATTGTTACCCACCCTTCATTGTCTTGCCTCTCGGGTGCAAGCCGAGCCGTTGGCAATTTTCATCACCCATATCGATTACAATAAATTTACTGACTTTTTCTAAAAGTATCCTGGTGGCAGTGTGCGACCCTTGAGCAAAGAACTTGCCGATATATCCGCAATAAAAATCATCAATAATTTTTTTATATTTGAGCAACCCTTCCATTTTTTCAGCTACTTCTTGATAACTTAGCTTACTACTAGACAGTACCATCCGTAAATCTTTTAATATCGCAACTTTACTGCTATTAATCATCTTATTTCGATCAGAGATAAAACAGAAATTTGAACGTTGCTCCAATTTTTTTATCTGGAGATCAATTTCTTGCAACAGTGCGTCTTTCTCAGCATTTTTTTCTCTTTGTTTCTCTTGCCGCGCTTCCCAGTTATGAGTCAGCTCTAATTGGTCATTTTTTTCATTCCGTTTAAAAGCAAAGATCGGCGTATGGCGATTTTTCGTTGTCGATTGTAAAACGGTAATTAATGAAGGAGATTTATCCCTAATGGTTGTTTCAATGGTTCCTTCTTGACGATGGCCCACAGGGTCACGTAACACATAACGCCAGGCGCCTTGTTGTTTTGCTATATATATTTTATTTTCTTCAAGAGCAGCCGTGTTTGGAAACACACCGTCCGTACATTCATGCAATTCATAAATGTGTGTAGAAAAATACGGCGCAAGCTCAACAGGCGTAGCTTTCTTGTCAATTGCAATAATCAAATCATTGAATATTTTTTTCTTTTTATAAAACAAGCGATGGGCATCCTCTTCATTTTCTTCCTGAAGATAGATATCTTTTGCTTTCAATTTCGAGATTAATTGAGAAAGAAAAGTCCCTTGCTCTTCCCAATGGAAGATTTCCAGTGGTTTGACAAGGTCTTCCTTTATTAAATGACAAAGAAAATCACTGATATTTGAAGTAGCATCCTTGTTTTGGCTTCTAGCAAGCTCGCTCTTGATGATGGATGCCATACAATTAAGAATTAAATTTCTCTTATTGTTACCATCCTCTTCCCCGAGATATTTCAAAATACTTATAGCTTGTTCACGTATAGCACGTACATTCATGGATGTGCCGCCCTCGTTTATTTTGTTGCTAAATTTTGATCATTATACCATTTTTTAATCTACAATGCACTGTATCTTATCTCATTGATTATTCTTATAAATAAATTGTTGTATACTGGGGCCTTCCATAAGAGACCTGTATGAATATAAAAGATATTATTGCCCAACTGGATTTGCAACCTTTGATCGAAGGGGGTTATTACAAACAAACGTATCAATCCCCCCTCGAGATAACCATCGCAGCGAATACAACGCGCGCGATCAATAGCGCCATCTATTACTTGCTGGAAAGCCACGATTTTTCTTGTTGGCACCGTTTAAAGTCCGATGAAATTTGGCATTATTATTGCGGCAGTGAATTGATGCTCTATCAAATTCATGCGACCGGCACACTGACTCAAACACTGTTAGGCAATCCACTTAATCATTCTCACGCTATTCCACAGTATATTGTCCCAGCTGACACTTGGTTTGCAGCCGAAGTCATGTTGCCTGATACATTCACCCTCACAGGGACCACGGTTACGCCCGGTTTTGTATTTGATGATTTTGAAATGGGAAAATATGCTGAATTAGTGACATTATTTCCACAACATCAAGAAATCTTACGACGCTTGACTCGTCTATAAAAACCACCGTTTTTACAATCAATCTGCACTGGAAAGCAATTCTGTTACCCATGAGTTTAGACTTTTTCCATGCGCTTCAGCCATCATGGCTGCTTTTGCATGAAGCTCTGGTGGAACACGCAGCATAATATGACCAGAGTAAGGTTTCTGAGGGGGCCTTCCTGCTTTCTTGCAAGTCTCAAGATAATCATCGACTGCCTCTTCGAAAGCTGCATGCAATTCTGATACAGAATCTCCATGGAAACCAACTATGTCATTAATTCCTGCTATATGACCTACAAAGCAATCGTCCTCATCACTGTACTCTATACGTGCTGCATAGCCCTTATAACTCATTGTGTTCATGGTAATATCCCCGCTTTTTCGAGAAATGTCCGTGCATGAAGGAACATCGCCCCATTGCGGACGAATAATAACTTCATCCACTGTCGTCTGCCGTTCAAGTTGATGAATAGCCAAAATCGTCCGCGCAATGTCCGCGGCTGGAATAAATTCATTGTGTAAAACACCGGGGGCAGCGCCCCACGCTGGTGTATCCACCGCACCCAGCAAGAGAGCGCTCACCCGTATGCCTTTCTTTTGGGTCTCTACGCGTAAACTCCGTGCCAATCCCAGCAATCCGTGTTTTGCAACTGTATACGCCATGCTGTTGGGATAAGCATGCAACGATGCAATTGAACAGAGAAAAAATACATCACCCGATTTTTGTTCCAACATCGCAGGAAGAAAAGCCTGAGTCACTAAAAAAGCACTGGTTACATTAACATTGATTTGCGCCCTAAATTCATCACCGGAAATATGCAATGCGGGGTTGACAAAAGAGCTCGGCGCATACGAACCTGCATTATTCACTAACACAGCAGGTGCACTTCCCTGCGCAAGAATTTTTTTCGCGCATTCGGCCACTTGCGCATCGTCAGTGACATCACATACCCAAGAAGTCACACTGGCACCGCTTTGTTGGCACTTTTCTGCAACCGATAATAAATTTTCTTCTGAGCGTGCCAATAAATGGATAACGCTCGCTTGATTAAATTTCGCAGCAAATGCGTACGCTACTTCTGCGCCAATGCCTTGGCTTGCACCGGTGATCACGATGACTGTCATAAAAACCTCTTATTTACGATGTTGCAATACTGGAAATTCCATGCGTAATTTCTGCAAATAATGTAAATCAATGTCACCTGTTAGCACCCCCGTTTCTTCCGCTAACTGGGTTACAATTTTACCCCAAGGATCGACTAACATACTATGTCCATAGGTTTTACGCAGATTAGGATGCGTTCCCGTCTGCGCCGCTGCAAGCAGATACACTTGGTTTTCAATGGCCCGCGCACGTAATAATATTTCCCAATGCGCAAGGCCCGTCGGGACGGTAAAAGCCGCGGGGAGAGCAATGATTTCTGCGCCGGCCGCTTGTAGAGACCGGAATAATTCTGGAAAACGTAAATCATAACAAATTGCAAGGCCGAGTTTGCCAACCGGTGTTGCAACCACTGTTATTTGGCTCCCGGGCGCAATCGTTTCAGATTCGCGGTGATACTCTTGGTGCAGTGGTAAATCCACATCGAATAAATGAATTTTATTATATTCCGCGACCCTGTCGCCTTGAGCATTGAAAACCATACAGGCTGCATACACTTTATTTGGAACAGCAGGGACCACCAATGGAATGGTGCCACCCACAATCCAAATACCATGACGCAAAGCAAGCGCACGTAATGTATCTTGAATACGCCCTTGGCCCAGGGTTTCGCGATGCGCTAATTTATCATGGGGCGTTTGGCCCATGATGGCAAAATTTTCAGGTAATACTATCAACTGTGCGCCAAGTTATGCTGCTTGAATAGTTCTGCGTTTTACTTCGGCCAAATTTGCAGTAACGTCATCCGTCGATGTCATTTGCAATGCAGCAACACGATGTACCATGGAATGGCTCCCTTATATAACTACTGAATTCTGCACTGAATTAACAATCGCTTGTCGCACTGCTTCCGCCGCCATGGTGCTCACGACTTCTTCCGAAGCATGGTGTTTTCCCAGTGAAAAACAAAAAATAATATCGCCATCGTATCGGGTAAATACAGGAGAAATAGCCCGTGCCATGCCAGCCATGGCGACTTTTGCAATGCGTCGTAATTGAATTTTACTGAAATCAACGTTAGTAAAAACAGCCACAAGCGTGGTGTTGGATGAAGGGGAAATCGCAGGCGTTTGGCCCGATAACAAATGCCTTTCACAATTGGCAAATTCTCCATTTGGCCATCGCGCCCCCGCGATGATTTGACCAGACGCATCACGCACATCGCCTAATGCATTCACCGCAACATAAGCACTGACCATCACACCCTTGTCCAAGGCCAACTCTGCATACCCAAGGCCTCCCCGCATGCGTTCTGCGTGCGGGACTAATTTACCGATGGATGCTCCCGTCCCCGCCCCTATATTGCCTTGAAGAATATTATTTTCATAGGCTGCTTGGCATGCAGCGTAGGCATCGTCGGCCGTTGGGACTGAGGGTTGTCCAACACCCAAATCATACAAGCCAGCAGCAGGCACAATAGGCACTGCACCTTGGGACGTCGGGTGCCCTTTTTGCTGTTCTTGACACCAGCGCATGACACCCGAAACCGCACTCAATCCAAACGCACTACCGCCGGTAAAAAGCAATGCATCCACATGGGTCACATTGGCATCCAATTCTAATGTAGCCAACTCATGCGTTGCAGGCGAAGAACCACAGACGAGATAAGTGCCTTTCGCAGGCACTGTAAATAAAAAAACCGTCACGCCCGTTCCTTCTGCAGCGCGAGTACAATGTCCGACTTTGAGAAATTCCATACAAACGACTCCTGTGGAACGCTATTTTAAGTGGATTCCAGTTCCAATGAAATGGCTTTTTTGGGCCCAGTCCGCAATAAAAAAGGCGCCACACAACAAACAATTATCCCGCCTATTAAAATAGCTTCGTAATAGACTACGTGGCCCACTGCCACTTGTTCGGGTGGAATAAACCCTAAAATAATAGCCCCCACACAAGTCACTATCCCTGTCCCACACACGCCCCATATACCGTATTGTCCACCTGGAATACGATAAGCCCGTATCACTGTCGCGTGTTTGTAATGCAGACGGATCGCTGCTGCAAATAATACTATGTAAAAAAGCAAAGCCAACTGCGCCGTTAAGTTAGAGAGCACCCAATAAGAACTGCTCACACTGGGCATAAAGAAAAACACCGTGCATAAAAGCGTCACGATGCCTCCTTGCACTGCGAGTATTCCAAGTGGTATGCCTTTCTGGTTTTCATGCACAAATACCGCCGGCAACCCGCGCTCCTGACTAGCCATCACCAAGCCTCGCGCAGGCCCTAAAATCCACGCTGACGCACCACTGATGCTTCCTAAAATAATTAAGACTGCAATCACTGGTACCATCCAACTCAAATGATAGGCTTGAAAGAAAATAGCGAAAGCCTCAATCAATCCCGACACTAAATTCAATTCTTTCGCAGGGACCACCAATGTAATAGCAAGACTCGCAAAAATAAAAGTCGCTAAAATAATCAGGGATGAATAAATCAATGCGCGTGGGTAATCACGTTGTGGATGCCGCACATCGCCAGCATGGACCGCAGACATTTCGATGCCCATTAAACCAAATAAAATATTCGTTAAAAAAGCCAAATTATGCGCGTGTGTCAGGTTGGGAAAAAAGTCATGCCACGTCCATTGGATTTGACTCGGATGTCCGGAATACACCCAATAAAACCCAAGCCCGGTAATCAGCACCATGGGAAAAATTGTCCCAATGATTGCGCCCAGTACACTCACCCAACTGGCGATATTCAATCCGTAACAATTAAGAAATGTAGTCCCCCAAAAAGCAGCCAACGTCACGGCAATCATATAGAGTTTATTATTGACAAGTTGCGGATCGATAAGATACGACAAAATACCGGCAATAAATGTAAAAATCGTGGGATACCAAACCACATTGTAAATCCACTGCAACCAAATAGTTAAAAATCCCCATTGCGGGCCAAATGCTTCCCTTACCCAAACATAGACCCCACCGGTATTAGGCCAACCGGTTGCTAATTCCGCCGTGACTAACAAGGTAGGAATAAAAAATAACAAAGCCGCTACAATATAAAAAAAGACTAAAGCAAGCCCGTATTCAGCACCTGCGGTTAAACTACGCAAATTATCAATCGCAATGACATTGATCATGACCAGCGAAAACACACTCAGCGTTTTGTTTTTTAATTGTAAATTCATATTATTACTTCACTCCAAATATACCACTCGTCGCCCTACTCCGTCGTCCCGCGACTTGATCGCGGGATCCAGGCTTTTATAGACTTTTCTGGATCCCGCGGACAAGCCGCGGGACGACGAGGAAAATAGTTGAGCAGCATAGATCTTTTTATTTTTTCTTCTCCATCCGTTCATAAATCAAATGATACCCACCGTCTCCCAACAAAAGACTACGCGCCACACGTCCAATGGTCGTGACACTCACATTGGTTTCTTCATAAATTTTACGATACGGTTTCCCGGCTTTCAGCAAGGCAACCACTTGCCAACGGTCTGCCATGGCTTGCAACTCTGCCGGTGTGCACAAGTCCTGCAAAAACGCTTGCGCTTCCGTGGCTGACCGGACCTCAGCCAAAGCTTGATAAAGGTGTTGCTCCGCGGCTGTTTTTGTGTTTTTTCCCTGGAAACGATGTAACTTCATAAAGGCCCCTCATGAACTAGTGTATTAGCGCGCTAATACATGCATACAATACCATGCTTGCACAATCCTTGTCAAAAAAGATTATGCTCTATCGAGGCTCTTTCTTTTTTCTACAATTGCTGTGGTTGCAGCCCCATCCGGTTGCTGAGAAGCACAGCAAAAAATACGCCGCCACCAAGCAACAGGGGGATGAGCAGAAGAGTGCGGTTGCGCCGGGGCTTCTTGGCCCGCCCGGGAAACTCCGTTCCCAATACTCTCGAATATAGCCCGACTACTGGAAGGAGGGGTACACGTAAGAGTCGGAGGCCCTTCCTCCACGGATGAGCGTTGAGCAAAAGCACCCATCCCAGTACCCGCAGTAACAGCACAAGCACCTGCTATAACAGTCATTATCAACGTCACTTCGAAGAAAAACCCGGCGATCGTCATTGCCACAAGGGCCGAAGTCACAGCCACGCCGCCCCAAATCAATGCTTTTACAAAAGGATTTAAACTATTATACGTATTATACCAACGCTGGTACCAGGGTTGCTGAGTTGGGGCCAGCCGAGGAACTGACGACGCTGCTCCTGAGAAAGGAGTCGTGAGAGGGGAAGGAGGAGGAGTGGAAAACAGATTGCTACTCGTGGGTATATACAGAGGGGCCAGTAAACCATCAGGCAGCGCTGCACCCGTACCAACCAACGCTTGCGCTTCAGGCTTGACTGTTTCTTCTCCATACTGTGTTACAAGCAATCCCCATTGTTTCTTCAGATTAGTACGCCGTTCCGCAAGATCAATAGGTATTGTGTCAGGCACTGTGAGGGCGCCCTCCAAAGGCAACAGCGTTTCCTCTAACGTTTGGATAGTGGCCAGTCGTTCTGCTTCTTTTTTACCGCTCAGCCGCTCGAACTCTGCACTTATTTTTTCTTTTAATTGGCTGAGCTCCTTTTCTTGCTCTTGTTGGGTCTCATCCAATGAAGCCAATTCCTCACTTGCTTGGGCTTGCCGCTTTTCTTGCCTTAAATAGGGCTTCAACTCCTCCACCACTTTTCGCATACTGTCTTCTGCTAGTACCAGCGTACCTTGGACTGCAGGATGAGAGACATACCTAAAAGCCCTCAGAAAAAAAGGCAGAGAAAAGGATTGTGTTTGCAGTTCCTGCTCTCTGTATTTTTTTATCTCGCCTTGTAAACTCATTAACAAGTCGGTATTTAAATACATAACCGCTAATTTTTTAGGTGGTTGCAATGCGTCAGCAAATTCCTGTTCTTTGCGTGCAATACGGTCCTGAAAAGCCTCTACAACACGTTGTTTGGCTACAATTTCTGGAAAAGCATCCCAGCCCAAGATAGGTTCGATTTTTTTTTCTTTTAACTGGTTAATCCAGGTTTGCACGGGCTGCTTTGTTTGCAGACTTTGATACTCATCCACCAGCGCTTTATTTTCTTCGAGCAATTTGCAAAATTCTTCCTCTTTTAATAAATAGGCAATTTTTTCTTTTAGGGAATTGAAATCCGCAAGCTCTGTAGGCTTGTGGTCGCCATGGGCCCTGTATTTTTGATTAAATAGTTTGGCTTTTTCATTAAAAATCGTAATATTCTTCGTGTATTTTTCTTTTTCTTCCTCACTTGGGCCTGCAAATAAAGCACCCTGGCTATCCACTGCACGTTTAGCCAGTAAAAGAGGATCTATTACAACAGAATCCACGGCAACTGTTTCTTTTTGCTCTTCCAAGGGCGTACCCCGGATAAATGCGTGAATGATCTGTGCTTCATGCAATTTCAGGATAAGCAAAAAACCTTGCTCAAATTCCCCTCGAAAAGCTTGCGTCGATACAGCAGCACATTTTCCTTTGAATCCAAGTCGCACCTGACGAAAGTAAACCTGAATTGCATCCACGGATGCACCTTGAGTTATCGACACTAAAGAGTCAGTCTGCAGGCCATCGTAGACTTCCTGTGCAATTTTTTGGAAATCAGGATAAGCCTGCCAATGTTGTAGAAACGGGTCTTTTATACGGGTTATTTCATTTTTTAAGTGTTCAGCAACAGGCTGGCGCGCAGTGATCATACATAGTTATCCTGTATCATTTATTGGTATTTTATACTATAGTATAAAAGAAACTGTCACCATCGATAAGGAAAAAAACATGCACCGCTCGGTAAAAATAATTCTGGCGATTACACTTGGTTGTGCAACGTGTAACATATGGGCCGCTGACCAAGCCGCCAAAGAAGAAACCACCCCACTGCCTGCGGCAGGTGCCTTGACTGTGGACCAAATTCCCCCGATCACCAGCCTTGGTAAAGCAACGGTGCTGCAACCCGCGGCAACACCCACAACTAACAATAATATACAACCGGCTACGCCACCAACGCCAACTGCTGGGGCTGTGACGCCTTAAAAGCCTGCGGCCATGGACAGCGTTTCATACTCAACAGGGTATTTGGCAAGCACTTTTTCTAAACGACTTGCTAAAGAACTTCGTTTAAACCACCCAGCGCAACCTTGCGGTCGCGTTTCATCCATGGCTTCTCTGGTTGCATTAATAATGGTTTGCTTGGTTTCCTCGACATCTTCTTGGCTTATTGTTTTGTCCTTGGGCTTTGTACAATATATCAATGTGTCTTGAATAGTTTTTTCAAGCTGCAGGACTGCTGTTTTTTCCTTGGGATTATTGCCTCGCCCATGGCCAGCAATGGCTTTCTTCAAATCAGTACATAATGCATAAATGTCATTATAGGGAGTTAACTTTTCTAGTATTTCAACTACCGCCGTGTTATTCATTGCTTTGGCAAAATCAAGCGCGGTGATGCCACCTTGCGCCATTTCCGTGGGCATTACTTTTCCGGACTGTAGGAGTTGTAGCACTATTTCTGTATGACCAAAAAAAGCAGCGGCATGCAAAGGAGTAAAGCCAGACAAGGTCCCTTTTTTTAGTGTTAATTTCTTTTCATTAAACAGTGCACGCAAATAAGAAATACGGTGTTTCTCACCTGCTTTATCAATCAGCACAGAAGCGTCGGCATCCATCCCTTTTGTATGGATACCAGGGTGTGCAAGCAATTGTGCAACGATATCTGAAAAACCATCCTGTGCCGCAATATACAGTGCTGTAGCACCACATGGCATTGCTTGATTAACGTTGATATCCTCTCTCTTTAATAATTGGGCAACGATATCTGCCTGCCCGCTTTCGACTGCTTTATGCAGGGCCGCGAGACCGTCATTTGCTGCGAGGTTTATCTGGATTTCTTTGTGTTTCAGTAATTCTGCGACTATTGTCGAGCTTCTTTGGCATATTGCTTTATGTAGGGCAGTTACGCCATCATAGTCCGCTTGATTCACATCAATGTGTTGCAGTTGCAGTAATGCAATCGCCTCTTCTAAACAATTTAATCGTGCCGCGAGCCTCAACCAAGATGCACCGTTAGAATCAGTCATTTTTGTTTTTTCGAGTGTCACTTGATGGATCGCTTGCCAGGTAGGCTCTGCTGCACACGCTTCCAGCGCTGTTCCAACTAATGCTGCTTGGTCTTTACGGGCATAAATTTCAGTTTTAAACGTAGTGATAGCGGATGTGGAAAAAGCGCATTGCACTCTACGCGCAATTTCTTGTGGGCCCATTAAACGGTCCGTCAAATTATTACTGTCCACAAAAATCCACTTCCCTTCTTTCGGGTCCCACCCCACAGTGATGGCATGTTCAGAACTTAATAAAACAAAAGCCACTGGCGTCGTAAGTGGTACTTTTTGTAAATGTATTTGTAATAATTTAAAATAATCTTCGAGCTCTTCTTTGTCTTCTGAACAATCATAAAGACCACTGAAATCTTTTACTTTTTTAATCAATGGCGTTTCTTCAAAAATAGGATCGGCACCATTGGCTTTAAGTATCTGATTGATTTCTTCCACTTGGGTAACTTTAAAATCACTTATCTTTAAAGTCTTTGGGGCGAAGGGATCATCGCCATGCGTCAGCGCGTGTAATGTAGCCAAGTCTTGCGCTGACATTTTAATCTCTTTTTCACTCCCTTTTTCATCCACATATACTAACTTTTCTTCTGTTAATACATAACTATTTTTGACATCTTCAGGGTCTTTTATTTCTTTACGTAAATGCAATGCATCAATACGCGAAACCAGCGCAGTCGGCAATAAGAAAGGAAATGTATGCTCAATATCCTGTAAGGGAATGCTTGTTTGAAGCGATAAAATAGGATGCTTTCCAGGAGAAAAATACTGCACGGCCCCTTCAAAAAAAGCGGGGAGGGAAAGAAGGCTGTAATGTTCTTTCTGTAATCTTTGTTGTTTTTTTTCTGCTTCTTTGGCTTGTAAATAGCGTGCATATAATTGGTTTTCATCGATTGCAGCCAATACACGGAACCGATCCCAAAAAGTCTTCATGTCTTCTGCCAATAACGCTTGCATCGCCATGCCTGAAAACCCATAACATATACCGCCATCATCCACTGGTAATTTAAATATTTTTATGCATTTTAGTAGCTTAGAGTGGCTTATCATTTCCAAATCCTCGTTTAGAATTTGGATCACTATACCATGATTTGTTCATTAAATATACATATTTTCTTTTTCTGACCAATCATGATATAATAAACACCTGATTCATTTGATTTTTCATTAAAATCATACTGAATTAAGCAAAAATTTAAGGATTTCTTAAGAAAAATGATCTATAGTAATAAACAATTAGAATCTTGAGTGAGGAGTGTATATGTCTGCACCACGTAATATAAAACCACAAAATAATTCCCCAGCCGTCGATGCTGCTCTGCATAGGGCCAATAACAACACATCGGCTAAATTACTCAAAGAAGAACTAGAAAAACGCGATGCAGCCCTGGCACTCGAATTAGCTAAAAAGTTTGACTTAGAAATGCAGCAAGACCTTGAAAGTGAACGTCTTGCCGAACGCCTGCAAGAAGAAGAACGCAATGAATACTTGGCTCGTCAGTTGGAACAAGAAGAACAAGATGCTATCTACGCTCAGAAAGTAGTACAAGAAGAACAAGATGCTATCTATGCTCAGAAAGCAGCACAAGAAGAACAAGATGCGAATTACGCTCAACAATTAGATCAAGAAGAGAAAGCGGCTTATGCTGCCCAGCAACTCGCTAACGAAGAACCAGCAGAAGTCAATCATGCCGCCGCGGTACAACAACCCGCGCCTGTTGCAGCACCAGCAGCAAACCCTGCACCAGCAGAAGACCCGGCCCCGGTAGCAACGACAGAAGTAGGTGAACAAACCGCCAAAGCAGAAGCCATTACTAATGCTAAAGACGCAGAAAAACTCAGAGAAGAACTCAATCAGGGCCTCCGTCTAGCAACAACCGATCCCGTTAAACAAGACATACGCAAAGCACAAATTGTGTTAGCACGCAAAGGGTTCCATAAAAACACCGAATGTCCTATTACGCTGGAAGATCTTACAGATAATGCGAATGGACAAATTACAACAGATAATATAGTTGTTTTAGATGATGGTACCGCAGTTGATTTACCTTCGTTCGTTAGATTCCATAATGGCCGCCAGCCTGGAACCGATTGTGGCCAAGATAATAAAACCGCTGACATGGACGGTACTGGGAAGTTTTTAATTAATCCCGCAATACAGATGCCTTGCAGCCCCGAAGCAACGGCCCATGTTTTACAATCCATCGAAAAATATAATAATAACCCCAGCAACACAAACAAACTGAAGCTGCATAATTTGAAAGCGCATAATGCCGGCGACTTGTCTGCCGACGAACAGGCTGCACAAGCTGAAAGAGCAAACGAAGCTGCTGAACAAGAACGCTTATTTGCACAATATCGTCAGCCTACCTTGAATATGAATGGTATGTTTAGACAGCCACGTTTTACGCAACAGCATGATGAAGGAAACATTCTCGGAGCAATTTTATTTCTTCAAATGGTGCGCGCGCTACAATTTCAGCTTATACAACAATTCATGTTCATGCTGCCACAACAACCGGATGTTGTCGTGCACCACGTACGTGCATTCCGCTAAAAATCAGTTGTAGGGTGGATTATTTTGCAGCGTAATCCACCTTGAAATATAGCTTCCACCTACTATTTCTTTATAGGTTCCCATCCTTATTTTTTCATGATAAGCTAGCTCTTCATTTATCACATTGTCATCCAAGCGTAAAATATGTCCACTATTTTTAATGGGTTTGAAGAAACTGGGCCCGACATAGAAGCGCCCCCCTTAATGCAGCATGGAATAAGAGAACAAAAACCTCTTCAAAATTCTAACCGCAGCATTTACCAAACATTGATAAACTCTGCAGTAGCGCAACGAATACGAAAAAGGAGTAAGTTGATTGCCTACAATGCATTAACGTATGCCACTTATGGAACAATGGGGGGCGCTTTTTTAGGACTGTCACCTGCTACTTTTGCGCAAGGTGAGCACCAAAAACTATTTTGTGATTTTTTACAACGGTTTTCTTCGTTATATAATTGTAGTTTTTTAAATTGCAGTCATCAGTATTTAACATTAAATTGTTCATTCGGAGGCAGTCATTTTTCGACTGATCATGAATACTATCCAACCAACTTAATCATGTCGGCTTCCGATTATGCACGAGATCAATCGTACCATGCTTCTTGGTTTGCACATACAATCACGATAGCAGCAGGCACAGGGATAGGTGCCCTGATTGGTGCTGGTATAGGTTTTTTCATGAAAATACCTGATGAGCAAAGAGTGGTAACACAACCACATGGCCCTCCGCCGCAGAGAGTTCGACGACTAATCTAAAGAACCTCCTCTCCCTTCACCCTCTCCTCCCGCAAGCTGGAGGAGAGAGGAACAACCATGGGCTGCTCCAACACTTTGCGGACGACAAACCGAGGGCGTTTTCTGACTTCTTGGTAAATCCGCCCGATGTATTCTCCCACGACACCTAAGCCGAGCAATACAATACCGACTAAAAAAAATAATAATGCGAACAAGGTAAACACACCTTCCACTTCGGGGCCTACGATCAAACGTCGCGCAAGCAAAAATACCACGAGCAAAAAGCTTCCCGCTGAAATAAGCATTCCGAGCAACGTAAATACTTGCAAAGGAAACAAGGAAAAACCCGTCACTAAATCAAAATTATACCGAATTAATTTATATAAAGTGTAATTGGATTCCCCTGCAAAGCGCTGTTCGTGCGCCACTCCCCGTTCTGTGGGGTTCGAAGCATAACTTAATGCCAGAGCAGGAATAAAAGTCGTCGCTTCCCCAGTCGCTGCCATCAAATCCACGATAGAACGATGATAAGCGCGCAACATGCATCCTTCATCTTGCATTTTGAGCCTTGGCATCATCCATGCACGGACTGTGTTATGTGCTTTGGACACCCAACGACGCCACCAGTGGTCTTGCCTGCCTTCGCGATAGGTATTGACCACATCATGGCCGGCTTCCATTGCCGCCACCAATTTAGGAATTTCTTCTGGTGGGTTTTGTAAATCTGCATCCATGGTAATAATAATTTCACCACGTACCCGCTCAAAACCCGCCATGATTGCCATGTGTTGGCCAAAATTACCATTAAACTCAATTACCCGGATTTGCGAAGGACGGCGTTCGTGTAATTGTTGTAACATACGACTGGATTGATCACGGCTACCGTCATTGGTAAGAATGATTTCATACGACTTCCCAAGAGTGTCCAGCGTCTGTGTGAGTCGTCGATACAATTCTTCTAAGTTTTTTTCTTCGTTATACACAGGGATAACAATACTGATATAGGGCGTCGCATTGAATAGCATAAACATATCCTTGATTATAACAGTTCAGTCCTTGTTAAAGAACGCCCACTCATGAGTACCTCATGAGTGGACGTTTGTGAATAATTAAACACAGTGACCTGAGCTATTACTTGATTATTGGCGCATTATAGTAATAACATCTTCGCTTGTCATCTTGATTAAATACCCATACCATGAATTCTAAAAAAATCCGTGAAATCTTCTCACGCTTTCGTCGAGCGCACCCTCATCCCACGACTGAGTTACGATATAAACAACCCTTCGAATTACTCATTGCGGTCATTCTTTCAGCGCAAGCAACCGATGTTTCTGTCAACAAAGCGACAGGGGCATTATTTGCAGTTGCGAACACACCGGAAAAAATGTTACACCTGGGAGAAACTGCCCTAAAAACCTATATCAAAAGCATAGGATTATATAAAACCAAAGCAGCCCATATCATCAAGACTTGCCGCATTCTCGTTGAACAGCACCAGAGCACCGTCCCATCGACCCGAGCAGAACTCGAAAAATTACCAGGTGTCGGCCGTAAAACAGCCAATGTTATTTTAAATACTTGTTTTCATCAACCTGTGATTGCAGTAGATACACATATTTTTCGAGTGGCGCAGCGCATTGGTTTAGCAAAAGGAACGACACCGTTAGCGATTGAACAACAACTCATGCAAGTCATACCCAAAGAATTTTTACACGATGCGCATCATTGGCTCATTCTGCACGGCCGCTATGTATGTACCGCACGCAAACCGCATTGTCCAGAATGTTTAATCAATGATTTGTGCGAATACCCTGACAAAACGTAAGAACGCAAATTCCGGTTAAGCCCGTGCCATGCCAGCCTATTTTTACATAGGTATCTACACAAGTTTCTAAACGTAGCCTTGGGCAC
>Ga0207027_1043_pt1 | contig 27756 bp, 20 predicted proteins | sample Alteio_BWMinCont_43_FD_153280 | JGI IMG/M metagenome (GOLD analysis project Ga0207027, IMG submission 153280) | Enriched cells from forest soil in Barre Woods Harvard Forest LTER site, Petersham, Massachusetts, United States -... | ecosystem: Environmental > Terrestrial > Soil > Temperate forest >... | reverse complement strand
CTGAAACAGGAATTAATACACCTTACTATAATATAGAAGGATACGTAGTGTGGGGCGCAACAGCTATGATGTTAAGTGAATTAGAGGAATTGCTGAGAAGGGTTTATAAAAAGCTAGGGTAATGAAGTATAAAGTGTTTTGTGCCATACTCTTAGTTTCACTAGCCGCGTGCAGAGGGTTTGTAGATACCGGGCCTCCGGTTAATATGAACAATAAAGTGGTGTTTAATGTGTATAGTAATAGTGGTGATTCCTGCAGGTGCCTGGCAAATAAGTTTAAAATAGATACCTCATTAGGCTTTCACTGTGATGTAGTGGATTCAGTTAAAATAAGTGATTCGCGTAGCGGAAAAACTACGCTTGAATATACCAACGAAGTGGGCATGACACCCAGTTATGAATTATATGGTGAACACTGGCGACTGTATTTTATAAAAAAGGGAATACCGGGTGCATACGTGAATATTAATTTTTCTCCGAAGGCTCAAACCCCTATACAGGGTGTAGGTTGTGATGCATATATGCGAAAATCAGGCATAGGTATTTATGATGTTATTATTGTGCTTAAACCAAAAATTAAAAAAGGAATTAAAATAATTCCATATACAGGAGTAACTAATTAAGAGCTTATTTTAAGTGACAATTCCTCAATATCTAATCTTTATCTTTGAATCATTCAAAGGAATAAAATAGAATGCCTGCTAACAAGCCAAGTGAGTTAAAAGAAGTAGCAAAGTTGTTTGCTAAACTTGGTGTAATTGCATTTGGCGGCCCGGCTGCACACATTGCTATGATGCAGCACGAAGTTGTGAATAAAAGAAAATGGATGGATGAACAGCATTTTCTCGATATGATCAGTGCAACAAATATGATACCCGGGCCCAATAGCACTGAAATGGCAATTCACATAGGTTATCATAAGGCAGGGTGGAAGGGATTGATAATAGCCGGATTATGTTTTATATTTCCGGCAGTACTCATAACCGGTATTTTTGCCTGGTTTTATAAAGCATATGGGGCTTTGCCTCAAATGCAATCATTTGTATATGGAATTAAGCCGGCAATTATTGCAATAATAATAGCTGCCATATATCCATTGGCAAAAAAATCATTGAAGAGTATTGAGCTGATCATAATTGGCCTTGCCGTATTGGTTCTGTGCCTGATGGGGTATAATGAAATACTTGTAATGTTTGCCGCCGGTTTTTTTGCAATTATCGTTTCTTATTTCCGCGAAAGCAACAAGGACAGGATCATAAAGAATATTTTCCCTTTTGCGGTTATCTCGGCAGCGAATGCAAATCTTTTTTTCATCTTTCTGAAAATAGGCGCTATTCTTTTTGGCAGCGGGTATGTTTTGTTCGCATTCCTGGATAATGAACTAGTTTCAAAAGGAATACTATCGCGTCAGCAATTAATAGATGCTATTGCAGTAGGGCAGTTTACCCCGGGCCCTGTTTTTTCTTCGGTAACGTTCATCGGGTACCAGATCAACGGCCTGGGCGGAGCAGTTGTTTCCACTATTGGTGTTTTCCTTCCTTCGTTTGTATTTGTAGCCTTACTGAATCCACTTATTCCTAAGCTGAGAAAATCAAAAGTATTCTCTGCATTTTTAGATACCGTTAACGTAGCATCTTTAGCTATTATAGTTACAGTATGTTATGCAATGACTAAAGACAGTATTGCTGATTGGAGAACTGTTTTGATTGCACTTACCAGCTTTATTATTGTGTTTCGTTTTAAAGTAAACAGTGCTTTTATTGTACTGGGTAGTTCAATAGCGGGCTATTTGCTTTTATTACTGTAATCAAAACTCCTTATCGCTCTATTGCCCTTCTTCGTCCTTTTTCTGCTGAGCCAATAATTCTTCGCGATGCGCTACCAGGTATGCAAGTTGTTTTTTACCATAAGCCAGTTTAATAATTACCACAAACAAAACCGGTACAATAAAAATTGCAAGTGACGAAGCGGCAACCATTCCACCTAATACAGTGAACCCTATTGTGCGACGTGCCACAGCTCCTGCACCTGTTGCCAGCGCCATTGGCAATACACCGAAGATAAATGCCAGTGAAGTCATAATAATAGGGCGTAAGCGTAGCTTTACTGCATCAATGGTAGACTCTATAAGGTCTTCACCTGCGTCTACACGAACTTTAGCATACTCTACTATCAATATGGCATTTTTTGCTGCCAGGCCAATTAACGTTATCAGCCCTATCTGTGCATATACATTATTACTTAACGCAGGAATACAGGTTAGTGTAAGAATAGCGCCAAATGCACCGATAGGCACGGAAAGCATAACTGAAAAAGGCACTGACCAGCTTTCGTACAGCGCAGCAAGGAAAAGGAAAACGAAAATAAGTGAGAACATGAAAATGTAAATGGTTTGGGAACCTGCTACAATTTCCTCGTAGCTTAAGCCTGACCACTCGTAACCATATCCCTGAGGCAACACTTTGGCAGCTACCTCTTTAAGCGCGTCCATGGTTTGCCCGCTGCTGTATCCCTGTGGCGAACCACCATCAACCTCTGCTGAACGGAAAATATTAAAGTGCGATATTACCGGAGCGGCCTCAATTGCGGTATATGTAATAAGCGATTTTAGGGGAAGCATCCTGCCCGAATCGTTACGTACATAATACTTATCCATATCAGTTACCATCCTGCGATAAATAGTGTCGGCCTGAATTACCACATGGTATGTTCGGTTATAAAGAGTGAAATCATTTACATACGAGCTGCCCATGTATGATTGTATGAGACTAAAAACGTCCGAGATACTAACTCCCATTTTCTTACACTTCTCTCTGTCAACCGTAAGGTTATAGCTTGGCGTATGTGCTGAATAATAGCTAACAGCCCTGCCAATGGCTGGGTTTTTATTTGCTGCTGCAACAAATTTTTTAACTACCTGTTCAAATGCATGAACATCATCGGTGGTGCTTCGCTGCTCTATCATAAAAGTGAAACCGGCTGAAATTCCTATACCCGGAATAGGCGCCGGTTGCATAACCACAACTTTTCCGTTTTTCAGATCAGCTTTGCGAATGCGTTTATACATCTCATCTATTATACCGGGCACTTGCTGACTTGGGTCGGTACGCTGATCCCATGGTTTCAGCTGGCAGAAAATTGTACCGCTGTTCGACTTAGCGGCACCATTGCTTATATTCAATCCCGATAAAGCTGAGTAATGTGCCACACCCGGTGTTTCGCTCACTACTTTCATCAGCTTGGTAATGAAATCAACCGATTGTACGGTCGATGATGCCTCAGGTAATTCATACGTAACAAATACACGGCCTGAATCCTCATTCGGAATAAAACCCGATGGTTTTATTTTAAATAAAAAGAATGTAGCCACACCAATACATATAAGCAGTACTACTACATATTTTGAATTGTGAATACCACGTTTAACACCATTGGAATAGTATTGTGTGAACTTGCCAAAGCGACTATTGAATAAATAAAAGAACCTGTTTATGCCTTTTGAATGTTCATCTATTTTATGTGGTTTCAAAACCAATGTACATAATGCCGGTGTAAGTGATAGAGCTGTAAACGCTGATATTAGAATAGATACAGCAATGGTAATTGCAAATTGCTGGTACAAACGGCCCACAATGCCCGGAATAAATGCTACCGGTACAAACACGGCTGCTAATATTAATGCTACTGCAATTACAGGTGCAGTTATATCCCGCATGGCATGTATAGTTGCATCGGTCGGAGACATATGTTCCACGTCAATATAATGCTGTACGGCTTCCACCACAATAATGGCATCATCAACTACTATACCAATGGCAAGTACAAAACCAAAAAGGGTTAAGGTGTTAATAGTAAAACCTAAGGGAACAAAAAATATAAATGTGCCTATAAGTGATACAGGAATGGCCAGTATGGGAATAAGAGCGTTTCGCCAGTTCTGAAGAAACAGGAATACCACAAATGCTACCAGAAAGAGTGCAATAACGAGTGTTTTTACCACTTCCATCATAGATACCTTTACAATGGTAACTGATTCAAATGGCACCTTGTAATCTACATCTTCAGGAAATGTTTTTTTTAGTTTTTCCAATGCGGCGTATACGCCATTTGCTACATCCAACGCATTTGCTGTTGGAAGCTGAAATACCTGAAGGAATGATGCGCGTTTACCATCTACATAAGAGTTGCTGGAAAATGTAAACTTTCCTAATTCAACACGGGCTATGTCTTTCAGGTAAACCATTTCGCCGGTTGCGGGCATTGTCTTTACAACAATGTTTTCAAAGTCGGGCACTTTATTCAGGCGGCCATTTACAAGTACAGTCATTTCATATGTCTGGCTTGCATCCTGCGGCGGGGCGCCAACAGCTCCTGCTGCTACCTCAATATTCTGTTCATTCAAGGCATTTTTAATATCCTGTGGAACGATAGAGTAGGAAGCCATCTTCTGCGGGTCCATCCATATCCGCATACTGAAGTTATCTGCACGGGTTGTAACGTCTCCCACACCGGGTACACGCAGAAGCGCATCCATTAAATAAATGTTGTTGTAATTATCAAGGAAGGTAATATTATGAGTACCCTTAGGGGAGTAAAGGGCAACCATTAATAACATACTGGTGTTCTTTGCCCTTACGGTGACACCAAGCCTGCTTACATCAGAAGGTAAAATAGGTGTTGCTATACCAACCCTGTTCTGCACATCAAGCGCGGCAATATCAACATCGGTGCCTACTTTAAATGTAGTATTTATAGATAACGATCCTGTACTGGTGCTGTTGCTGGTTATGTATTCCATTCCCTTAACACCATTTATGGACTCCTCAAGCGGAGTGGCTACATTCTGTTCTACCGTTTGCGCATCAGCGCCGGTATAGTTGGTACTTACTGAAACACCCGGGGGGGTAATGTTCGGGTATTGATTAATGGGAAGTGTAAAAATGCATATAGAACCCAGTATAACTATAACCAGTGCTATAACTATTGCAGTAACAGGCCTTCGGATGAATGTGTCAGCGATCATAGTTAATCAGGGCTTCTGTTCATTGGCCTTTTTTACCAGCTCATCACGATGCTGCATAAGGTACTCGAGCTGCTTTTTACCATAAGCTATTTTAACAATTACAACAAATAATACAGGCACAATGAATATGGCGATTGATGAAGCAGCCACCATACCACCCAATACGGTAACACCTATTGTTCTGCGGGCAACAGCACCTGCACCCGATGCAAATACCAATGGCATTACACCCAGAATAAATGCCATAGATGTCATTATAATAGGGCGTAAACGTAACTTAACCGCATCAATAGTAGATGCAATAAGATCTTCACCAAGGTCAACGCGTATTTTTGCATACTCCACAATTAATATGGCATTTTTGGCAGCCAATCCAATCAAGGTTATTAATCCTATCTGGGCATATACGTTATCAGTAAGGCTTGGTATGAATATCAGGGTAAGTATTGCACCAAAAGCGCCTATAGGCACCGCCAGTAGCACTGAAAATGGCACCGACCAGCTTTCGTATAATGCCGCCAGGAAAAGGAAAACAAATAAAAGGGAAAACATGAATATGTAAATGGTTAATGTGCCTGCCTGAATTTCTTCATAGCTCAACCCAGAAAAATCGTAACCATAACCCTGCGGTAATATTTTATCAGCTAACTGTTTCAGGGCATCAATAGATTGTCCGCTACTATATCCCTCGGGAGAGTTTCCGTCAACCTCAGCCGAACGGAAAATATCAAAATGCGATAAAAGTGGGGCCGTTTCGGAAGGCTTATACGTTATAAGTGAACTTAATGGTAGCATCGATCCGGCCTGATCTTTAACATAGTATTTATCCATGTTCGATATCATTCTGCGGTAGGTTGTGTCGGCCTGTACTACTACGTGAAATGTACGGTTATATAGTGTAAAATCATTTACATAATAGCTGCCCATGTATACCTGAATGGCAGTAAATACATCGGAAATACTGACACCCATTTTTTTGCACTTGTCCCGGTCAACATCAAGGTTATAGCTTGGTGTGTGTGCTGAATAATATGTAAATGCACCCGTAATAGCAGGGTTTTTGTTGGCTTCGGTTACAAAGTTGTTTACAACCTTTTCAAAAGCCTGAACGTCGTCATTTGTATTTCTTTGTTCGATCTGGAAACTAAACCCTGCCGTTTGCCCGATACCCGGAATAGGAGCAGGCGGAATAACTACAATGTTTGCATTTTTTATGTTTGCGTTATTAATACGCTCACGTATTATGTCTATAATGTTAGGTATCTTTTGGTTTGCTTCACTACGTTCGTCCCAGGGTTTCAGCTGGCAATAAATAGTACCGCTATTCGATTTTGTTGCTCCTGTTATTACATTGAATCCGGCCAGTGCCGCGTAATGTTCTATACCCGGTGTTTTAGAAACTACATTCATTAACTGAGACATTACATCTACCGATTCAGTAGTAGAAGACGCTTCAGGTAATTCATAAGTAACGTAAATCAATCCATCATCTTCACTCGGAATAAAGCCTGATGGTTTATGCTGGAATAAAAAGAAGGTAGCAATACCAATGCAGAGTAACAGAACAATAACATATCGTGATCTTTTAATACCGGTTTGCACTCCATTAGAATAACGTTTGGTTATCGATTCAAACCATGTATTGAATTTAAAGAAGAACTTATTTAATCCCTTTGCTTTCTCATCAATGTGGTAAGGCTTCAGTAATATAGTACACAAAGCAGGGGTTAGTGATAAGGCTATGAATGCAGACAAGACAATTGATACTGCTATGGTTATTGCAAATTGCTGGTATAATCTTCCGACGATTCCGGGAATAAAGCCAACCGGTACAAACACCGATGCAAGTATCAGCGCAATAGCGATTACAGGCGCCGAAATATCTTTCATGGCCTTGTGTGTAGCTTCTTTTACCGGCAGTTTTTCGGTATCTATATAATGCTGAACAGCCTCGACGACAATAATGGCATCATCTACCACAATACCAATGGCCAGCACAAAACCGAACATTGTTAATGTGTTGATAGTAAAACCTAAGGGAATAAAAAATGCGAATGTGCCGAGAATGGAAACAGGTATTGCCAATACCGGAATTAATGTAGCACGCCAGTTTTGCAGGAATAAGAAAACTACAAATGCAACAAGGCATAGAGCTATAATAAGCGTTTGTACCACCTCCTGCATCGATACTTTAACAACGGTAACCGTTTCAAACGGAATGTTGTAATCTACATCGGAAGGGAATGATTTTTTAAGTTCGTCCAGTTCTTTTGTAATTGCACTTGCTGTTTGCAAGGCGTTACTTCCGGGGGTTTGGTATATGGTAAGAATAGATGCACGTTTATCATCAACATACGAGTTGCTTGAGTATGTGAACTTCCCCAATTCAACTCTGCCCACATCTTTCAGGTATACAAGTTTACCTGAGTCGGGTAATGTTTTCACAATAATATTTTCAAATTCAGAAACTTTTGAAAGACGGCCATTAACCAATATACTGAGCTCGTAGGTTTGTGTTTTTTGTTGCGGAGGTACACCTGCCGAACCTGCTGCCACCTGCAGATTTTGCTCGTTCAATGCATTAATAACATCAGAAGGTGAAAGTGAATATGCCGCCATTTTATCGGGGTTCAGCCATACACGCATACTGAAATTATCTGCCAGTGTTGTAATAGCGCCTACCCCCGGTACACGCAACAATGCATCCTGAATAAATATATTGGTATAGTTATCGAGAAAGGTAACGTTATGTGTTCCCTTAGGGGAATAGATGGCTATAAGCATTAATGCACTAGGGTTCAGTGCACGTACGGTAAGCCCCAAACGGCTTACGGCTGCAGGCAAAAGAGGGGTTGCAATACTTACACGGTTCTGCACATCAAGTGTGGCAATGTCAATATTGGTTCCAACTTTAAAAGTTGTGTTTATCTGCATCAACCCGTTATTGGCACTATTGCTTTGCATGTACTCCATGCCATGTGTACCATTTACCTGTTCTTCAATAGGTGTTGCAACTGTTTGTTCAACCGTTTGTGCATCGGCACCGGTATATTGCCCTGTAACCTGCACAACAGGTGGAGTAATATCGGGGTATTGATTAACAGGCAGGTTCAATACGCATATTGCGCCGATTATGGCCAGCACAAGCGATACCACTATGGCAGTAACAGGTCTTTTTATAAATGTGTCGGCTATCATATTCGTTTATAAAGAATCAATGTGCACTGTTTTTACTGCTATCTTTTTTAGTGGAAGCACCATCTTCACCTGTTCCCTTTTTTTCGCCTTTTGAGCCATCAGGCTTTTGCCCCGGGGTAATAACTGATCCGGTATGTAATGATTGTACTCCGTCTAAAACTATTTTTGCACCTTCGCTCAGGCCTCCTTTAATAATAACATTAGGCGCTATGGTTTGTCCCGGCTGTACCTTCTTTTGTATGGCCATCATTCCGGGGCGGGTTTTTGTTGAATCCTCCGGATCTTTTACTAATGTATCTTTAGCCAGGTATACAAAATATTCGCCCATAAGTTCTACTACCGCTTTGCTAGGCACAACCAACTGAGGGGTTGCTTCCTGGTTATGTACCCTTAGCACACAACTTAAACCCGGTTTTAATGAGAAGGACGGGTTAGGAAATACAACCCGAACACGTATGGTACCTGTTTGTACGTCAACAGCACGGTCAATAATTGAAATTTTACCCAGTGCAGGGTAAACAGAACCATTAGGCAGAATTATAGTAAATAAAGAATCTATGCTTTGTTGTTTACCATCTTTAAGGTCTTCGAAATGCTGTAATTGTTTTTCCGATATCAGAAAATCAACGCCCATCGGGTCATCAGTTGATATAGTGTTCAACACCGTTGACCCTACTGTTACCATATTGCCAAGCCTTACCTGGCTAATGCCTATGGTACCGTCGAATGGCGCTGAAATAATAGAGTAGGTTAAATTGGTTTCTGCCATTTTTACTGCCTGTTCTGCTGCTGCTACTGCATTTTTTGCATTCTCATAGGTAACCACTGCATGGTCAACAGTTTGCTTGGCAACTGCATCCTGCGAAATTAAATAAGCGTACCTGTCATTATCCTGTTGGGCTTGTTTTAAATTACCCTGGGCAACTTCAAGATTTGCTTTGGCCTGGTCGTATGCGTCGGTATATAAACGCTGGTCAATTTCATATAGTTTTTGCCCTTTCTTTACATGATCACCTTCCGTAAATGATATGGCGGTAATATATCCCTGTACCTCCGGGCGCAGATCAACCTGGCTTAGGGCAACTGTATTGGCAGGATATTTATCGTAATAGGTAACGGGTTGTGCTGTAACGGTGTACAGGTTTACCGGAACCGGTGGGTTTTTTGCCGGCTGTGGTTGCTTGCACGAAAAAAGAAGAATACAACCTATATATGTTATGACAACTATTTTATTCATAGTATGTTTATTTTTTTTGCGTTGAGGAGTTATATGGTATTGCGCCAATTGATTTTTGAAGGTCTATTTTACTTGCCAGTACCTGGAACAAGGCATTTATATATCCTATTTCAGAAGATATTAAATTCGATTCGGCTACTATCATATTTAAATAAGCTACTATTCCCTGCTTATATTGAAGCGATACAACCCTGTATACATTCCTTGCCTGTTCTTCATTATCTTTCATCATTTTCCAGCTATATATATTGCTCTTATAGTTAGCAAGGGCCGTAGTATATTCAGTATATATCTGCGATTTAAGAGAAACCTCTCTCCAGTCAAGTAATTGTTCCTGCAACCTCGACTTATGTATGTTTTCAAGACGCGAAAAGCCTGTGAATATGGGTATGTTTATAGATAAGCCCAGGTAAGAATAAGGGTAGGCCTGCGAAAATAAAGTAGAGAACTGATCGCTTTCAAATTCATAATTGTAATCATAAAAGGCTGATACAGTTGGTAAAAAAGCAAGATCATAATACGAGGTAAGCTGCTGCTGTATGCTTTTGTTTGTTTGAAGTTCCTGGTACTCTATACGCTTTTCATATTGCAGCGCTTGTGTTGTATCAAAAGCAATTTGCTGTCTCATTTGTACTGTATCAAACGCAATGTTAAAATGCTTTTCAGGCGCATACCCCATTACTTCTTTTAACGCAGCATATTCAGGCACAACATTTTGAAGTTGCTGGAAAAGCTGTGCTTTTGAATTGTTAAGTGTAATAACAGCTTCCTGGTAATCGGTAATATCTACTATGCCACCCTTGTATTGATGGTATGCATCGGCGGCGCTTCTTCCAAGGCGTGCTGTATCATCTTTCAATACATCTATCTGTGCCAGGGTTTGTAAAAGGTTATAAAAAGATTTACTTACACTCACCACAATACCAATTTTAGAACTGTCGGTAGCTTCCTGTGCCTGCTGCACATATAACGGAGCACTGCGCGCAGCATATAATAACTGCGGGTTAAATATGGTTTGTGAAATTGTAAGTTCAGGTATAGCAACATTTGCAGTACCCGTGCGTGTTGCTATCGGCTCACCACCGGGTGTAACTGTATTAGTAACTAAGGTGGTTGGTAATACCACATAATGTATAAGGCTGCCCGATACATTTACCTGTGGCAGCCAGCCCGACAGGTTAATTGAATTAGTTGTTCTGGCAATAGACTCGTTCAATAAAGATTGGTTCAGGCCCGGCTGATTTTGCAAGGCATACGCAATGCACTGGTCAAGTGTAAGTACCTGGGTTGAGTCTTGCTTTTGGTTGTTTTGCGAAAAAGAAACACCTGGTACAATTGCAATAAGTATGAATGCAATAAGCAGGGGTTTATACCGCAAGGCTATTATTTTCATTGCATACAGGCGGCTTACTGCAATGGCATATAATGCAGTTGAGTAATGTTTGTTTCCTGTTTCTAATGATCTCATGTATATTGTTTACTAATGTTTATCGGGCTTGCAGATTAAAAAAATAATCCGGTATGGTTTACTGCATTGCAGCAATACATTTAAATTATTGCTGTGGCAATAAAGTGGGGAACAGGTTTAAACCTGTAGTCGTTGGTGGCTGATGTATAAAGGAAGGCTTAACGCAAAATCGGCAGACTTATCTATAGAAAGAAAATACCATCCGTACCCTTTTTGAAAAGAGAAAGCGTTAAAGTCAGCAGGAGTAAATAGAGTAAAGCCGTTGTTTGGCGAAGGTTGAGAAACACACTTTATAAGCTGAGAGGTGTACTTGGTTTCCCTTATTCTTTTCGTGCTTGTTTTGCAGGTAGGCTCCTGGGCGCCGCTTACATCAGAATTGTAAACCCGTTGTTCTAGGATCCTTTTTATGGGGCCACAAAAAACAACCAGCATGGCGGCCATAATGATCCACCCAACTCGTGGAAACTTATAATATGTCATGGGGTGACTTTTCATAAGAACAATTAACGGAAGCAAAAGTAGCATTATATTTTTATCAGAACTTTCCTGCTACGTATTATGGCTTGTTTCTATTGTTAAATACAATAAAAAACAATGAAAAACCTTTGCTAAATAATTTAGTGTTTTGTGATAATATTATATGTAAGCTAATGATAATCAAATATTTATAATTTATGCTCGGATGCTAAAATTTATAAAATGCTAAAAAATGTTAAATCGTATATAGCTAAGTTGGAATTAATAAAAAAAGGGCAGATGTTTTGCAACACCTGCCCTTTTGGGTAGTAAGCTAAAGCTTAGTACCTGTATTGTTCCGACTTGTAAGGTCCTTCAACCTTTACGCCAATGTAGTCGGCTTGTTCTTTGCTGAGTGTATCAATTACTGCTCCAACCTTTGCAAGGTGCAGGCGTGCTACTTTCTCATCTAAAAACTTAGGTAATGTATATACTTTGTTCTCGTAGTTCTTATGGTTACTCCACAATTCAATTTGCGCCAATGTTTGGTTTGTGAATGAAGCCGACATAACATACGACGGGTGACCCATTGCACAACCCAGGTTAACCAGGCGGCCTTCAGCTAATACAATAATATCCTTGTCGTTTATAGTATACTTGTCAACCTGTGGCTTAATGGTATCTTTTGTTTTACCATAGGTTTTATTCAGCCATTCCATATCAATTTCAGTATCGAAGTGGCCAATGTTACACACAACAGCGTTGTGCTTCATAGCATGGAAATGCTTTTCGGTAACAATACCTTTGTTACCGGTAGTGGTAACAACTATATCAGCTTCCTTCACTGCATCTTCCATTTTCTTTACTTCATAGCCTTCCATTGCAGCCTGTAATGCGCAAATAGGATCTATTTCGGTAACAATAACACGTACGTTAGCGTTCTTTAACGATTCTGCAGAACCTTTACCTACGTCGCCAAAACCTGCTACCACAGCTACTTTACCGGCAAGCATAAGGTCGGTTGCACGACGAATAGCATCAACTAATGATTCGCGGCAGCCATATTTATTATCGAATTTCGATTTGGTAACCGAATCGTTCACATTAATACAAGGAACTGATAAGGTGCCTTTTTTGAAACGCTCATATAAACGGTGAACACCGGTTGTGGTTTCTTCGCTGATACCGCGTATACCTGCAATAAGCTCAGGGTTTTTATCTAACACAACGTTGGTAAGGTCACCACCGTCATCTAATATCATATTCAAAGGCTGACGGTCAGCGCCAAAGAAAAGTGTTTGTTCAATACACCATTCGTATTCAGGTTCTGTCATGCCCTTCCATGCAAAAACAGGAACGCCGGCAGCAGCAATAGCAGCAGCAGCATGGTCCTGGGTTGAAAATATGTTGCAGGAAGACCATTGTACATCGGCGCCTAATTCAACAAGGGTTTCAATAAGCACGGCAGTTTGTATGGTCATGTGCAGGCAACCTGCAATACGAGCGCCCTTTAGCGGCTTTTGTTTGCCATATTCGGCACGTAATGCCATAAGGCCAGGCATTTCTGCTTCAGCAAGTTTTATTTCTTTTCTACCCCATTGTGCAAGGGAAATATCTTTTACTTTGTAAGGCAAAACTTTTTCTTTTGTTTGAGTCATGGCAAATTGTTTTTTTATAGGATGCCAAAGTTAGTAAATTAGATTTTAATTAAGCCCAAATATGCCTGCTATACTTAAAAAACCTTCTCCCGATGGCCTTTCAATAGGGCTTTGGGAAATAACAGAGCCCTATAGCGAACTGCTTAATATGGCCGACTTAAATGAAGAAGAAAAGGCAACACTGAACTCATTTAAAAATGAGAACAGGCGCAGGCAATGGCTAGCCGTAAGGGTATTGCTGGCTGAATTTATTAGCCCGCGCCCTACTATATTATATGAAGAGAATGGCAAACCTTTTTTAAAAGATAACAGCACAGAGATATCTATAAGCCATTCAGGCAATATGGCTGCAATTGCTTTACACCCCAGGCATTCACCGGGTATTGATGTAGAGGAGATACACCCTAAAATAAACAAGATAGCTACACGGTTTGTAAACGACGAAGGAATGGCTTTTTTGAAACAGGATACCCTTACAGAACAGCTTTGTATTGTTTGGGCAGCTAAAGAAGTGCTTTACAAAATATATACTGCAGGCATGCTTTCATTTAAGGAAAATATATCTATTGCAGGTTTTCATTTGGCTGATGAAATTGAACTGCAGGGAACCATTATGAAAGATGGTATGAACAAAACATATAAAATGCATAGCCGGAAAATAAAGAACTATGTGCTGGTTTATGCGGTTGACTGAGTAGTGTATTATGCTGGGTGGCTTTTGTTCCTGAGCACTCGGGACTAACCCGCGCTGACTTTTTATCTATTGAAATTAATTTCATATTACGTACTTATACGTACGTAAAAGTGTGTATTGATTATTATAAATATCATTTAGATATTTGTCAGCAGGTGCTCAGCCTATTTGTTGCTCAATTTTAAACAATTAAATTCATTACCATGAAAAAATTATTACTTCAGGCATTTTTACTTATTGCTGTGTTTGCAAATGCCCAATTTTATATGAATAGTTCAGGATATCTTTCGTTAGGTAGCACATCTTCCGCTATGACGTATGTTCAATCATATAACAATCATTTGTTTTCAACTGCCTCAAGCGGTTCCGGTTCTGCGGCATACATACAGGCTGCTAATGGCTATTCAAGTGCATCAACTCCGGATTATACATGGTGGTATGATAACCATACAGGAATATATCACCCTAATCCATATATAATTTCTTTTTCATCTGATTATAGCGAGCGGTTTGAAATTAATGATAGTAGCGGAGGACAGGTGAAGTTAATAGTAGGTTGGGAAGATATAAATTTAGATTATGCTCATAGTGATGGTGGTGGTATAGCAACTATATATCCACAAGATAATGGAGGGTTGGAATTAGGTAATAGCACTCATTTTTTAGCCGACTGCTATATTGCCCATGAGTTATATGAAACGGCTCCAAGTCTATACTCTGACTATAATATAAAGCAGAATATAAACTATACGTTAGATAGTGCGTTGATACTTGTAAATGAACTTAAGCCTGCAAGTTTCAATTATAAACCATCATTTTATAAGGGTACACCAACCAGTGAAGCACAGAAATATTATATACCCCGACAATATGGATTTATAGCACAGGATGTTCAGCAAATACTGCCTGAATTAGTTTCAAAAGATTCTGCAACAGGTTTGTTGAGTTTGAACTACATCGCTTTTATTCCTTTGTTAGTAAAAGGTGTTCAGGTACAACAAGCTGAAATTAGCGAATTGAAACGCCAGCTTGATAGTTGTTGCAATATAAATAGCAGAAGCGGACATGATAAAACAACTAACCCTAACTCAAGCCAGGGTAATAATAGCGGCAGCACTTCAAACCCCAATACTATTAATGGTAATAACATTATTAATAACAACACTTTGCAAGCGACCCAGGCCGTACTTATGCAGAATATTCCTAACCCATGGAGCCAGACAACAACCATTAGTTGTTATATACCCGATGGAAGTAACAATGCAAGCATTATAATATTTGATATGGCGGGAACACTAAAAAAGACCTTGCCTATAAATGGAAGCGAACAACAAAGTATTGTAATAAATGGAGGACAATTAACACCAGGTATGTATTTATATACACTAATAATAGATAATAAGGAAATTGACACTAAGAAAATGATATTGACTCAATAATAATTATATACCATGCTTAAACGTAAATTATTTTATTTAATATTCGTAGTTCAGTTTTTTTCATTGCGAATTTTTGCGCAATCTCCATTAATTGACCCCAATTGGCATTTATTGCCTGATACAAGTGACCAATTCAATGGGACAACAATTAACCAAACGCTATGGCAGGTATACGACTGTGCCAAAGGAAGAGGTGTTAATTGGGGTGGATCTTCTGGGTGGAAAGCTTCTTACGCGACTGAAACGAATGGAACATTAATTTTAAAAGCTGATAGCACTCACAATGACAGTTGTTATTGGCCATATTCTGCATTTGGATGCACAGGTAGTGGTGATGCTGCACTCCAAACAGCTGGGATTCAATCGAATCTTACCTTTTCTTATGGTTATTTTGAATTGCGGGCTAAATTACCTGGTAATTATAATGGAAGCGGCCAATCTGTGGGTACTAGATTTCAACCACTTTTTTGGACTGCATGTGTGAAAGAAGCTCTCTGTCATGATAGTATACATAATGAGTTTGATATTTTTGAACCTGATGCTGCTTATACAGGCAACAATAATATTAGTGGGTTCTGGCATGAAGTAGATACTTCTCATTGTTTATCTTGTAGTCCGAATTGTTCACCTTGTGGCGGTTATTGTATAGGACGTGCCACATATAAAAGTGTATTGGGCTCATATACAAATGCAACTCCTTTATTCGTAGGTTATAATAAATATGCATTGGAATGGAACTCCAATAGAGTGGTCTTTTACTTTAATGACGTACCATATGCATGGGGTTTCAATAACCCAGATTATACGGCTGAATGTAATCAAACATTATATATATCCTTGGGATTAGGCGTTTGCCAAAAATTTGATCCAAGCACAAGTTTCACTTCTCCCAAAGATAGTTCAAACACTATGAGACTGGATTATTTCAATTATTATAAGCTACGACTTAATTGTAGCAATGCACAGACATTTCCTACAAATTCAAGTATTACAAGTTTTTCATACGCAGTTCAGAGTTCAATAACATTTTGTAGCGGAACAGGTGCTACTTCAATAAATCTAAGTAGCTGTACTCCACCAGCTGGGAAGCAATTTGTTTTTCGTGCCGTAAGTTATTTTAAAATACCTAATAGTGGCTATACTTTTACTGTTCCTGCAGGAACAGCATTTATGCTTGTTCCATCAGATTGTAATTGAGATTTTGTAAAATGGATAAATATGTTTTTGGCTTAAGTTGCATAAAAGTTTGCTTAAAGGTATAAACTTACCTAACTTTGTATGTAGTGGAAAAGAATAACGTCTTCAAAAAATGATTGTATGAAAAAGGTCTTGTTTTTATATTCTTTTATACTCACTATGTGCTTTTCATTAAAAGCACAAACATGGCGACCCATAGGTAATGGTATGAATTCGGGCTATACAGGGGTTACAGCTATGGATACTGCTGCGGGGCAACTATATGCCGCCGGAGATAATATATGTGATACGAGTGGGCCCATGGATTGTTCTAGTACTGTAAATGTATGGACAAGTATACAATGGAATAATATATTACCTGTTAATGGATTTAGTATTTATACATGGTCCATGACTGCATATCGGGATACTAATTATGTTAGTAATGAAGAATACGGTATTGTAAAATTAAACCCAAATAATTCTGGCTTTAAAAGTATAAGTGATGTTTATTGCTATGCTCTTGCAACTTGGGGTAATAATCTTTATGTGGCAGGTCAATTTGATTCAATTTCAGGCACACGAGCTAATAATATAGCTATGTGGAATGGTTCCCAGTGGTCTCCTTTAGGGAATGGTGTAAATGGTACAGTAAATTCTTTAACTGTATATAAGGGTAATTTATACGCTGGGGGCATATTTGATAGTGCAGGTGGAATACATGTCAATAACATAGCTGTATGGAATGGAGTAAATTGGGATTCCGTTGTTGGGAAAGGAGTAAATGGAACTATATCAGCATTGGCAGCTTATAATGGTGACTTATATGCATTGGGTAATTTTGACAGTGCAAATGGAAAACCCGTTCGCAATATTGCCTCTTGGGATGGATTCCTTTGGGATTCGGTAGGCGGTGGAATCAATGGCTCGGTTTCTTCTCTATCAGTGTATAATGGTAATTTGTATGTTGCGGGTTATTTTGATTCAGCCGGAAGAAAGCCGGCAAATAATATTGCCCAGTGGAATGGTACTGCTTGGGATTCATTAGGTAGTGGAACAAATGGAGAGGTAAAAGCTTTGACTGTATATAATGGTGGACTTTGCGTTGGTGGACTATTTAGTTTAGCCGGAGGGATACCGGTAAATAATATTGCCGGATGGTGCAATGGTTGCCCATTAAGTGTTAATCAATTATCATTTAACAATACAAATGTCAGGCTTTTCCCTAATCCGAGTAATGGGTCATTCACTTTGCAGTTAATACAAACTTCAACAAATAATAATGTAAATACTTTGGGCGATAATAGGAACTATATCAATGTTTTTAACACGTATGGACAATTAGTGTTTCAATCTGTTACCAATCAAAATACTATTAACATTGACCTTTCTGACCAAACTAAAGGGCTTTATCTTATAAGAGTACAAAATGGTAGCAATGTGTTTACCCGGAAATTATCTCTGCAATAAAGGCGTAGTATGAAATAAGATGAAGATTAAGTTAAGAATTATAAAGCTACTTATCGTACTTATTTACTTGTTCTCAAGCAACGCTTTGTTTGCCCAGAACACATTCCAGCATTCTTATGGTACTAAAGCGGATGAAATACCTAATAGCTTTATTCAAACAACAGACAAAGGGTTTGCTTTGTTAGGTTCTACAGATGATAATTATGGCTATTTAGTAAAGGTTGATTCGCTGGGAAATAAAATGTGGTCAAAAGAGTATTCAATTAGTAATTTTAGTACATACAATCTTCAATCCTTAGTTGGTGGAAATCTTATTCAAACAAGTGATAAAGGTTATTTAGTTTGTGATGCCCATACTTTAATGAAAACTGACTCTTTGGGAGCCGTTCAATGGGCAAAATACTTTGGTGCGTATTTTAATAAAGTATTGGAAGTACAAGGAGGATATATTTTAGCAGGAAGTAATGGCTATGCAATGTTTATTAAAATAGATTTTTCTGGCAATGTACTTTGGACAAGCAGTTCTTTGAATAACTCAGGAGATGAAATGCTTGATATTATTCAACTAAAGTATGATTCTTGTTTTTATTTGATTGCACAAAACAGAATTATTAAAACCGATAAGCACGGCAATAGTATCTGGAGTAAGTATATATATATTAATAGCTCTTTAAGCGATGGAGTTAATAATCAAATTTATGTAGATTCTGATGGTAAGTCAATAGATGGCTTTCTTACTAATGGTACTTCAAACTATTGGTTTAACTTTGATTCAAGTGGAACAGTTAAAGAAAGCCTTTTCTTTCCTCTGAATTCTGGTTATGAAAGTTGGACATATTTTGTACCTGGAATTAATAATAGTAAAATTTTCACATACTCGGTTTTTGACACTGTTGCAGGGCATAGTTTTAATTACCATATTTTTTCTTTTAAAACAGACTCATTAGGTAATATAAAATGGTCAAAAAGGATCGGAGGACCAAAAGAAGACTATCCAATAGGAGTTTTGCAGACAAATGATAAAGGAATTGCTGTTTTTGGCGCTACTCAAAATTTTAGTGAAGGAGCGGATGATTTTTATTTGACGAAAATGGATAGCATGGGTAACAGCAGCTGTAATCAGGATACTTTTCACATTGATAAATTAACTGCAATAGCAATAACTTTGAATAATGATAATGTCTTTAATAAGACTTCAACACCCTTAGATAGCTCTATAATTGTAACCAGTAGCAATATCAATGACACAAGTTTTAATGATTGTTCATGTTATACTCCCCATGCTGATTTCTTTTATAATACCATCTCAGGTTATATGCAAGACAGCTCAACATGGGCAAGCCATTGGTATTGGAGTTTTGGAGATGGTACATTTGATTCTACTACCATTTCTCCGACTCATCAATATGCAGATACCGGAATATACAATGTATGTTTAAAGGTCAAGAATGCATGTGGAGAGGATTCAATTTGTAAAACAATTGATTATCAGAATCCGACATTAAGCGTAAAAAATATAACGAATAGTTATTCTATTAATGTATATCCCAATCCGAGCAGTGGAACATTTAATTTCCACTTTGACGATACCTACATCAAGGGAGAAATGGAGATTTACAATATGATGGGTAAATGTGTTTATAATGAAACCCTTCGACAGGCTCAGGGTGACATTCGAATTGATTTAAGCAATCAGTCGGCGGGTATTTATCTGTACCGCATTATTTCTGAGAAGGGCAATGCTGTTGGCAACGGAAAACTAGTGATAGAGTAATAGCTTAATCTGCAATAATATGAAGATTTAATTTAAGAACTTTACTGTCTTTTGATACGTATTCAGGCAAATCGTTATTATTAAATACAGCCACTTTATAACCATTTTTTTCAAGTTTACTAAGGGTATTAAAGCCGATTAACTTGTATGCGCTGATAGCAGATAATAAGGAAATTGACACTAAGAAAATGATATTGACTCAATAAATAAGAAAGTGCAAAATTTAATGTATATTAGATAAGAGTAATTAATATAATATGAAAAAAATATTTGTTTTTATCCTCTTGTTCTCTTCCTATTCTTTTTCTAAAGGTCAAACTTGGTTTCCCATTGGGCAAGGGTTAACATATCCTATTATTGCACTTGATACATTAGGAGGAGAACTTTATGCCGGTGGTGATTATTTTTGCGATACGGCTGATTTTTCTTTGTGTTCAGGGCTTCTGATGGGATGGAAAAGTAAATCATGGGATACTGTTGTAACTTATGATCCTCCAAACATAATTGCAATGGCAAACTATAATGCGGATATTTACATGGGTGAAAACAATAATTCTCCGGGAATTATTAAATGGAATGGTACTAAGGTTTCAACCCCGGGGAATGGGATAAATGGATATGTTTCAGCTTTGACCACTTATAATGGCGCCCTATATGCAGGCGGCCAATTTACTGCTGCAGGGAGTGTTCCGGTGAATAATATTGCTCAGTGGAATGGTACTGTATGGGATTCTGTTAGTAGTGGAATAAAGGGTACAGCCTACATATATGCTTTAACTGTATACAATGGTAACCTTATTGCAGGCGGGGAGTTTATCTCTGCTGGAGGTATTCCGGCAAAGAACATTGCTCAATGGAATGGCAGTTCATGGGATTCCATTGGAGGTGGGATAAATGGGATAGTCAACGCACTAATAGTATATAATGGTAATCTATATGTAGGAGGAACATTTGATACGGCAGGTAGGCACCCCGCAAAGAATATTGCTTTATGGAATGGGACTGCATGGAATGCTGTAGGGAGTGGAGTAAATGGTACAGTGAACGCGTTTACTATTTATAATGGGAATTTAATTGCCGGAGGTGCTTTTGATTCAGCGGGCAGTACGCCTGCGAATTTAGTAGCACAATGGAACAATACACAATGGGACTCAATCGGAAGCGGATTAACCGGCAATGAAGTACTGTCCCTTACGGTATATAATGGCTTTATTGCTGCCGGAGGTTCAATAAGTGCTGGAAAGCATACAGATGTACAAGTAGCAGGGTGGTGTAATAGTTGCTCGGCTGACGCCGTAAACGAGATTTCAAACCAAGTTTCTGTAAACCTTTTTCCTAATCCTAATAAAGGAGTATTTGCTATTTTTTCTTCGGCAAATAATTTGAATTCAACGATAGAAATTTATAATATGCTTGGTAAGAAAGTATATAATGAAACTATTCAACAAGCTCAAAGTGATATTTTAATTGATTTAAGCAATCAGCCGGCGGGTATTTATCTGTACCGCATTATTTCTGAGAAGGGTAATGCTGTTGGCAATGGAAAACTAGTGATGGAATAATGGCTTAGTTTGCAATAATATGAAGATTTAATTTAAGAATTTTACTGTCTTTTGATACATATTCAGGCAAATCGTTATTATTAAATACAGCCACTTTATAACCATTTTTTTCAAGTTTACTAAGGGTATTGCTGTCTGGTATATTAGCATACGCAGTTGTACCTGAATAGAACATTAAAGGGATATAATTAAACCCTTTGCAGTTGAATATTATATACGTTTTATCATTGAGCATAGAATCAGTTTGCTTATATATTTGAGTGTTATGTATATATATTGAACGCCTCAATTGCATCGAACCTGTATCCGTATGATGTGTTTCAATTTCATTAGGGTTAATATCAGAGTATCCCAGAATAAGCAACAGGCACCAGGTAATTACATTGCTTAACTTTTTGGTAGAAGTTTCAATATAATTCATGCATGTATCTATTAAATTTCCAAGCACAAGAAAAATAACCGGGCAACTGATTATAGTAAATAGTGGCATTTTAGTTTTTACAATTGCATAGAATATATAAACTGACATTATCCAGCTGATCAGAATAATTCGTTCGGCTTTTTTCTCTCTCAATGTTCTATAGGTATAATAAATTGCGGGAATTAGAATAAATGGAACAAGCCATCCGAATTGCTGACCAATTAAACCAAGGTGGTAGCATTCACCTCCTGTATGTTCGTCGAGTGAAGATGTGAAGTGATTTGCATATGAAAAATAAGTATCATACGCCTCTTTAGGGAATGTAAGGAAAATATAAACTTGCCATGGGATAGCGACCAGAAGTGAAATCATAAAACTTGTAATGATTCCTTTATATGATTTAAAGGAAAATCTCTTGTCTCTGTCTAAAATAATTGTGAGCCCCCAGCAAAAGAATACCAGGAAGCCCATTATCCATTTTACTAAAATGGCTGTACCTGAAAATAGACCAATAAGGTATAACCATTTTTTTTGACGGGAGAACCTATATTCTATCAGCGCCCAAAAGCTTAAGGTAATAAAGAACATAAAAGCAACATCATTATGGTCTGACCCTATAATGCCCGAAACCATTTCAATTTGATAGTTGGCAAGCGCAAAAATAAAAGCACAATAGTATCCGGCTTTTTTGTTAAATAACAGAGTGCCCATTCTGTATAATACCGGAACCAAAAGTGTAGACAGTAGAACAGAGGGAATACGCAGAGCAATTTCATTTATCCCGAATAGTTTAAATGAAATAGCAATTAGCCAAAGAAAAAAAGGTGGCTTATGAAGCCAAATGTAGTTCCCGCTCCAATTTGAAATATTATACGGAAGTACGGGGTTATTGTAAAGCATAGGTGTAAGCGGATGTAATAACATATTCTTTGCTACGAGAGCATGAAATTGCTCATCCCACAAATAAATAAACGGGTCAAGCCTTATAACAAAAAAACGTAAGAAAAACGCGGCGAAGGAGAGGAGTAGAATGCTTGCGGCAACTTTACTTTTCCTGAATAATGCTATACTGGAAACAATAAATAATACCCCGGTAAAAAGGAAGTAAATATCTTTTACTTGAAAGTGGGTGCCAGGAACCATTGTAAAATGGTTAAAAGTATTGAATTTCAGTTAAGTAGTTGAAAAGTCCTTTTACTTTTTCAGTATAAAATTACTTGAGTATGTATCTTTGTCAATAAGGCCTTGCAATTGTCATTTATATGTTATTCATTTTCAGTGCATTACGTATGTAATTTTTGACAAAACATACGTAATGCACTGAAAATGAATAACATATAAATGACAATTGCAAGGCCTTATTGACAAAAGCTGTATTCAATTGAAAATCAATGGAATAGAAAAAGTGATTGCTGAAAAATTGCAGTTATATGCAAGTATATGCAAGAAATTGCAACAATTTGCAGTTTTTAATACGTATTAATTTATTTTACGACCTTTATACACCAAAACAGTTTTAATGCCTTCATCAATACACACTTCATTAGTTACGGGCCAAAATAGTAAGCAAAAAAAACTTGCTGTACTTATTGATCCCGATAAGTTCAACTCGGTTGACTTTGTAAGCAAAGCCGAAAGGGCAGGGGCCGACTATTTTTTTATTGGTGGGAGCATTGTATCGAAAGGCGATTTTAACAAATGTGTAAATGCTGTTAAGGAGCAAACAAAACTGCCTGTAATACTTTTTCCCGGCCATGTTGATCAAATATCTCCGGCTGCCGATGCTATTCTTTTTCTTTCGCTTATATCGGGCCGTAACCCCGAAAACCTTATTGGCAAACATGTTCTGGCAGCGCCTGTGTTAAAGAAAACAAAGCTTGAAATATTGCCAACCGGTTATATGCTTATTGATGGCGGTAAGGTAACAGCTGCTACCTATATGAGCAATACAGTACCCATACCCCACGATAAAAATGATATAGCTGCTTGCACTGCTCTTGCTGGTGAAATGCTTGGCCTAAAGCTTATTTATATGGACACCGGCAGCGGCGCTAACAAGCATGTTTCATTGGCTATGATACAGGAAGTGAAGAAAAATATTTCAATACCGCTTATTATTGGTGGTGGCATTCGTACACCCGAGGATGCGTATGAAATTTGCAAAGCCGGGGCCGATATAATTGTAATTGGCACCATTGCAGAAGAATCGCCGGGATTGATAGAACAAATAGCCAGATCAGTACATTACAACCAGGCCTTTACACAGTCCGCAAAATAAGTTTATGAGATTTATAGTAATTACCCCATCGAAAAATGTTGATAACGAATACGGCCTTGTAAACTATATGCTGAAAAATGGTTTACCTACCTTACATGTACGTAAGCCCAGTTTTTCAAAGGAAGAGCTTATTAATTATATAGAACATTTTCCGGAAGAGCAGCAAAATAAAATGGTGCTTCATTCGCATCACGATATATTGCTCGACTATGACCTGAAAGGCCTGCACATGAGCAGAAGGCACAGGCGCAAGCACTTTAAGTCGTGGCTTACGCAAACCAAAATAGAAATGCGGATGAATAAGAAATTAGTCATCAGCAGTTCAAGCAAAAGCTTGTCTTCAATGGCCGATAATTATAAAACGTATGACTATGTAATGCTGACACCCGTGTTTACCGACCCGCAGGGGCACAGGCCAAGTTTCAGCCCGCTTTTGTTGCAACAGGTATTAAGAAGTTTTCCGGGAAAGATAGTAGCCCGCGGTGGCGCCGATGCCGACTCTATAGAAAAGGCAAGAGAATTAGGTTTCTCGGGTATTGCGTTCCACAATTTTTTCTGGGGGCAGGAAGATCCGCAGAAAGAATTTGATAAGGTAATGGACCGTTTTCAAAAACTGGGTATCACTTTCCAATAAACCCATGTCGGCTATACATACTGCGCTGCTTTATATTCAGCAAAACTGGTTTGAATTAACTGCCCTGGTAATATCTATTTTAGGGGTATGGCTAACGGCTTTAGAAAAAACAATAAACTGGCCGGTAAACATTTTAGCCTGTGTTTTGTACGGCATAGTGTTTTACAATAGCGGTATTTACCTCGATGCATCGTTACAGCTCTTTTTTATAGTTTTTGGCGTCTACGGGTGGTATATGTGGACTAAAGGCGGAACCCAGGGCGGAGGGCTGAGGATAACTAAAATGCCGGGCAAAACATATCTTGTGTTATTAGGTATAGGTATACCTTCAGTCTTTTTACTTGTATGGCTATTGCCCCATTTAACAGAATGGTTAACGGCATTGCTTCATATAGCTGTTGCAAAAAGCACTATCCCATACTTCGATTCTACCACAACAGTGCTAAGCCTAATAGCAACATGGATGGCTGCTAAAAAATATATTGAAAACTGGCTTCTATGGATAATTACTGACCTGATATATGTTCCGGAATATGTTATAAAAGATCTGTATGCTACGGCAATACTTTATTTTATATTTACATTATTGGCTGTATATGGCTATTTTGAATGGAGAAAGCTGAAAAGAAAATTGACCGCATAGCTATAGTAGGGCCCGAGTGTACCGGAAAGTCTACTCTTTCAGAACAACTGGCTGCTTATTATAAAACCAGGTATGTGCCTGAGTTTGCACGTGAATATATTGCTAAGCTCCAAAGGCCCTATACATTGGATGATATTGTGGAAATTTCAAAAGGACAGATGCAAGCAGAAGATGAAATTGCTTCGTTAGCAAATAAAATATTGATATGCGATACTAACCTAGTAGTTACTAAAATATGGGCCGAGTTCAAGTATAATGTATGCCCCGAGTGGATAAAAGAGAATATAAAGAAACGCAAATATGCATTGCACTTATTAACGTATACCGATATTCCCTGGCAAGATGACCCACAACGTGAACACCCTTATTTAAGAGAAGAACTTTTTGAATTATACCACGATGAATTGACTTCACAAAAGGTACCGTTTGTAATAATTTCAGGAAGCGCTGAGATACGTTTACAAAAATCAGTTGAAGCTATAAGTTCAGCGCTTAAAAATTGACACCCATGGTAAGCACAACATTTGATTCGGTGGTGCTGTTCTGTGCAATTGCATTGCCGTAGGCGCTATAGTAAAGGAAATCGTTAGTGTTATAATATGAATACACATAAGCTAAATCAATAAAGCAATGCCTTATTCTTACACCAACACCCGCCGACAGGCTTCTCTTCAGGCTTGTGTTGTCCGATGCCTGGGTATAAGGATTACCATAGTAAGTATATCCTGCGCGAATGCTGAATGGGTATAGTACATATTCACCTCCAACACGAATGTTGCTTGCGCCCATATACGAGTTTGCAATTTCCTGGTTTACGCTTGAGTAAGAAGCACCTGATGCAGAAAACGATGCAGTTGAATAATCAAGGTATTCATAGTCAGCACTCAGTATGGCTTGCTTATGAATTACAAAAGCCACACCACCCATCACTTTCATTGGAGTTACAAGGGTGTAGTTAAATGAACCTGCAGGCGATTGATTTGAAGCAGTATTGTTTAAAGAATATGAACCCGGAATATAATTAGCGCTGATGCCGGTGCTATACTCGTCGCTTAGGGAGAACACTGTGGGGGTATGTATTGCTGCACCAATTCTCAACCAATCTAAAGGCCTGTATATGAATCCCAATTTAAAATTAACACCGCCACCCGAAGTTGCTACACTGGAGTTTATAGTATAGCTGGTAAGTCCGAACGTATTATCAACATATGATGGAGTTTCAGAATAAATTGCATTTTCGTTGTAATATATATCAGGTAAGCCAACGGATGCACCTATGTATAGCGTGTTATTATAATTACCTCCGAATGAAATATCGGTTTCTCCCATTGATCCGGTAGTGGTTAATGATTTTTGCTGTGTTACGTAGTTACCACTATTCAAATAGGGGCGGATTATATTGTAATAGCTTTTCGCACCGGCATTGGTATCCAGCAATCCTGTTTGAAATGCGGGGTTAGTATAAAACAGATCAAGGTTTTTATAGTATGTACCATTCGCTTCATCTGTATATTGGTCGAGCATGGTACTGTTGTAATTATTGCCTTGGGTATATAACTGTGTGTTAAAATTATTGGTCCGGTTATATACAAAACCAAGAGCAATTCCTTTCCACATCGATTCTTCTCTGATACTTTTCCAGGCAAGCACTAAACCGGCATTTTGTACATTGCCTGATGATTGGGTAGCCATATTTGTTTGCCCGTTATATTGCGAGGAAGTGCTTTGAAATGAGAAACCAGGTGAAAAAGTAAGCTGGCTTTTTGTGAACACACCTATACCTGCCGGATTGAAAGTAAGTGATGACATATCGCCGCCAACGGCGCTAAAAGCACCGCCCATGGCCATAAACCTGGCAGTACCGCCGAACGTGGTGTTCGAATATCGTAACGCATCAGCTGCATCTTGGGCATTTACCAGTGCAGGTAATACCATTAGCACCACTGCCGATAGACATGTTAATTTTTTCATACCGAGTTTAATTATAGTAGAAGGATCAATCGTTTATCTATGGCCGCCACCGCCTGAATGACCACCACCGCCACCACTTGAATGACCTCCGCCGCCGCCACCAAAGCTATGTCCTCCACCGGAAGAATGATAACCTGATCCGCTATTACCACCATTAAAAGAGTGGTTGCTTCCGCCATAATTTCTGCTTGCAGAATTAGATGGGCGATAATTGTAATTGCCTGAACTCCTGCTACCCTGGCTAGGAGCAATACGTGACTGGCTATAGTTAGTATTACTGCGTCGGCTTGAGTTATTTACTCTTTCGTTAGTGTAATCAGGTCTTGCATTATTTCTTGCTACATTATTATTACGGCTATTATTTACGGTAGAATTTGTTCTGTTACCCATAGCATTCGAGTTCATACCTGAATTTGTTCTGTATGAAGCTGTAGGGCGTGAGTTAATAGCTCTGCCACCATTTGATATATGGCCATTTGATACTCCTGAAGCCACATGCAAATTACCATTGGTGCTTTTTACAAATGCATTTGGGTTTTTTGCAGCTTCGCTCCGCAATGAGTTCTGATACATTTCTCCAAAGCTTGCTTCTCTCTCTCCCGGGCCTACTGCAGGGCTTCCTTTTCCGGGTCCTAATACAGGGCTTCCGCCTCTT